>Ga0335084_10000290_pt1 | contig 40344 bp, 34 predicted proteins | sample Lox_Sample_44_FD_206721 | JGI IMG/M metagenome (GOLD analysis project Ga0335084, IMG submission 206721) | Soil microbial communities from Loxahatchee National Wildlife Refuge, Florida, United States - Lox_Sample_4.4 | ecosystem: Environmental > Terrestrial > Soil > Wetlands | place: USA...
TTGCAGTACGCCGCGGCGATGCTTAGCGGAGCCCGGCGAAAAACCGAACGGAGCGAACGATGCTGGTCGAAGTGAAGGTGCCGCAGCTGTCCGAATCGGTTGCCGAGGCGACGCTGCTTTCGTGGCACAAGAAGGAGGGCGAGGCCGTCAGGCGCGACGAGAACCTCGTCGACATCGAGACCGACAAGGTCGTGCTCGAGCTGCCCGCGCCCGCGGACGGCGTTCTCGCGAAGGTGGTGAAAGGCGACGGCAGCACGGTCGTCGCGGGCGAGATCATCGCCACCCTCGACACCGAGGGGAAGGGCGCGGCCGCGCCGGCGCCCGCGCCGGCCTCCGCAGTGCGCCCCGAGCCGGCAGCGGTCCCGCCGACCCCGCCGCCCGACACGCTCCGCCAGGACGCGCGGCTGATGCCTTCGGCGCGGAAGCTCGTGGACGAGCAAGGCATCGACCCCACCCGGCTCACCGGCAGCGGTCGCGAGGGTCGCATCACCAAGGCCGACGTGATGGGCCAGATGGCGCGGTCGCAGCAGATCGCCGTACCGGCGACGCTCGCGCCGCCGGCTGCCAAGCCGGCGCTGCCGCCCGCACCGGTCGCGGTGAACGTCGACAAGGTGCTTGCCGGGCGCCCGGAGCAGCGCGTGCCGATGAGCCGGCTGCGGGCGCGGGTGGCGGAGCGCCTGGTGCAGTCGCAGGCGACCGCGGCGATCCTCACCACGTTCAACGAAGTGAACATGCAGCCGGTGATGGACCTGCGCAAGAAGCACGGCGAGCGCTTCGAGAAGGAGCACGGCGTCCGGCTCGGCTTCATGGCGTTCTTCGTGAAGGCCGCGGTGTATGCGCTGAAGAAGTTCCCGGTCGTGAACGCCTCGGTCGACGGCAACGACATCGTCTATCACGGCTATTTCGACATCGGCGTCGCCGTCGGTAGCCCGCGCGGCCTGGTGGTGCCGATCCTGCGCGACGCCGACCAGCTCTCCTTCGCCGAGATCGAGAAGAAGATCGCCGACTTCGGCAAGCGCGCCCAGGACGGCAAGCTCGGCATCGAGGAGCTCACCGGCGGCACGTTCTCGATCTCGAACGGCGGCGTGTTCGGCTCGATGCTCTCCACGCCGATCATCAACCCGCCGCAGAGCGCGATCCTCGGCATCCACGCCACGCGCGAGCGGCCGGTCGCCGAGAACGGGCAGGTCGTCATCCGGCCGATCAACTACCTCGCGCTCTCGTACGACCACCGCATCATCGACGGCCGCGAGGCGGTGCTCTCGCTCGTGGCGATGAAGGAAGCGCTCGAGGATCCCTCGCGCCTCCTGCTCGATCTCTAGGACCTGCAGCCGCAGCGGACACGGGCGCTCGCGCTGGCAGCTTCGTCACCGTTGCGGCGACTCTCTTCGGGGTACTCATGGCACAAGCGTTCGACGTCATCGTGATCGGCGCGGGCCCGGCGGGCTACATCGCGGCGATCCGCGCTGCCCAGCTCGGCCTGAAGACGGCCTGCGTCGAGGAGTGGAAGAGCCCGGCCGGCGAGCCGGCGCTCGGCGGCACCTGCCTCAACGTGGGCTGCATCCCGTCGAAGGCGCTGCTCGAGTCCTCCGAGCAGTACGAGCACACGCTCAAGGGTCTCGCCGAGCACGGCATTGCCGTCTCCGGCGTGAAGGTCGACGTGGCGAAGATGGTCGGCCGGAAGGAGGCGATCGTCTCGAAGATGACGAAGGGCATCGAGACGCTCTTCCGCAAGAACAAGATCACCTGGCTCAAGGGGCACGGCAAGTTCGCGGGGCGGGGCGCGGGCGGATGGCAGATCGAGGTGAGCGGCGGCGGCGCGGCCGAAACCGCCGAGGGCAAGGCGGTCATCATCGCGACCGGCTCGAAGGCGCGGCATCTGCCCGGCGTGCCGGTCGATCAGAACCTCGTCTGCGACAACGTCGGCGCTCTCGCCTTCAAGGAGGTGCCCGAGCGGCTCGGCGTCATCGGCGCCGGCGTCATCGGGCTCGAGCTCGGCAGCGTGTGGCGGCGGCTCGGCTCGAAGGTGGTCATCCTCGAGGCGTTGCCGGGATTTCTCGCCGCCGCCGACGAGAGCATCGCCAAGGAGGCGTGGCGCATCTTCACCAAGGAGCAGGCCCTCGACATCCGGCTCGGCGTGAAGATCGGCAAGGTCGACGTCGCGAAGAAGGGCGTGGTCGTCGCCTATCAGCAGGACGGGAAGGACGAACGCCTAGAGTGCGACCGGCTGATCGTCTCGATCGGCCGCCTCCCCAACACCGACGGCCTCGGGGCGGACGCCGTCGGACTGAAGATCGACGCGCGCGGTTTCATCGAGGTCGACGATCAGTGCCGGACGAATCTCGCGAGCGTGTTCGCGATCGGCGACGTGGTGCGCGGGCCGATGCTCGCGCACAAGGGCGAAGAGGAGGGCGTGATGGTGGCCGAGCTGATCGCCGGCGAGAAGGCGCACGTGAACCTCGAGACCATCCCGTGGGTGATCTACACCTCTCCCGAGATCGCCTGGGTGGGGCGCACCGAGCAGCAGCTCAAGGCCGACGAGGTGCCCTATCGCGTCGGACAGTTCCCGTTCAGCATCAACGGGCGCGCGCTCGGCCACGGCGACACGCACGGCTTCGTCAAGATGCTCGCGCACAGCCACACCGACGAGATCCTCGGCGTGCACATCATCAACACGCACGCCTCGGAGCTGATCGCCGAGGCGGTGGTCGCCATGGAATTCCGCGCCGCGTCGGAGGACATCGCCCGGATCGTGCACGCGCACCCGTCGCTGTCCGAGGTGACGCACGAGGCGGCGCTGGCGGTGAGCGGGCGGGCCCTCAACATGTGACCGCCGACCGGTATTGGGTAACGCGGCGCGCCGCGCCTTGCTTTACCCGGCGCCCGTCAGCCGTTACCCTTCGCCGGTCATGAGGGACAGCGCCTACGAGCGGGACGGCCCGGACCCGCTGCCGCCGCTCGGCGACGGCAGCGTGTTCGACTCGGCCGAGTACACCGAGCCCGCAAAGCGCCTTCCGCTCACCGTCCTCGAGTACTACCAGCAGGCACTCGGCCGGCGCGGCTACATCGCCGACGACGTGCAATACGCCGCGGTCCAGCGCCTCCAGCGCACTTACGAGCAATGGGTCGGGTACAAGGCCCGGCGTAACACCGCGGTCAAGCGCCTGGTCGTGCGTCCGCCGCTGCCGCGCGGCGCCTATCTCTGGGGCCCGGTCGGGCGCGGCAAGAGCTTCCTGATGGACAGCTTCTATCTGACCGTGCCGCTGGTGCGAAAGCGGCGCGTGCACTTCCATCACTTCATGCGCGACGTGCACCGCGAGATGGAAACGCTGAAGGGCCGCGAGGATCCGCTCGACGCGGTGGCCTGGCGCATAGCGAAGCGCTACCGGCTGATCTGCTTCGACGAGTTCCACGTGAACGACATCGCCGACGCGATGATCCTCGGGCGCCTGCTGCAGCGGACGATGGACCGCGGGGTCGTCTACTGCATGACGTCGAACTATCCGCCCGACGGCCTTTACCCCGACGGCCTGCAGCGCGAACGGTTCCTGCCGACCATCGCGCTGATCAATGAACGGCTCGACGTCGTACAGATCGGCGGCAACGTCGACTACCGCCGGCGTGCGCTCGAACAGGTCAAGGTCTATCACGCACCGCTCGGGGAGGCCGCGGAGGAGGCGCTCCTGGATGCCTTCAGGCAGATCGCCGACGTCGAGGAGGAGTTCCACGAGCTCGACGTCGAGGGGCGGACGATCCCGTACCGGCACCGCGCGGGCGGCGTCGTCTGGTTCGACTTCGAGGTCCTGTGCGGCGGCCCGCGGTCGCATCTCGACTATCTCGACCTCGCGCAGCGCTTCCACACCGTCGTCCTCTCCAACGTGCCCCGGCTCTCGGCCAAGCGCGCGAACGAGGCGCGCCGCTTCACCTGGCTCGTGGACATCTTCTACGATTGCAAGGTGAAGCTGATCGTCTCGGCGGAAGCGGAGCCGGAAGCGCTGTACACCGAGGGCGTGCTCGCGAACGAGTTCCAGCGCACCGCGAGCCGGCTGATCGAGATGCAGTCGCGCGACTACCTCGCTGCCGCGCGGCGCGCACCGGGCGGGTCGCCGCAGGCGCTGGTCGAGGTGCCGGCCGCATCCTGACGAAACGTCCGCCGCTTCCCGGCACTCACGGTACAGTCGCGGCTAAAGGAGGTCCCCGTGGACAAGTTCAGGGTCTATCGGCTGCGCGAGGCCGACCGGAAGGTCACCGCGGCTTTCGAGCAGGCGACGCTCGACGAGCTCGACGCCGGCGAGGTGGTAATCCGCGTCGGTTACTCGTGTGTCAACTACAAGGACGCACTCGCGGCGACCGGTGCGGGACGGATCATCCGCCGTTTCCCGTGCATTGGCGGGATCGACCTGTCGGGGACGGTGGTCGAGTCGAGCGACCCGCGGTTCAGGAAGGGCGACGCGGTGATCGGGACGAGCTACGACATCGGTGTCGCGCACGACGGCGGCTACGCCGAGTACGCGCGACTTAAGGCGGACTGGCTGGTCCCGATGCCTAAGGGCATGAGCCTCTTCGACGCGATGGCGCTCGGCACCGCCGGGTTCACCGCGGGGCTCGCGGTCGTGCGAATGGAACACGAAGGCCTCAAACCCGGCAACGGGCCGGTCGCGGTCACCGGGGCGACCGGGGGCGTGGGATCGGTCGCGATCGACATCCTCGCCGGGCTCGGCCATCACGTGGTGGCGGTGACCGGCAAGGAGCAGGAGTCCGCCTACCTGAAGGAGCTCGGCGCGAAGGAGGTGTTGCTTCGGTCCAGCCTCGATCTTGCGAAGATCAAGCCGCTCGACAAGGCGATGTGGGCGGGCGCGGTGGACAACCTCGGCGGTGACGTGCTCGCCTGGCTCGCATCCACGATGAACATCGGCGCACCGCTCGCCGCGGTGGGACTTGCCGCGAGCATGGAGCTCAAGACGACGGTGGCGCCGTTCATCCTGCGTGGGGTGAGCCTCCTCGGGGTGGACTCGGTGAACTGCCCGATGCCGCAGCGGCGCCGGGTGTGGGAGCGGCTGGCGGGCGACCTCAAACCGAAGCACCTCGCCGCGATGACGCGCACCATTCCGTTCGACGACCTGCCGAAGGTGTTCGACGACTTCCTGAAGGCGCGGATCCGCGGGCGGGTCGTGGTCGATCTGGCCGCCGACTGAGGCGCGAGCGCCGCGGGTTGACGCGGATCAAGCGGGGAGCGGGTCCATGCGGCACCATGCGGCCGTCCGGGCCGCGTTGATCGGCGTCGCTCGGTAGCCCAAGGAGGAGGAGCAATGGCTGGCGAGAAATACCGCGCGTTCCACACCCGCTCGATAAAGGACCGCGACGCCTTCTGGACCGAGCAGGCGGCGCTCGTCGAGTGGGGCAAGCCGTTCGGGCGGGTCCTCGACTACTCCCGTCCGCCGTTCGCGAAGTGGTTCGTCGGGGGCGAGACCAATCTCTGCCACAACGCGCTCGACCGGCACCTCGCGGCGCGCGGCGACCAGCCGGCGCTCGTCTGGATCTCCACCGAGGTCGGAAAGGAGACGCGCTACACCTACCGCGAGCTGCACGCGGAGGTGACCCGTTGCGCGGCGATGCTGCAGTCGCTCGGGGTCGGGCGCGGCGACCGGGTGCTGCTCTATATGCCGATGATCCCCGAGGCGGCGTTTGCGATGCTCGCGTGTGCGCGGATCGGCGCGATCCACTCCGTCGTGTTCGGCGGTTTCGCCTCGCACAGCCTTGCCTCGCGCATCGACGATGCCCGGCCGAAGGTGGTCGTATCGGCCGATGCGGGCATGCGGGCGGGGAAAGTCGTGCAGTACAAGCCGCTCCTCGACGAGGCAATCCGCCTCGCCGAGTCGAAGCCGGGGAAGGTTCTCCTCGTGGACCGGGGCCTCGATTCCGGCATGAACCGCGTCGCGGGGCGCGACGTCGACTGGAGGGAGCTGCGCGCGAAGCATCTGGACGCCCGCGTGCCGGTCGTCTGGCTCGAATCGAGCGAACCGTCGTACATCCTCTACACCTCGGGCACCACCGGCCGGCCGAAGGGCGTGCAGCGCGACACTGGCGGCCACGCGGTCTCCCTCGCGGCGTCCATGAAATGGATCTACTGCGGTTATCCCGGCGAGACGATGTTCACCACCAGCGACATCGGCTGGGTGGTCGGGCATTCGTACATCATCTATGCACCGCTCATCGCCGGCATGACGACGGTGATGTACGAGGGCACGCCGATCCGTCCCGACGCCGGGATCTGGTGGAAGATCGTGCAGGACACGAAGGCGACGGTCATGTTCAGCGCGCCGACGGCGATCCGGGTGCTGAAGAAGCAGGATCCGGAATATCTCAGGAAGTACGACATCTCGAGCCTGCGGCACCTCTTCCTCGCCGGCGAGCCGCTCGACGAGCCGACCCACCGCTGGATCTCGGAGGCCCTGGGGAAGCCGGTGATCGACCATTACTGGCAGACCGAGACCGGCTGGCCGATCCTCACTGCCGTGCCGGGCGTGGAGCAGACTCCGAACCGCTTCGGCAGCCCGTCGTTTCCGGCGTACGGGTACGACTTGCAGCTTCTGCGCGAGACCGATGCTTCCGAGTGCGGTTCAGACGAGAAAGGCGTGGTGGCGGTCGTCCCACCGCTGCCGCCGGGCGTGATGACGACGGTGTGGGGCGACGACGAGCGCTTCGTCAGCACCTACTTCACCAGCTTCAGGACGAAGCAGGTTTACACGACCTTCGACTGGGGCATCCGCGACAAGGACGGCTACTTCTTTATCCTCGGACGCACCGACGACGTCATCAACGTCGCCGGGCACCGCTTGGGCACGCGCGAGATCGAGGAGGCGGTCTCGTCGCATCCGAATGTCGCCGAAGTCGCCGTGGTCGGCGTGGCCGATCAGCTCAAAGGTCAGATGCCGCTCGCATTCGCGGTGGCGAAGGACGCCTCGAAGGTCGCGAGTCCCGAGGGTCGCGCGGCGCAGGAGAAGGAGGTGATGGCGACCGTCGACAAGCTCCTCGGCGCGATCGCGCGGCCGGCGCGGGTCCATTTCGTGACCCTGCTGCCGAAGACGCGCTCGGGGAAGCTGCTGCGGCGTTCGATCCAGGCGCTTGCCGAAGGGCGCGACCCGGGCGATCTCACGACGATCGAGGATCCGGTCGCGCTGGAACAGATAAGGTCCGCGGTCGCCGAAAAACGCTGATACGATCCCGCGCGCGGCTGGCAGGACGCGGGCGCGAGCGCGCGGACCGCGGCTGACCTGCGAGACGAGTTTTGAACGAGCGGCCGGACCCGGCCGTTACCACCAACGACGCCAAGGAGGGCAAATGAAGAAGACGCGACTGTCGTTTCTGATCGGGGCGACTGCCTTCGCCGCAGCCGCGCTCGTTGCCGGCGGGGCCGGAGCGCAGCAGCAGCTACCACCCAACCCACTCGACAACATCCCGGACAAGATGCCATTCGACATTCCGTACGGTCCGGCGATCTCGCTCGATCGTGCGCAAAGCGCGATCGCCGCGGCCGTGGCCGAGTCGGCGAAGCGCGGGTGGAAGATGAACGTCGCCGTCGTGGACTCCGGCGGCAGCCTCGTCGCCTTCGCGCGGATGGACGGCGCCCAGCTCGCCTCGGTTCAGATCGCGGAGCACAAAGCGCGCGCCGCCGCGATCTTCCGCAGGGAGACCAAGATCTTCGAGAACGCGATCCAGCTCAACCAGCTGCACTACATCGCCACGCTCGACGGCGTGATTGCGTCCCGGGGCGGAATCCCGATCATCGAGGGCGGGAGGCTGATCGGCGCTATCGGCTGCTCAGGCGGCACCGGCTCGCAGGACGAGGCAGTCTGTAAGGTGGGTGCCGCAACCATCAAGTAGCTGCCGGCGGGACGGGAGAAAAAGGGGCCGGCTGGCCCCTTTTTCTCGCTTCTGGCTTAAGGTTCCGTCTCTGCAGCCGTGCTGAAGGAGATGGTCATGGCGGAGAACTTCCGGATCGAGCGCGACACCTTCGGCGAGATCGAGGTGCCGGCAGCGCGCTTGTGGGGCGCGCAGACGCAGCGATCCCTCGAGCATTTCCGGATCTCGGGCGAACGGATGCCGCCCGAGCTGATCCGCGCGCTCGCGCTCGTCAAGCGGGCGTGCGCCGCCGTGAACCGCGCGCTCGGCGCGCTCGAGCCTGCGAAGGCCGACGCGATCATCGCCGCCGCGGACGAGGTGCTTGCCGGCACTCACGACGCGGAGTTCCCGCTCGTCGTGTGGCAGACCGGCTCGGGCACCCAGACCAACATGAACATGAACGAGGTGCTCGCGAACCGCGCGTCCGAGCTCCTGGGCGGCGAGCGAGGCCAGCGCCGCAAGGTGCACCCGAACGACGACGTGAACCGCGGCCAGTCCTCGAACGACGTCTTCCCCACGGCGATGCACGTGGCTGCGGTCGAAGCGATCGTCCATCGGCTGAATCCGCCGGTGAAGGCACTGCGCGGCACGCTCGCGGCCAAGACGGACGCGTTTGCCGGCATCGTCAAGATCGGTCGCACGCACCTCCAGGATGCAACCCCGCTCACGCTCGGGCAGGAGTTCTCCGGCTACGTCTCGCAGCTTGACCACGGCCTCGCGCATCTCGCCGACGCGCTCGCGCACCTGTGCGAGCTCGCGCTCGGCGGGACGGCCGTCGGGACCGGACTGAACGCGCATCCCGAATTCGGCGACCGGGTCGCAGCCGAGCTCGCGCGGCTCACCGGCCTCCCATTCGTGTCCGCCCCGAACAAGTTCGAGGCGCTCGCATCGAACGACGCGCTCGTGCACGCGCACGGGGCGCTCAAGACGCTCGCTGCAGCGCTGACCAAGATCGCGAACGACGTGCGCTGGCTCGCCTCCGGACCTCGATCCGGGCTGGGGGAGATCTCGATCCCCGAGAACGAGCCGGGGAGCTCGATCATGCCCGGCAAGGTGAACCCCACCCAGTCCGAGGCGCTGACGATGGCCTGCGCGCAGGTGTTCGGAAACGACGTCGTGGTCAACATCGGCGGCGCTTCCGGGAACTTCGAGCTGAACGTCTATCGACCCGTAGTGATCCACGATTTCCTGCAGAGCGTGCGCCTCCTCGGCGACGGTGCCGCGAGCTTCGACGAGCACTGCGCGCGCGGGATCGAGCCGAACCGTGAGCGGATCGCCGAGCTCGTCGGACGGTCGCTGATGCTAGTGACCGCACTCGCGCCGCGTATCGGTTACGACCGCGCGGCCGAGATCGCGAAAAAGGCGCACCGCGACGGTGCGACGCTGCGCGAAGCGGCGCTCGCGCTCGGCTATGTCGCCGAAGAGGACTTCGACCGCTGGGTGCGCGCGGAGGAGATGGTCGGACCGAGGTCCTGAGCGGCGCGCGGGTACGCTGCCTCTGCGGTTTTCCGCCACGGGAATCGTCTACAATTCCCCGCTCGCCGGACGGAGCATCAGACTACGCATCATGCCGCACAAGAAGCAGCTGAATGGACGGAAACAAAACGGATACAAACCAAGCGGGCACCAGCTCAACGGCCACGGGCTGAACGGGCACGAGCTGAACGGCCACAGGCTGAATGGGCACAAGCCGAACGGCCAGCCGGTCAACGGTCACGCGCTCGACGCACGGCCACTCGACGGCGCGGGACCGCTGTACGTCGTGCGGCGGTCCTCGATCCACGGCCGTGGCGTGTTCGCAGCGCGCGACATCCCCAAGGGCACGCGGATCATCGAGTATCGCGGGGTGCGCATCTCCTACGACCGCGCCGCCGAGCTCTATCCGGACTTCGCGGACGAGCCGACCCACACCTTCCTCTTCGAGATCGACGACGACACGGTGATCGACGCCGGCCAGCGCGGGAACGCGGCGCGGTGGATCAACCATTCCTGCGCGCCGAACTGCGAGGCGGTCGACGAGGACGGGCGCATCTACATCGAGGCGATCCGGCGGATCCGCGCCGGTGAAGAGCTCGGCTACGACTACAACATCACCCTGGAAGAGCGCCATAGCACGGCCGAGCAACGGCGCTGGGCCTGCCTCTGTGGCGCCAGAGGCTGCCGCGGGACGCTGCTGGCGAAGAAGCGCTGACGCCTAGGCGGCGAGCTCGCGCGAGAGCCGTGTAGCGGCATCCCGGACGCGCGCAAGGATCGCCTCGCGCTTCGCGTCGTCCAGGCGGTAGGCCGGTCCGGCCACCGACAACACGCCCGCCACGCCGGCAGTGTCGCGGACGATCGCGGCGGCGGCCCACACGCCGTCGTCGACCTCCGCTTCGCTGGTCGCCCAGCCGCGGTCGCGCATCACCGGTATCTCGCGCTCGAGCCGCGCGCACCGGTCGCGCAGGGCCGACTGCGCCCTGAGCGCCCGCAGATAGCGGGCCTGGTCGTCGTCCTTCAGGTGCGCGAGCAGCAGCTTGGCGCCGGCGCCCGCGTGGAGCGGCATCGGATGCCCGGGCGTGAACGAGAGCCGGACTGGCTGCGACGACTCGACGAGGTCCACGCACACGGCCATGTCGGCCACGCGCCTGACGTAGAGCGCGGACTCGCCGGTCTGCTCGCGGAGGCCCTGGAGCACGACGGGGAGCTGTGCGGTGATGCCGTTCGCGATCCGCGCGGCGTGGGCGAGAGCGAGCACCCGCGGGGTCAGCTGATAAACGCCTTGGCCCGCTTCGGCAACCAGGCCCGCTTCGCGGAGCAGCGTGAGGTAGCGATAGGCGCTCGAGAGCGGTACGCCGGCGCCGCGCGCGAGCCGGTCGACGCGAGCCGTTGCGAGCTCCGGGCCAAACTGCAGCAGCATGCGCAGCACCTTGGCCGGACTCGATGCGGTGCGTCCCTGCGCCTCCGCATCGCGGCGGGTCGGGCCTTTACTGGCCGGGGAGGCGGGCGTAGAGTTGCCTCGCCTTCTCTGAGAACGCCTTTCCACGTCGTAAGAATACCGCAACGCCAGGAGAATCCGCTATGGAGCGGCGTGCCCGCAACATGCCGATCATGGTCAAGAACGACGAGGTGCGGCGCGGTCTGTGGGACCTCGCGCGGGCGCACCGCATCCTCGAGCTGGAGGGCCACAACGACATGTCCCTTGGCCACTGCTCGATGCGCGACCCCTGGGACCGCGGGGTGTGGCTCAAGCGCGGCAACATCGGACTCGAGGAGGTGCGGGAGGACGATTTCATCCTGATCGACTTCGACGGCGAGGTGATTGGCGGCGAGGGCGTGCGCCACCTCGAATGGCCGATCCACACCGAGATCCTGCGCGTGCGCGCCGATCTCAACTTCGTCTGCCACACGCACCCGCTGCACGGCACGCTCTTCTCCTGCACGCGGGAGAAGCTCCAGGCCTACACGAACGAAGGCTGCTGGTTCAGCGTCCCGCCGCCCCATTACCTCACGACGAGCGACCTCATCGATTCGCCCGAGTTGGGCCGCGATCTGGCGCAGTGCCTGGGGCAGGCCGAAGCCGCATTCCTGCGCAACCACGGCGTGGTCGCAGTGGGCAGGACGGTCAAGGAGATGACGCTGTGCGCGATCTTCCTCGACAAAGCTGCCCGGGCGCAGCTCCGTCTGGCCGAATCGGGCCTTGCGCACAGCCATCCCGACAAGGCCGAAGTCGACAAGAAACGCAAGAACATCTACCCGCGGCGTGCGATCGACAACTTCTGGGACTACTACAACCGCCGGCTCGACCGGATCGAGGCCGGCCCTGCCGGGCGGGAGGGCGGGCGAGCGTGAGCAAGCAACGATCGGTCACCACGGGGAAGTCTGCCATGCGCTGGATCCGGATCCTGGCGGCGGCTGGCGCGCTGGCGGCATCGGCGGCGCCGCAGGCGCAGCCGGTGATGAAGCTCGCGAGCGCGACGATCAACGACGTCCAGCACGAATGGCTGCGGAGGTTCGAGGCTGGCATGAAGGCGAAGGTCGGCGACCGGGTGAAGATCGAGATCTACCCGGCGAGCCAGCTCGGGGCGATCCCGCGGATGGTCGAGGGCGTCGTGACCGGCACGATCGAGGCGTTCGTGACGCCGTACTCGTTCCTCGTCGGCACCGAGCCGCGCTACCAGATCTTCGACGCGATCGGCGTCTTCGAGGGGCCGGCGCATCTCAACCGCGTGCTGAACGACCCGCAGTTCCGGCTGCGGACGCTCGCGCTCGGCGAGTCGAAGGGCCTGAAGGGGATCGGCGCCTTCTACAACAGCCCGGTGATCGTGCTCTCGCGGAAGCCGATCCGGACGCTCGCCGACTTCAAGGGTCAGAAGATCCGGGTATTCGCGACGCCGCTCCAGATCGAGCCGATGAAGCTACTCGGCGCGACGCCGTTGCCGATGGCGCTCGGCGAGGTGATGCCCGCGCTCCAGAGCGGGACGATCGACGGTCTGCTCGCCGGGATCCCGGTGCTGACTGCGATGAAGTTCTACGACGCCGCGAAGGCCGTCACCGAAATCCACCCGGCCATCGTGGTGTCGACGCTGGTCGCGAACAAGCACTGGTTCGATGGTCTGCCCCCGGACCTCCAGACCGCGATCCTCGACACCGGCACGCAGGTGGACAAGGAGGCGTTCGGCTTCGCGTCGGTGATCGTCGAGCGTGCGAACAGCGGCTGGACCGCGAACGGCGGACAACTGCTCAGGCTGCCGCCGCCCGAGCAGGAGAAGATGATGTCGGAGCTCAAGGCGCTCGGCACCCAGATCCTGTCGCAGAACCCGCAGGTGAAGGCGCAGTACGACGAGCTGCTCAGGGTCGCCGACCGCGTGAAATAGGAGCTCGAACGATGGGTACCGTCACCAAGCTCAAGGCGCGCGCGCGCCCGCCCGCGAAGGAACTCCCGGAACGGCTCCTCGAGGATGCCGAGCGTCCCGAGCACCGTTATCTCGGTACGCCGCTGCTCGAGTTGCTCACCAGCGGTGCGCTGCCCAAGGCGGCGCTGAAGGACTACGCGATCCAGCGCTGGGCATTCCAGGCGCATGCGAACCCGGCGATGATGCTGTCGCACGCCGCTTTCCTCGAAGGCGGCGACGTCGAGCACCTGCTCGAGAACGCCTACGACGAGATCTTCCGGCTCGCGGGCGAGGGGGATCACCCGGGGCTGTGGGTGCAGTTCGCGAAGCTGCTCGGCGCGACCGACGAGGAGCTCGACGAGGTCGCGCGGAAACCGCTCGCGGAGGTGATCGGATTCCCGCGCACGATGACCCACTACTGCCGGAAGAGCGCGGCCGAGGGGCTTGCCACCTGGTGGGGTGACGAAAAGCAGCTGCCCGAAGCGCACGGCGCGACTGCGCTCGCGCTCACGAAGTTCTACGGCTGCAGCGACGCGACGGTCGAGTATTTCTACGAGCACGTCCGTGCCGATCTCGAGCACACCGCAGCGTCGTACGGACTGTTCGAGGGGTACGTCGCGGACCGGGGCGACGTCGTGCGCGGGCGTCGCGCCGCGGCGGTCACGCTCTGGGCGTGGCGCGAGATGCACGACGGCATCCTGCGCTACCTCAGAACGAAGCACGGGTTCTAGGGCCCCCGGTGACCGAACTCCCGGGCGGCGGCACGCTCGAGTGCCGGCTGGAGGGCATCACGCTCCACGGCGTTGCGGCCGGCGGCGGGCCGCTCGCGCTGCTCGGTCACGGAATCACCGCGAACGCCTACGTGTTCCTGCCGCTGATGGCGGCGCTCGCCGACCGGTTTCGACTGGTGAGTTTCGATGAACGGGGCCACGGCCGAAGCGGCAAGCCGGTCCGGGGCTATGAGGCTGCGGACTTCGCCGGGGATGTCGCCGGTGCGATCCGCGGCCTCGGCGGCGGACCGGCGTTGCTCATCGGGCACTCGCTCGGCGCACGCAACGCGCTGGAAGCGGGTGTGCGGTTCCCGGACCTCGTCTCGGCGGTCGTTGCGATCGAGTTCACACCGTACATCGAGCCCGAGGTGTTTGACGCGCTCGACGCCCGCGTCGGCGGCGGGGACCGTCTGTTCCAAAGCCTGGAATCGGTCAAGGCATACCTCGCGGATCGTTATCCGCGATTGCCGGCGGACGCGGTCGAGCGTCGTGCAAGATACGGATACGTCGCGACCGACGGCGGCTGGCGGGCGCTCGCCGATCCGGCGGCGATGCGGCAGACTTCGCGCGGGCTGCGCGCGGATCTCGAGCCGGCGCTGCGCGAAATCCGTGTCCCGACGCTCCTCGTGCGCGGCGCCGATAGCCGGCTCGTGTCGCCAGCGGCCTGGGCGAAGACGAAGGCGTTGCGACCGGACCGGCCGGCGATCGAGATCGCTGGGGCAGATCACTACGCGCCCGAGGAGGTCTACGGTCCGATCGCAGGGGAGATCGGGCGCTTCTGGAGCGGCCTGGAGAGGGAGAGGTAGAACCGAATGGGAGCCCCTCGTGGGATCAAGTGGTCGGCACCGGTGCTGATCCGGCGCGACGGTGCCGAGCTGGTCGTCGCCATCCCGAAGCCTGCGGTCGAGGCGCTCAAGGCGGCGCCGGGCGACGTCCTCAACTTCACCGAGCTCCCCGACGGCTCGGTCCAGGTCTGGACGGTCAAGAAGAGCACCTACAGCTCGCTTGCCGACCTGGACCGCGGCCGCGCGCCCGCGAAGAAGGGCGGGCGGAAGAAATGACACCCGAGATCCAGGCGAGCGCTGCACCGCTCGAGCTGCTTGCGAACGACTCGCGCCAGCCCGAGAACCGGTTCATGGAGCACCCGATCTGGAAAGCCGCGCTCGCGGGCACGCTGCCGAAGGCCCGGCTCAGGCGGCTGCTGCTCGCGTTCTATCCGGCACTCGCGGGTCGCGGCCGCTACGCTTTCGCGGCGAAAGTCTCGCAGCTCGAGCCGCAGGACGGGAAGGAGCTGTTCCTGCAGGTCCACGAGGCGCTGAAGCGGCCGGAAGCCGATGCCGACGCCGGCTGGAAACGGGTGCTCGTCGCGCTCGGGGCGAGCGAGCGCGAGCTCGCCGATGTGCTTGCCAATCCGTCCGCCGAAGCGGTCGACTTCGTCGACGTGATCCGCGACCACGGCCTGCGCTCCTCGCCCGTCGCGGCGAGCGTGATCGCGCACATGCTCGAGCGCCATCTGCCGCGGCTCTGGGGCCGGCTCGCCGACAGCCTGGCGAAGCACTATGGCGTCAAGGCGGAGGCGACGGCCTATCTCCGTTACGAGGCCGCGCGCGCGATCGAGGTCGAGAAGTGGGTCAAGCACCTCGTCGAGCGATACGTGATGCCGGCCCCCCCGTACGAGGTCTTCGAGGGGCGTCGCGCGGCGCGCGAGGCACTGTGGGCGTGGACGGTGCTGACCGAGTCGGCGTGATCGGCGAGGGGAGGCCGGGATGAGCTATCCGTTCGAACTGCGCAAGACGTTCGTCGCCGTCGAGGAGATCCTCGCCGAGCAGGGCCGTTCGTCGGGACCCCCGCTCGTGAAGGCCGCGGCGGCCGCGGTGATCGGCAATCCGTTCGCGAAGCGCTTCGGCGACGATCTCGCCGAGCTCATGGCCTGGGGCAAGCCGCTCGCCGAGCTGATCGGCGGGAAAGCTGCGGCGGCGCTCGGCGCGCCGCCACAGAGTTTCGGCAAGGGCTGCATCGTCGGCACCGAGGGATCGCCCGAGCAGGGCATCGCGCTGATCACCACCGCGTTCGGGGACGCGTTCCGCGGGCTGGTCGGCGGCAAAGCCTGGGTGCCGTCCAACGTCAAGCGCGGCGCGCTCGGTGCGGCGATCGACATCCCGCTTGCACACAAGGACGCGCTCTACGTCCGCGACAACTACGATACCGTCGAAGTGAGGGTACCGGACGCGCCGTTCCCGGAGGAGATCGTGGTCATCTGCGTCATGGCTACGCGCGGCCGGATGAACGCGCGGCTCGGCGGGCTGCAAGCGACCGAGATCAAGGGCGACGGACTGCGATGATCCACACGCCGCCGACGGAGAGGCCCGCGCCCGGCCCGGAGTACCTCGCGCGCACCGAGTACTTCGACACCACGAGCGAGGCCATCGGCCGGTTCGCGCGCGAAACCGTCGCGGGCGAGACCTCGGAGACGGGTAGGGCGGTCAAGCTCTTCTACGCCGTGCGCGACGGCTGGCGCTACGACCCGTTCAGGCTGCGGCTAGCCCGCGAGGCGTACGTCGCGAGCAACGTGCACGCCGCCGGTCACGGCTACTGCGTCACGAAGGCGATCCTGCTCACGGCGGCTGCGCGCGCAGCCGGCATTCCGGCCGCGATCGGGCTCGCCGACGTCGTGAATCACCTGACGACCGAGAAGCTGAAAGCGCGGATGGGTGGCAAGACGCGATTCATCGATCACGCTTACGCCATGCTCCACGTAGAGGGGCGCTGGGTCAAGGTGGTGCCCGCGTTCAACATCGAGCTCTGCCGCCGGTTCGGCGTGCGGCCGACGGATTTCGACGGGCGCTCGGACGCGCTGTACCAGGAGTACGACACCCACGACCGGCGGCACATGGAGTACGTGAAGGACCACGGCGTGTGGTCGGATTTCCCGTACGAGAAGGTCGCCGCCGATTTCCGGGCGTTCTACCCGCCGTCGACATACGGCGAGGACGAGCCGGCCGAGCGCTTCGAGGACGGCGCGCCGGTCAGCTGACTCAAGCGACCGCGACGGGGATCTTGAACTCGCGGATCCGCTTCTCCCACTCGGCGGGCCCGGTCTGGTGCACCGAGCTTCCCGTCGCGTCCACCGCGACTGCGACCGGCATGTCCTTCACCTCGAACTCGTAGATCGCTTCCATCCCGAGGTCGTCGAAGGCGAGGACGCGCGACTTCCGGATGGCCTTCGCCACCAGGTAGGCCGCCCCGCCGACGGCGATGAGCGACGCCGCCTGGTGCTTCCGTATCCCTTCGATCGCCGCCGGGCCGCGCTCGCCCTTGCCGATCATCGCGATCAGACCGGTCTTCCCGAGCATGGTCTCGGTGAACTTGTCCATGCGGGTCGCGGTCGTCGGGCCGGCGGGCCCGACCGCTTCGTCGCGCACCGGGTCGACCGGTCCGACGTAGTAGATCACCCGGTTGGTGAAGTCGACCGGCAGCTTCGCCCCCTTCTCCAGCATGTCCTGGATGCGCTTGTGGGCCGCGTCGCGCCCGGTGAGGAGCTTGCCGTTGAGAAGGAGGATGTCGCCGGGCTTCCACGTCATCACCTGCTCGCGCGTGAGCCGGTCGAGATCGACCCGGCGCGCCTGCGCGCTCGGCGTCCAGGTGACCTTCGGCCAGTCGTCGAGCGACGGCGGCTCGAGCTCGGCCGCGCCGGAACCGTCGAGCACGAAGTGCACGTGGCGCGTCGCCGCACAGTTGGGAATCATCGCCACCGGCTTCGATGCGGCATGGGTCGGAAACTGCTGGATCTTCACGTCGAGGACCGTCGACAGCCCGCCCAACCCCTGCGCGCCGATGCCGAGGGCGTTGACCTTCGTGTAGAGCTCGACCCGCAACTCCTCCAGTTTGCTCTGCGGGCCGCGCTCGAGGAGCTCGTGCATGTCGATCGGCTCCATCAGCACTTCCTTCGCCATGAGCATCGCCTTCTCGGCCGTCCCGCCGACGCCGATGCCGAGCATGCCGGGCGGACACCAGCCCGCGCCCATCGTCGGCACGGTCTTCAGGACCCAGTCGACGAGGGAGTCGGACGGGTTGAGCATCGCGAACTTCGATTTGTTCTCCGAACCGCCGCCCTTCGCGGCGACGTTCACGTCGACCGCGTTGCCCGGGACGACCTCCATGTGGATCACCGCCGGAGTGTTGTCGCGGGTGTTCACGCGCGTGAACAGCGGGTCGGCGAGGATCGATGCGCGTAGCTTGTTGTCCGGGTCCTGGTAGCCGCGCCGCACGCCCTCATTCACCATGTCGGCGATCGGCAGCTTCGCCTCCCAGCGGACGTCCATCCCGATCTTGAGGAAGACGTTGACGATCCCGGTGTCCTGGCAGATCGGCCGGTGCCCCTCGGCGCACATGCGCGAGTTGGTGAGGATCTGGGCGATCGCGTCCTTCGCCGCCGGCGACTGCTCGCGCTCGTAGGCGCGCGCAAGGTGGTCGATGTAGTCCTTCGGGTGGTAGTAACTGATGTATTGCAGCGCGTCGGCGATGCTCTGGATGAAATCGTTCTGCCGGATGATCGTCATGGTTGCGCCTTTCGTTCAGGCCTGGCGGGAAGGCGGCGATTCTAGCAACCGCCCGATAACGGCGCCGGCACTCCGGCAGGATCATTTCGTCCCGCGCCGCGACAGCTCGGCGCAGGCAAGGCGGACGACCACCTCGACGAGCGAGCCGGGCGGCGCCGGGCGCGGATTCCACTCCGCACGCGGCCGCGTCGTCTGTTCGATGATCTCGCCGCGCGCGTAGGTGCCGGGGTAGACCGCGACGCCCACGACGGTCGACGCCCCCGCCGCGCAGTCGATCGCGTGCAACTGCAGTTGCGACTGCTGCTTGACGTCGGGCTTGCCCTCGACCGGCTGTGGCACGGTGAACGTGGCCCGCGTGTAGGCCATCGCGAAGTCGCCCTGCGTTCGGACGAGATCGGGATCGATCTCGACCACGAGCTTCTCGGTCGACGCGATCGTCGTCCACTCGGCGGCCGCCCAGCCAGGTGCCGCGACCAGCGCGGCGATGGCGAGCAGGCGTGCGAGCCTCATTGCGCGGAGCGACCGACCGCCAGTCCCGGAGTGATCTCGCGGCGCAGGATCTTGCCGTTCTTGGTGCGCGGAAAGTCCTGCGCGAGGTACACGACCTTGGGCGCCTTGTACGAGGCAAGGTGCGCCTTGCCGAAGGCGAGCAGCTCGTCCGCGTCGAGACTCGCCCCGGGCTGCGGGATCACGTAGGCGACCACGAGCAGCTTGTCGCGCTCGACCGCTTCACCGATGCACGCGCAGTCGGCGACCGACGGATGCGCCTTGAGGACGCGCTCGACCTCGTAGGGCGAGACCCGGTAGCCGAAGCTCTTGATGATGTCGTCCTTGCGGCCGAGGAACCAGATGTAGCCGTCCTCGTCGTAGCGGGCGTAGTCGCCGGTGAAGAACCAGCCCTCATGCCGGAGCTTCGCGGTTTCCTCCGGCAGCTTCCAGTACTCGAGGAACAGACCAGGGTCGCTCTCGGGCACGCAGATCATGCCTTCCTCGCCCGGTGCGACCTCCCGCAACGTCTCGGGGTCGAGGAGGCGAATGTCGTGGCCCGGCTGCGGGAATCCGGCGGAACCTGGCCGGATCGGGCGGCGCCTGCTCTGCGACAGGTAATAGGAGAACTCGCTCATCCCGACCGCCTCGTAGATGTCCATGCCGAAGCGGGCGCGCCACTGCGCCAACACCTCGTCGGAGAGGTGCTCCCCAGCGCTCATACAGTGCCGCAGAGTGGGCACGTCGCACGCCGCGAGGTCGGTCTTCTGGATGATCTGGCGGTAGACGGTCGGCACACCGATGAAGATCGTCGCGCCGTGCTTGGCGATTAGGCGCGGCCAGGTGGTGGCGTCGTTCCGGCCCTCGTACGCGATCACGGTCTCGCCGCGATAGAGCGGGTCCATCATCGCCGAGCCGAGGACATAGGTCCAGTTGAACTTCCCCGAGTGCAGGATCCGGTCACCGTCGGGCGCAAAATCGAACCAGTATTCGGACGCCGGCTGCCGGCCGAGCAGCGAGCGGTGTCCGTGCAGGACGCCCTTCGGATAACCGGTCGTGCCCGACGTGTAGACGAGATAGGCGGGATCGTCGGACCGGGTTGCGTGCGGCGCATCCCACCCGGTGATGCCGGCGAGCGCCGCTTCCAGATCGAGCACCTCGAGGCCGGCGACGGCGGTGGCCGGTCCGTCGCCCGCGAGCAGGACGAACTTGAGCGTCGGGCTCTCCGCGAGCCGCGGCCCGAAGGTGTCCCAGGCCGCCTTGTCGATGACGATCGCGCGCGCCTGCGAGTCCCTGGCGAGGTACAGCACCTCGTCGGCGGTGAGTAGCGTCGAAGTCGGCACGCTGATCGCACCGCGCTTCATCGCGCCGAGGAAGGCGCTCGGGTAAGCAAGCGAGTTGGGCAGCCGGATGAGAACGCGCTCGCCGGCGCCGACGCCGAGATTGCGAAGGAGCTGAGCGAACCGGCTCGTACGGTCGGCGAGCTCGGCGTAAGTGGCCTGCGACGTGCCGCGGGCATCGTCCTCGACGATCATCGCGATACGCGCGGCGAGTGGCGTACCGAGATGCCGGTCGAGGCACGCGACGCCGATGTTGAACCGCTCGGGGATCTCCCAGCGCCAGGCGGGGAAGGGTGGGAAGCTCACGCGTCGCTTAAAGAATCACGCCGTACGGCCAGTTCTCTCGGATCACCTGCGCCGGCAGCTTCTGCAGCACCTGCAGTGCGAACTCGGTGTCGTCGTCGGACAGCGCGTGCAGCGCGTGCGCACGGAGCAGCGTCTGCAGCGCCTTGCCGAACATCGGCGGGTCGAGCATCTCGCCCTCGAACTTGATCGCGCCGCCGAGCAGCGCGTCGGCCTCGATCGCCGCCGCGAGGATCGCGCTCTTGCGCGCGACGTCGGACGGGGAGGGCGTGTACGCAACCTTGCAGAGGTGGATGTGACCGGGGTGGATCACCTGCTTGCCGGTGAGCCCCATCGAGGCCTCCTCGCAGGCGTGCTGGTACACGATGCGCGACTCGTGGTCGCCGTGGAGATCGAGCCAGCGGCGCACGTCGTGGTTCTCCACGTACTTCTCCGGCATCACCGCCTGGCCGATCAGCGTCTCCACCCCGCCGATGACGCCCTTTCCGGCGATGCGCGCCTCGAACATCACCTGGTTCAGGAAGAACCGGAGCTCCTCGGTCCAGCGCTCGGGGGTGATCTGGATGCCCATCGCCTTGGAGAAGTCGTGGATGCCGAACACGACGTGCTTCACCGTCGCGTACTGCATGATCTCGGGCGCGATCTTGAGCGACTTGGGATGCTCGATGATCGGCTGGATGGTGATGCCGTGGTTGAACGCCGCGAGCAGCCCCGAGAGATCGCGGATCTCGGCCGCGCCGTACGCTTCGCCCGCCTTGGCGAGCATGACCACGTCGACGTGGTCGGACAGGTCGCGGATGAGCGCCATGTCCTTCTCGTACTCGTCGGTGCGGAACGGATTGACGCGCAGCGCGATCTGCAGATTGCGACGCCGCGGCAGCGCGGGCAGCTCGCGGTGCAGGAGATCGCGGCTCATTTCCTTCTGCCGGCAGCCATCCTCGAGGTCGAAGATCAGCGTGTGGGCGAGCGTGTTGTGCGCGTGCTTCTTGAACCGCTGCGCCGCGGCGTCCAGGTCCTCGTAGATGCCGAGCGCGGGGGCGTACTTGACCGGCGGGTAGTAGAGCTGGATCCCGGGCCAGAAGTCCGCCAGGATGGTGGAACGGACGACCTGGCCGAACTCGTCCGCATGCGCGGCCGGGGCAAGGCTCTTCCTGAGCAGCGGGTCGCGAAGCTGGTTCATCCAATGCTCCTCCTCGAGCGGCGTTGAGGTGATTATGCCGCAGCGCACAATCGTGCGCACGCTAGCATCGGCGCGGGGCGGGCGTCAATCGGGAGGCGCCAAGCGTGACCGCCCTCACCTGTCCGGCTTTACAGAGGACGCCAGGAGTGTTGTCATCTACGGGGCTGGGCGTCGGCGCGCCGCAGTAAGGCACCCGTAAGGGTTCCACGCGAGAATCGCACTGCACAAGAACAATTCCCGCCAGGACTTACCGCAACAAGGAGGCTCTTCGCAATGGCTTCGACCATCGAGTCGGTTCTGCAGGAAGACCGCGCGTTCCCGCCGTCCCCGGAGTTCGTCAAGCAGGCGAACGTCTCCGGAGACGCCGCCTACCAGGCACTCTGCGACGAAGCCGAGCGCGACTTCGAGGGATTCTGGGGGCGACTGGCGAACGAGCACCTGCTCTGGTCCAAGCCGTTCAGCAGGGTGCTCGACGAGTCGAACGCGCCGTTCTTCAAGTGGTTCCACGACGGCGAGCTGAACGCCTCCTACAACTGCCTCGACCGGCACCTCAAGACCCAGGGCGACAAGGTCGCGATCATCTTCGAGGCCGACGACGGCAAGGTGACCAAGGTCACCTACAAGCAGCTCCATGCCCGGGTCTGCAAGTTCGCCAACGCGCTCAAGGCGCGCGGCATTCAGAAGGGCGACCGCGTGCTCGTCTACCTGCCGATGTCGATCGAGGCAGTGGTGGCGATGCAGGCGTGCGCGCGGATCGGTGCGACGCACTCGGTCGTCTTCGGCGGCTTCTCGGCGAAGAGCGTCCAGGAGCGGATCGTGGACGCCGGCGCGGTGGCGGTGATCACCGCCGACGGCCAGATGCGCGGCGGACGCGAGATCCCGCTCAAGCCCGCAGTCGACGAGGCGCTCGCGATGGGCGGCTGCGAGAAGATCAAGAGCGTGATCGTCTACCGGCGCACCGGGTCGGCGATCGCGATGCAGGCGCCGCGCGACAAGTGGTGGCACGAGATCGTGGAAGGCCAGGCGGAGACTTGCGCGCCCACCTGGGTCAACGCCGAGCATCCGCTGTTCATCCTGTACACCTCCGGATCGACCGGCAAGCCGAAGGGCGTCCAGCACTCGACGGGGGGCTACCTGCTGCAGGCGATCGTCACGATGAAGTGGACGTTCGACTACAAGCCGACCGACGTCTTCTGGTGCACGGCGGACGTCGGCTGGGTCACCGGCCACACCTACATCGCCTACGGCCCGCTTGCGGTGGGGGCGACCGAGATCATCTTCGAGGGCGTTCCCACCTATCCCGACGCCGGCCGGTTCTGGAAGATGATCCAGGACCACAAGGTCACGGTGTTCTACACCGCGCCGACGGCGATTCGCTCGCTGATCAAGGCCGGCGGAGAGCTGCCGAACAAGTACGATCTCTCCAGCTTGCGCATCCTCGGCACCGTCGGCGAGCCGATCAATCCCGAGGCGTGGATCTGGTATTACAAGACGGTCGGCAAATCGCGCTGCCCGATCGTCGACACCTGGTGGCAGACCGAGACCGGCGGCCACATGATCACGCCGCTCCCGGGCGCGACGGCGCTCAAGCCCGGCTCCTGCCAGACGGCGCTGCCGGGGATCATGGCCGAGATCGTCGACGAGACCGGCCAGACCGTCGAGAGGGGGAAGGGCGGGATCCTCGTGATCAAGCGGCCGTGGCCGGGAATGATCCGGACGATCTGGGGCGATCCGGAGCGCTTCCGGAAGAGCTACTACCCGGAGGACTTCAAGGGCAAGTACTACCTCGCCGGGGACGGCGCGAGCCGCGATTTGAGCGGCAACATCACGATCATGGGCCGGATCGACGACGTGCTGAACGTCTCGGGTCACCGGCTCGGCACGATGGAGGTCGAGTCGGCGCTCGTCGCCAACCCGCTCGTCGCCGAGGCGGCGGTCGTCGGTAGGCCCGACGACCTGACCGGCGAGGCGGTGGTGGCGTTCGTCGTCACCAAGGGGCCGCGGCCCGCGGGCGAGGAAGGCAAGAAGGTTGCCCAGCAGCTCCGCGACTGGGTCGCGAAGGAGATCGGCCCGATCGCGAAGCCGAAGGACATCCGCTTCGGCGACAACCTGCCGAAGACGCGCTCCGGCAAGATCATGCGCCGCCTCCTGCGCTCGATTGCGAAGGGCGAGGAGATCACGCAGGACGTCTCGACGCTCGAGAACCCCGGCATCCTCGAGCAGCTCAAGCAGGCGCAGTAGCGGGGCCGGGCGGCGGCGCGCTGCGCGCGCCGCCTTCCCCGCTCATCTCCCGCGTCGAGGCGCGGACGCGGGCGGCTCGTGAATGCCGATCGGGCTATGCTGCGCGCGATGCCGATGACCCTCTCCCGCGCAGAGGAATCGCGCGCCGCGATTCGCGCGGCGCGCCACATCGACGAAGTGGTTCGGGCGGCCGCGCTCGCTCGCTCGCTCGTTCGTCCGATGCTGGACGGCGGGACCGCGCCCGAAGCGATCACCGCGTTCGTTACGGCAGTCAACGACGCGGTGACGGTACGGCTGATCGAGCTCACCGGACTCGACGGCGCGCTTCGGGACGCCGGGGCAGCCTGGATCGTGCTCGGATCGGCGGGGCGCGCCGAGCAGACGCTGGCGACCGACCAGGACAATGCGATCGTGTTCGCCGATGGGACCGAGTCGGAGCCACGGCGGCGCGAGCTGCTGCCGCTCGCCGAACGCGTCAACGCGGCGCTGGACCGGAGCGGATATCCCCTGTGCCGCGGCGAGGTGATGGCGGGGAACCCGCGCTGGTGCCTCACGCGCTCGGAGTGGCGGGAGCGCTTCGCGGCGTGGATCGAGCGGCCCGAGCCGGAGGCGCTCCTGAATGCCGCGATCTTCTTCGATTTCCGCGCTGTCCACGGCGAAGGCGAGCTCGTCTCGGCGCTCCGCGAGTGGCTCGCCGCGTACGCCCGGGACCGCGGCCGGTTCCTGTTCCTGATGGCGCGGAACGCGCTCGGGAATCAGCCCCCGCTCGGACTCATTCGTGACTTTGCGGTCGCGCGGGGAGGTGAGCATCCGGGAACGATCGACCTCAAGGTCAACGGCGTGCAGCTCTTCGTGGAGGCGGCGCGGATCTACAGCCTGGCGGATGGCATTGCCGCAACCAACACGCTGGAACGGCTGGCAGGTGTCGCGGCCGCGCGGCGAGTTCCCGCCGCCGAGATCGATGCCTGGGTCGACGCCTTCCGCCTCATCCAGCGGCTGCGATTGGGGCTGAACGGCGTCCAGCATGCGCGCGGCGAGGCGCTCCACAATCACCTCGACCCGACGACGCTGGACGCCGATGAACGGCGAGTGCTCAAGCACGCGTTGCGGCAGGCGCGGAACTTGCAGGCCCGACTCGCTCGCGACTTCTCGGTGCCCGGAGCCGGCTTCGGCGTTTGATCCAGCGCAAGTCCGTTCCGCACTCGTCGCCTAGGCTTGCCAGCTACGGCCGATCCGGCCTAACCTGATCGCGCGGGGTAAGAGCTGTCGAATCGTGCTCCGGCCCTTGCGACAACAACAGGAGGAGATCATGCAGCCAAGCGCGGCGCTCAACTGGTTCGCCATCGACTCGGACGTCCGGTTTCAGGCCCTTCACAAGCGGAAGTCCCGGTTCCTATGGGGTCTGATGGCGTTCGCGGTGGTCTACTACTTCCTGCTGCCGATCGGCGCCGCCTACTTCACCGACCTCTTCAGGGTGAAGGTGTGGGGCGTCATCAACTTCGGTCTGGTTTTCGCGCTGTCGCAATTCATCGTCGCCTGGGGCATCGCCTGGTTCTACGCGCGCAAGGCGGGCGAGTTCGACGCGCTCGCCGAGGAGATCGCGCGCGACGCCGATCGCATCGGCGCGCGGGCGCGCTAGGGGAGGGGCCATGAACAAGCGACCAATCGTTCTTTCCACCGGCGCGGTCGCGGCCGCGCTCGCCGCATCGCCGGCCTTCGCGCAGGCGGTGTCGTCTGAGTGGCGCATCCTCACCCTCGGCGTGTTCGGCGCAATCATCGCGGTAACGATGTGGGTGACGTACCTCGCGGCGAAGCGCACCAAGACCGCGGCCGACTTCTACACCGCCGGCGGCGGGGTGTCCGGCCTGCAGAACGGCTGGGCGATCGCCGGCGACTACCTCTCGGCGGCGTCCTTCCTCGGCATTGCCGGGCTGATCTCGCTCTACGGCTACGACGGGTTCATGTACTCGGTCGGCTGGCTCGTCGCATACATCACCGTCCTGCTGGTGATCGCTGAGCCGTGCCGGAACATCGGCAAGTACACGATGGGCGACATTCTCGCCTTCCGCAACAACCCGAAGACCGTCAAGACCTTCATGGCGATCTCGACCATCACCGTCTCCACTTTCTACCTGACCGCCCAGATGGTCGGTGGCGGGGTGCTGGTGAAGACGCTGATCGGCATCGACTACGAGATCTCCGTTGCCGTGGTCGGAATACTGATGCTCGCGTACGTGCTGTTCGGCGGGATGGTCGCGACGACGTACGTGCAGATCATCAAGGCGATCCTGCTGGTCCTCGCCTCGCTCGTGATGGTGGCGCTCGTCTGGGGCCAGTACGGATTCAGCCTCCCCGGCTATCTGGGCGCGGTGGTCGGCGACGCGGACGTCCAGGCGCAGGTTGCGCGGCTCCTCGGCGATTCCGCGCGCAACCTGACCCCGGCGGAGCTCGGCCAGCGGTTCCTCGAGCCGGGGCTGCTCTTCAAGAGCCCGATCGACCAGATCTCGCTCGGCATGGCGCTCGTGCTCGGCACCGCGGGGCTGCCGCACATCCTGATGCGGTTCTTCACCGTCCCGACGGCGCAGCAGGCACGCAAGAGCGTGATCTGGGCGATGGCGATCATCGGCGGGTTCTACGTGCTGACGCTGTTCCTCGGTACTGGGGCCGCGATGCTGGTCGGCGCGCCGACGATTACCGGGATCGACCGCGGCGGCAACATGGCCGCGCCACTGCTCGCGCAGTTCCTCGGCGGCGGAAAGGACTCGCTCCTCGGCAACCTCATGCTTGCGTTCGTCGCCGCAGTGGCGTTCGCGACAATCGTCGCGGTCGTGGCTGGGCTCGTGCTCGCCGCGGCCTCGGCGATGTCCCACGACATCTGGGTCGGCGTGATCAAGGGCGACAAGGCCACCTCGGAGGAAGAGTTGAAGGCGGCGCGGATCTGCTCGCTGATCGTGGGCGTCATCGCCATCGCGATCGGTATCCTCGCCAAGGGCCAGAACGTCGCGCACCTGGTGGCGCTCGCATTCGCCGTCGCCGCGTCGGCGAATCTGCCGGTCGTGCTCTTGACCCTGTACTGGAAGAAGTGCAACACCGGCGGCGTGGTCGCGGGGCTGGTGATCGGCACGCTGTCGGCGATCGCGCTCGTCCTCGTCTCGCCGAACATGACCTATCCGGCGCAGATCAAGGCTGCGCAGGAACAGGCGATCAAGGGCGCCGACGAGCGGATCGCTAAGCTCAACGCCGAGCTGCCGGGTCTCACGGAGGCGGGGGCGATCGAGACCGCGAAGAAGGCGCTCGCGGTCGCGGAGAAGGCCAAGGCCGGCGCGGAAGCGCAGATCAAGGCGCTCGGCGGCGAGACCACCTCACTCGTGGGTCTGAGCGAGCCGTGGTTCCAGCTGCGGAATCCGGGTCTCGTCTCGATCCCGCTCGGCTTCCTCGCCGTGCTGATCGGCTCTCTCCTGTACCGGGACAAGCGCGCCGAGGAGATGTGGGAGGAGCTGTACGTGCGCTCCAACACCGGCATCGGCAGAGCCGCCGCTTCGGCGCACTAGGATCTGCTTCGCAGGGAAGGTCCCGCCGGCCGGCGCGAGCGCGCCGGCCGGCAATGGCGCTATGAGGAGCAACGTCGGCACCGCGGCCCGCGTCATCGCGGTCTTCCTGCTCGGCTGCCTCGCCTTCGGGTATCCGCTGCTCGCGCTGTTCAACGCTCCGGCGCGGGTGCTCGGGGTGCCGGTGCTCTATCTCTACGTCTTCGGCGCGTGGGCCGCGTTGATCCTGCTGATCGCCTGGGCCGTGTCGCGCGCGCGCGAATGAGATGCCCGCGCCCGCGCTGATCGCGCTCGTCTCGATCGCGTACCTCGGCCTGCTGTTCGCGATCGCGTTCTACGCGGACAAGCGCGCCGACGCCGGTAGGAGCGTCATCGCGAGCCCGTACGTCTACGCGCTGTCGCTCGGCGTCTACGCGACATCGTGGACCTTCTATGGAAGCGTGGGGCGGGCGGCGGCCAACGGCGTCGGGTTCCTTCCGATCTATCTGGGACCGACCCTCGCCGCCGCGCTGTTCTGGCTCGTGCTGCGCAAGATCGTGCGCATCAGCCGCGAGAACCGGATCACCTCCATCGCCGACTTCATCGCCTCGCGTTACGGCAAGAGCGCCACGCTGGCCGGAATCGTCACCGTGATTGCGGTGGTCGGCATCGTTCCCTACATCGCGCTGCAGCTGAAGGCGGTGTCCGGAAGCTTCCGGCTGCTCGCGAGTGCGCCGGAAGTGTCGCGGCCGGTCGTGGCCGCAGCGGTACCGCTGCTCGCCGACACCGCGTTCTATGCTGCGCTCGCGCTCGCGGTGTTCGCGATCCTGTTCGGCGCGCGCCATCTCGACGCCGCCGAGCGACACGAAGGGATGGTGGCAGCGATCGCCTTCGAGTCGACCGTCAAGCTGGTCGCCTTCCTCGCGATTGGACTGTTCGTCACGTTCGGCCTCTACGGCGGTTTGGGCGATCTGTTCGCCCGGGTTGCGGCAGACCCGCAGCTCGCGCGCCTGCTCGCACCGTTCGACGGACCTGCCGGGAGCTACGCCAGCTGGACGTGGCTGCTCGTGCTCTCGGCGTTCGCGATCCTGTGTCTGCCGCGGCAGTTCCAGGTCGCCGTCGTCGAGAACGTCGACGAGTCGCACATCGCCAAAGCGAGCTGGCTCTTTCCCCTGTACATGCTGGCGATCAACCTGTTCGTGCTGCCGATTGCATTCGGCGGGCTGCTTCACTTCCCGGGCGGCGGCGTGGACGCCGACACGTTCGTGCTCGCGCTGCCGATCGCCGAGGGCCGGCCGCTGCTCGCGCTCATGGTGTTCCTGGGGGGGCTGTCGGCCGCGACCGGGATGGTGATCGTGGAGACGGTCGCGCTCTCGACCATGGTGTGCAACGACCTGGTCATGCCCGTCGCCCTGCGGATCGGGTTCCTCCGCTTGCACGAACAGCGCGATCTGTCGCGGCTGCTGCTCGGCATCCGGCGCGCGGCGATCGTCGGGATCCTCCTCCTCGGCTACGCCTACTTCCGGTTTGCGGGGGAAGCATACGCGCTGGTAGCGATCGGGCTCATCTCCTTCGCCGCGGTCGCGCAGTTCGCACCGGCGATGCTCGGCGGACTCTACTGGAGGCAGGCGACGCGGGCCGGTGCGATCGCCGGGCTCGCGGCGGGGTTCGCCGTTTGGGCGTACACGCTGCTCGCGCCGTCGTTCGCGAGGTCGGGGTGGCTGCCGGCGGGCTTCGTCGAGGCGGGGCCCTGGGGTATCGCGCTCCTCAAGCCGCTCGCGCTCTTCGGCCTCGCCGGGCTTGACGAGATCACCCACAGCATGATCTGGAGCATGCTCGCCAACTGCGGCGCGCTCGTCATCGTCTCGCTGCTCGTGGCGCCGGATGCGAGCGAGCAGGCGCAGGCGATGCGCTTCGTCGAGGTCTTTCGGCGGCCGGCTGGCGGGGTGGGTAGCTGGCGTGGCGAGGCCTCGCTCGACGACCTCCGCGGCCTGCTCGGGCGCTTCCTCGGCCTCGAGCGGGCCGCCGCGCTCCTCGGCGAGTTCGCGGCGCGAAAGCGCGTGCCGATCGAGCGACTGCGCGCCGATGCGGAGCTGGTGCAGGTGGCAGAGACCCAGCTCGCCGGCGCGATTGGGTCGGCCTCGGCTCGAGCGGCGGTGGCGTCGCTCGCGAAGGAGGAAGGACTCGGGATCGCCGAGGTGATGAGCATCCTCGACGAGACCTCCCAGCTGCTCGCGTACTCGCGCGAGCTCGAGCGCAAGCGCCAGGAGCTCGAAGCCGCGACGACGGAACTCCGCGCGGCGAACGAGCGGCTGCGGGAGCTCGACCGGATGAAGGACGACTTCGTCTCGACCGTCAGCCACGAGCTGCGCACGCCGCTCACCTCGATCCGGGCGTTCGCCGAGATCCTGCACGACAGCCCGGAGCTTGCCGCCGCCAGGCGCCGGGAGTTCGTCGGCATCATCCTGCGCGAGACCGAGCGCCTGACCCGGCTCATCAACCAGATCCTCGATCTCGCCAAGATCGAATCGGGCCGCGCGCAATGGGCGGCGGAGCCGGTCGACCTGCGTGCGGTGATCCGCGATGCCGCCGACTCGACGGCCGCGCTGTACCGCGAGCGCGAGGTCGAGCTCGAGACGGCAGTGCCCGACCGCGTCCCGATCGTCGTCGCCGACCGCGACCGGCTGCAGCAGGTGCTGCTGAACCTGCTCGCCAACGCAGTAAAATTCTGCGCGCCGGGGTCGGGGCGCGTGCGGGTCGCGCTTTCCGATGCGCGCGGCGCGGTGCGCGTCGACGTCGCCGATAACGGCATCGGGATCGCCCGCGAGGAGCAGGGAGCGATCTTCGAGAAGTTCCGGCAGGTCGGCGACACCCTCACCGACCGGCCGCAGGGCACGGGTCTCGGCCTGCCGATCTCGCGGCTCATCGTGCGCCAGTTCGGCGGCGACCTTTGGGTGGCGAGCGAGCCCGGCCGCGGCGCGACGTTCTCCTTCACGATACCGGTGGCGCAGGGGGAAGGCGGGCGAGGATGACGAAACGGGTGCTGATCGCCGACGACGAGCCGAACATCGTCGCCTCGCTCGAGTTCCTGATGGAGCAGGCAGGATTCGAGGTGAAGGTCGCCTCCGACGGCCGCGCAGCGCTCGGGCTTGTCGCGAGCTTCCGCCCGGATCTCGTGCTGCTCGACGTGATGATGCCGGTGAAGAACGGCTACGAGGTGTGCCAGCAGCTGAAGGGCGACGCGGACACGCGCGGGGTGAAGGTGATCCTACTTTCCGCGAAGGGGCGCGACGTCGAAGTCGCCAAGGGACTCGAGCTCGGCGCGGACGCGTACGTCACCAAGCCCTTCTCCACGCGCGAGCTCGTCGCCAAGGTCAAGGAGCTCCTAGGCACGTGAGCCACCGAGCAGGGTGGTCATGGCACGGGCGAGAGGAGGCGGCGGGATGAGCCGCGGGGCGCTGGCGGCTGCGCTCGTGCCGGCCGCGGTGGCGCTCGTGATCCTCGGCGTGGGCGCCGGCTTCCTGTGGGGCGATCTCGATCCGCGCGAGCGCGAGGCGATCGGCGCGGTCCTCACGCCGGCCCGGATCGGCCTGCTGGTGCTGTTCGGGCTTGCGCTCGTGACGGTGCTCGCCGTCCTCGGCCATCGCCTGTTCGCGCGGCTCGCCGCACCGGCGCGCCGGCTCGCCGAGGACGTGCGTGTCATCGCGCAAAGCAACGCTGCGCACCGCGTCGCACCGTCCGGAGCAGCCGAGCTGCGGGTGCTTGCCAGCGCGGTCAACGAGCTGGCCGAGGTGCGGTCCGCGCTTGCCGCTGACGTGGCGGCGACGGTGGCCGATGCGAATGCCCGCGTCGAGGCGGAACGCAGTAGGCTCGCCGCGCTGATAGCCGAGCTCGACCAGAGCGTGCTCGTCTGCAATCGCGAGGGCAGGATTCTCCTCTACAACGCCGCTGCGCAGCGCATCCTCGGTGGCGGCGACGCTTCGCTCCTCGGTCTCGGCCGCTCGGTGTTCGGCATCGTCGACCGCAATCTCATTCTGCACGCGGTCGAGGCGATGGAACGGCAGCTCGAACGCAGGGAACGCGAGGGGACCTATTTCGTCACCGCGACCGGTGACGGGCGGCTGCTGCGGGTGCAGGCGGCCCCGGTCCCGGAGCAGGCGGCCACGGGAGCGGACGTGAGCGGCCTCGCCGGCTACGTGCTGCTGCTCGTGGACGTGACCGAATCGGTCGACGCGGAGGCGAAGCGAGTCGCGCTGTTCCAGAGGCTCGTCGAGGGCACCCGGGCGGGGCTCGCCAGCATCCGCGCGGCGAGCGAGAACCTGGCGGCGCATCCAGAGATGGAGGAGGGGCAGCGGACACGCTTCGCGGGGATCATCCAGGAGGAGGCGGTACGGCTCTCGGATCTCCTGCACGCGACCACCGCCGACGCCTCGGAGCGCCTCAAGGTCCGCTGGCCCCTGGAGGAGATGCGCGGCGAGGATCTTCTCACGCTCGCGCGTAGCCGCATCGAACGGCGCGTCGGGCAGGTGACCAAGCTCGAGTCGGTCGACCCCGAGCTATGGCTTCGGGTGGACAGCTTCTCGCTCGCCCAGGGTCTTGGCTATCTCGCGCGCCGGCTGCAGGAGGAGTTCGCGGTCCGCGAAGTGCGGTTCCGTCTGCTGCCGGCGGGCGGGCATGCCCAGCTCGACATGCTGTGGCGCGGGGCGCCGCTCGCGTCGGAAACCGCGTTCGCCTGGCAGAACGAGCCGTTCACGCTCGGCGGCGAGGACAGCCCGCTGACGCTCGCGCAGGTGATCGAGCGTCATGGCGGCGAGACCTGGTATCAGCGCGATCTGCCGGCGCAGCTTGCCTACTTCCGTCTGCTGCTGCCGCTCGCGGAAGGCCGGCGCGGGAACCGGGGGCGAGGGGAGACGTCGAGCCGACCCGAGTTCTACGATTTCGACCTCTTCCGCCGGTCGGCGGCGAGCGAGGCGCTCGATGAGCGGCCGCTCGCGGACCTCGAGTACACCGTGTTCGATACGGAGACGACGGGCCTCAACCCGGCCGAGGGCGACGAGATCATCGCGATCGGCGCGGTCCGGATCCTCAACGGGCGGGTCCTTGGAGGCGAAACGTTCGAGTCGCTCGTCGACCCGCAGCGGAGCCTGCCCGAGGCGTCGGTAGCGGTGCACGGGATCACGCGCGATATGCTCGCGGGGCAACCGCCGATCGACGCGGTGCTGCCCCGCTTTCGGCGGTTTGCCGAGGACACGGTCCTCGTCGGCCACAACGCGGCCTTCGACATGCGCTTTCTGCAGCTGAAGGAAGCGCAGACGGGCGTGCGGTTCGAGCAGCCGGTGCTCGACACGCTGCTCCTCTCGGCAGTCGCGCACCCGGAGCAGGGCTCGCACAGCCTCGAGGAGATCGCGGGTCGCCTCGGCGTGAACGTCGTCGGCCGGCACACGGCGCTCGGGGACGCGCTCGTCACCGCGGAGGTTTTCCTGCGGCTCGTGCCGGTGCTGTCGGAGCACGGGATTCGCACGCTCGGGGAGGCACGCGCGGCGGCGGAGAAAACGTATTACGCGCGGCTCAAGTACTGACCGCGGCGATACAATCGGGCGCATGAACGCAACGGATCTCGTAGCGCACTTCGCGAAGATCGTCGGCGACAAGCACGTTCTCACCGACGCAGGCGACACCGCGGCGTACGCGACCGACTGGCGCAAGCGCTATCTGGGGACGCCACTCGCGGTCGTGCGGCCCGGGACGACGGCGGAGGTCGCGGGCGTCGTGAAGGCGTGCGCCGAGACGCGGACCGCAATCGTCCCGCAGGGCGGGAACACCGGCCTGTGCGGCGGCGCGACCCCGGACGCAAGCGGCAATCAGGTCATCGTCAGCCTCGGGCGGATGAACCGGATCCGGGCGATCGATCCGCTCAACAACACGATGACGGTCGAAGCCGGCTGCGTGCTCGCGAGCCTGCAGCACGCGGCGGACGAGGCGGACCGGCTCTTCCCGCTCAGCCTCGCCGCCGAAGGCAGCTGCGCGATCGGCGGCAATCTCTCGACCAACGCCGGCGGCGTGCAGGTGCTGCGCTACGGGAACACGCGCGAACTCGTGCTCGGCCTGGAAGTCGTGCTGCCTTCGGGCGAGGTCTGGAACGGGCTGCGCGGCCTGCGCAAGGACAACACGGGGTACGACCTGAAGCACCTCTTCGTCGGCGCCGAGGGCACGCTCGGCATCATCACTGCGGCGGTGCTGAAGCTGTTTCCCAAGCCCCGGGCGCAAGCCACCGCCGTCGCGGCGCTCGCGACGCCCCGCGACGCGCTGCGGCTGCTCGAGCACGTGCACGCGCACTGCGGCGACCGGCTGACGGGCTTCGAGCTGATCTCGGCGATCTGCATCGAGCTCGTGCGGAAGCACTTCCCACGCGTCCCGGCGCCGTTCGCGGCGAACTATCCGCAGTACGCGCTGATCGAGCTGTCGGATACGCAAGGGGGGACAGGAGTCGGGGAGATGCTGGAGGCGACGCTCGCCGAGGCGATCGAATCCGGTGTCGCGCTCGACGCGGTGGTCGCGGCGAGCGGGGAGCAGGCGAAGAATCTGTGGGGGCTGCGGGAGTACATCTCCGAGGCGCAGGCGGCGGAAGGGCAGAACATCAAGCACGACATCTCGATCCCCATCTCCCGGATCGGGGACTTCATCGACGCGACGGACGCGAAGCTCGCACGGGTGTTCCCGGGAATCAGGATGGTGACTTTCGGGCACCTCGGCGACGGGAACCTGCACTACAACGTGTCGCATCCGGAGGACGGCGACGAAGGCGCGTTCATCGCTCGCAGCGAGGAAGTCAACCGCGTCGTGCACGACAGCGTCGCCGCATTCGGCGGCTCGATCAGCGCCGAGCACGGCATCGGGCAGTACAAGCGCGGCGAGATCCTGCGCTACAAGTCGCCGGTGGAGATCGAGCTGATGCGGGCGGTCAAACGGGCGGTCGATCCGCTCGGCATCATGAATCCTGGGAAGGTGCTCTGAGATAGAATCGCGCGCCGCGGCAGGTTCGCGGGCACGGAGAGGTGACCGAGCGGTCGAAGGTGCACGCCTGGAAAGCGTGTGTACGCCAAAAGCGTACCGCGGGTTCGAATCCCGCCCTCTCCGCCATAGGCGCATCATAAATCGATGACTCAAGTTTTTGAGACGACCGGGTTTTGGTCATTTCTGGGCCTGTTTGGTCACGCTTTGGTCGTTTTTTTGTACGTCATTGACGTAGTCGTTCGAGACGGCTTCTAACGTGCGGTTCGGCGCTACGACCTCTATTTGCTGGTGCGGCCGCGAAGAGCCTGCGCGAGCGGCTACGCACAACAATGCCGACATCAGCTTGGTGCGGCTTGCGGCGCGATGTTCTTGTTGATCCGAAACACGTTGTCGGGGTCCCACCGCGTCTTGATCTCGACCAAACGCCGGTAGTTGTCACGATAGGCGGCGTGAGTCCGCTCGTCCCCCTCTTCCTCGGTAAGGAAGTTGACATACGTGCCGCCGGTCGAGAATCGTCGAAGGTCTCGCCAAGCAGCCCGCGCCCACTCGATATTCGAATTATCGTCGTCGGCGTTCTCCCAGGCCGCGGTGATGTTGATAACGGCGGCGGCGTCGCGGTTTCCGACCGCGGAGTGACTCTCCGGCAGGCGGTTGAGCGCGCCGTCGATCGGGAAAAGAATGATCGCGGAATGCGGTGAAACGATGCGTCCCGCGTGTTCGGCCGCCTTCGCGAGCAGCTCCTGCTCCAATCGCGGAAGGAACTCGGATTTCCAGTAATAGCGCCGCCCCTTGGGCTGCGTGGCATCGAGCAGGCTCTGCTGCGAAGCGTAGGAGCGACACTGGAGCACGTCGCCCACCGGGGAGCCGAAGGCCTTGAGCGGGGCGGCAAGCCTTCCGCCTTCGTCGATCCGCCCCGAGTGACAGAATAGGACTACGAGGACGGGCTTGCCGTGGAACTCCTTTGCGATCCATGGTGCAGGCGGCGCAAGGCGTAGGACCACCGGGCAACTCAACTCCGGCGGGGCCTGGCTGACGAGCCGCCGCCAGATTTCAAGGACGCGGCTCGCCTCGGTTGCATTCCAGGCGATCGCTCCGGCAGCGATCTCCGGCCCGACGGGATCCAGGCGGTACTCGAAGCTCGTTGCGATGCCGAAATTACCGCCGCCGCCACGCAGGCCCCAGAACAGATCGCTGTTCTCCTCCTCGCTCGCGCGCCGCGCGCGCCCATCGGCGGTGACCACATCGACCGACAGCAGGTTGTCGCTTGTCCAGCCGGACCTGCGCGTGAGATAGCCGAAGCCGCCGCCCAGCGTTAGGCCCGCGATCCCGGTATTCGAGACGAAGCCTAGCGTCGCCGCGAGGCCATGTACCTGCGTCTCCCGGTCGACGTCGCCGAGCAGGCATCCCGCCTGCGCGCGCGCAGTGCGCGCCCCGGGATCGACCCAGACGCCGCGCATGAGCGACATATCCAGCATGAGACCTTCGTCGCACGTCGCCAGGCCAGCCACGTTGTGACCGCCGCCCTTGATAGAGAGCGGCAGGCCGCATTCACGCGCGAACCTCAGACCAGTGGCAACGTCAGCAGTGCCGAGGCAGCGCGCAATGAGCGCTGGCCGGCGATCGATCATGGCGTTCCAGACCGTGCGCGAAGCATCGTATTCCGAGTCGCCGGGAACGAGCAGCGGGCCGCGCAGACGAGCTCTCAGCTCGTCGATTGATTTCTGGTTCACACTCGCCATATAGCTCTCCGCGGAATAGGCATGAGTCTGCCTTATCAATCCAGGCTCAAGCGGGGATTCGGGTCAAGATCGCAGGTGTCGTCGAAAAGTCCGTCCGGTCGTCGGCGTGATGGACAGAGCAAAACATGCGGCCGTGCTCTTGTATGACGACACCTGGCGTGCTGCCATCGTGCCGCCGAACGTCGCCCTGATCACAGCCGAGGTTCCCGCGCGCGACTCGTGTGCCAGAACGCCAAAACCTCCAGGGTTCCCTTCGACACACGGTAATAGAGGTAGTAGCGAACTCGGCTAAGCGTCAGCCGGCGCACACCCTTGGATTTCGCGCCGCGGGCTGGAACGCCGAGGCCAGGCTGAGTTGAAAGAAGCAACAGAGCACGAGCGACGTCTTCACGAATGGCATCGGGCGCGGCGGCCCGACTGTCTTGCCACCACCCGGCCGCCTTTTCGATCTGAGCGGTCGCCCGTCGCGAGACCTTGATGAGGAGAGGAGAGCTCAACCGAAGCGGCGCAGCCGTTCCAGCAGTTCTTCCCCGGTGATGTACTCGCCGCGCTCAATCTCGGCAATCGAGGCGAGCAGCTCGGCTTCCTCTTCTGGTGTCAACTCAAAGAACTCCTCGTCCTCCCGCAGGACCACCGTAACCTTGGTGCCCTCCTCGAGGGGTTCTCCTTCGACGACGACCTTGCCGTCGATGACCGTACCAGTAGCAACTTTCATAGCGCGAATGCTACTCCTGGGACGCGTGACTTGTCCTGCAACGCCGAACGCTGCGGTTGAGGGGGCGCTGGCGTGCGAAGCACGACGGGAACCGAACAGCGAAGCTGTTCGGCGCTCCCCACCAACCGCTGGAACCTCGCGCTGATCGGCGACTACGCTCCGCTTCGTCGCCGACCAGCGCGGCCGTCCGCCGTCGATGGAGGAGAAACGCACTTTCGGGGCAGAAATCTGTCAGGCATGTTCCCGGACCGTTTTGTCAACTATCTTCCCGACCGCTTAGTCGCTCAGCTGCAGGTGTCGACGATGTTGCTCGATGGTCTGCCCGATGCACTCTACCTGGCTCGCTTCCAGCCCACCTCGAGCGAGCACGCTTTGGGCCGTCGACTCGACGCGCCGGTTAGAGCGCAACTGTGCCTCTCGACCAGTACGGGCAGAAAGGCATGGCGTCCGCTCAGGAGCTGATACGCTCCCAGGTGAGTGCAGGAATGGCGGTGCGAGGTCCTTTACGGACCCAGGTCCAGCGAAAACGTGACTGATGCTCCACCGGTCGATTAGGGTGTCTTACCGATTCGATCCGCAAATCCCCAACGGACGCCTTCCGCCGCTTTCGGGAGCACCTGAAGGCCCACCACGCCGTCCTCGCGAATCAGGACACTGGCCTCGTCCTCCCACCATAGGGTTCCGTATTGGCTCTTCCCGTCCGCGTCGGCAATCCGGACGCGAAGCCCGAGCCACCGCCGCTTGCCCGCTTGCCCTGCATTCCAAGAATCTCCTCCCGCGGTCCATGCTCACATGGCGCGTCGTTAGCTGACTGTCACAAAGGGTCACGGCGCATGGACAAATGCAAGTGCGACGGTGGCAGGTTCAAATACAAGAAGCTTGACGCGCTGCGGGCGGATTCGAGCGTGAGGGTGAGACGACTACCGTTCAGGGGTGGGGGTACGTGATAATCACGTTGCCAAGGGTAGTTGTCGTTCCAGGATGAGTTTGGATGACAGGGGAAGGGGAGGTGATTCGAGCGACGAGACGCTGTTGGCGATGTTCCCTTTGGTCGGCGGCTGTGCGACGTCGCGCGATGTTTATTTCGCGGACGGGTCAAAGGGACATCGAATTAGCTGCGACGGGGCGGTACAGAACTTCGGTTCATGTTTAGAGAAGGCTGGCGAGATTTGTGGGGCCCGTGGTTACCTGGTCGTAAACCAGGGGTCTTGACAGACGCCCTCTCCGCCAACCGCTGCAGATCCCAAAGCGTTTGCTCCTTCCTGGCGAGCGAGGTTGCCGCCATACCGGCGGGAACGCGGCTCAGGGTGAGAGCGCGGCGGTGTAGTCGATGAACCCAAGCTATCGCGTCCGTCAGTTTGGCGGCTTCGCCGATCTTCCACCAGCCTACCGTGCACTGCTGGACGGCGAGATCGAGCGGCACGGCTTCTTTCGGGAGCCGGACTGGTTCGATTACCTGATGCGGAATTTCTTCGACGACGGGGATCGCTTGCGCCTCGCCGGCGTGGAGGAGATCGATACCGGGCGCCCGGTGCTGCTCGCTCCCCTGCGTGACACCACGAGTGACTATGCCGTCCGCAAGGGGCGGCTGATCGGCTCCGTCAGTGACCCGGAGAACTACGCGACGGCGGCGCTGATGTTCGATCAGGCGGTCGAGGAGCCGGTTCCGATCCTGGAAGCCATGTTCAGGCATTTCAGGAGCGGCGACAAAGGTGAGCATCCCGGTCGCATCGACGCGATCCGGATCTGGCCGGTCGAAAGACATTCCCGACTCGGCGACGCCGTCTACCGCGCCCTGCGGGGCGCCGGATTTCTGATCCAAGCGTACGCCAATTCGTTCAACTACTTTGAAGACACGACAGGCCTTTCCTACGCGGACTACTTTGCGCGTCGCAGCGCGAACCTGCGCTACAGCGTCAGGCGGCGGCAACGCGCGCTCGAGAAGACGGGCGGCCTCGAGTTTGCCCTTGCTTCAGAGCCGGCCGATGTCGGTAACGCCGCCAAGGAGTACGCGTTCGTTTCACACGCCAGCTGGAAAACGCCGGGCACGATGCTCGCGATGCAGACGCTTCGACTCATGCACCTCTGCGCCAGGAAAGGCTGTCTGCGGCTCGGCATTCTGCGCCTCGCGGGCGTTCCGGTCGCTGCGCAGTTCTGGATCGTCAGCGGCGGCGCTGCCCACTGCATTCGGCTTGCCTATCATGAGGACTATAAGAAGCTGGCCGTGGGTGTAGTGCTCACGAATTTCATGATCGCTCACGTGCTCGACCAGGACCGCGTCCGGGAAATCGCCTTCGGGGTAGGGCGAGACGAGTACAAGAGCGGATGGATGAAGGATACGCGCGAGTATTACGGCTTCATCGCGTTCAATCCGTCGACTCCCCTCGGCCTGCTCTATGCCTTCCGGCATATCCAAGGGCGGCGGGCGAAAAGGCTGATCAAGTGGGGGCTGGGTCTGGTGCGCCGGAGGCGAGCGAAGGAGACGGAGACGGTCGACGCGAAGTGACCGTGATAGGGCGCCGCAAGCTGCGACCAGCTTCTCGCGCTGGTGCTATTGAGGGCCCGCTAACTCGTCGAGCCTCTTAGCAGCGCTCCAACCACGTCGTCGATCGTCAACCCGCGCGCATCCTTGAACGCTTCGAGACGGCGGCATACCTCGGCCGCGGCTAGGGCGTAGCCGTCAGGCAGCCCGGCCTGATCGAACGTCGCGCCGATCTCTTCCATCTCGGCAATCCACCGCCAGCCCTTGCGGGACTGCAAGACGGCGCGATCGAGCTGTGCGAAGAGACCCGGCTGGGAAATCTTCCACTCCTCGGCGAGGGCAGCCTCGACGCCTTCGTGGCGCGCGAGGGCGCGGACCGAGAGTAGAAGCGTCGCAGCGCTCTTTGTCCAACCGGCGTAGCACGCCTTTACCGCGGAGGCCGCCCCGACCGGCGCGTCAAGCACGACCGCACCGAGGGCGGTGCCGGAGAAGAGCGCTGCGATTCGAGCCGACTCCGAGCCACTCAGGTAAAGGCGGGTGGTTCCGGGCTTTGCCGGCGGCGGCCCGATGATCCCGCCGTCCACGAAGCGTGCCCCCGCCGCTTCGACGATGCCGCCGATCCGCCGCGAGGTGTCGGGGGACACCGCGTTTGCGTCGACGTATGTCCCACGGAACCCCTCCGCGGCGACGCTCTTGGCGAGATCGACCGCCGCATGCGGCGGGCAGACGGAGAGCACGACGCTCGACTGCCCGAGCGCGGCGCTCGGCGTCCCCGCATCCTCAAGTCCCGCAGCTCCGGCGCGGTCCCGAGTCGCGCCGCCGCGCCCGGCAGAGACCCAGAGCACGCGGGCGCCGCCGGCACGAGCCGCCGCGCCGACCTCGGAACCCATCTCGCCCGGGTGGAGGAGGCAAACCGTCGTCGTGGCCATGGTCCCAACTCCTGTCGCAACGCCGCCATTCTAACGGCGCCCGCGCGCCCCGCATCTGGATGACAATAGCGCCGCGAGAACAGCGAACGGGGGACGCCCAGATGGAATTCGAGTACTCGGAGAAGGTCAAGCCGCTGCAGGAGAAGCTCCGGCGGTTCATGGACGATCACATCTACCCCAACGAGCACCGGCACGACGAGGAGATCGAGGAGAACACGCGGCAGGGGCGTCGCTGGACGCCGCTCAAGCTGGTCGAGGAGCTGAAGTCGAGGGCGCGCGCCCAGGG
>Ga0335084_10000291_pt1 | contig 40320 bp, 35 predicted proteins | sample Lox_Sample_44_FD_206721 | JGI IMG/M metagenome (GOLD analysis project Ga0335084, IMG submission 206721) | Soil microbial communities from Loxahatchee National Wildlife Refuge, Florida, United States - Lox_Sample_4.4 | ecosystem: Environmental > Terrestrial > Soil > Wetlands | place: USA...
CGGTGCGGGAGGGAGCCGGCGGCGGCAGCGTGGACGCCTCCGGAAACTACACCGCCCCCGCGAACGCGGGCACCGCTCACGTGGTGGCCACCAGCGTCGCCGATCCCTCGAAGAGCGCCAGCGCCACGGTCGCCGTGAGTGCCGCCCCGGCGATTGCGGTGTCGATCTCCCCGGGCACCGCTTCGGTCCTCGCCGGAGGCGCCACGACCTTCACCGCCACGGTCACCGGAGCTGGCGGAGGCCAATCCCCCGAGGTGACCTGGTCCGTCCAGGAGGGCGCCAGCGGAGGCAGCGTCGACGCCTCGGGGCGGTACACCGCGCCAGGGACGCCAGGGACGTTCCACGTCGTCGCCGCCAGCGTCGCCGATGGCACCAAGAGTGCCTCGGCGACCGTCACCGTCACCGCCGCGCCGAACGTCACCGTCTCCATTTCTCCGAGCTCGGCCTCGACGCAGGCCGGCGGGACGGTGAGCTTCACCGCCTCGGTGACCGGCACCAGCGGAGGCCAGTCCACGGCCGTGAGCTGGCTGGTCCAGGAGGGGGCAGCCGGGGGCACCGTCAATGGATCCGGCACCTACACCGCGCCATCCACCGCCGGGACCTTCCACGTCATCGCCACCAGCGTCGCCGACAACACCGAGAGCGCCATGGCCACGGTGACGGTGACCAGCTCTCCCCAGCAGCCACCGCCGTCGGGCTTGCTCCCCGCGGACCGGATGACGGTCTGGAATCCCGGCGTGGCCGGAGGCATCCCGGCGCGGACCACGGTCTGCCGGACGGTGAGCCCGCCCGGCGGCGACGCGACGGCCACCATCCAGGCCGCCATCGACGCGTGCCCGGCCGGACAGGTGGTCCAGCTGTCGTCTGGCACCTACACCATCAACGGCGGGAATTACCTGCTGCTCAACAAGGGCATCACCCTGCGCGGCGCAGGCCCTGGGCAGACCACCTTGCAGAAGACCGATGGAGCCAAGCCTGGCCAGGAGCAGACCGGCTCCAATCCTTCCCCGCTGATCATCGTCGGTCCGGCCCGCTGGGACAGCAACAACGAGCGGTCCACCAACCTGACCGCGGACGCGGCCAAGGGTGGCAACTCCATCACCGTGGCCAGCGCGGCGGGATTCAGCCCGGGACAGATCGTGCTCCTCGATGAGCTCTCCGGAGCCAGCTGGCAGCCAGACCCGGCCGGCCGGGGACAGATCTGGGCTTCGCCCGACTTCCGCGTCGTGTGGCAGCGGCACAACCCGAGCCAGGGAACCGACGATCCCTTCCCGGATGCCGCCGGCTGGTTCAGCCGCCAGGACCGACCGACCAACGAGATCAAGCAGATCGACCACATCAGCGGGAACACCATCTTCTTCAACACGCCGATTCACATCTCCTACCGGGCCTCGCACACCGCCCAGCTCACGTCGTTCAGCTACCCCCACACCCAGAACGCCGGGGTGGAGAACCTCACCGTCACCGGCGGTGACCAGGGGAACATCCGGTTCGAGTGGGCTGCGAACTGCTGGGCGAAGAGCGTCGAGAACAGCGTGTGGCACGACGAGGGCTTCGCCCTGACCCGGTCGTTCCGGATCGAGATTCGCGAGTCCTACGTCCACGACGCGGCCTGGGCCCAGCCCGGCGGCGCCGGCTACGCCATCAGCCTGTCCGATGCGACGTCCGAATCGCTGGTGGAGAACTCGATCGTCGTCAAGGCCAACAAGGTGATGGTGGCCCGTTCGGCCGGCGCCGGCTCGGTGTTCGGCTACAACTACGTCGACGACGGCTACATCAACAGCAACACCGCCTGGATCGAGGTGGGGCTCAACGCCTCACACATGGTGGGTCCGCACCACGTCCTCTTCGAAGGCAACTACGGGTTCAACTGGGACTCGGACAAGACGCACGGCAACGCCATCTACCACACCATCTTCCGCAACCATCTCCGAGGCATCCGCCGGGACTTCGGCGACGGCGGTGGAAGCAATGGGCCGAAGCGGGCCGCCGGCGCCGCGTACTACTCGTACTGGCACAGCTTCGTCGGGAACGTGCTCGGCGCGGCGGGACAGATGAGCGGATGGGTCTACGAGAGCGGCAACATGGACACCCCGGCCATCTTCCTGCTCGGCTGGGACGACTGGGCGCCCTACCCCGTCGATCCGCAGGTCGCCGCCACCACCATCCGTCACGGGAACTTCGACTACGTCACCAGCTCGGTGAAGTGGGACCCCAACATCTCCACCCAGACGCTCCCGAACTCGCTGTACCTCGGCGGGAAGCCGGCCTTCTTCAACGCCGGCAGCGGCTACACCTGGCCCTGGGTGGATCCGACCGGAGCGACCAAGCTCTACACGCTCCCGGCCAAGGCGCGGTTCGACAACGGGACTCCGTTCGTCCAGCCGTGATGCAGGCGTGAAGGATGGACCTCGGGCAGCCGCCGCTGGAGCTGCCCGAGGTCCGCCGGAAGCACACCGGAACTGGGCTCCGTGAGGGGGGGCCCCTGGTTGTTCCCCAGAAGAGCCGACACCCGGATTTGAACCGGGGACCTACTGATTACGAATCAGTTGCTCTACCAGCTGAGCTATGTCGGCCGATGCAACGGGGCCCGCGTTGGTAGCATCGACGCCCCAGCGCGTCAAAGCCCCTGCCCTCTCTCACCACGGCGTCTGGCCTTCCCAGTCGATGACCCCTTCCAGCCCTCGGTGGAGACCCACCAGCCCGCCCACCTTCCGGATGGCGAGGAGCGCACCTGCGACGTACGGCTGCGCGGACGTGCCCGATTCGTGACGGAGGTGGAGCCGTTCGCCGGGGCGTCCGAACACCACCTCCAGACCGATGACGTATCCGGGCAGCCGGACCGAGTGGACCTGCACCCCGGCGACCGTCGCCCCCCGGGCCTCCCGAGGGCCCTGCACCCGTTCGAGCGGCACGGTGACCTCCGCCGGGCGCACCGCCGCGAGTTGCCGTGCCAGCTGACGGGCCGTCCCCGAGGGAGCATCGGGCTTGTCGTCGTGTGCGGAGTCGATGATCTCGTAGTGGGGGAAGAAGCGGGCGGCGACCTGGGCCAGCCGCTGCAGCACCACGACCGTCAGCGCGAAGTTGCCCACGGCGAGCACGCCTCGGCTGGAGGCACGCCCCGCACGGTCAATCTCCTGGAAGTCCTCCTCGGTGAGGCCGGACGTTCCGATGACGACGTGCGCCCCGGCCTCGAGCGCGGCGAGGACATGGGCCTTGGCCACCTCCGGCCGGGTGTACTCGAAGAAGACCTCGCCCGGGGTCCGCAGGGCCTCCCGGACCGAGCCGCTCACGAGGCACTCCAGCCGGGCCTCACCCACCACCTCGCCGAGCCGATTCCCGGCGTGGGTCCGGGACACCGCCCCGACCAGCTGGAGATCCGGGTTCGCGGCGATGCCGCGCGCCAGCTCCGACCCCGCCCAGCCGGTCGCGCCGGCCAGGATGACCCTCGTTCGTGCCATCCAGGCGGCGTAACAGCACCACCCTCTTGCGTCGAGACAGTGCGCGGACGAGGCCGCCGGTACACGCCTCAGTGCTCAGGGTCCCGCGTCCGCTCCGCCGTTCGTGCCCGCGTCCGTCCCCGCATCGGCCTCGTCCGGGGCCAGCGGCTGCAGCCAGATGTTCCGGAAACGCACCCGGTTCCAGTGGTCCTGCAGCCGGACCGGTCCTGGACCCGGGGCCTCGGGGTCCCCGAGCCGCGTGCTGTCGGGCACCTCGGTGTCCTGCTGGACCGTCGAGCCGTTCCACACCACCGTCATGCGGGCCGGCGCCGTCTTGGTGCCCCCGTCCCACGTCGGTGCGCGGAACACGATGTCGTAGCTCTGCCAGACGCCCGGCGGGAACGCCTCGTTCACCGTCGCGTTCTTCACCCCGTAGATGGCCCCGCAGTCGTTCGCATCGCCAAGTCCGTGCCCGAACGAATCCAGGATCTGCAGCTCGTAGCGGCCCTGGAGGTAGACGCCGCTGTTTCCCCGGTCCTGCTCCCCCGTTCCCGGCGGACTCGGCGGCAGCTGGAACTCGAGGTGGAGCCGGACGTCTCCGTAGCTCTTCCGGGTCCGGAGATCGCCGGCGAACGGCACCACCTCGAGCCCGCCGTCGGCCACCGCCCAGCCTGCCGTTCCACCGTCGGGTGCGACCCAGGCGTCGGTGCTCGAGCCGTCGAAGAGCACCACCGCGTCCGGTGGCGGCGGAAGGTACGCCAGCGGACGCACTTCCAAGGACCGGTAGAACACCTCGGCGCCCTCTGCCTGGAGCCCGAGGTGGCCGTGGCTGAGGGGAGCGTACCCGTGGCCCTGGTCGGCCACGATGTCGGTCACTCCGTTCAGCCACTGCCCGTTGACGATGTGCACCGCGTCCTGCCCCGAGGCGATGACCTCCAGCGCGTTCCAGTCGGTGAGCGATTCGGCCTCCCACCACTTGATGACCCGGCCGCTGCGGATGTCGATGCTCTGACCGAGGCCATCGAACGTTGGCTCGCTCACCATGGGGTCGTACACCGGTGCGGTCACGCCGGTGCCGGAGAGCACCCAGAGGTCGCCGAGGTTGTGCTCCATGATCTGGAACTCGATGCACTGCGGCCAGATCTGGTCCTCACCGCGCAGGTGGTAGAGCAGCCCGCTGTCGCGCAGCTGGTCCTTGCGTGGGGCGAAGGTGGCCGTCCCCCATTTCTGCTCCACCCGGGCGCGGAAGTTGCCGATGTCGGCCCAGGTCGCCAGATACCCGAAGTCCTCTTCCCGATCGGTGGGCGGAATGCCGAGCACGTGCAGGGTGTCGCCCTCCACGCGGAACACGCCCTGCGGATCGCTGTTCAGACCTTGCGACGGCATCCAGCGGTAGAAGCGCGAGAGCGAGGCGTCGAGCAGTGGAGTCCACGAGGTCTCGCCCAGCGGACCGATGGCCCCGAGGAACCCGACGTCGGTTCCCCCATCCGGCTGCCCAGCATCCGCGCCCGCATCCAGCTCGCTCCCCGAGTCCGGCCGACCGTCCGGTCGGTCCGCGCCCGCTCCACGGCCGCACGCCGCCGCCAGACAGGCGACACCCATCCACACCCGAATCCCGCGCATGTGCCGGTTCGAGTTAAGTCGTCCACCTCGAGGCGACGAGCCCCGCCGGTCGATTGTCACCCAGCTCTGCAACGCATCGCGCAATCGCCTGCACATCAAGACCGCGACAGGAACGTCGCGACATTGACGGAGCGGATCGGCGAGTCGTATAGCCGCCGCCGCACGCGAGGAGCCGACACCAGACCATGGCCGAGCCACAGAACTTCATGCGGGTCCCCGACCCGACCCCCAAGCGCACGCTCTACACGGACGCGATGGAGATCTTCCATCGCGCGGCCGACACCATCGGCCTCGCGCCGCGGGTACGCCTGGAGCTCGAGGAACCCGACTACGAGCACATCTTCTACGTGACCGCGAAGCTGAAGGACCGGCTCCGTCCGCTCTCGCCCGAGGCCGTCAAGGCGTTCGGCGACCTGCCGGTCACCCAGGTGCGTGACCCCAACGGGCTGGAGCGCCTGGCCGACGGGCAGATCCTCCTCAAAGGGAAGGCGCTCCTCGGCTCGGACGTCGTCATCCGCCGCGGCCACCTACGACTGCCGGACGGCGGGGTGTACCAGCTGATCCCCGGCGAGTCGCAGCGCTTCAAGGCCTACCGGGTGCAGCACAACCAGGCGCGCGGTCCGTACAAGGGCGGCATCCGCTACCACCGCGAGGTGTCGCTCGACCTGTTCAAGGCGCTGGCCGCGGAGATGACCTGGAAGACCGCGATCGCCGAGGTCCCCTTCGGCGGCGGCAAGGGCGGCATCCAGATCGACCCCCGCCAGTACGGCCGCGAGGAGCTGGAGGCCATCACCCTGCGCTTCATGTACAAGCTGAAGCGCCTCATCGGGCCGAACATCGACATCCCCGCTCCCGACGTGGGCACCAACGGCGAGATCATGGCGCTGATGATGCGGCAGTACCTCGACGGCGAGAACGAGCGCCACGTCGGCCGGGCCATCGTCACCGGCAAGGACGTGCGCATCGGCGGCTCCGAGGGCCGCGTCAAGGCCACCGGCCAGGGCGTCGTGTACTGCATCGAGGACTACTACGCGGACAAGGGCGAGACGCTGAAGGGCAAGACCTTCACCGTGCAGGGCTTCGGCAACGTGGGCAGCTTCGCCGCGGAGATCATGGGCAACCTCGGCGCGCGGCTGCTCGCGGTCAACGACTACGACGGCACCATCTACAACCCCGACGGCATCGACATCCCGGCGCTGCTGGCGCACGTGCAGGACCCGAAGAACCTCAAGCGGAGCGTGGTGGGCTTCCCCGGCGCGCAGAAGATCGAGAAGAAGGACTTCTGGGAGGTCCCGGCCGAGGTCCTCATCCCTGCGGCACTCGGTGGAGAGATCACCGGCGAGATCGCCGAGAAGCTCAAGTGCAAGCTCATCGCCGAGGGCGCCAACGGCCCCACCACCCCCGAGGCCGACCGGGTGCTGCTCAAGCGCGGCATCGATCTCATCCCGGACATCATCGCCAACGCCGGCGGCGTGACGGTGAGCTACTACGAGTGGATCCAGAACAAGCGCATGGAGTCCTGGACCGAGGCCGAGGTCAACGCCAAGCTCGAGCACGCGCTCAAGCGGAACTACCGCATCATCCGGGACATCTCGCGCAACAACCCCCGGAAGACCGAGATGCACGACAGCCGGCCCTTCTGCGTGGGCAAGCAGGTGGAGCCGCGGCTGGCGGCGATGATCCTCGCCCTCAAGCGGATCGAGGCGCACTACATCATCGAGGGCTTCTCGCAGTAGCCCCACACGCCTGAGGAGCGGCGCAGGGGCGCCGCCCGTCCATGCTCAGTGCATCACCCGCTCGCGGTCCACCAGCAGCAACGGGTGGTCCTCGCGGGTCTCGTAGGCGACGATCCGCAGCCCCATCCCCCGGGTGTGGCCCGGCTCCTCGGCGCCCCGCCCGTAGCTCAGCGCGACCTGGTAGCGGACCTCGCAGAGACAGGTCATCTCGGTGCCGTCCTCGCCGGTGAAGGTGACCCGGACACGGCCGCCGAGAGGCATCGGCTCGCGTGTTTCCACGAAGAGTCCCGTCGCCGAGATGTTCCGGGCGATGCCGCGGGTGAGCCCGTCCGGCGTACTGATGTAGACGGTGAAGACCTTGTCGAAGCGCAGGTGGCGGCGGCGATCGCCCACGGGCGGGCTCCTTCTGGAAGGATGCGACGCCAGACAGGGTACGCAGTAGTCAGATGTAGTCAAAATATCTACCTCAGGAGGTCGTCGGTGCTCGCCAGGTCGGCAGTCGTGCTCCTCTCGCTGGTTCCGGCGGTCGCGCTCGCCGAGGGGCGATTCGAGGAGCTCCGCAAGGACGCCCAGCCGTTCGACGGGTCCCTCGGCGAGCTCCTCGAGCTGTACCTCGGCGACTGCGGCCAGGCGTCGAACACCGCCAACTGTCGCAACCGCTCCCGGGAGTTCCAGGCGCAGGCCAAGGGCAAGCGCTTCTACGCGCTCATCCGCGAGGACGAGGCGGGGATGGTCGGCATGTCCGACAGCACCCGGTCCGGCGGCGACTTCACCATCGAGGTGACACCCTTCTTCCCCGGGGCCGAGCATGCGCTGACCGACGCCGTCCCGAAGAAGACCGACGCGCGGGGCAACCCCATCCTCCCGGTGCTGATGATTCCGGGGAAGCTGCCCGGGGTGGAGACCGTGGACGACATGGAGCGTCTCTTCAAGAACCGCGGCGTGCGGCTGGAGCTGCTCTTCCGGCCCGAGCAGCCCTGGGCCCTCCCCAGGAAGGGCGGCGGGACGCTCACCGGAGTGAAGGCAAAGCTCGAGGCCATCCAGGTGACGTCGCGCACCGGGGCGGTGCTCGCGACCTGGATCGCCCCCGAGAAGTGAGCGGCGCCTGGGTGACCCGATGCCCGGAGTTTCACGCCGCAGCATCCTGAGGGCCGCGGGCGCGCTCGGTGCCGCGTCCCTCACCCTCCCCTCACGCGGACGGGCCGCTCGCCGCAAGCGCCTGCGCATCCTCCAGTGGAATCACTTCGTCCCCGGCTACGACCGCTGGTTCGACGCCTACGCCGGGAGCTGGGGCGAGCAGCACGACACCGACGTCTCGGTGGACCACGTCGGGGTGAACGCCCTGAACGCCACCGCCGCCTCCGAGGCCGCGAGCCGCCGCGGGCACGACCTGGTCATGTTCCTCCGGCCGCGCCCGGTGCACGAGCCGGACGTCATCGACCACCGGGAGATCCTCGAGGAGTGCCAGCGCCTCCACGGCAAGCCGCTCGACCTCGCGCTCCGCAGCACCCGCAACCCCGGGACCGGCAAGTTCCACGGCTTCTGCGACGCCGTGGTGCCGGATCCGGTCAACTACCGGAGCGACCTCTGGGCCGAGGCTGGTCAGACGCCGGACGACTGGGACCGGGTCCGGATCGGCGGCAAGGCCATCAAGGCCCGGACCGGCATCGCGGTCGGCATCGGGCTGTCCTCCGAGGACGACAGCGCCGTCGCCCTCCGCGCGCTGCTGCTCGCCTTCGGCGGTGCGGAGCAGGACGCGAGCGGCGCCCCGGCGCTGCAGTCGAAGCAAACGGTGGAGGCGGTGAAGTACGTGACCGCGCTCTACCAGGAGGCGATGACCCCGGCGGTGCTGGCCTGGGATCCGTCGTCCAACAACCGGGCGATGCTCGCCGGCCAGTCGTCGCTGGTGATGAACGCCATCTCCATCACCCGCTCCGCGGAGAACGACCGGCTGCCGATCGGCTCGAAGATCGCGCTGGCCCGCCCGCCTCGCGGACCGGCGCGTCTGGTGGGCCTGCCCCACGCGACCAGCGTCTACGTCATCTGGAGCTTCGCCGAGAACGTCGAGGGGGCGAAGGCGTTCCTGGTGGACCTGGTGGGCCACTCCCGGGAGGCCTTCCAGGCCAGCGAGTCCTACAACTTCCCCTCCTTCCCCGCCCAGGTGCCGGACCTCGGGGCGCGGCTCGCGCGGGATGCGAAGGGCTCACCGCCCGAGAAGTATGCGGTGCTCGCCGACGCGCTCGACTGGATGACCAACCTCGGCGCTCCCGGCCACGCGAACGCCGCGCTGGACGAGGCCTACGGAACCTGGGTGCTGAACACCATGTTCGCTCGCGCCGCGACCGGCGCCGACTCTGCCGAGCAGGCCGTCAGTCAGGCAGACAGGAAGCTCCGGGTCATCTGGGAGAAATGGAAGGGCCGCGGGCTGCTCTGAGGTGGCCTGCTGGAGCATGTCACGAGGAGGAGCCGCCGCTGCCCTCCCCCACGACGCGCTCCACGGCCAGGGTCCCCAGTCCCGCCACCAGGCCGGCAACGAAGTCGCGGGCCAGCGTCTCGGCATCGATGCCCTGGGGCAGCTCGCGGTCGATCTCCCCCCGGAGGAGCTTGTGCCGGACGGCATCCACCAGCGCGGCACGAGCGCCAGGGTCCTCGATGGGGCTCGCCGTCCAGCGCTCGGCGACCTCGATCAGCGCCTGGCGTACGGTGCGGCGCTTCCCGAGGAGGGGCTCGAACACCGGATCGTGCGGGCTCATTGCGTCTCCAGGACCAATCGCTTCGGCCTGCCCTGCCGCTCCACCTCGAGGGTCAGGCGGCTTCCGGCGGCTCGCTCGGCCAGGGCCGACCGGAAGCTCTCCACGCTCGCCACCCGTTGCCCGGCGGCCTCCACCACCACGTCGCCCAGGCGCACCCCTGCCTTGGCCGCCGGCCCGTTCGGGGCCACCTGCACCACCCAGGCACCGAACGGCGAACGGGCGCCCAGCCGGCCCGCCGATTCGGCGTCGAGATCGGACACGCTGAGGCCCAGGCGGTCCAGGTCACCCTGCGACTCGATCTCTCCCGCGGGGCCTCCCGCCGGAGAGGGCCGTACCGGGCGCTCCACGACCCGGGCGGTGAACTCCCGCGCCGCGGTGCCGCGCTGCACGCCCATCCGCACCAGCGTGCCCGGCGCGAGCAAGGAGATCTTCCGGAGCAGCTGGAGGTACGAGTCGACCGGGCGGCCGTTGATGGTCGTCACCCGGTCACCGGCGCGGAGCCCGGCCGCCGCCGCCGGACCACCGGGGTACACGTCCACCACCTGCGCCGCGTGCTTCCCTGGCTCCTCCACCACCGTCATCCCCAGCCATCCGCGCTCCACGTGCCCGTTGTCCAGGAGGTTGGGGAGCAGGTCCTTGACCATGTTGATCGGCACCGCGAAGCCGATGCCCTGGGCGTTGCTGATGACCGCGCTGTTCACCCCCACCACCTCGCCCCGCATGTTGAACAGCGGTCCGCCGCTGTTGCCGGGGTTGATCAGCGCGTCGGTCTGGATGAAGTCGTCGAGCGGGCCCACCCCCAGCACCCGCTCCTTCGCCGAGATGAGCCCGTGCGACACGCTGCGGTCGAGCCCGAAGGGATTTCCGATCGCCACCACCCAGTCGCCCACCTCGAGCCGGTCCGAATCGCCGAGGACCACCGACGGCAAGTCGGTCCCGTCGAGCACCCGGAGCAGGGCGAGGTCGGTGTCCGGGTCGCTGCCCACCAGCTCGGCGTCGAACAACCGCCCGTCGGCGAGGCGCACCTGGATCCACTGGGCATCCTTCACCACGTGATGGTTGCTGACCACGTAGCCCTCGGGACCCAGGAGGAACCCGGAGCCGGTGGCGGTGGGGACGCGGCCGGCGACGATCCCCTCCACCGGCTCGGAGTAGGTCAGGACGTTGAGGACGCCGGGGCTCACCGCGCGGATGAGCGGGGCGAGCGAGCTGGGGGCCGAGAAGCCCACCAGGAAGGGGCCCGAGCCGTTGCGCTCCCGCCACAGGGGCGTCTTGGAGCTCGTGGCCCGGTCGCCTTGCTCGAACGCCCGGGCGCGCTCTCGCGCCCAGTCCTCGAACGCGTGCTGGGGACCGGTGGCGGCGAGCGCCAGGGCGAGAAGAGCGGAGAGCGGCACGAGTCGGAGACCGACTCTACGCCTTCGCCGGCTCCACGTACCGGCCGACCTTCACCCGGCCCGGACGGATGACCCTGCCACGCTGGGCGTACCCGGCGCGCTGCTCGGAGAGGACCCGGTCCCCCTGCTCCGGCGAGGACACCAGCTCCATGTCCACCGCCTCGGCGGCCTTGGGGTCGTAGGGACGGCCCACGAGGTCCAGCCGCTCGATGCCGCTGGCCTGGAGCTTCTGGAGCAGCTTGTCCCGGATGAGGCGCACGCCCTGGGCGAAGGGAGAGCCGTCATCGGCGGCGAGCGAGTGGTCGAGCTCGTCGATGGCCTCGATGAGCGCCAGGGCCACCTGCCCCTTCTCCACCTCGATCAACCGCTCGCGCTCGCGCTGGATCCGCTGCTTGAACTCCTCCCGCTCGCGCATCACGTCCTGAATGCCGCGGGCCAGCTCGTCCACGCGGCGACGGGCCGCTTCCAGCTCGGCCCGCAGCTGCGTCACCTCGTCGGGCTCGACCGCCGGCTGAGCGGCTCCAGGGGGCGCGGGTGCGGTCTCGGGCTGGGGCTCGGGGTCGGGAACCCCCGCACGGGGAGTCCCGTCGGGGTTGTAGCGCCGCTTGTCGTTCACTCGGACGGTCATCGCTCGCCGGGCAACCTAACCAGACCGTCCATGCTGTCAACGCCTGGCCACCCCCCAGGCTTGAGAGTCACGGGACTCCATCGTACGAGAGTCGATGGCGCCGCCCCCGGCGCCCCCCACGGAGGTCAAGAGTCGATGGCGGGACGGGTGATCCGGGCACCCCGGGGAACCGAGCGCAGCTGCCGTGGCTGGGTGCAGGAGGCCGCGCTCCGGATGCTGATGAACAATCTCGACCCCGAGGTGGCGGAGCGCCCCGGCGACCTGGTGGTCTACGGGGGCACCGGGAAGGCGGCGCGGGACTGGCCCTCCTTCGACCGGATGGTGGCAACCCTCCGGACGCTCGGCGACGAGGAGACGATGCTGGTCCAGTCTGGCAAGCCGGTCGGCGTGCTCCGGACCCATCCCGACGCGCCGCGGGTGCTCCTGGCGAACTCGAACCTGGTCGGACGCTGGTCCACCTGGGAGGTGTTCCGCGAGCTCGAGGCCAAGGGCCTGATGATGTACGGCCAGATGACCGCGGGCTCGTGGATCTACATCGGGACGCAGGGGATTCTTCAGGGGACGTACGAGACCTTCGCCCAGGCAGGCCGGACCCATTTCGGCTCGGACGACCTCTCCGGGCGGCTGGTGCTCTCCGGGGGTCTCGGCGGGATGGGCGGGGCCCAGCCGCTGGCGGCGACGATGAACGGCGCGGTGTTCCTCGGCGTGGAGGTGGACCCGGAGCGGGCCAGGCGCCGGGTGGAGCACCGCTACCTGGACGTCGTCGCTCGGGATCTCGACGACGCGCTGGCCCAGGTCGACGCGGCGCGCGCGCGGAGGCAGGCGCGGTCGATCGCGGTGATCGGCAACGCGGCGGACGTGTACCCCGAGCTGGTGCGGCGAGGCATCACCCCGGAGCTGGTGACCGATCAGACGTCGGCGCACGACCCGCTGAACGGCTACGTCCCGCGCGGGCTCTCCCTGGCCCAGGCCGCCGAGCTGCGGCGGACGCGCCCCGAGGAGCACGTGCGGCGGGCCCAGGAGTCGATGGCCATCCAGGTCGGGGCGATGCTGGACATGAAGGCCGCCGGGAGCCAGGTCTTCGACTACGGCAACAACATCCGGGCCGGCGCGCAGGCCGCCGGGCTGAAGAACGCATTCGACTTCCCGGGTTTCGTCCCGGCCTACATCCGCCCGCTGTTCTGCGAGGGCGCGGGGCCATTCCGCTGGGTGGCGCTGTCGGGCGACCCCGAGGACATCCGCCGCACGGACCGCGCGGTGCTGGAGCTCTTCCCCGAGAAGACCGGCCTCGCACGGTGGATCCGCATGGCCGGGGAGCGGGTGGCATTCCAGGGGCTGCCGGCGCGGATCTGCTGGCTGGGCTACGGCGAGCGGCACCGGGCGGGGCTGGCCTTCAACGAGCTGGTGCGCCGGCGCGAGGTGAAGGCGCCCATCGTCATCGGGCGCGACCATCTGGACTGTGGCTCGGTGGCCTCCCCCAATCGCGAGACCGAGGCGATGAAGGACGGCTCGGACGCGGTGGCGGACTGGCCCATTCTCAATGCGCTGGTGAATGCGGTGAACGGCGCCAGCTGGGTGAGCGTGCACAACGGCGGCGGGGTGGGCATCGGCTACTCGCTGCACGCCGGGCAGGTCATCGTCGCCGACGGGACCGAGGCTGCAGCCCGCCGCATCGAGCGCGTCCTGACCTCCGACCCGGCAATGGGCGTGCTCCGGCACGTCGACGCGGGATACCCGGAGGCGGTGGAGGTCGCACGGACGCGCGGGGTGAGGGTGCCCGGCGTCAGCGGCTGAAGCCCACCGGATTGCTGGAAGTCAGCGGCACGAGCGATGCTCACCACATCGTGCGTAGCCTCCCAGGGCGCGTTGGAAGCGCGATTCGCTGCCGGTCGGTGTTCCGCGGCCCGAGGGGCGTTGAGCACTGATGGACCGCCCATTCGACCTCGTCGTCCGGAACGCCCGGACGCTGTTCACTGCCGACGGTCCGGACAGTGGCCACGCCGAGCAGATGCTCGCTCCCATACCCCGCGGCGCCGTCGGCATCGACGACGCCCACGTCGCCTGGATCGGCGCCGAGGGCGACCTTCCGCGTGAACGCGTCGGGCCCTCGACCAAGGTCCTCGATGCCGGAGGGGGCCTGGTCGCGCCGGGCTTCGTCGACGCCCACACCCATCTGGTGTGGGCCGGCGATCGCTCGCAGGAGTTCGCCCTCCGCTGCGCGGGCGCCGACTACCTCTCCATCGCCCGGTCGGGCGGTGGGATCACCTCCACGGTGCGCGCGGTGCGCGAGGCCTCTGACGAGACGCTCATCGCCCTCGCCCTCCCCCGCCTCCAGCGCCTCCTGGCCCAGGGCATCACCACCGCCGAGGTGAAGAGCGGTTACGGCCTCGACGCCGACACCGAGCTGCGGATGCTGCGGGTCATCGACCTGCTCGGCAGCAGACAGCCCATCCGGCTGTTGCGCACGTTCCTCTGGCCCCACGCCATGCCGCCCGGCAGCACCGACCGCGCCGGGTTCCTCGCCCGTGGGCGACAGGTCCTCCGGGAGGTGGCACGCGGCGGCCTGGCGCGGTTCGCCGACGCCTTCGTCGAGGAGGGTGCATTCGGGCAGGACGAGGTTCGCCCGCTCCTGGAGGAGGCTCGCCAGCTCGGGCTCGGGCTCAAGCTCCACGTGGACCAGCTCCGGGCCGGCCGCGGTGCCGAGCTCGCCGCCAGCCTCGGCGCGATCTCCGCCGACCACCTCGAGTCGGTCGACGCGGAGGGCATCGCCGCCCTCGCCCGGGCGCGGGTCACCGCCGTGCTCATCCCCACCGCCACCCTCGTGCTCCGGCTGCCCCGGTACGCGCCCGGACGCGCGCTGGTCGACGCAGGGGTGGGCGTGGCCCTCGCCACCAACTGCAACCCGGGGAGCGCCCCCACCGAGAACCTGGCGCTGGCGATGTCACTGGCCTGCCTGCAGAACGGCCTCACCCCGGCCGAGGCCCTCCTCGGCGTCACTCGCCGGGGCGGCGAGGCACTCGGCGACGCCTCGCTGGGCAGGCTGCGGGTGGGAGGACCGGCAGATCTGGTGGTGCTGGGTGCGCCCGACGCCGACCACCTCGTCGCCCACGTCGGCACCAGCCACGTGCAGGCGGTGGTGCGCGCCGGGCGCGTCGTCCTGCGCTCGGACGTCAACGCCCGCTGCTGAGGAAAGTTCCAGCCCGGGTCTCCCGTTGAGACCCGGACCGGAACAGGGCTTTCCCGCTCTGCCTCCGACCACCGGAGGGCAGAACACCCATGCCGGCGCGAACACAGATCTCACGTTCACATTCCGGAACAGGCCCTTGCTGCAGTGGGTGGCGCGCGCCCCGCTGCGAACGTCACGCGCCTCGTGTATGAAGTGTGAAGTCCATGTGTCGGCTGTTCGGCTTCCGCTCCGCGGCGTCGGAGCGGGTACATGACGCGCTGGTGCTCGAGCGCAACTCGCTGCGGCGGCAATCGCTGGAGCATCCCGACGGGTGGGGCATCGCGTCGTGGCAGGACGGTGGGCCTCCCCAGGTGGCGCGTGGACTCGGAGCGGCCCACCTGGATCCCGAGTTCGAGCGGGTCAGCAGCGCCGTCCAGGCCCGCACCGTGCTCGCCCACCTCCGGCTGGCCTCGGTCGGCTCGGTGAAGCTGGACAACGCACACCCCTTCACCCACGGCCGCTGGGCCTTCGCCCACAACGGCACGCTCCACGCGTTCGACCGGCACCGCGCGGCGATCGAGGACCTCATTGCCCCGGCGTTCCGCACCTTCCGCGGCGACACCGACTCCGAGCGCTGCTTCGCGCTGTTCCTCACCCGCCTCGCCTCCCGGTCCAGCGTCGACCAGAAGCCCTCGCTCCAGGACTTGCAATGGGCACTGGCGACGGTGGTCGACGAGGTGGCCCGCATCACCGACGTCGACGTGGGCACCGGCAAGCGCTCGGCGATGAACTTCCTGGTCACCGACGGAGATCTGCTGGCTGCCATCCGCCGCGACCGCACCCTCTTCTTCGCCGCCGAGTGGGACGAGAGCGTCCCGGTCCGGGAGAGGCCCCCCAGCGGGACCCGGGTGTACGCCCTCGAGGTCGCCAGCGAGGAGCTCCAGGGTCCGGACGTGTGGCACGAGGTTCCGCAGGACGGCGTGATCGGCATCGACCGGGACCTGACGTTCGTGGAAACCTCGCTCGCGACGCTGCTTCAGCGCACCGCGGGCACGCTCGCCCGCACGGGGTGAGCCATGCCGTTCAACGTGCAGCAGGTCCGGGCCGCCATCGAGCAGGCCCAGGAGAACACCCTCGCCCAGCAGGGGCCGAGGCAGTTCGCCCGTCCATCGGTCGAGCACGTCTCGCTCGGCCGCGGGCTCCGGGTGGTCATCCTCCTGGTGCTCTGGGCGGGTGGCAGCTTCCTCTCGGTACTGCTCGGGCTGGGCGCCGGCGGCTTGCCCGGGGCAGGCATCACCCTGCCGCTGGGGGTCATCGTCTCCTTCTTCGTCGCGCTCTACCTGAGCCACGTGGTCCGGGTGGCCGCGCAGTGGGAGCGCGCGGTGGTGCTGCGCCTGGGGAAGTTCCATGGGCTCAAGGGCCCGGGCCTGATGCTCATCTTCCCGGTGATGGACACGGTGCGGTTCGTCGACACCCGGCTCCTCACGCTCGACATCCCCCACCAGCAGGTCATCACCCGGGACAACGTCCCGGTCCGGGTGGACGGCGTCATCTTCTTCCAGGTCCGTGATCCGGAGCGGGCAGTCATCACCGTGCAGGACTACCGGTTCGCGGTGTCGCAGTACGCCCAGGCGTCGCTCCGGGACGTCATCGGCAGCATGACCCTGGACGAGCTGCTCAGCGAGCGCGATCAGATCCAGTCGAAGATCGCCTCGGTGGTGGAGAGCCGGGCGTCGACCTGGGGCACGCACATCGACTCGATCCGCCTGCTGGACATCGACATGCCCGAGGACCTGAAGCGCATGATGTCCCGGCAGGCGTCCGCCGAGCGCGAGAAGCGGGCCACCATCACCAAGGCCGAGGGCGACCGCGACGCAGCGCTCAACCTCGCCGCCGCCGCGGCGACCATGGCCGCGAGCCCCGGGGCGATGCAGCTCCGCACCCTGCAGACGCTCGATGGCCTCGGCTCCTCCCCCTCGAACACCGTGGTGCTGGCGGTCCCAGTCGAGGTGCTCGAGCTGGCCAAGGTGCTGTCCAGGGGACGGCCCGGCAGCTAGGAAAGGCGAGGCGACTACGTCGGGCAGCTCGGGTCGCTCGGGTCGCAGTGGAAGCCGCCGTCGGTGCCAGCATCGGAGCTGCCAGGCATACCGGAGTCAGGGGGGCCTGCGTCGGGGTGGCAGCTCAGCGCCTCGACCGCCTCGGTCTTCACCCGGATGACCGGACGGAGGATCCACTCGGGAGCGGGGCCGCCCGTCTCGTGGTAGGCGATGGAGTTCCTCCCGTCGAAGTCGATGGTCAGGGTGTGCTTGGTGCAGGCGCTCACCGCTGCTGGGCATCACCCGCCGGCGGCTCTACTCCCGCCTGGACAGCCTCGCGGCGCAGGAGGACGGAGACAGCGAGGGCTGACGAACGCTGCCAGGCGCCCTTCAGTCGAGGAGCGTTCCGCGCAGGGTCGGAGCCGGGTGCGGGAACCGTCGATGGAGCCGCTCGGCCAGCGCGAGGAGCCTTCCCCGCGGCACCGCCCCGGTCACCCGCCAGAACGGCAGGTTCCCGAGCAGCCAGGGCCGTGCAGCCCGGAGGAGGCGTTCGTCCCAGCCCTCCGGTCTCGAGTCGAGACCTCCACGCAGTCCAGCTGCCCGCTCCCATTCGTCTCTCAGCGCCTCCTGCAGTTCCTCCTGACGCCTCGCCGCCAGCGCGCGCTTCAGCTCCGTGCGCAACGGTTCGGGAGCCCAGAGCCGCTCCATCTCGCGGACGCGCTTCCTCCGGGCCTCGAGGGTGGTCCGCGGTCGCGGCACGGCCGCCGGCGCGAGCGCGGGCGCCTGCTCGAGGATGGCGAGGAACAGCCGGATGTCGTCACCGAACAGCGTGTGGCCCGGCAGCGCACGGGCGGCGTAGCCAGGGCCATACAGGGCATGAAGCAGCCGGATCGGCCGAGCAATCCGGCGGTTGAAGGCGGCGAGCTCGGACGCAGGGAGCCACAGCTCGACGGCATTGCCGGAGCCCACGACGCGTGGTTCGAGCCGCTGGAGGTAAGTACGGACGACCTCGACCTTGAGCAGGAATGACACACCGTCCGGGCCCGGAGCGGTTGCCAGGTGACGGCCCAGCGCCATCGCCTGCGGGTAGGCGAGGCAGACGGTGAGGTGGTCGTCCCCGATGCGCTCGGGGAGCGCCAGGCCGTTCGACGCCACGACCTGTGCGAGCTCGGCCAGCCCGAGTGGAACGAAGAGTCTGGTGAGCTCGATGCCCATCGCGCCAGGGACGCTGCACCGGACTGCCGGTCCGGTTCAAGTCATGGCCCGAAGTTCGTGGCGCGGTCAGCCCGCCCGGCCCAGAAGCTCGTCCTTCCAGCGGGCCAGCAGGTGCTCCGAGCGAGGTCCGGTGGCGGTGGCCACCAGCTCCCGAGCGTCCTCGGCCGGCTCCTCGAGCAGGATGCGCAGGGCGTCCGGCGGCGCGGCGCCGGGCACGCGATCCACCCACTCGACCAGCGTGGCCCCTGGCCCGTCGCGCAGCTCGTGGAACCCGGTGCCGTCCAGGTCGGCCGGGCCGTCGAGCCGGTACAGATCGGCATGGGTGAGGACGATGCGCCCGTGGTGCTGGTGAACGATGGAGAAGGTGGGGCTGGTGACGTCCTCGTCGCGGATGCCGACCCCGCGGGCGATGCCGCGCGCGAGCTCGGTCTTCCCTGCCCCCAGCTCGCCCACCAGGCCGACGAAGTCCCCGTCCTGCAGCACGCGCCCGAGCGCCTCGCCCAGCGCTCGCGTCTCGGCAGCAGACGTCGACGAGAAGCTCACCGTCCCCACGCGGTCCACACCTCGCCCAGCGCAGCTGTCAGGTCCGAGGCGATGAGGCCGAGCCGGCCCCAGCGCCGGGCCGCCGCGTCTCCCGCGAGCCCGTGCGCGAGCACCCCCACGCTCGCCGCATCCACCGGCGCCAGCCCCTGGGCGAGGAAGGCGCCGATCATGCCCGAGAGCACGTCTCCGGTGCCCCCGGTGGCCATGCCCGGATTGCCGGTGGGATTGACCCGGGCCTGCCCCCGCGAGTCGGCGACCACCGTGCGGGCTCCCTTGAGCACCACCACCACCCGGTTCGCCCGGGCGAAGTCGGTGGCGGCGCCGAGGCGGTTCTCCTGGAGCTCGTGCACCGGCCTCCCGGTGAGCCGGGCCATCTCGCCCGGATGGGGCGTCAGGACGACCGGGGCCCGGCTCCGCGGCAGGAGGTCGGCGTGTCCGGCCAGCGCGTTGAGGCCGTCGGCGTCGATGAGCACCGGAACGTCGAGCCGGAGGAGCAGCTCGCCGAGGAGGGCGTGGGTCTCCGTGCCCCGCGGGATTCCGGGCCCGATGACCAGCGCGTCCTTGCCCTCCGCCGCGGCGAGGACGGCGTCGAGGTGCGTGGGCCCGAGGATGGCGGAGGCCGGGAGCGCCACGCCCATCAGCTCGGGCGCGTGGCCCTGGACGTCCGAGAGCGCGTCGGCGGGGGTGGCCACCGTGCACAGCCCCACCCCGCTCCGCAGCGCCGCGAGCCCGCTGAGCGCGGCCGCCCCGCTCTTCCCGCGGCTGCCGGCGACGACGAGGAGGTGCCCGTAGGTGCCCTTGTTGGTGTCCGAGCGGCGTGGGGGAAGCCAGCGCGGCCCATCGGCGGGTTCCAGCAGCCAGGTGGAGGGTGTGAGCTCCGCCAGCCCGATGTCCGCCACCTCGATGCACCCGGAAAGCGTGGCGCCGGGCTCCAGGGCGAGCCCCAGCTTCAGGGCGCCGAAGGTGACGGTCAGATCGGCGGCGACGCAGGGGTCGAACGCACGCCCGGTGTCGCCGGAGAGCCCCGACGGAAGGTCGACGGCGAGCACGCGCACGCCTTCGGAACGCCAGCGAAGAACGTGGCGGATCGCGTCGGCAGCCTCGCCGTCGGGTGCCCGGGCGAGCCCCGTCCCGAACAGCGCGTCGATGACCACGTCTGCCGCCCGGAGCGGCAGCGCCGCCGCCGACGAGTGGATGGGCACGCCGCTCTGCTCCAGCGCAGAGTGATTGCGGGCGGCATCCCCCTTCAGCCGGGCAGGGTCCGCCACCCGCCAGACATCCACCCGCCGGCCCGCGGCGTGGAGCTTCCTCGCCGCGACGTACCCATCCCCGCCGTTGTTGCCCGGTCCGGCGACGACCAGGAACCGGGCGCCCGGCCCGCCGAGCGTCATCGCCGCCTCGGCGACCGCGGTGCCCGCGTTCTCCATCAGGATGGACGCGGGCAGACCGCGGCGCTCGGCCTCGGCCTCGGCGGCGCGGGTCTCGGCGGCGGTCAGCAGGGGCTGCATCGTCACTCCCGAGCGTGCAGCCGAAGCGGGGGCGCCGCAAGTCCGCGGCCTCACGGCACCGGGGAGATCACCGGGAGCGTACGCTCTCCGCGGGCGCCGGCAGACGCCGGGCCCACGGGCCTCACCCGGAGTCGAGCACGACCGTCGCTGCAGCCACGCCCGCGTCGTGACTCAAGGTGAGGAGCACCCGCGCTCGACGCGCCAGGACCTCTCGAGCGGCCACCCCGCTGAGCGTGAACGCGGGCGCTCCGGTCGGCGCCTTCACCACCTCCATGTCCCGCCAGCGGACCCCGGGGGGCGCGCCCAGCGCCTTCACCAGGGCCTCCTTCGCCGCGAAGCGGGCCGCAAACGCAGTCGCCGCCTCGCTTCGTCCGTCGCAGGTGGCGATCTCCGCCTCGGTGAAGACCCGCGCCCGGAAGCGCTGGCCATTGGGTCCAGCGAGCACCCGGGCGATGCGCTCCACCGAGCAGACGTCCATGCCCAGGCCGACGACCGTCATGCTCAGCCGTCCCGCATCAGGGCGAGCATGTCGCGCACCGCCCGGTCCATGCCCACCAGCACCGAGCGGGCGACGATCGCGTGCCCGATGTTCAGCTCGTCGATCTCGCCGATCCGGGCGATGGCCTGCACGTTCTCGTAGTTCAGCCCGTGGCCGGCGGCGACGCCGAGGCCGAGCTTGCTCCCGGCCCGCGCCGCATCGACGACCCGCAGCAGCTCCCGGGAGCGCTCCTTCGCGTTCCGGGCCTCGCAGTAGCGGCCGGTGTGCAGCTCGATCCGATCCGCCCCGAGCTTGTGCGAGGCCCGCACCGCGTCCAGGTCCGGGTCGATGAACAGGGAGACCACGACGTCCCCGTCCTTGAGGTGCCGGACCACCTGCGCCAGGGACTCTCGCTGGCTGGAGACGTCGAGCCCGCCCTCGGTGGTGAGCTCCTCGCGGCGCTCGGGCACCAGCGTGACCAGATCGGGCTTCACCTCGTAGGCGATCTTCACCATCTCCTGGGTGGCCGCCATTTCCAGGTTCAGCAGCGTCTGGCAGGTCTCGCGAAGGAGCTTCAGATCGCGGTCCTGGATGTGCCGCCGGTCCTCGCGGAGGTGGATGGTGATCTGCCCCGCCCCGGCCGCCTCGGCCAGCGCCGCCGCTGTCACCGGGTCCGGGTAGGTGGCGCGGCGGACCTGCCGCAGGGTGGCCACGTGGTCGACGTTGACGCCGAGTCGCTGTCCCATGGGCGTGGAGTCTTACCCCAACGCAGAGGATGCCGCCGATACAGTCGACTCGGAGCCCCCGTCGGCAGCGGCTCAGCCGAGCGCGGCGCTCAGGGCGGCGGCGATCGACTGCGCGTGCTCCTCGTTCCGGGCACGGTCCGGCCCCTCGATGAGGATCCGTACCTTGGGCTCGGTTCCGCTGTAGCGGACGAACACCCGGCCGTCCTTTCCGAGCTTGCCCCGAACGGCATCGATCGCGGCGGTCACGCCGGGAAGCCCCTCCAGGTCCTTCCGCTCCTTGACCACCAGCGAGAGCAGGGTCTGCGGTACGGGCTCGAAGATGCTGGCCAGCTCGGAGAGGGGCTTCTGCTGCCGGCACATCACCGCCAGCAGCTGGAGGGCAGCCAGCGTCCCGTCGCCCGTCGTGGCGTGGTCGAGGAAGACCAGGTGGCCCGACTGCTCCCCGCCGAGGCTGTGCCCAGCTCGCCGCATCTCTTCCACCACGTAACGGTCGCCCACCTTGGTCCGGACCACCTGGACCCCCCAGCGCCCCACCGCCCGCTCCAGGCCCACGTTGGACATCACCGTGGTCACCAGGGTCCGGGTGCGGAGGCGTTCCTGGGAGACCATCTCCCCGGTGCACACCGCCATGATCGCGTCGCCGTCGACGATCCGGCCCTTCTCGTCGGCGACGATTAGCCGGTCGGCGTCTCCGTCCAGCGCCAGGCCCAGGTGCGCCCCGTGCTCGACCACCGCCTGCGCCATGTGCTCGGGGTGGACCGCGCCCACCCCGTCGTTGATGTTGAGGCCGTTCGGCTCACAGGCCAGGCACACCACGGTCGCCCCCAGCTCCTGGAGCACCGACGGCGCGCTCCGGTAGGCCGCGCCGTGCGCGCAGTCGACGACGATCTTCAACCCCTCCAGCGTCAGCTCGCGGGGGAAGGTGTTCTTGAGGAAGACGATGTACCGGCCACGGGCGTCGTCGAGCCGGACGGCACGGCCGATCTTGTCGGCGGTGGGGCGGATCTCGTCGATCTGGCCGCTGGTGACCAGCTCCTCCAGCTTCTCCTCGGTCTCGTCGGGCAGCTTGAACCCATCCCGCCAGAAGAACTTGATGCCGTTGTCCTGGTACGGGTTGTGCGAGGCGGAGATGACCGCGCCCGCGTCGGCGCGCATCGAGGTGGTGATGTTGGCGATGCCAGGCGTCGGGAGCGGTCCCACCAGCTCCACGTCCACGCCCATCGAGGTGATGCCCGCGGCCAGCGCCTGCTCCAGCATGTAGCCCGAGAGCCGGGTGTCCTTGCCGATCACCACCCGGTGCCGGTGGTTGCCGTTGCGGATCAGGAAGGCCAGCGCCCGCCCGAGCTGCATCGCCACCTCGGCGGTCATCGGCCAGACGTTGGCCGTGCCCCGGACCCCGTCAGTGCCGAACAGCCTCGTCTTCGTCTGGGCCTCTGGAAGCCTCATCAACCTCACTTTGCTCGACCCTCCCGCCGCCCGTCACGCCTCCCCGGGTCGGCTCCCATGGTAGGGACCGCGACCCGGGCCCGCAAGGCAACCGAGGTGTCCAGGGGTAAGTCCTACTCCTCGAGCGTCGAGAGGTCGCCGGCGTCCTTTCCCAGCTCCTGCGCCCGGAGCAGCCGCCGGACGATCTTTCCGCTGCGGGTCTTCGGCAGCTTGTCCACGATCTTGATGCTGTTCGGGGTGGCGATGGGCCCCAGCTCGTGGCGGACGTGCTGCACCAGCTCGGCCTCCAGCTCGGGCGTCGCCTTCCGACCCGCCCGGAGGATGCAGAACGCCTTGATCCCCTCCCCCTTCACCGGATCGGGGATGCCGATGACCGCCGCCTCGGCGATGGCCGGGTGGCTCACCAGCGCGCTCTCCACATCGGCGGTGCCGATGCGGTGCCCGGCGACGTTCAGCACGTCGTCGCTGCGGCCGAGCACGGTGAAGTAGCCGTCCTTGTCCCAGCTGGCGACGTCGCCCGCGGCGTAGACCTGGCCGGGGATCTCGTCCCAGTACTGGCGCCACCGCTCGTGATCGCCCCAGACGGTCCGCATCATGTGGGGGAAGGGACGGCGGAGCGCGAGCACCCCTCCTTGCCCCTTGGGGACCTCCTTGCCGTCGGTGTCCACCACCACCGCGTCCACCCCGGGCAGCGGCAGGCCCACCGCTCCCGGCCGCGCGGCGATGCACAGCGGAGTTCCCAGGGCCGGTCCGCCGAGCTCGGTCTGCCACCAGTTGTCGGCGATGAATCCGCGCTTGCCGTTGTCCACCAGGTGCTCGAACGCCCAGCGGCAGGCTTCGGGGTTGAGCGGCTCGCCGGCGACGGTGATCAGCCGCAGCGAGGAGAGGTTGGACTTCGCCGGTAGCTCGCCGCCGAACTTCATGAACATCCGGAGCGCGGTGGGGGCGGTGAAGATGACGTTCACCTTGTGCTTCTCCACCACCCGCCAGGCGATGCCCGGATCGGGGAAGTCGATCGCCCCCTCCCGCACCACGGTGGTGATGCCCTCCACCAGCGGCGCGTAGACGATGTACGAGTGCCCCACCACCCAGCCGATGTCGCTGGTGCACCAGAAGACGTCGTCGTCCTTCAGATCGTAGAAGGTCCGGAGGTGGTACGCGGTGCCGACCATGTAGCCGCCGTGCACGTGCACCACGCCCTTCGGCTTCCCGGTGGAGCCCGAGGTGTAGAGGATGAACAGCGGGTGCTCGCTGTCCACCTGGACCGGGGCGACGTCCGGCTTGCTGCGCTGGACCAGCTCCCGGAAGTCGACCTCGTTCGGCTTGAGTGGCCGGCCGCCCCCCGCGCGCCGCTGGAACCAGACCAGGTGCTCGACGCCGAGCCCGGGGAGCGCCTCGTCGACGATGCCCTGCAGCTCGACCGTCTTTCCCCGGCGGAACCCGATGTCGCCGGCGATGATCAGCTTCGCCCCGGCATCGACGATGCGGTCGCGCAGCGCGCCGACGCCAAGGCCGGCATAGACCACCGAGTGGACGGCGCCGAGCCGGGCGACGGCCAGCATCGAGGCGATCCCCTCGAGCGTCAGCGGCATGTAGATGATCACCCGGTCGCCGACGCCGACCCCGAGCGAGCGCAGGCCGCTGGCCAGCTTCGACACCAGGTCCCGCAGCTCGCCGTAGGTGATGCTCCGCTCGGTCCCGTCCTCGTCGATGCAGACGAAGGCGCGGTGGTGGCGGCGGGGCCCGTCGGCGTGGCGGTCGAGCGCGTTCTCGGTGATGTTGCACTTCGCGCCGATGAACCACTGGTGGTCAGGCACGCGCCACTCGAGCACCCGCGTCCACGGCTGCGACCACCGGAAGCGCTTCGCCTGCTCGCCCCAGAACCCCTGCGGATCGGCCAGGCTGCGGGCGTGCTCCGCTCGAACGTCTTGAAGGTTCGCCGCGCGGCGCACCTTCTCCGGCGCCGGGATTCCCTCCCCCACTTCGAGGAGATGCTCGAGTGCCATGCCGCCCTCCTGAAAGTCTCACCGGGCAACAGGCCACGCGGCGGTGGCGATTTCAAGTTGGACCCAGTCCGCGCAAGATCTGCGCGGTGTCGGACGCCCGTCGCGAGGCGTCAGTGCCTCGGCGGACCCCACGCCTCGCCCCCCTCGCGGGCCCGGGCGATGGCGTCGGCAACGGCGAGCGCGTCCTTCACCTCGGGGACGTCGTGCACCCGGACCACGTCCGCGCCGTGGAGCACCGCCACCGCGGCGATGGAGGCCAGGGTCCCCGCAAGCCGCTGCTCGGGCGGGCGGCCGCCGGCCAGCGCCCCGAGGAACCGCTTGCGGCTGGTCCCCACCAGGACGGGGGCGCCAAGGACGCGGAGCTCGGCCAGGTGGCGGAGCAGGAAGAGATTGTGTCCCACCGTCTTCCCGAAGCCGATCCCCGGGTCGACCCAGATGCGCTCGCGCCGCACGCCGGCGGCGACCGCCCGGTCGACGCTTCCGGCGAGCGACTCGATGACCTCGGCGACCAGGTCGTGGTAGCGAGGGTCGACCTGCATCGTCTCCGGCGTCCCCTGGATGTGCATCAGGGCGAGCGCGGCGCCGGCCTCGGCGACCACCGCCGCCAGGCCCGGATCGTGCGCGAGGCCGCTCACGTCGTTCACCAGGACCGCCCCGGCGCGAGTCGCCGCGCGGGCGACCTCGGCCTTCCGGGTGTCGATCGACACGGGGATGTCGGTCGCGGCGCGGAGGGCCTCGAGGACCGGGAGCACCCGATCCAGCTCCACCTGGACCGGGACCTCGCCCGCGCCGGGGCGGGTGGACTCTCCGCCGATGTCCAGGAGGTCCGCCCCGGCCTCCACCAGCTCCAGCGCGTGCCGAACCGCCGGCTCGCGCTCGAGGTGCCGGCCTCCGTCGCTGAAGCTGTCGGGCGTGACGTTCACCACCCCCATGAGGTGGGTGCGCTCGCCCCAGCGAAAGGTCCGGGCGCCGAGCACCGTGGGGTTGGGCGGGACGTCGGTCGCCATGGCCACGTCGAGCGCCCGGGCGAGCTCGCCCAGTCCCCTCGCCTCGGCGAGCCGGGCCAGCGCCTCGATGCCCGCGTGGGTCCCGGAGACGGTCGCTCCGCCCGGACGCCGGCCCGGGTCGGAGAGGATGCAGGTGACGCGAGGATCCTCGTGGTCGCGCAGGAACCGCGACTCGGCAGTTCCGAGCCCGGTGAGGAGGAGGTGCCCGCGCCCGACCGTCTCGAGGAGCAGCTGCCTCGAGGCGGGCGCCAGGCCGAGGCGCTCCCAGACGGGTTCGAGGTCGCCGTCGCGGTCAAGGTGGATGGGGCGGGCGAGGATCACCAGGCGGGAGTGCTAGCAGAACCACCGAAGCGGGGCAGCCGGTCGCTGACAGGCGCGGCAGCCTCCAGCGCGCGGCCGGACGTGGCTCCGCGAGCGCACCTGCTTCGCGCGAGGCAGACGGCGTCTGAGCAGCCCATGCAGAGGCTGGGGGAGGGCAATCCTCGGGTTCTGGATCGGCACCCCTCGACCCGGACCGTTCCAAGAAGGTTCCTGCAAGGGCTTCGGTAAACCGACGCGTCGCCTGTTCGGGCAAGGCTCGAACGCCGGGCCGGGTCGAGCGAGCGGCAGCCGTCCGCGAGCGCTCGAGGTCGCGCAGGCCGCCCGGCCGTGCTTCTCCGGGATCAGCCGGACGACGCCGCGTTCCTCTCCGGGCGCTTCACCCCACGCGGCGACCCTCCCGCGGCCGGGGCCAGCGAGGGCCGCATCGATGAAGGTCGGCTCAGGCGTTAGGCCTTGTTGGGCTCGAGCGCGGGCAGCGGAGTGATGCCCTCGAGGATGCGGCGCTTCTCCTTCTCCTTGGTCCTCGGCGGGGCGTTGACCCGCGGCTTCGGCCGCTCACGGGTGATGGTGCCGCCCTGGACGAGGATCTCCACGTCGTCGGCCTCGAGCGTCTCGTACTCCATCAGTGCATCGGCGATGCGCTTCAGGGTCTCGAAGTTGTCGGTGAGGAGCTTCTTCGCCCGCTCGTAGCAGCCGACGACGATCTCCCGGACCTCGGCGTCGATCTGCCGCGCGGTGTCCTCGGAGTAGTCCGGACGGCTGGAGAAATCGCGGCCCAGGAACACCTCGCCCTCACGGGCGCCGAAGGCCAGGGGCCCCAGCTTGCTGCTCATGCCCCAGCGGCAGACCATCGCCCGGGCGGTCTCGGTGGCGCGCTCGATGTCGTTCGCCGCGCCGGAGCTCATCTCGTTGAAGACCAGCTCCTCGGCAAGGCGCCCGCCCATCGCCATGCAGATCTGGTCCAGCGTGGCCTGGCGGTAGAGGTTGAACTTGTCCTCGGTGGGCAGGGACCAGGTGACGCCCAGCGCCTGCCCGCGGGGAATGATGGTGACCTTGTGCACCGGGTCGCAGCCGGGGAGCAGCTTGGCCACCAGCGCGTGCCCGGCCTCGTGCACCGCGGTGTTCCGCTTCTCCTTCTCGGTCATGATCATGGACTTCCGCTCGGGGCCCATGAAGACCTTGTCCTTGGCGGACTCGAAGTCGGTGTTGTCCACCCGCTCCTTGTTCTGCCGGGCGGCGAAGAGGGCGGCCTCGTTGACCAGATTTTCGAGATCTGCGCCGGTCATGCCCGGTGTGCCACGGGCGATGAGCTCCAGATCCACCTCGTTGGAGAGCGGAACGCGCTTGGTATGGACCTGAAGCACGCCGATGCGGCCGTTGAGGTCCGGCCTGGGCACCACGATGCGCCGGTCGAAGCGGCCTGGCCGCTGCAGCGCCGGGTCGAGCACGTCGGGGCGGTTGGTGGCGGCGATGAGGATGACGCCCTCGTTGCTCTCGAAGCCGTCCATCTCCACCAGCAGCTGGTTGAGCGTCTGCTCCCGCTCGTCGTGACCGCCGCCGAGCCCTGCCCCGCGGTGCCGGCCCACGGCGTCGATCTCGTCGATGAAGATGATGCAGGGGGCGTTCTTCTTCCCCTGCTCGAAGAGGTCACGGACCCGGCTCGCGCCGACGCCCACGAACATCTCCACGAAGTCCGAGCCGCTGATGCTGAAGAACGGCACCCCCGCCTCGCCGGCCACCGCCTTGGCCAGCAGCGTCTTGCCGGTGCCCGGGGGACCCATCATCAGCACCCCCTTGGGGATGCGGCCTCCGAGCTTGGTGAACTTCTTGGGGTCCTTCAGGAAGGCGATGATCTCCTCCAGCTCTTCCTTGCACTCGTCGATGCCGGCCACGTCGGCGAAGGTCACCTTGTTGTGGCTCTCGCTGAGGAGCTTGGCCTTGGACTTGCCGAAGGTCATCGCCTTGCCGCCGGTCCCCTGCAGCTGGCGCATGAAGAGCACGAAGAAGACGAAGAGGAACACCACCGGCATCCACTGGCCGAGGATGGTCAGCCAGAGGTTGTTCTGCTCCTCCTTCTCGTACTTCACGTCCACGCCCGACTCGCGGAGCTTCTGGAGCATCACCGAGTCGGCGGGGGGGCCGATGGTGCGGAACCGTTCCTTGCTGTCCTCGAAGGTGCCCGAGTACGTGTTCCCCCGGACGTTGACCTGACGGACCTTCTTCTCCTCGATCTTCGACAGGAGCGCGGTGAAGGTGGGCTCCTGCACCTCGTCCTGGTTGCGGTTGAAGATGTGGAAGAAGCAGACGAACAGGGCGATCAAAATCACCCAGAGTCCGATGGTCTTGTAGCTGGAACGCACGTGTGGACTGCCCCTTTCGACTCCGGGCGCGACCTCGGGACCCGTCCGGGGTCCGAGATCCAGCATTCTGACGGGCCCTTCGGGCCAGTCGCAAGCACTCGAACAGGCACGCCCGTTTTGCGCCTATAACGAACCCTCCCCTCCAGCGCTCGGCCGTGCCGCGCCAGGGCGCTCGAGGGGCTCGGCACGCAGGAAAGGCGCCGGGCCGGGGTGGGCACGCGGCCACAGCCCCACCACCCACAGCACACGCCCGCGGGCGTCCGCCACCAGCGGCCAGGCCCCCCGGGCCTCGGCCGGTACCGACGCGTCGACGAGCACGTCCTGGACCCGCCGGGTGGGCCCGGTCTCGGGTCCGACGCGGTCACCCGGCCTCCGGGCACGCACCACGAGCGGCGGCGTGGCAGCGCCCACCGGGACACCGGGGCCCTCCCCGAGCGAGACCCGGAATCCGCCGAACTCCACGCCTGCGCCCGGTCGAAGCTCGCACGCCAGCGGCCCGACCACGCCTTGCCGGGGAAGCACCCGCACCCAGCCACCCTCCGCCCCGAGCACCGCCCGGCCCGGCAACCCCGTTCTCCCGCCGCGGGCGATGGCCGCGCTCGCCTCGCGCAGCAGCCCGTCGGACACCGCCTGTCCCTGGGCCTCGAGCCACTCCCGGAGCACCCGGGCGCGAATCGGCCAGGGAAGTGCCCGGACCGCCACGGCGTCGAGCCCCGCGCCCTCGCGCACCCGCTCCAGGGCCTGGGCGGCGATCTCTGACAGCAGCTCCTCGTCCTCGGCCGCCGAGCGGGCGAAGCGGGCCAGCCGCTCCACCACCGACGGTCCCGCGGCCTGGCGCAGGACGGGCAGCACGTGGTGACGGATGCGCGTGCGGAACAGCCCGGGATCCTCGTTGCTCGGGTCCCGCACCGGCTCGAGACCGGAGGCGGCCACCAGCGCCTCGGTCTGGGTGCGGCGGATGGTGAGGAGCGGCCTCAGCAGGCGAGGGCGTTCCGCCCGGATGGCAGCCGCACCCCGCAGCGCCGCCCCCCGAGCCAGGCGCATCAGCAGGGTCTCGGCCTGGTCGTCCGCGGTGTGGGCGGTGGCGATGGCCTCGTAGCCGTGCTCGCGGGCGATGCGATCCAGGGCCGCGTACCGGGCGTCCCGCGCCCGCGCCTCGGCGCCCGGGCCCGGCAGGAGCCCCAGCGACTGGGTGTGGAATGGCAGGCCGAGCGACCGGGCGAGCTCATGGACCCGTTCCACCTCGGCCGCAGCGCCCGCCCGGAGCCCATGGTCCAGGGAGGCCACCCCCGTCCGGGCCCCCGCGACCTTGGCTGCCGTCACCATGAGCGCCAGTGAATCGACCCCGCCGGACACGGCCACGAGAATTCTTCCGGCCTGCCGCCCGAAGGCCGCCGAAACCGCCTTCTCGATGACAGCCTGGTTCAGCCGGTCGTCGTGCATGCGACAGCCATCCACATCCGGGAGACCACATCGCACCGCTCAGCAGGTTGAGACCCGTCGGTGCGGGCCTTAGAATGACAGTCACTCGGTGGCAGTGGCGATGGGGGTGAGGAATGGGCGAGCCACCGCGCGTGTTCTGACTTCGAAAATCAATAGGTGTTGGGCCTAGGGGTCCCCCCCCTCCCCCTCTGGGCCCACGGGGGTCGCAGGGAGTCATTCTCTGCCGCCCCTTCTTTCCCGGGCGCCCCGGTTCCCTCGCTGGAACCGGGGCGTTCGCTTTTTTGGAACTCAGCCAAATGATTGACCGATCCGCGGCCGTGGCGGAGACTCCCCCCCAGAGCACGTCGGCGCACCTCGAGTGACGCCAGTCCGACGTTGACTGTTGACCTGACCCCGGGAGCACCCAAGCGATGGCCGGAACCGACAAGCGCAAGCAGAGTTTGTACTTCCCGGAGGAGATGCTCCGGGAGATCCAGGAGGAGGCCACGAGGCAGGACCGCTCGCTCTCCTGGGTGGTGCAGCAGGCGTGGCGGATCGCCCGCGAGCGCATCAAGGCCTTTCCTGCGGTGAACGACGTGACGGGCGAGCCGGCGCTCCCCGACACGCGCGAGGAAGCCTGATGCCGGGCACCGATCACCGCAAGCAATCGCTGTACTTCCCCGAGGAGATGCTGATGGAGATCCAGCACGAGGCGACGCGGCAGGACCGCTCGCTCTCCTGGATCGTCCAGCAGGCCTGGAAGGTCGCCCGCGGCGACATCCAGAAGATGCCCTCGGTGAACGACGTCCTCTCCGGAAGGTGAGCCGGCCCGCCGGGTGAGAGCCCGGCGGCCCCCTCCCCTGCCCACCGCGCGGGCCTCTAGGCGGCCTCTGCCTCCAGCTTGAACCCGCCGCGCTCGAGCATCTGCTTCAGCTCGGCCTTGTGGACGGCCTTGGTGTAGGCCTCCTGGGGCTCGACCAGCTTCTTCTTCACCAGGTCGAACAGGGCGTCGTTCAGGGTCTGCATCCCCACGCCCTTCCCGGTCTGCATCATCGAGGGGATCTGGAAGGTCTTCCCCTCGCGGATGAGGTTGGCCACGCTGGAGGTGGCGATGAGGATCTCCATCGCCGCCACCCGGCCTCCCCCGATCTTCTTGCACAGGGTCTGGGTGATGACGCCCTTGAGGCTCTCGCTGAGCATCATCCGGATCTGCTCCTGCCGGTCGGCGGGGAACTGATCGATGATCCGGTCCACCGTGCTGGGCGCGGTGTTGGTGTGCAGCGTGCCGAAGACCAGGTGTCCGGTCTCCGCGGTCTCGATGGCGATGGCGATGGTCTCGAGGTCTCGCATCTCGCCCACCAGCACGATGTCCGGATCCTCGCGGAGCGCCGCCCGGAGCGCGTGCTTGAACGAGCCGGTGTGCACGCCGATCTCCCGCTGGTTCACCAGACAGCGGCGGTTGGGGTGCACGAACTCGATCGGGTCCTCGATGGTGATGATGTGATCGTCCCGGTTCCGGTTGATGTGGTCGATCATCGAGGCCAGGGTGGTGCTCTTGCCCGATCCGGTCGGCCCGGTGACCACCACCAGCCCCTTGTTGAGGAAGCACAGGTCCAGCACCGGCTGGGGAAGGCCCATCTCCTGTGCGGTGCGGATGGTGTTGGGGATCTGCCGCATCACGCAGCCGATGCCCTTGCGGTCGTCGAAGAGGTTCACCCGGAAGCGGGCCCGCGGCGTCTCGTAGGCAAAGTCCGTGTCCTTGATGGACAGCCACTGTTCCCGGTTCTTCTCCGGGGCGATGGAGAACAAGAGATCCTTGAGCCGGCCCGGCGCCAGCGGCGGGTAACCCTCGATGGGGGTCATGTCGCCGTCCACCCGGATGATGGGCGTGGTGTCGGACGAGAGGTGAAGGTCCGAGGCCTTGCGGTCCAGCATGAGATTCAGCAGCTGGTCCATGGCCGCCCGGGGATCGGCGGACGGGATGGGGGCAGCAGTCGAGGCCTTCACGCTGCGGACCGGCTCCGCTGCCGGGCTGGGGGCGGCGACGGGCGCCTGGGGCTGCGGGCTGGCCTTGCCGGGTGCCTGGGTCCCCGTGCCCGGCAGCTCACGGAACTGGATGTCCTTGGCCACCCCGCGGCGGACGCCGGGCTGCGAGCCCGCGGGGATGCCCACGGTCGCGGGGGTGGGAGCCGTCCCGGGGCTCACCGTGCCCGGCCCGTGCATGTACTCGTGCAGCATCTCGGCGGCGGAGGCCAGCTCGATCGGCTCCCCCGCCTCCTCGCCGCCCTTCTCCGCCGGCCGCACCATCGCCCGGACGTTGCCGCCGTTGCGCTCGAAGCTCACCACCACCCGTCCCGCCGGGGCGCCGTACTCGAACTTGCTCACCCCGTGCGGGGGGAAGCTGTTGCGCATCTCGCTCGGCACCAGCTCGGCGAAGATTCCGGCGATCTGCTGGGCGGTGAGCTGCTGCCGGAGCACCGGGACCTCGCCCGCGCCGGTGCGCATCACCGCAGGGGCACCGGTGTCGAAGAGCAGCTCGCTGCCCTCCTTCAGGAGGCGCTCGAAGATCGGATCCAGCCTGGCCACGCGGCCCCGGATTGTACGTCAAACCGCCTCGCTGCCCGCATGCCCGGCGGTCGGGGGCTCGAACCGGGCGATCAACGGGACGTGATCCGACAGTCCATGGAACGGGCCCCGCCCGAAGGGCTCGGTGCCCGCCAGGTCCACCCAGTGGATCCCGTTCCCCCCGAAGAGGTGGTCGAGGTGCATCCGGAGTCGGAAGAAGCCCGCGGTGGGGAACCCGCGGTGCGAACGGTCGATCTGCTTCAGCGCCTCCTGCGCTCCGACCCATCCCACCTCTTCCGACAGGTACCGGTACACCGGGGAGGCGGGCGAGGAGTTGAAGTCTCCGCCCACCACGAACGGCTCACCATCGGCGTGGGCCTGGACGAAGCTGGCCAGCTTCTTCGCCTCGATGAGCTGGTTGAGCCCGAAGCCCATCTTCTCCTTCTCGCTCCAGAACTCGCGGGTGAAGGGGGTGGGCAGGCTGAGGTGGGTGTTGAACACGTGGAAGGGGCGCCCCGCGGGGGTGGTCAGCCGCACGTGGGCGCAGATCCGGCTCTGCTTGCTGTCCCGCAGCCGGGCCACGTGGTGGTGGGTGATGGCGTGCGGGCTGAGCACGTTGTGGCCCTCCACCCGGAGCCGGTTGCGGTTGACGACCACCGCCAGCCCGGTGGTGTAGAGCGTGGTGGAGCGGAACTGGTAGGTGTGCGCCCGGAAGTGGAACGCGTCGTAGGGGAACACCAGGCCCGCGCGGGAGAAGGCGCGCTCGAAGGCGGCCATGAACGCCTCGAGCTGGGTGTGGGTGCCAGGAAAGGCGAGCGTGCTCCGCAGCGAGCGGGTCTCCACCTCCTGGAAGCAGATCACATCCGCCAGCGGGGTCAGGCTCGCCAGCCGCTGGGCGATGCGCTCCAGTGACCTGCGGGTGGTCGCCAGCCCCCGGAGGGCGTGCCCGAAGTACCGGACGTTGTAGCTGACGATTCGGAGCGGCCGCTCGGGCATGGCGGTGGGGCGGGCCTCCAGGATACGCCGGCCCGGAAGGCGCGCGGGAGCGGGCGGGTGTCCGGTAACGTGCGTCGTCATGGGAATGAAGGACGCAGTCGAGCGGCTGGCCGAGCTCAAGGCCCGGAAGGCGGAGATGGGCGGCACCCAGCGGGTCGGGCGGCAGCACGGCCGGGGGAAGCTGGACGCGCGCCAGCGGCTCGCCCTGCTCTTCGACCCCGGCTCGGTCCAGGAGCTGGGGATGCTGGCGGCGGCGGAGGGGCGGCTCCTGGAGGAGGAAGACCCTTCGCGGCCCAGCGCGGCCGACGCGGTCATCACCGCCTTCGGGACCATCGAGGGCCGTCCGGTGGCGGCTGCGATCTACGACTTCACCGTGCTCGGGGGGAGCATCGGCGAGGTGGGCGAGCGGAAGGTCACCCGGCTCCGCGACCTGGCGTTGAAGGACCGGACACCCATCGTGTGGCTGGTGGACTCCGGCGGGGCCCGGCTCGAAGCCGGGGGGGAGGTGGATCCGCGCCGGCTGGCCGGCTTCGCCGACACCGGGTACCTCTTTCGCGAGCAATCGGTGCTCAGCGGGGTGGTGCCCCAGGTCTCGGCGATGCTCGGCCCGGGTGCCGCGGGCACGGCGTACATCCCCGGCCTGGCGGACTACGTGCCGATGGTGAAGGAGGTGGGCAGCATCGCGGTGGGCGGGCCGGCGCTGGTGAAGAGCACCGTGGGCGAGGACGTGACCGAGCAGCAGCTCGGGGGAAGCAAGCTCCACAACGAGGTCTCCGGCGTCGCCGACGGGGAGTTCGCCGACGATGCGGCCTGCATCGCCGCGGTCCGGGAGTACCTGTCGTTCTTCCCCTCGCACTGCGCGGAGAGGCCGCCACGGCGCGTGGGCAGCGACCCGGCCGACCGGCGCGACGAGGCGCTCCTCGCGGTCGTCCCCGACAACCCGCGGCAGGCCTTCGACATGCACAAGGTCATCCTGGCGCTGGCCGATGACCGGAAGTTCTTCCCCCTGAAGCCGCGATTCGCGCGGAACATCATCACCGGGCTGTGCCGCATCGACGGCTGGAGCGTGGGGGTGGTGGCGAGCAACTCCATGTTCCTGGGCGGGGTGCTGGACGTCGCCGCCTCGGACAAGGCGGCGCGCTTCGTCGCGCTCTGCGACGCCTTCCGGATTCCGCTCCTCTTCCTCCAGGACGTCCCCGGGTTCCTGGTGGGGACCAAGGGCGAGCAGAGCGGGCTCATCCGCCACGGGGCGCGGATGCTCCAGCTGGTCTCCAATGCCACCGTGCCGAAGCTCACCGTGGTGGTGCGGAAGGGCTTCGGCGCCGGCTACTACGTGATGAACGGCCGGGCATACGAGCCGGACCTCCTCCTGGCCTGGCCGGAGGCGGAGATCGGCATCATGGGCGCCGAGGGGCTCGTCTCCATCGGAGCGAAGAAGCTCCTGGAGCAGGCCGGGAGCCCCGAGGCGGCGAAGACGATCAAGGAGGAGCTGGCCGCGGGGCTCAAGCCGCACGTGCGCATCGACCGGGCGGCGGCGCTGGCGATGGTGGACGACGTCATCGACCCGCGGGAGACCCGGAAGGCCCTGGCCCTGGCGCTGGCCCGGACGGCGAACAAGCACGTGGAAAGGCCGTGGAGGCGACGCGAGGTGCCGCCGTTCTAGCCCCTCGAGGTCCGGGCTCTCAATCCTCCGAGAGGGCGTCCGTGACCTCGGTGAGAAAGTACTCCCCGAAGCTGTCCGCCAGCTTCACCGGGTCCTCGCCCTCGGCCGACAGCTGCACCACGGTAGCCTCGCCCTGCCGGTCGAGGTGGGCCGTGTCCAGACAGTCGATGGACCCGTCTCCGAGCGTCCCGATGACCACGTAGCGGGGATCGAGCCCGACGTTCCGGCGCTCCTCGAGCGTGAGCCTGACGGCGTCAGGGACACCCGGGCGGGTGAAGTCCTCGTCGACGAGCCCGTAGACCTCGAACCCGGCGAGGTTGCCGCAGCCGAGCTCGAGCAGGAACTGCCGGTAGCTCGGGGGGAAGACGACGCCCAGGACTGCCTCGGCGCGCGTCACCAGCGCCTCCGGCCTCGGCCCCTCGAACTCGCCACCCCCGGCCTCCGCCATCCGCGTTCGGGCCTTCCGGAACTTCTCGATGGTCACTGGCCCAGCCTAGTCTGACACGACGCGCCGTCCGTTCGGTTTCAGTGCGATCCACCCCCCGCACCCTCCCGGACCCGGGGCTGCGCCTGGCATGCCCGTTGAAGGTCGCCAGACGAGGGGTATACCGAGCAGCAATGCAGGACGAGGCCACCGAGGCGGCGCTTCGCCAGGCGGTGGACGCCCTCGAGCGAACGGGCCTGCTCTTCATGCACGACGGGCGGAGGCCGAGCCTGACGGCGCTGGTGGCCGGCAAAGCTATCCGTGGGTCCTGGTGGGGTCACCCGGCCGGACGGCGCATCTTCCAGGTGGCGAGCGAGCTGGAGGACCGCGGCGAGGTGCTCTTCGCCCCGCTGCTCTCGGCGAAGGTGACGCTGGTGCACCGGCGGCTCTGGCCGGCGCTGGTGAGCGTCGGGGAGGCCCGTGCCCCATGGCAGATGGAGGCGCTCACACCGCTGGCCCGCGAGTTGCTGGACAGCGTGGAGCGCGCCGGACGGGTGCGGGCATCGGGGCCGAGCTCGAAGGCCCTCGCGCGCGCCCTGCTGGTCCACGCCGAGCAGGTCCACACCGAGGCAGGCTCGCACGCCACCGAGCTGGTGTCGTGGGCGGCGCTCCGCCGCGCGCGTGAGGTCCCCGGGAGCCTGGACCAGGCCGCTGCACGGCACGAGCTCGAGCAGGCAGCGGCGGGGATCGACGCGCTCGCGGGGTTGCCCTGGGTTCGGCTCCGCCGCTGACGGCTCAACCCAGCCGGAGCAGCTCCCGGGCTTGCTGGGGCGTGGCGATCTCCCGGCCCTGGGCGCGGGCCCGCCTCGCGGCTTCCGCCACCAGCTCCCAGTTGCCCTTGGCCAGGACGCCCTTGCTCAGGTAGACGTTGTCCTCGAGTCCGACCCGTCCGTTGCCGCCCTTCGCTGCCGCGAGCTCGGCCATCGGCAGCTGGTGGCGCCCCACCCCGGCCACGGTCCAGGTGCTCCCCGCCGGCAGCGAGCCCACCATGAAGTCCAGCGCCCGCTCCGACGCGCCGAGCGAGCCCGGCACCCCGAGCACGAAGTCGTAGTGCGCCGGGAGGTCCACCAGCCCCTCCTTGGCCAGCCACTCGGCCTGCTCGATCATCCCGGTGTCGAAGCACTCGATCTCCGGGCGGATGCCGAGCGCGCGGATGCGCCGGGCGATCTCCTTCACCAGGGGGCGCGGATTGCTGAACACCTCGTCGCCGAAGTTCACCGTCCCGGTGGTAAGCGTCGCCATGTCCGGCCGGTCGGCGCCGGTCAAGGTCAGGGGGCCGCAACGCTCGTCGGCGGTCATCCCCACCGCGCCCCCGGTGGAGGTCTGGACGAGCACGTCGGAGCGCGCGCGGATGGCACGGATGGCCGCCCGGAAGAGCTCGGCGTCCTGGGAGGGCGAGCCGTCCGCACGGCGGACGTGGAGGTGCACCATCGCCGCACCCGCCTCGCGGCAACGGGCGGCATCCAGGGCGATCTCCTCGGCGGTGATGGGGAGGTAGGGTGTCTGCTCCCGGGTGGTCTCCGCCCCCACCATCGCCGCGGTGATGAGGTACGGAGCGCTCATCGCTTCACCCGCTGCTTGTCGAGTGGCACCACGCAGGTCCCGGTGGCGCGGCAGACGACGATCGGCGGGGCGAGCACCTCGGCGGCGGACTCTGAGACGTCGGGCGACGGGCGGATCACCTTCCGTGCCTCGAAGCGCATCTTCCGGCTGGTCCGCCCCACCTCGATGATCTCCCCTTCGGCCTCGATGAAGTCGCCGGCGTGCACCGGGACCAGGAACTCCACCGAGTCGTAGGCGCGGAACAGCCCCTCGTCCCCGTCGTGGAGGATGCACAGCTCGGTGGCGACGTCGCCGAAGAGCCCGAGCATCCGCGCGCCGTCCACCAGGTTGCCCCCGTAGTGGGCGTCGTGGCTGGACATCCGAAGCCGGAGCACCGAACGCACGCTCATGCCGGCTCTCCCTCGAAGTGCAGATCCTCGGGCTCCTTGCCCATCTTCTTCAGCAACGCGTGGACGATGTAGTTCGCCACGTCCGAGGGCTTGGTCCCGGGGCCGAAGCCTGCGTCGAACCCGAGCTCCATCGCCAGCTTGTGGTCCACCCGCGGCCCGCCGAGGAGGAGGATGGTCCTCCCCTTTAGCCCGTGCGCCTTGGCCACGTCGATGAACTGCCGGCTGTTGTCCTTGTGCACGTCGCGCTGGGTCACGACCTGGGAGACGAGGATCGCATCGGCCTTCCTCTCCTCCGCGCGGCGGATCAGCTCCTCGTTCGGGACCTGGCTGCCGAGGTTGTACGCCTCGAACCACGGGTACCGCTCCAGCCCGTAGTCGCCGGCGTAGCCCTTCATGTTGAGGATGGCGTCGATCCCCACGGTGTGGGTGTCGGTCCCGGTGCAGGCGCCGAGGACGACCACCCGCCGTGCGACCCGGTCCTCGATGAGCTTGTTCAGCTCGTCGAACCCGAGCTTCTTGAAGACGATCTCCGGGACGTCGATCTCCGAGTAGTCCAGCGAGACGTCGGCGCGGCCGTAGACGACGAAGAAGGTGTAGTTGTCCGCGGCGGGCTCCGCCGCCGCCACCTTGACGTCCAGCAGGCCGAGCTGGGTGCAGAAGCGCCGCGCGGCCTCCTTGGCCTTGTCCGAGAGGGGGACGGGGAGCGTGAACGAGAGCTGGATGACCCCGTCGTCCCGGCGGTCCCCGTAGGCACGGATCAGGTTCGGCTCGCCGGCCATCAGCGCCCCTCCAGGATGTCGAGGAAGGGGTTGAAGTAGTCCGGGGCCTTCTCCAGCACGCCCTCCAGCCCCTTGCCGCCGGTCTCGGTCCGCTTCACGTCCCCGAACCGGCCGTGGCCGATGGCAGTGACCAGTCCGTCGTGGCGGCACTCCTCGAGCAGCTCCATCGCCTTGCCGAAGACGAAGCGGGCCCGGTTGGCGATCTTCCCGTCCTCCCGAACGACGAACTCCTCGTCGATGCCACGGGCCGCGCGGTGGATGTACGCCGCGGACTTGAGCGCCACGTAGCGGTCGGCGAGCAGCGGGGTGTGCATCGCCTCGGTCATCATCCCCAGCAGCTGGATGCCCTGCCGGGTCCAGATGGCCACCAGGTCGGCCATCACGTCGTAGGCGTGGCTGAAGAAGATGTCCGTCTCCTTGTGCTTGGTGGGCGGCATGTACTTCAGCGGCGCATCCGGGAAGCAGCGGCGGATGAGCATCGCCTGGCTCAGCTCGAGGAGCAGCGTCTCCGGACGGTGGGGATCGATCTCGTAGCTGTGCCCGAGCCCCAGCTGCCAGTCTTGCAGCCCTGCCCGCTTGGCGAAGGCCTCGTTGATGAACTGGCTGGCGATGACGGTGTGCGCCGCATCGTATGCGTCGGCGGTGGTGATGTAGTTGTCCTCGCCGGTGTTGATGATGATGCCCGCCAGGGCGCAGATGCGGCGGCTGAAGTACTGGTCGATGAACGTCCGGCGCATGTTGATGTCGCGGAAGAGGATTCCGTACATCGCGTCGTTGAGGAGCATGTCCAGCCGCTCCCAGGCCGCGGCGAAGGCGATCTCCGCCATGCACAGGCCCGAGGAGTAGTTGGTGAGCTGGATGTAGCGCTTCAGCCGGCGGGACTCGGCGTCGAGCGCCTCCCGCATGATCCGGAAGTTCTCCTGGGTGGCGTAAGTCCCGCCGTAGCCCTCGGTGGTCGCGCCGTGGGGCACGTAATCGAGGAGCGACTGCGCGGTGCTGCGAATGACGGCGATGATGTCCGCCCCGGCCTGGGCCGCGGCGCGGGCCTGGTCCACGTCGTCGTAGATGTTCCCGGTGGCGACGATGACGTAGCGGTGGGGGGCCGGGGACATCGGGAACTCACTGCGGAGGGCGTCGCGATCGTCGATGCGCCGGCGGAGCTCGTCCACCGCCGCCTCGGCCTCGCGGCGGACCTCGGCGCGGAGGTTCCCCTCCGTCTCCGGCGACAGAGGCGCCAGCTTGTTCACCGGCAAGGCGGCGATGCGCTCGACGGCATCGAGCGGGCTCGCCGCCCCGAGCTGGAGCGCCCGGCCGTACCAGTACGCCCCGCCCCGGTTGAGCACCCCCGCCGCCTTGAGCCGGTCGGTCATCAGATTGGTGAGCGGGATGCCGCCCGGGCCGGCGTCGGACATCCCGAACAGGCGCAGCACGGTGCGCTCCACCGAGATGGTGGTGTGCCGGCGGATCAGGTCGAACACCGGCTCGATGACCTGCGACGCGATGCCGCGGGCCTGGGCGACCTGCGCGTCGTCGACGAAGGGTCCTGGCATGACCCGGGTCGGCTATCACGGCCCGTGAGGGGCATGCCACCCCCTGGCCGCCGCCCGACCGCGAGCGGTGACGCGCTGCGAGGTGGTCGACCACAGCGCCCCCTTCTCCAGTGGGCGTCACTGCCGCCCCGGGGCCGCTCCCACCCGCACCGCTGCGTGTTAGGTCCGCCGGCGAAGCGAGACTATGGAGGCGATGGACTTCGAGCAGTGCCTGCGCGAGCACGGCCCGGCGCTCTGGCGGGTGATCGCCAGCTACGCGCCCGGTGGCCAGGAGCGCGACGATCTCGCCCAGGAAGTCCTGGTCGCGGTCTGGCAGGCCCTGCCGCGGTTCCGCGGAGAGAGCTCAGCGAAGACGTTCTTGCTGCGGATCGCCCACAACCGCTGTCTGTCGCATGCCTGGCAGCGTGCGCGGCGACCCTCGAGCTCCGACGTCGACCTCGTCGAGCTGCCCGATCCGCGTCCAGGCGCCGACGATCAGCTCGGGTCACACCAGCGCACCGAAC
>Ga0335084_10000292_pt1 | contig 40291 bp, 36 predicted proteins | sample Lox_Sample_44_FD_206721 | JGI IMG/M metagenome (GOLD analysis project Ga0335084, IMG submission 206721) | Soil microbial communities from Loxahatchee National Wildlife Refuge, Florida, United States - Lox_Sample_4.4 | ecosystem: Environmental > Terrestrial > Soil > Wetlands | place: USA...
CGGAAGAAGGTTACGAGGCCGACGGCCAGGACCACGCTCCGGTAGGCCGGTCGCCAGGGCTCGAGGAGTGAGTCGTGATCCAGGCCCGCGCTCCGCTCGTCGCTCCGAACCGCCTCGTAGCGCTCGGTCTCAAGCATCGAACGACGACCCCACGCGATGAGGAGCAGCGGCACGAGACCGACCACGAAGAACGCTCGCCAGCCGAGCGCCGTGTCCTGCAGCCCGATGAACGCGAGGACGCCGACGAAGATCCCGCCAAGCGTGTTCATGGACGTCACGATGCCGAGCGCCCGCCCGCGATGCGTGCGCGGGAACTCCTCGACGACGATCGTGATCGCGACGGCCCACTCGGCGCCGAGGAAGACCTGGGCCGAGAACTGTGCGGCCGTCAGCCACAGGAGGCCGGGCGAGACCGCGGTGAGGGCCGCCGAGACCGTGTAGCCCACGATCGTGATCAGCAAGAGCCGCTTGCGTCCGACCCGGTCTGCCTGCGCCGCGAGACCGAACGCGACGACGGCCCCCAGCGACGTGATCGCGCGGATCCAGCCGGCGTCGGCCTCGCTCCCCCCGAGATCGCCGAGCACGAGCGCCAAGACGAACGCGAGCACGAAGTTGTCGTAGCCCTCGAAGAACGTGGCGGAGGACAGGAGCACGAGGAGCCGGCGGCGGTAGCGGTCGCCGCGCTCGACGTCCTGGCTCACCCAGGCTCACCCGAGAGCCGCATCGCCTCGCGCACCTGCACCTCGAGGCGGTCGTGGATCCGGTCGACGAACGCGTCGAGGTCGTCTCCCTCGGCGGCCCCGACCGGCAGGATCGGCGCGCCGTAGACGATCGCGAGGCGCGGGCGGAGCGGGCGGCCCCAGTGGATGCCGGCCTTCGGCCACCGCCGGTTCGTTCCCCAGATGCCCACGGGCACCACGGGGGCGCCGGTCGGCAGCGCGATGCGCGCGATGCCCGAGCGGATCCGGAGGAGATCCGGGGGATCGGGATTGACCGTTCCCTCCGGTGCGATCGCGACGAGCAGGCCGTCCTTCAGCGCGGTGAGCGCGTGCTCGAGCGCATCGGTGTCTCCTTCGCCGCGCCGGATCGGGATCTGGTGGAAGCGGCGGAGGATCCAGCCGAAGAACGGCCGCTCGAAGAATTCGGCGGCGACCACGAACCGCGTCTCGCGCCGGATCCGACGACTGGTCTCGATCGCCAGCACGGGACCGTCGAGCGTGCTCACGTGGTTGAAGACGAGGATGGCGGGGCCACCGAGCGGGATGTGCTCGAGGCCCTCGACCCTGCGTCGGAACAGGACGCGCACGAGCGGCGCGACGATCGGGAGGCCGAAGCGCCACCAGCGGTTCAGCTCACCCGCGGCCATCGGGCGGATGCTACCGCCGTGGACCCGGCCCCGCGCCGGCGCCAGGTTCGCCGCTCGTGCGGCGTGCTAGCGTCGCGCGGATGGACGCCCGGGTGCTGCAGGAGCGAGCGGCCGCACGCTTCGAGGGATACCAGACCGCGCTCCAGGACATGGTGAACGTCGACTGCGGGTCGTACTCGGCGGCGGGCGTCGGCCGTATCGCGGACCTGTGCGTCGCGTTCTTCGTTGCGCACGGATGGGAGGTCGAGCGACGGGTACACGTCCCGACCGATGGGCAGCCGCGATTGGGCGATCTGGTGATCGGCACGCTCCGTGGCTCCGGCGGGCCGCGGGTCTTGCTGCTCGGGCACATGGACACCGTGTTCGACGACGGAACCGCGGCGGCGCGCCCGTACCGCGTCGAGGGCGAGCGCGCGTTCGGTCCCGGCGTGAGCGACATGAAGGGCGGGCTGCTCGCCGGAACGTTCGCGACCGCGGTCCTGCAGGACGCGGGTTACGACGCGTTCGACCGCATCACGTACGTCTGCAATCCGGACGAGGAGATCGGCTCGCCCTTCTCCGGGCCCGTGATCGGCGCGATCGCCGCACAGCACGATGCGACGTTCGTGCTGGAGTGCGCGCGGGCCAACGGCGCGATCGTCTCCGCGCGGAAGGGCGTGACCGACTACGTGATCCGGATCCGAGGTCGCGCGGCGCATGCCGGCGTGGAGCCGAGCCGCGGCCGCAGCGCGGTGCTCGAGGCGGCGCACAAGGCGATCGCCATCTCTGCGCTCGCGGGCCGCTGGCCGGGGGTCACGTGCAACGTTGGGGTGCTCCGGGGCGGGACCCGGCCGAACGTCGTGCCCGAGGAGGCGGTGCTTGAGATCGATCTTCGGTCACCGGAGCTGGCAACGCTCGAGGAGGCCGAGCGCGAGGTGGAGCGGATCTGCCACGAGCACACGATCCCCGACGTGTCGGTCGAACTGCGGCATGACGGTTGGCATCGTCCGATGGAGAAGACCGAGGGGTCGCAGCGTCTCGTCGATCTGGCGGTCGAGGTGGCGGCCGAGCTCGGGTTCGCGATCGAGGACGTGGCCACGGGCGGCGCGTCCGACGGGAACACGACGAGCGCCGCGGGCTGTCCGACCCTCGACGGGCTCGGCCCGATCGGCGGCGGCGCACACGCCTCCGACGAGTGGCTGGATCTGGCGAGCGTCGTCCCGCGCGTGGCGTTGCTGGCCGGGCTCATCACGCGGCTGTGAGCGGCGTCGAGGAGTGGCGGTTCGGTGAGTTGCACCCGGAGGCCTACCGGATGCTCGTCGAGGGTGTGCCGGCGATCCTCTACATCGACCGGCCCGATGAGCGCTCGTCGAACCTCTACACCAGTCCGCAGATCCTCGCGATGCTGGGCTTCACGGTCGAGGAGTGGATGGCCGACCCGGAGCTCTGGCACGCGCGGATCCATCCTGACGACCGAGCTCGTGTAGCCGCGGCGAACCTCGAGTCGAACCGCGCCGGCGCCCGCTACGTGGACGAGTACCGGCTGGTCGCGAGGGACGGCTCGACGGTGTGGATCCGCGACGAGGCCGCTCCGGTTCGCGGCGACGATGGCACGTTGCTGTACTGGCGCGGGGTGATGCTCGACATCACCGAACGCAAGGAGGCGGAGGACAAACTCCGACGGAGCCTCGAGATCCTGCACCGGACCCTGCAGCAACGCCGGGAGCTGGCGCGGCGCCTCCAGCACGCGCAGGAAGAGGAGCGCCGCGGGATCGCGGCCGACATCCACGACGATCCGATCCAGGTGATGAGCGCCGTCGACGTCCGGCTGCAGATGCTGGCCGCGGATCCCTCTGCGGTCTCGGCCGAAGCACTCGGCGAGATCCAAGCGGAGGTCCGGGGCGCGATCGAGCGGTTGCGCTCGCTGTTGTTCGAGCTTCGACCGACGGCGCTCGACCGCGACGGGTTGGTCCCGGCGATCCGCGTGTACCTCGAACACGTGGCCGCCACCACGGGCTGGACAGCCGAGGTGCACGACGCGCTCGATGCGGAGCCCGATCCGGACGTGCGGGCGCTGCTCTACCGCATCGTTCAGGAGGCGGTGACGAACGCCCGCAAGCACGCCGGCGCCTCGCGCCTGCGCGTGGACGTCGTCTCGGCGGCCCAAGGCGTGATGGTCCGCGTCCACGACGACGGCGCCGGCTTCTCGCCCGAGCAGAAGGCGGTGCCGGAGCCCGGGCACCTGGGGCTCCTCACGATGGTGGAGCGGGCGGAGCTCGCCGGGGGTTGGGCGCGGATCACGAGCGCGCCGGGCGCCGGCACGACGATCGAATGCTGGCTCCCTCCGTCCGTCGACGCAACGATGGACTGAGACCGCCTCAGGCGGACGTTGCCGGAACGAGCGCCGGGTCGATCGCGAGCCCGGTCGCCGGATCGAAGAAGTAGAACCGGGCGGGATCGAGCGCCAGCCGGATCGCCGCGCCCGGCCTGACCTTCGTGCGGGCGTCGACCCGCGCGCAGAAGACGGCCCGCTCGGCCTCGCTCGCCAGCAGCATGCCCTCGTCGTCCCCGCTCTCGGTCGTCGCGGCCCGCAGCTCCTCGGTGCTGACGGGCGGCGCGTCCACACGGAACAGGACGTTGACCTCCGAGCCGAGATCCTCGGTGACATCGGCCACCACGTCGATCGTCGGCCCCGCCGTCTGCCAGACCTCTTGATCCTCGATGTCGGCGGGGCGGATCCCCAGGATCACCGACGAGCCCTCGCGGTCGGCGACCCGCGCCGGGTCGTGCAGCGGGATGTTCCAGCCGCCGAACGCCACGTGGCCGTCGTGCACCATCGCCTCGACGAGGTTCATCGGCGGCGAGCCCATGAAGGCGGCGACGAAGAGGTTCGCGGGGTGGTTGTAGAGCGTCTGCGGCGTATCGACCTGCTGGAGGAGACCGTCCCGCAGGACGGCGACGCGGTGGCCGAGCGTCATCGCCTCGACCTGGTCGTGCGTGACGTACACGGTGGTCGTCTTCAGCCGTTCGTGGAGCTGCATGAGCTGCGTGCGGAGCTGGACGCGGAGCTTGGCGTCGAGGTTCGACAGCGGTTCGTCCATCAGGAAGGCCTGCGGTTCCCGCACCATCGCGCGCCCCATCGCGACGCGCTGGCGCTGTCCTCCGGAGAGCTCCGCCGGCTTGCGCTGCATCAGCGGTTCCAACCCGAGGACGTCGGCCGCGGCGCGGACCCGCTGCGCCCGCTCGTCCTTCGGCGTCTTCCGCAGGCGGAGCCCGAACGCCAGGTTCTGTTCGACGGTCATGTGCGGGTACAGCGCGTAGTTCTGGAACACCATCGCGATGTCCCGTCGCTTCGGCTCGAGATCGGTGACCTGCTGGTCGCCGATCTCGATCTCCCCTGCGGAGACCTCCTCGAGCCCGGCGATCATGCGCAGGATCGTCGACTTCCCGCAGCCCGATGGGCCGACGAGCACCATGAACTCGCCGTCGGCGATGTCGAGCGAGACGTGATCGACGGCGATGACGTCGTTGCCGAAGACCTTCGTGACGCCGTCGAGCACGATCTTCGCCATCACCGCTCCTTCCGCCGGGCGGCAGTCTCGGTGGAGAGCCGCTCGTGGGTCAAGTCCCGCCGGAGGCGCCGATGCGCCGCCGGCGATGCGCCGATCGCGTCAAGTCCGATCAGCGCGGCGCCGAGCACCGGCGGGGCCGTCAGGACGTGGACCTGTGCCGCCGGCGCGATCGCGGCGACGCCCCGCTCGATCCGCTCGTAGAACGGCGCGAGCCGGTTGCGGAAGATGCCGCCTCCCAGCACCACATCGACGTCGAGTTTCGTCATCCGGAGCCGCCGGATCGCGGTCGTCGCCATCGTCACGATCTCGTCGGCCTGCTGCTCGACGACCGATGTCGCCACCCGGTCACCGTCCGCAGCGGCCGCGAACACGAGCGGCGCGAGCTCGGTCACCCGCTCCTCGCCGATCGAATGGAAGTACATCGCCTCCATCACTTGCCGGGGTCGTCGGAGCCCGAAGTGCGCCGGCACCGTGGTGGCGAGCGTCGTCTTCTCGCCGCGGCCGTCCTCGGCACGGATCGCGTGCCAGAGCGCGGCGCCGCCGACCTCGAGGCCACCGCCCCAGTCGCCCGAGATGGGCCCGACGGCGGGCAGCCGGTACGTCCTGCCGTTCGGCGCGATCGCGGTGCAGTTCGTGCCTTGCCCGCACACGATGGCGACGCCCCACGGGCGATCGGTGCCCGCGCGCAAGACCGCGAACGTGTCGTTGCGGAGCACATCCTGCCGTGCCCAGCCGTTCGAGCGGAGCCACCGGCCGAGCCGGCGATCGTCCGCCGGGAGGTCGGCGCCGGCGAGGCAGAACGCTCCGAGCTCGGCGAAGGGCGGGCGCGACGGGTCGACCCCCGCCGCGCGGGCGGCGCGCTCGATCGCGACCCACACCGCGTCCAGGTGGTCCTCGCCTATGCGATACACGAGGTGGGTGTCCGAGAACTCGATCGATCCCGCTCGCGCGCAGCCCAGGATCGTCCCCGACCGCGACAGGAAGACCGCGTCGGTCTTCGACCCCCCGGCGTCGACGGCGAGCACCGCCGGCAGCTTCATGGCAGCGTCTCCAACGCGTCGACGGTGACGAACGTCCCGCCCAGTTCGCGGAGGCCGTCGATGATCGTCCCGAGACCTTCGGCCGTCCCCTCGGGCCACGTATGGAGCAGCACGATCGCGCCGTCGCCGTGCTCGCGAACGCCGCGGATCGCGTCGGCGGCGATCGCGGCGCCCGCGCGGTGCGGCTCCCAATCCTCGAGCTCGACGTGCCACCACACGTCGCGGTAGCCGAGGTGCTCGAGCCCGTCGGCGATCCGCGGATCATCGTGGCCGGCGCCGAACGGGCATCGGAACCACGGCAGCGGATCGCGGCCGGTCGCCCGCAGGATCGCGGCTCGACCGTCTTCGAGATCAGCCGCCAATCCGTCCGGGGACAGCAGCGGCATCCGCGCGTGATAGTGGGAGTGGTGGCCCACGAGGTGCCCGTCGTCGCCGATGCGACGTGCCGTTTCGGGATACGCCTGCGCCCACCTCCCCTGCACGAAGAACGTCGCGGTGACGTCCCTCGTTGCGAGCGTCTCCAGGATGCGCGCCGCGTTGCCCGGCGGGCATCGCGGCCGGTCCGGATGCTCCGCGTCGAACGTCAAGGCGATGCGGAGATCGTCACTCACGGGTCGTCACCTTCTTGGCGTGGACGTACGTGCCCGGCGTCCGCCCGTGCGCCGCGGCGAGGGTCCACGCGAGCAGCTGCACGGGAACGATCGATGCCGCGGGCGCCAGGAGCCGGTCGAGGGCGCCGATCGCGACCGTCTCGACGCCGGACAGCCCCGCGTCCGTCGCGCCGATCACGAGGACGGCGGCGCCGAGTCTGCACAGGTCCGCGGCGAGCCCGAGGTCGAGCTCGGCCGTCTCGGGCTCGGTCGCGATCACGATGGCCGCGAGGTCGGGGCCCGCCAGCTCGAGCGGACCGTGGCGGAACTGCGCCGCTTGGAGCGATTCGACGCCGATGCCCACCGCTTCCTTCAGGGTGAGCGCGCCCATCTCGGCGGCCGCGCGCGCGGCGCCTCGGCCGAGGATCACCGTCGTCGCGCGGCCGCCGTGCCACGCGGCGAGCCGTGGCGGGAGATCCTCCTGCTCGACCAGTCGCTCGACGCTCGTCGCGGCGAGCTCAGCGGAGCCGGCGATCGACGCTCCCGCGACGCCGGTGATCGACCGGACGAGCGCCGCGAGGAGGACCAGCGACGCGGCGAACGTCATCGTCGAGGGGCCGGTCTCCTCTCCCGCGTCCGTATCGAGCGCGACGTCGGCAAGTTCCGAGAGGGCGTTCCCGAGGCCGTTCGTGATCGAGACGATCGTGGGCGGCTGGCGACGGGACCGCAGGGCCTGCGCGACCGCGACCGTCTCCGCGCTCTCGCCGGATTGGCTCACGAGGACCAGCAGATCCTCGGGACCGAGGATCGCGAGCCGGAAGTGGAGCAGTTCGGCAGCGTCCAGCATCAGCGCCGGCACGCCGGCCTCGGCGAGGTCGGAGACGGCGGGGTAGCAGCTGTCGTACGAGCTCCCCATCCCCGCGAACAGGAGCGTCCGCCTCGTCGCGACGGTCGCGGCTTCCGAGAGCGCCGCATCCTGGCGGATCGCCGCCGCCGCGGCCCGTCGGAGCGCGTCCGGCTGGCCGGCGATCTCGGCGATGAATGGGTCAGGAAAGTTTCCTAACGATTTCACCGACCGGAGTGTACGATGCGCCGCGGATGGGTGTGAAGGTCGCGGTCGTCGGCGGCGGCAGCACGTATACGCCGGAGTTGGTCGAGGGGTTCGTGACCCGCCACGACCGCTTGCCGGTCGACGAGCTGGTCCTGTTGGACATCGACATGGACCGTCTCGGCATCGTCGGCGGTCTGGCGCAGCGGATGGTCCGCCGGGCGGGTTGGCCGGGAACGGTCGGTCTGACCGAGGAGCCGCGCGAGGCGCTCGAGGGTGCGGACTTCGTGATCGTGCAGCTGCGTGTCGGCGGGAACCAGGCGCGCTTCCGCGACGAGACGATCCCGCTCCGCTTCGACTGCATCGGGCAGGAGACAACCGGCCCGGGTGGGTTCGCGAAGGCGCTGCGGACGGTGCCGGTCGTGCTGGAGCTCGCCGAGCTGACCGCCCAGATCGGCGCGCCCGGAGCCTGGTTCGTCGACTTCACGAACCCGACGGGGCTCGTCACCCAGGCGTTGCTGGACCAGGGGCACCGAGCGTGCGGTCTCTGCAACGTGGCGATCGGCTTCCAGCGGGAGTTCGCGGGGATGTTCGGGGTGGAGCCGAGCCGCGTCTCGCTCGATCACGTGGGGCTCAACCACCTGACGTGGGAGCGCGCGATCCGCGTGGACGGCGAGGACCGGCTCCCAGGCCTGATCGCCGATCCGCCCGTCGACGGGTTCGAGGGCAGCCCGATCGAGCTGATCCGGGCGCTCGGCGCGATCCCCAGCTATTACCTGCACTACTACTACCGCACCGCCGACGTGCTGGAACATCAGCGCACGCACCGCACCCGGGCCGAGGAGGTCCTGGAGATCGAGGCCGGCTTGCTGGAGCTCTACAAGGACCCGGCGCTGGACACGAAGCCGAAGCTGCTCGAGGAGCGCGGCGGCGCCTGGTACTCGGACGCGGCCGCCGCGCTCGTCGCGTCCCTGCATGCGGGGACGGGCGACGAGCAGGTGGTGAACGTCCGCAACGAGGGCGCCATCGCCAACCTCGCCGACGACGACGTGGTCGAGGTGCCGTGCACCGTCGACCGCGACGGCGCGCACGCGATCGCGACCGCGCCGCTCGCCCCGGAGATGCTCGGCCTGGTGCAGCACGTGAAGGCGTACGAGCGACTGACGATCGACGCGGCACGGAGCGGTTCGCGATCGACCGCGCTGCTGGCGCTGATGGCGAACCCGCTCGTGGGCGACTACGACCGAGCGGCGCCGCTGCTCGACGCGTTGCTGGACGCGAACCGCGAGCTGTTGCCGCGATTCTTCCCGGCCGCCTAGCCTTCCGGCAGCTCGTGCGCGTGCCGCTGGATCTTCGCGATCGCTTCGACGGCCTGCTCGACCCCTCGCTGATCCGACCGGAACACGTTCTCGTCGATGTAGACCGATTCGCGGAGGCCGGCCGCCTCCGCGACCGGGAACGACATCCCGGCTGGGTCGAGGCGCTCGGCGTGCTCCACGCAGACGGGCAGTCGCGAGAGCGAGGGCTGGAACAGGTCGTAGTGGGACATCGGCTCGTAGCCGGTCCACGCCCCGACGCCTTCGGCCTCGAGCGCGTCGCACACCGCGAGGTGCGTCCGGCCGGCGAACGCATCCGGATCGATGGCGACGATGTAGCGGTAGAAGCTCCAGCGCGTGATCCGTGGATCGCGGGGCATCACCCGCACGCCGGGCACCGAGGCGACGAGCCCCTCGAAGGCCGTGCCGAGCTCCGCGCGCCGCTCCTGCTGCGACGGGAACCGCCCCATCGCGACCTCGAGCAACGCGGCCTGGAGCTCTCCCAGCCGGTAGTTCGCCCCGAAGGTGTACTCGTGCTCGGCCTCGTCCTTCGCCCGCCCGCAGTCGACGACCGAGTGGGCGAGCCGCGCGAGCCGGTCGTCGTTCGTCAGGAGCGAGCCGCCTTCACCGGCGGTCATGATCTTCGACGACTGGTGGCTGAACGAGCCGAAGTCGCCGATGCAACCGGCGCCGACACCGTTCCACATCTGCCCGTGCGCGTGGGCGCAGTCCTCGACGACCGCGAGGTCGTGCGCGCGGGCGATCGCCATGAGTCGGTCCATGTCGGCCATCTGGTGGCCCAGGTGCACGGGCACGATCGCGCGGCTCCGCGGCGTGATCGCGGCCTCGACCTGCGCCGGGTCGATCGTCCAGGTCTCGGGGGTGACGTCGACGAACACCGGCAGCGCGCCCGCCGCGATCGGCGCGTACGCCGTCGCGCTGAAGGTGAGGGCGGGCACGATCACCTCGTCGCCCCAGCCGATGTCGAGGGCCTTCAGCGCCACCTCCATCGTCACGGTGCCGTTCGCCATCAGGACGCCGTGGCGAGCGCCCTGGTATGCGGCGAACCGCTCCTCGAACGCCGCCGCATGCGGTCCCGGCTCGGGGAAGCCGCCCCACCGGCCGCTCCGCACGACGCGTTCGACGGCGGCGACATCCTCGTCGTCGCCCCGGGGCCAATCCGGGTACGGCTCGGTCCGCACGGGCGTTCCTCCCGCGATCGCCAGTTCCGTCATCCTTCGCTCCTTCCGATCAGGTGCTCGTGTCGGGATTGGTAGGGTCGCGCATGTGAGCGCGCCGCGCATCTGCATCGTCGGCGGCGGTTCGGCGTACATGCCCGGTCTCGCGTTCGCGATCGCGCACCTCCACGCGTCGTTCGCGGGGGCCACCGTCGTGCTGCAGGACATCGACGCCGATGCCCTCGAGCTGCAGACGCGGCTCACTCGGTCGATCCTGCGGTCGCGGGGCGCGCCGGACGTCGCGGTCGAGGCGACCGGTGACCGGCGTCGCGCGATCGACGGGGCCGACCTGGTGCTCACCGCGTTCCGCCCCGGTGGCCTGCCGGCCCGGCACCTCGACGAACGGATCGCGATCGACCACGGCGTGATCGGGCAGGAGACCGCGGGACCGGGCGGATTCGCGATGGCGCTGCGCTCGATCCCGATCGTGCTCGAGATCGCGGAGGAGGTGCGGACCCTCGGCGCACCCGAGGCGGTCCTGCTCAACTACACGAACCCGATCGAGATCGTCAGCGAGGCGATGACGCGGTTCGGGCCGTCGGTGCCCTTCCTCGGCCTGTGCGACCAGACGGCCGGCGAGGAGTCGTTCCTCGCGGACCTGATGGGCGAGGATCCCCACGCGGTCGAGCTCGACACGGCGGGGGTGAACCACATGACGTTCACCCGAGCGGTCCGGATCGGAGGCGTCGATCGGACCGGTGACACGTGGGCACGGTTGGAGGAGGTGACGCCGGCCGAGGTCGGCGACCCGGGATGGTGGCGCGTGGTCGAGCTGTTCCGCGAGCTGCGGTTCGTGCCGAGCCTCTACCTGCAGTACTTCCGGTTCCACGACGAGGTGCTCGCCGAGCAACGCGCGAAGGGACGCACCCGAGCGGAGGAGGTCATCGCGATGCTGCCCGACGTCGTCGCGAGCTATCGGCGCGAGGCCGACGCGGCGTATCCGCGTCCGTCGATGGCCCGGGCGAGCGAGGAGCACGGCGACTTCGCGATCTCGATCATGGCGGCCATGCGCGACGGCTCGGAGCACCGAGCCATCCTCAACCTCCCGAACACGGGGCAGGTCGCCGATCTCCCCGACGGGGCGGTCGTCGAGACCCCCGCGTTCGTGCGAGGCCGGACGGCCGAGCCCATCGACCAAGGTGGTCTGCCGGAGGGCGTCCGCGATCTGGTCCGACGGGTCGCCGGGCACGCGCGACTGACGGCCGAGGCGGCGGTGACCGGTGACCGGGCGCTCGCCGTCGACGCGCTCGCGGCCCACCCGCTGGTGCCGACACGGGAGGTGGCGGCGTCCCTGGTGGACGCCTACCTCGCGGCGCACGCGGCGCACCTTCCGGCGACGTGGGGCGCCGCGTGAGCGACGGAGGACTCGACCTGGCGGAGGTCCGCGCGATCCGTGTGGACGGCCGCGCCGCGGGGTTCCCGGCGGATGCGGACACCACCGTCGGCCAGGTCGGCCGGAAGGGCTGGACGCTGCGCGATCTCTCGCCGCCGGTCCTGCTCCTGCGACGCGGCGCGATCGAGCACAACGTGCGGACGATGGCCGCGTACTGCGCGGCGAACGACGTCGATCTGTATCCCCACGCGAAGACGTCCATGGCGCCGCAGCTGTGGGCGCTCCAGCTGGCGGCGGGCGCCGCCGGGCTCACGGTGGCGACGGGCCAGCAGCTGCGAGTGGTGCGCTCCGTCGGGGGGGGCCGGATCCTCCTCGCGAACGAACTGCTCGACGCGCCCACGATCTCGTGGGTCGCGGCCGAGCTCGTCGACCCGTCGTTCGAGCCGGCCTGCTGGGTGGACTCGGTGACAGGCGTCCGGATCCTCGCCGACGCCCTCGCGTCGGCCGGCTCGCCTCGTCCGCTCCCCGTCCTCGTGGAGCTCGGACACACCGGCGGGCGCACCGGGTGCCGATCGATCCTGGAGGCGATCGAGGTGGCCCGCGCCGTCGCCTCGACGGCGGCGCTGCGGCTCGCCGGCGTTGCCGGCTACGAGGGGACGATCTGCAGCGATCGCTCGGCGTCGTGCCTCGAGGCGGTGGACGCGTTCCTCGATGCCATGCGAGCGCTCACCACCGAGCTCATCGGTCGGGGCCTCGTCCACGATGACGTTCTCGTGAGCGCCGGCGGCAGCGCGTTCTTCGACCGCGTCGTCGCGCGCCTGGCCGGCGGCTGGCCGGACGGAGCGAGGATCCGCATCGCGCTCCGCGCCGGGTGCACGATCACGCACGACCACGGCGTCTACGCGCGCCTGTCGCCGCTCCGCGATGGGGCCGCCCTCCGTGCGGCGTTCGAGGGCTGGGGCGTGGTGCTTTCCCGTCCCGAACCGGCGACGCTCGTCATCGGAATCGGCAAGCGTGATCTGGCGGCCGATCTCGAGCTCCCGGTGCCGCTCGTCGCCCGTTCGGCGTCCGGCGGCGATGTGCCGCTCGATGGCACCGTGACGGTCCGGCGGCTGATGGATCAGCACGCGATCTGCGCCGTCGACCCGGAGCTGTCGGTCGCTCCCGGCGACCTGGTGTCGTTCGGGATCTCGCACCCGTGCGCGGCGTTCGACCGGCGCCGGGTGATCCCCGTGCTGGATGACGACGACCGCGTCGTCGACGCCGTCGCGACGTGGTTCTGAGCTCATCCCGGCACCACCGCGACCGCTTCGATCTCCACGAGCAGTCCGGCGGCGAGACCCGCCTGGACCGTGGATCGCGCCGGCCGCGGTTCGGCGAACGCCGCCGCGTACTCCGCGTTGAACGCCGCGAAGTCGCCCAGATCGGCCAGGAACGCCGTGACCTTCACGACGTCGTCCATCGTGCAGCCGGCCGCGGCGAGACACGCCTCGACGTTGTGCAGCACCCGGCGGGTCTGCTCCGCGATCCCGCCGGAGACGACCCCGCCGGTCGCGTCCACCGCGACCTGGCCGGACGTCCAGACGAGCCCGCCGCCGAACACCACCGGGCTGTACGGGAACGATGGCCGGGGGAGACCATCGGGTTGCCTCGCGTCTCGTGTCATCTGCGCTCCTCCGTGATCGTCGCGACATCGCCGAACGCCGCCGCGGACCTCATCGGCGGTCGGTGGAGATCGATCGCGATCGGCGCGCCCGCCGGTGATCGCCGTCTCGGCCGGTCGCGCTCGCCCGAGGCTGCTCCGGGTCCGAACGGCCGCCTTGACTCCCGCACCGGCGGGAGCGTAGCATCCGCCCAATTAGTTAGGAAAGTTTCCTTTGAGCTGAAGGGAACGACGACGGCTCTCGATCGCACGGCGCTCGCAGGGACGCCCAGCCTCCTTCGGGCCATCAACGAACGCACCGTCCTCGACTGCGTCCGCCGGCAGGGGCCGATCTCACGGGCGCAGCTCGCGCGCGAGACCGCGCTCTCGAAGCCCACCGTGTCGCAGGCGCTCGCCGGGCTACAGCGAGCCGGGCTCGTCCGCGAGGCCGGCCGGTCCCGCGGCGGCAAGGGTCCGACCGCGATCCTGTATCAGCTCAACCCCCGGGCGGGTTGGGTCGTCGGCATCGATGTCGGCCGCAAGTGGCTCCGCGCGGCGATCGCGGATGTCACCGGCCAGTTCGTGGCCCGGCGGGACGAACGTGCGCAGGTGCGCAGCGCGTCGACGTTGATCGCCCAGATCGGCGAGATCGCCCACGGACTCGCCTCCGACGCGGGCATCCGGTGGGGGCAGGTCACGTTCGCGGCGGTTGGGAGCCCCGGCGTCTACGAGCCGGGCCGCGGCGAGGTCGCGTTGGCTTACAGCCTGCCGGGCTGGGGCCGGCAGGGGCTCGTCGAGCTGGTCCAGCGTGAGCTGGGTACGAAGACCGGGTTCGAGAACGATGTGAACCTCGCCGCGCTCGGCGAACGGTGGCATGGCCTGGGCAAGGACGCGCGGGACTTCGTGTACCTGCATCTGGGGACCGGCGTCGGCCTCGGGATCATCGTGAACGGCGAGCTCTACCGCGGCTCGAGCGGGGCGGCCGGCGAGGTCGGGTACCTCCCGCTGTGGAAGACCGACGCACGCGACCCCGAGGGACGCCGACGCGGTCCTCTGGATATCGCGGCGAGCGCCGCGGGGGTCGTCGACGCCGCCCGGCGAGCCGGCATGAACGGTCCGCTCACCGCCGAGCGCGTGTTCACGGCGGCGTCGCGAGGCGACCGCCGGGCCGTGAAGGTGGTTGCGCAGGAAGCCGAACGGATCGCCCTCACGATCGCGGCGGTCTCGGCGATCCTCGACCCCGAGCTCGTCATCCTCGGCGGCGGCATCGGTGGCAACGCCGAGCTCCTCCTGGAGCCCGTGCGCTCGAAGCTCGGCGAGATCTCCCCGTTCCGGCCGCGGGTCGAGGTCTCGGCCCTGCAACACGAGGCCACGCTCTACGGCTCGGTCTCGATGGCGCTCCGATCCGCGCACGACCAACTCTTCGACCGGGGGATGGCCTCCGCATGAGCTCACGACCCCGAGCGAGACGTATACACGGGAAGCAGCAACGACCCGGGCATCGCCCGGAGGAGGAGGCGGCAGGATGAAGCGATGGTCGGCGATGCTCGTGTCCCTCGGATTGTTGGCGGCGGCGTGCTCCTCGGGCGGCGGCGGGAGCGCCGGCTCGGGCGTGACGCCCGCGCAATGCACGGCGGGCGGCCTGACGGTCGCGTCGGGCTCGGTCAGCCCGGGACCGTCGGGCGAGGCCCCGGTCACGCTCAACATCTGGAGCTTCTACACCGGTCGTGAGTTCAAGCAGTACTGCTCCGTGCTGCAGGACTTCCATGCGAAGTACCCGTGGATCTCGATCCAGCACACGGGGGCGAAGACCGACCAAGACATCGTGCGCGCCGTCAACTCCGGCACGGCACCCGACATGATGATCAGCGCCGGACCCGACAACGTTGCGAAGTTCTGCTCCAGCGGGGCCTACAAGGACCTGAACCAGTACCTCAAGGCGGACGGCATCGACCTATCCACCATCGTTCCGGAGCCGGCATCGAGGTACACGAGCTACAACGGCGTGCAGTGCACGCTGCCCGTCCTCTCCGACGCGTACGGTCTCTACTACAACACCGCGATGTTCAAGAAGGCGGGCATCACCGAGCCGCCGAAGACCCTCTCGCAGCTGGAGACCGACGCCAAGAAGCTCACGGTCTTCAACCCCGACGGGTCGATCAAGGTCGCCGGCTGGATGCCGCTCCAGGGCTTCTATGAGAGCACGGCCCTCTACAACGGGAACTGGACCGGCGGGAAGTGGTACGACGACGCCGGCAAGTCGGCGTTCGCCTCCGACCCGAGCTGGGCCGCCCTCCTCCAGTGGCAGAAGGACTTCATCACGAACGTCTACGGCACCGACGGGTATACGAAGCTGGAGCAGTTCTTCGCGAAGCTCGGCGGTCCGAACTCGGAGTGGTCCACCGCGCAGGGATTCGAGACGGGGCAGCTCGCGATGGCGCTCGACGGTGAGTGGCGCAACGCCTTCATCTCCGACGACAAGGCGGATATCAAGTACGCGACGGCGCCCTTCCCCGTGGCCGACGGGCAACCCGACCTCTACGGGTCGGGCCAGATCGGCGGGGACGTCATCGGGATCCCGTCGAACGCGAAGAACGCGGACGCGGCGTGGCTGTTGCTGAAGTATCTTGCGCTCGACACGCAGGCTGAGGTCAAGCTCGCGACGATCCTGAAGAACGTGCCGACCACCTTCGAGTCGCTCAAGGATCCGACGCTGAACTCGGATCCGCACTTCAAGGTGTTCATGCAGATCTTCGGGAACCCGCATTCCAGCTTCAAACAGATCACGCCGATCGGCGACACGGACTCGAACCTCTGGGGCAGTTTCGTCGGGAAGTGGGAGGCCGGCCAGGTGCCCGATCTGAACGCCGGCCTGCAGGGACTCGCGACGCAGATCGACCAGCAGTCCCAGCTCGGGTAGACCGAGGGTTGCAGAGATGGGCACCGTGAACCTCGAGCTGTCGCCGGCGCGCCGCAAGGCGCGCCGGCGGCGCGCGCGGCGACGCTACCTCACGGTGCTCCTGTTCATGTCCCCGTGGATCATCGGGTTCCTGTGGCTCTACGTCTATCCGATGTTCGCGAGCCTGTACTTCTCGTTCACGAAGTACGACGGCTTGTTGGGATCTCCGCGTTGGACCGGCCTGACGAACTACCGGTTCATGTTCACCCACGATCCGCTGTTCTGGCAGTCGTTGCGGAACACGATCTGGATCGTCATCGTGGGCGTGCCACTCACGATCCTCCTCGGCGTCGGCACGGCGTACGTCCTGACGAAACCGCGCCGGGGCCGCTCCTTCTACCGGCTCGCGTTCTTCGTTCCCACGATGGTGCCGGCGGTGGCCGCGTCGATCGCCTTCCTGTTCCTCCTCAACCCGAGCGGGCCGATCGACACGGCGCTGCGCTTCTTCCATATCCCGCGGCCGCTGTGGTTCCAGGATCCGCAATGGTCGAAACCGGGGCTCGTCCTGCTCGGTCTGTGGGGCGTGGGGAGCACCATGATCATCTTCCTGGCGGCTCTCCTGAACGTTCCCTCGCACCTGTACGAGGCCGCCGACATCGAGGGAGCGAACGCCTGGCAGAAGTTCCGCCACATCACCCTGCCGATGATCAGCCCCGTGATCTTCTTCTCGGCCGTGATCGGGGTGATCTACGGGTTCCAGTACTTCACCGAGGCGTACGTGATCGCACAGGGCGCCGGCGGAGGGACCGGTCCGGGGAGCGGCAGTTCCCTCGGCTATCCGCTGGGATCGACGCTCTTCTACACGATCTGGCTCTACCAGCAGGGGTTCGAGTCGTTCCATCTCGGGTACGCCTCGGCGATGGCGTGGGTCCTGTTCGTGATCGTGATGGCGTGCACGCTGGTGCTGATCAAGAGCTCCAACCGATGGGTCTACTACCAGGGGGGGTTCCGGTGAGCGGGGCCACCGTCTCGGCCCCGATCGTCCGGACACGCCGGCGCTCGGCGGAGGCGCGCCGGAAGGACCTCCTCTCCAGCGTGGCGACCCATAGCGTCGCGATCGGCCTGTCGGCGATGTTCTTGCTGCCACTGGTGTTCGTCGTCCTGACGTCGCTGATGACCCAACACCAGTCCCTGACCAGTGACCTGATCCCGCATCCGATCCAGTGGAGCAATTACCGCGACATCTTCAACGAGCAGCCGATGCTGCTCTACGGCAAGAACACGGTCATCTACTCGGTCCTTGCGACCGTCGGTGTCGTGCTGTCCTCCGTGCCCGTCGCCTATGCGCTCGGCGTGATCGAGTGGCGCGGCCAGCGCGCCGCCTTCCTGTTGGTGATCGCGACGATGATGCTGCCCACGCAGGTGACGGTGGTGCCCCTGTACCTGATCTTCGTCAAGCTCCACTGGATCGATTCGCTCAAACCGCTGATCATCCCGGCGTTCTTCGGGGATGCGTTCTCGATCTTCCTGTTGCGACAGTTCTTCCGCACCATCCCCGGGGAGCTCGTGGATGCCGCGCGCGTGGATGGGGCCAACGAGCTGCAGATCATGTGGCACGTGGTGGTGAAGACCGCGAAGCCCGCCATCGTCGCCGTGGCCCTGTTCCAGTTCCTCTACTGCTGGAACGACTTCTTCCTGCCCCTGCTCTACACGGTGAACAACCCGAGGATCTGGACGCTGAGCGTCGGGCTGCAGCAGTTCACCGGGGCGCACCGGGGGGTGCTGTGGAACCTGCAGATGGCCGCCTCCGTCCTGTTCATGTTGCCGGTGATCATCCTGTTCCTCCTGGCCCAGAAGGCGTTCATCGAAGGGATCACGCTCACCGGTGTGAAGGGCTAGGCTCCCCGGCCGGGACCGACGGCCGGAGGAGCGATCGATGAGGGTGGCACTGTTCGGGTGCGGCTGGATCCAGGACTTCCACGCGCGGGCCGTGCGGGAGAACGGCCACGAGGTCATCGCGGTAGCGAACCACAGGGAGGAGACGGCTCGGGCGTTCGCCGAACGCCACGGCATCGCGAGGGTGACCACGGACTGGGAGGCGTTGGCCACCGACCCGGACGTGGACGCCGCGGTCGTGTCGACCCCGAACGCCCTGCACGCGCCGCAGGCGGTCGCGCTCCTTGGCGCCGGCGTGCACGTGCTCGTCGAGAAGCCGATGGCCACCGATCTTGCCGACTGCGACGCGATGATCGGGGCCTCGGCCGCCTCCGGCGCGTTCCTCATGGTCGCGCATTGCTGGCGCTTCCGTGACGAGGTCATCGCGCTCCGGGACCGGATCGCCGCCGGCGAGCTGGGCGAGGTGGTGAAGACCCGCGGGTACGGCGTCCACGCGAACTGGGGGCCGGCCGGGTGGTTCGTGCAACGGAAGCTCGCCGGGGGCGGCGCGCTGGCCGACATGGGCGTCCACGCGATCGATACCGTCCGGTTCCTCCTGGGAGATCCGCTGCCGACGCGCGTCTGTGCGGCGGTCGGGACGAGGTACGGTTCTTACGACGTGGACGACGACGCGATCCTGCTGATCGGCTGGTCCCAGGGGACGCATTCGATCGTCGAGTCCGGCTGGTGGCAACCGCACAAGGAAGGACTCGAAGCCGACACCGAGGTGTACGGCACCGGCGGCTACGCTCGCATCTTCCCGCGCGAGGAGCCGAGCGAGGACTACGAACACTGCACGCAGCCGATGTACACGGCGCAGATGCGAGAGTTCCTGACCGCGACCGAGGAGGGGCGTCAGCCGCGGCCCTCGGGCGCGGACGGCCGCGTCGTGATGGAGGTCGTGGAACGTGCCTACGACTCCAGCGCCCGGGCGGAAACGACGTGAGCGCGGTCCTCGGCGTCGACGGGGGCGGCCGCAAGACCTACGCCATCGTCGCCGACGGATCCGGAGCGCTGTTGGGGGCCGGCGTGGGTGGCTCGTCGAACTGGGAGACCGCCGGCCTCGAGGGCGCGTGCGAGGCCGTCGCCACGTCGGCCGACGCAGCGCTCGAGGCCGCCGGCCTCCGCCGCGGCGCGCTCGACGCCTCGGTGTTCGGCCTGGCCGGCGTCGATTGGCCCTCGGACCTCGGTCTCCTCGAGGGCGTGATCGCTCCGCTGGGTTTCGGCGGGCCGCACCGGATCGTGAACGACGCGTTCGTCGCGCTGCGCGCCGGCACCACGCAGCCCTGGGGCGCCGTGGTGATCTCCGGCACGGGGACCGTCGCGGCAGGGAGGAACCCGGCCGGTGACGAGTTCCGGACGATCGGCGAGGGCAGGGTCTTCGGTGACTTCGGCAGCGAGTTCGACGTCTCCGAACTCGCCGTACGCGCGGTCGCCGACGCGTACACGGGGCGCGGTCCCTCGACGATGCTGACCGAGCTGATCTGCGACCGGGCAGGGGTCGACACGGCATCGACGCTGCTCGAGCGCCTCAGCCGGCAGGACACACGGCTGCGGTCGCCGGAGGTCGCGAACATGGCGCCGCTCGTGCTCGTGGCGACGGAGCGGGGGGACCTCGTGGCCCGCACGATCCTCGAGCAGATCGGCTCGTCGCTCGGCGACGCCGCCGGCCTGGTGGCGTCGCGCCTCGAGATGCAGGACGTGGAGTTCGAGGTCGTGTGCGCCGGCAACCTCTTCCGCACGCCGAACCGGTACCTGATGGATCAGCTCGAGCTCGGCGTGCGGCGGACCGCTCCGCGAGCACGGCCCGAGGTCCTGAACACACCGCCGGTCGTCGGTGCCGGGCTGATGGCTCTCGAGCTGGCGGGGCCGACGATCGGCGCCGGTGCCTCGCCTCGGCTCGCGAGCGCCGCCGCGAACCACTTCTGGGGAGGCGGCGAGGATGCCTGAGGGACGCGGAGGAGCTACTCGATCGGCGCTTCGGGCGCGACCCGCCGACCGAGGTTCATCCACGTGAGCACCGCGCGGTAGAGCATCCGCACGTCGTCGGTCGTGAACCCCACCGTGCGCGCGGCCGTCCGCTCGGTGCCCGGCGCGATCTCGAGCAGGTCGGCCAACGCCGTGCTCGCAAGGTCGACCTCCAGCACGAAGGGCCCCGCCGGCCGCCAGGCCTCGGCCGCGGCGGCGTGGGTCACCGCGTCGGCGACCGCCCGCCCGATCTCCTCACGAGCCGCCGAGGGCGAGCGGCTGCGGCCGGACCGGTTGCCGAACCCGCGCTTCGTGGACACGGTGCGCACGTTCGGCAGCACCGCCGCCGCCTGCGCGCAGCAGGCGGCGTCGCCGGCGACGAGCAGCACCGGCACGCCGAACGAGCCGGCGAGCGCCGCGTTCAGGTGGGTCTCGTTCCAGGAGGCGCCGTTGACGCGCACGTCGGTGAACCAGCCGGTGTACGTGTGGTCTAGGATCGCGTTCGGTGTGCCGGCACCGGCGTGGTAGCCGATGAACACCGCGCCGCCGAACGTCTCGTCGATGCCGGCCATCATGCTCCAGGGCAGCTTCGGCGTACCCTGGACCAGTTCGGCCCGGGGATCGATCAGGTCGGGCAGCAGGTTCCCCATGTCGCCGTGCGAATCGGAGACGACCACCGCATCGGCGCCGGCGTCGAAGGCGCCGCGGGTCGCGGCGTTCGCCTCCTCGGTCATCAGTCGCCGGCCCCAGGCGTAGTCGTCGGTGCCTCGGACGGTTTGCCGAACCGTGGTGATGCCGGCGATGCCCTCCATGTCGACCGAGATGAAGATCGGAGCCGTCACGCGCGGGAGCGTAGCTCAGGTGCCGGGGACCGCCCGGACGGCGATCTCGGAAGCGATGACGATCAAGGCTCTGCCGAAGACCTGGGAGAAGCGATCGGCGACGGCTCGGGGGCGCCAGCCGGCCGGCACGGGCGCGACGACCTCGAAGCCGTCGCGGAGCCAGTTGCTGGACACGGGCGCCGGCGCGCCCTGCGGGATCCTCCGGTTGAGCTCGTCCGCCAGGAGCAGCGTCGTCGCCGCGCGTTCCACCGCCGGCCGGTCGGCGTCGTCCACCAGCCGGGCGTACGGGCCGGGCCGCGCGTGGTTCGCTCCGAGCCGAAGGATCGTCACCAGCGCGCCCAGATCGGCATGCGAGAACCCAGCGAGGTCGGCGGCGCTCGCGATCGTGGCCGCGTGCTCGAAGCGGTCGTAGTAGTCGATCGCCCGGCCGATGTCGAGCAGCGTCGCGGCGTGCGCCAGCATCTCGCCGACGGCGTTCGGCGCGGCCGGGTCGAGCGCCTCGTGGAGCCGGGTCGCGATCGACGAACGTCGGCGTGCGGGGCCCTCGTCCCAGGTGGCGAACCGTGCGGCCAGCGTGGCCACGGAGATCGCCCGGACCCACGACGCGGGCGGCACATCGCGTTCGAAGGCGTCGAGGGCGAGGCCCTCACGGAGGCCGCGGCTCGACACGATCAGCTTCCGTGCGCCGAGGTGGCGCATGACGCCGAGCACGACGGCGGCGCCCCCGACGATGGAGTCGGCCCGGTCGGGGTTGAGGCCGGATGCCTGGGTTCGCCGCTTCATCGACCGCTCGGCCAGATCCTCCGCGATCGCCGCGAGGTGGCGTTCAGAGAGCTCGTGCCCGTGGAGGATCTGCAGCGGGTCGTCGCTGCGATGCAGGTCCACCTTCGCCAGGTTCCGGACCGTTCCGCCGATCCCGACCAGGTCCTCACCGGTCGCGAGCTCCGTCACCCCGGCGCCGCTCAGCGTCCCGCCGATGTGCTCGCGGAGCTTCCGCAGTTCCTTCTCGGTAGGCGGGTCGTTCTCCAGGAACCGGTCGGAGACCCGCAGCGAGCCGAGCGGAAGCGTCCACGATCCGTCGAGCTTCCGTTCGACGAAGCGGGACAACTCGATGCTGCCACCGCCGACGTCCATGGTGACGCCGCTCGAGACCGACAGGTCGTGGACGGCGCCCATGAATCCCAGCCTCGCCTCGAGGTCGCCGTCGATCACCTGCAGCGAGACGCCGAGCCTCTCGGCCGCTCGGACCAGATCGTCCCCGTCCTCGGCGTCGCGGACCGCCGACGTCGCGACCGCGATGATCCGCGTCGCGCCGGCGCCGTCGGCGACCGCACGGAAGTCGTGGAAGGCCTCCAGGGTGCGCGCGATCGCCTCCGGCCCGAGGCGGTTGCCCTCGCGGAGGGCTCGGGCGAGGCGAAGCGGCGCGCGCGCATCCTCCAACACGTCGAGGTGCTCGCCCTCACGGAGGCGGAACACGATCATCCGCGCGGAGTTCGATCCGAGGTCGACGACCGCGAACGGCCGATCGGAGGGCGCGACGTCCGCGGGAGCGTCGTTCACGTCGGCATCGTCCCACACACGCACGAGGGTCCGCGCCGACCGTATGCTTCGGCGCGTGCTGATCCGGCGGGGTGCGATCGCGCTGCTGATCGCGCTCGCCTCGGCCTGCACGAGCGGTCCGGGATCGGTCGCGCCGCCGGTGTCCGCGGCGGGGCCCGCGACGCTCGCCATCCTGCATCCCGCCGAGGGAGACCAGATCTACGGGACCGAGGTCTCCGTCCTCGTACGGGTGACCGGGGCGTCGCCCGGGCCCGGGATCTTCGCCTATTCCCTCGGTGGCACGGTCGTCGCGCGGAGCTCGCTGCCCTGGCACGAGCTCAAGGGCGTCCGGTACGGGGAGCATGTGCTGCGGGTCGAGCTCGTCGGCCCCGACGGGCATCCGTTCGATCCGCCTTTGACGGCGACCGTCACGTTCGAAACGAGCAGGGACGATTGACGGACGTCCGCCCGTTCACAACGACGCGGCGATCCGTTCGGACAGACGCTCCGCCATCATGATCGTGACGAGGTGCGGGAAGCCGGACGGCGCCTCCGGCATGATCGACGCATCGACCACACTCAGGCGTTCGGCTCCATGGACGTTTCCGGCCGCATCGACGACGGCACCATCGTCGGGAGAGGGACCCATCGTGCAGGTCCCGACGACGTGCGGGATGGAATAGCTGTTCGCGCGGATCCACGCGCCGCCTCGGACGTCGTCCCCGATCGGGGACGGATGGTCGCCGGTCAACCTCCGAACGCGGGGATCGTTCGCGAGTTCCTCCGCCCGACGGTATCCCTCGAGGAGTCGATCCACGTCCGACGGTTCGCGCACGCCGGGGAGGTCGATCCGCGGCGGCTCCATCGGGTCGGGCGAGCGCAGGCGCACCGAGCCTCGTGAGCGCGGTTTGAGCAGGACCACATCGATCTCGAACGACGGAGGTTCGCCCTGAGGGTCGCTGGTCCACAGCATCAGGTCGGGTGGATCGTCGGAGGACGCGCCGACGCTGTGGAACGTCGCGATCGCATGCAGGGGTGGAGCGTCCGTCGTGCCTCCGACGTCGCCGAGTGCAAGGTCGACGGCGGGATGATCCGCGAGGTTCTCGCCGACCCCTGGCAGCGGGATGCGCACGGGGAGGCCCATCGAACGCAGGTGATCCGGGGGTCCGATCCCGGAGCGCAGCAGGATCGGCGGGCTCCCGTAGGTCCCCGAGGCCAGCACCACCCAGCCCGCCTCGACGATCGACCCGTCGGACAGGCGGACGGCGGTCGCCCGCACGCCCTGCAGGACGACCTCCGCCACGTGGACGTCGGGCAGGATCGTGAGGTTCGAGGGCGCGCCGACCGGAGGGAGGTAAGCGTCGGCGGTGGTCATCCGGACGCCGTCGCGCGAGCTCATCGGCATCCGCCCCGCGCCGACGGCACCGGGTGCGTTGTGGTCCTCGACGTGCGGGAACCCGCAGGCCTCCATCGCCGCCAGCGTCGCCGCGGTGATCTCGGTCGGCTCGAGGTCGGGGTAGCGGCCGATCGGGATCGGCCCCGCGTTCCCGTGCCACGGCCGGTCGCCGAAGTCGAGGTCCGTCTCGAGCGCGACGAAGGCGGGGAGCACCTCCTCGAACGACCAGCCCGGGTTCCCGAGCGTCGCCCAGGCATCGAAGTCCGCCGCGGATCCTCGCACCGCGAACCGTGTCACCCAGGACGTGCCCCCGACGAGCTTGCCTCGCCGGAGGGTCTCGACCGCGGCGCGTTCGTCCGGCTCGGACGTGTACCCCCAATCGAAGTCCGGCACCATGTGCCAGCCGTCGCGAAGTCCCTCCGGGATGTCCGTGCGCAGATCGGGGCCGGCTTCGATCAGCGCAACCGACCGGGACGCGCGCTCGGCCAGGCGCGCGGCGACGACGCATCCGGCCGCGCCCGCGCCGACGACCACGACATCGAACGCCGGATCCCCAGCCAAACAGCGGCCCCTCTCTCGTCTTCTCGTCGCGGAGGCGGACGGGAATCGAACCCGCCAGAGAGCTCGTCGCCCTCTCAACGGTTTTGAAGACCGCGGAGCCCACCAGGAACCCAGACGCCTCCGCACGGAGACTACCGGACGAAGGTTCGTGCGGGGATCCAGGTTCCCGCTCAATGTCGCCGCCGGAGCCTACGATGCTTCTTAGGATGGAAGCGGCGTTCTTCGACCTCGACAAGACGATCATCAGCCGGTCGTCCTCGCTCGCGCTTTCCCGGCCGCTGTATCGGGCGGGCATGGTCTCGCGCGGCCAGTTGCTGCGCGGCGCGTACGCGCAACTCGTGTACCTCCTGGTCGGCGCGGACGAGCAGAAGATGGATCGCCTGAAGGAAGGCATGCTGCAGCTCACGAAAGGGTGGGACCGCGCCCAGGTCGAACGTCTGGTCCAGGACGTGATCCTGGACGTGATCGATCCGTACGTGTATCAGGAGGCGCTGGACCTCATCGCGCTTCACCGGAGCGAGGGTCGTCGCATCTACATCGTGTCGTCCTCGCCGGAGGAGGTCGTGCGTCCGCTCGCTCGGCACTTCGGCGTCGCGGGCGTGATCGCGACGCGCGCCCAGGTTGGTGTCGACGGGAAGTACACGGGCGAGCTCGAGTTCTACGCCTACGGCGATCAGAAAGCGCTCGCGATCCGCCAGCTCGCTGCCCGGGTCGACCTCGATCTGGAGGGGTCGTACGCCTATTCGGACTCCATCACCGACCTGCCGATGTTGCTCGAGGTCGGTCACCCGGTCGTCGTCAACGCCGACAAGGACCTCCGCCGCGAAGCCGACGAGCGAGGCTGGGAGATCCGCGACTTCCGGAGCCCTGTGCGGCTCCGCAGCCGCATCGCCTCGGCCGTCCCGGCCCCGAAGACCAGCCTGGCTGCCGCCGGCGTGGGCGTCGCGGCGGTCGCGGCGGTGTTGGTCTGGGTCATGCTCCGTTCGCGCGACCGCCGCGCGTCCGCCTGAGGCGCTCTCGGTAGCCGGGGCTGCCGTGTCCCGTTGCTCCTTCGCGCGCGACGGGTGTACGGTCGTATCGGATGCCGAGAGGCACCCGCGAGGGGAGCAGAACCCACGCGCGAGTCATGCCGCGGGAGGCATGCCCCAGGACCCGGAGCGATGGCTCCGGCTCCCGGGGCACGTGCGGACAAGCGCCTGATACCTGCTCCCCTCGCTCTTGGCGCATCCCGGACGCGCGGGTGCTGCGTCAATCGCTGATCGTCGGCTTGCCGCGGAATCGGAACAGCGCTCCTTGCGGGTACCCGTCCGAGCCGCCCCATCCGAACCCCGCTCGTGAGAGCGCCTTCACGAGCTGGCTCGATTGCTCGGGTGGGTCACCGGGCTTGTTCGTCGCCGGGTTGATCGCGATCGCCGCGCCGAAGGGTCGCGCGGTGAGCGGCCCTTCGGGATCGGTCGGCGACGCCGTCGCGATGAAGCATTGGCCCATGCTCGTCACGTCGGCCGCGTGACCGGTCGTCTCGAGCTGTGTGCCGGCCGCCTTGAGGGCCCCCAGGACCTTCTCGTTGCAGGTAACGGTGCCGAACACGGGGACGGCAAGCGAGGCGATGTGGTTCTGGACCCACGTCGGGTCGATCTGGAGCTGTCCGGGCGCGTTCGGATCGGGGTACGCGGTGAACTCGCCGAACCGTCGCTTCAGCAGGACCGGCGGGAGCTCCCCGTCGTTCGCACGGAGGTACGTCGTCGTGCCCGGTTCGCGGACCTCCACGATCGGATGCGGCACGCCGAGCGGGAGGTACTGCTCCATCTTCTGCGCGAGCGCCTCCGGGGTCGCGTGCGCGGACGGGCCGACGTGGAACAGCACGTAGCGGTCGTGGGTCACGCCCAGCTGCTGTCCGGTCGCGCGGTCGACGAGGAGCTCGTAGCCGCCCATCATCGGGTCAGGCAAGGTGCCCACGACCTTGATCGCGACGTTGCCGTCGAACGTCAGCGTCGCCCCCCGGCCCAAGCCGCGGAGCTGGGCGGCCGACTCTGACAGGATCCCCTGCCCCGGTTGCAACGCGGCGACCTGCCTGCGCTCGGGTTGCGGCAGGAACGACGGGAACGATCGGAGATCGACGCCCGTCGTGTCGATCGGGATCATGTAGGGCGGCGTGGGGCTGTCGATGATGACGCCGGCGGCGTTGCGGGAGCCGATCAGCCAGGCGATGTCCGCCGTCGCGGTCGTGGTATCGGTGATCCCCGGGATCGCCGTCAGGCCTTCGCTGAAGCCGTCGGGCGCGCCGCCGGGGACCCACGCGAGCCATGCCTCTGGCGTGCCGGTTCCGGCGGGGCTCGCGGGCGCGCTGGGTGCGGGGGAGGACGGGGTCGCGGACGCTGACGGTTGTGAGCCGATGCGGCCGGCGGCGTACACGAGCGTGACGCCGGCGACCGCGATGACCACGAACGTGGTCGCGCCGCGGATCAATGCGCTCCGGGAAAGGTCGTCCATGACGTCGCCCGAGTGTATGCCGGGCGTCGCGGCGCCCTGGGGAGGTCAGCCGGAGGCGGCCGGGTGCTCGAGGATCCCGACGAGGCGCTCGGCACGCTCCGCTGCGCGCGCGGGTGCGCCTTCGGCGACCGCGCGCGCGATGATCCGCAGTTCGCGTTCGATGGTGGGGGTCAGGGCCGCGGCGCGCGCGTGCACGAGCGGGTCGAGGCGCCTCACCGCGCGATCGAGGCGACCGAGCGCGCCGCCGGTCCCGGACCGGGTCCGCCGGTAGTCCCGCAGCGAGATGACCTCACCCATACGCAGACCGTACCGCCTCGGTCTGACACGCTGGGGAGGCGCTCAGGCGGAGGCCCGGACACTGGTGACAGGCGCGAGCCGCGGCGCGACCGTCGACCACGTTGCGCCGGCGTCCACGCTGCCGAACACCTCGCCGCTGGTCGCTCCGAACCACAGTCCGAGGTCCTCGCCGGCGCCGGATGTGCCGAAGGCCTGCCGAAGGATGGTGAGCCACGCATCGTGGACCGGGAGGCCATCACCGTGGGCGTTCCACGACGCTCCGCCATCACGCGTGCCGTAGACGCGAACGGTTCCCCCCGGGGTGACGCGATCCTCGGAACCGGTCAGGGGGATCACGAACGCGCTGTCCGGATCGTCCGGATCGATCGCGAGGGGGAAGCCGAACCCGCTGGGGAGCGACGCGGCCACATCGTTCCAGGTCTCACCGGCGTCGTCGCTCCGGTACACGCTGCCGTGGAACTGCATGAACAGGCGCTCGGCTCGATCCGGCGCGCGACGCATGTTGTGCACGCACAACTGGTTCGTGCCCTCCCGGGCCTCTTCCGGCAGGTACTCCGGCACGAGGCCGGCGAAGCCCGGGTGCCATGATCCGCCGCCGTCCTCCGTGAGCCAGACGCCGGCCGCGCTCACGCCGATCGCCAGCCGCTGCGGGTCGCCGGGCCAAGGACAGATGGAGTGCAGCGCCAGCCCCCCGAACCCCGGCTGCCAATCGCCCTCGATCCGTTCGGCCCAGAGGGCCTCGTTGAGCGACCAGCTCTCACCCCCGTCCCTGCTCACGAAGAGCGCAGCGGGATCGACCCCCGCGTACAGCAGACCGTCGGTCTCGCCCGGGACGACCACCCAGATCCGTTCGACGGCGAGGTCCGTTCCCTCGGGGAAGGTCGGCCCCTCGGCCGCGTGCCACTCGCTCGCGACGTCATCGGTCCACATCAACCGAGGGCCGAAGAACCCGTTCGTCACGGACGCGAACGTGCGCCCGGTTCCAGGATCGCGCACCGCGAACTCGACGACCTGGCCGTCGAACGCTCGCGTGGCGACGCTGAAGTTCTGGGGCGCGTCCCCGCGGAGGACGAACAGGCCTTTCTTCGTTCCCACCAGGAGCTCGTGCATATCAACCCCCTCCGCTGATCGATGGCAGGACGTGCAGGCGATCGTGCGGTCCAACGGTCGTGTCTTCCCGCACGGTCTCACTGTTCAGGAACACGTTGACGTGCCGACGGATCCGCCCTCGTTCGTCGAGGATCCAGCCGGTCGTCTTCGGCCAATCTCGTTCGAGGCAACGCAGGACCTCGCCCACCGTGGCGCCGTCGACCGCGATCTGGCGGTTGCCGCCCGCCAGATCCCGCAGCGGCGCTCGGAGATACACGATCGGCATGGCGCGAGCCTAGCCTCCCGGTGCGACGCCGTACTCGAAGTGCATGCCGTCCGGGATCAGGAAGTCCCCGCCCCAGTCGAAACCCCAGTGCTCGAAGATCTTCACGATCCTCGGGTCCATCGTCGGCGTGCCGCCGTAGGGGTTCTCCGGCGCGTTGATGTCGATCGCAGCCCCGTAGGCGTGCTGCGAGGGCGGTGCCGTCGTCGACCGTGCCACCGTCCTTGGCGCGTAGCAGCCGGAGTAGACGTGGAGCTCGCTCCCCAGGCCCGCGGCCTGCACCTGCTGCAGCGCGCCGACGAGCATCGGGAACAGCGCGTCGTTGCACGTGACGTCGCCGAGCAGTGGCACCGGCCGCGTCGAGATGTGCGCGTCGTACCAGGATCTGTCCATCGTCAGGTATGCGGGATCCGCGCTCTGCGGATAGGCGTCGAACTCCCCGAAGACCTCCTTCATGACGATCGGCGGATCGACGCCGCTCGCGACCCGCACGAATCGCGTGCCGCCGGGGCGCACGGTCCGCAGCGGTGTGTCCGCGGGGAGCAGCGCCCGCACGTCGCCGCTGAAGCGCGACAGGGTGAGGCCGGGATCACCGAACGCGAGCAGGTACCGATCGTCGGCGATGCCGAGTCGCTCGCCGACATCCCTGTTGACGAGGAACTCCGACCACCCCACCTCGTCGTCGGGGACCACCGCTCCGACCTCGACCGTCGAGGGGCCGAAGGACATCGTTCCGCCCGGACCGAGACGTCGGAGATCGGCGGAGCGCTGCCCCAGCACCGCCTTCCCGGCACCGAGCGCCGCGACGACCCGAGCCCGATCCGATGCCGGCAGGAACGGTGCGTAGGAGGTCGGGTCGACGGCGAACGCGTCGATCGGGATCGCGTACGGCGACGTCGGCCGGTCTACGATGGAACCCCCGGCGTCGTGGCTCGCGGTCATCCAGAGCGTGTCGCCGGCCACCATGACGGTCGTCGAGAGGCCGTCGGCCCGCGCGATCCGCGTGCGGAAGCTCGCCGGGAACCCGCCGGGCACCCAGGCGAGCCAAGCGTCGACCCCGCCCGAGTCCGCCGGCGGCGTGGCTGCGGTGGTCGGCTCCACCGATGGATCCGGCCCGCCGGCGTTGACCGACGGAGCGTGTCCACCCGGGCGGAACAGCACGACGAGGGCGACCGTCGTCACGCCGATCACCACGACGAAGGAGCGCCGTCGACGCGTCCGCGCACCGCGGCTCGTCCGTGTCATCGGGTACGAGGCTACGACGCGCAGGCTGTACCGGCGGAGATCCGCCGGTCTATCTGCGGGCGGCCTTCGCGAGGGCCTCTTCGAGCTCCTCGGCCGTCCGCCCCGAGGCCGTCGCGAGCGCGGCGACGTCGCCCGCGCGCAGGGACACCGCCTCGGTCGGCGGTTCGCGGCGCAGCGAGCTGACCTGCCGGACGAATCCCGAGACGAGAGCCCCCTCGGCCGAGCCGAGGGATTCGAGGGTCGTCAGGTCGATCTGGGCTTCCGGTCGTCCCTCGGTGGCCCGGAGGATCTCCGCGAGGAGCCGGTCCGGAGGAACGTCGTACAGCTGGCACAGCAGGATGAAGCGCTCGAGGCTGATGTTCCGCTCGCCGCGCTCGTAGCCCGCGACGGAGGTCGCCATGAAGCGCCCGTTCGAAGCGGCTCCGACGCCGCGCAGCGTCATCCCTCGCCGCTGTCGGGCCCGGCGGAGGGCCCGTCCGATCTCGACTGCCAGTGGCTCCAACCGTTCCCTCACGATCCGACCTGCCCTGCGGGAAAGGGGAAGCCTGCATGAGTATAAGAGCGCCGGGCCGCCGCGCACCATCCTTCGTGAGGGAGAAAACGAGGGTCCGGGTCGGCTCGGAGGGGGCCGCCGAGCATCGCCCGGCGGCCGCGATGAGCGCGCTCGTGGCTCACCGCGCGGTGGACATCGGTCTCGAGGGGCCCGAACGGGGCCGACGGGAGAAAGTTGCGCCAACTTGAAGCGGATCGGGTCTTGCAGGAACGCGCTCCGCGTTCTAGTGTGCTTCCTACGTCCTTTGACGTATCGGCGGCTACGTAGACACCGGCCGGGAGGGCAGGTGAGGGCTCACCTTCCCGTCCGTAGTAGTGAAGGACAACGGTATCGCGAGGAGGGGTCGCTGTGAAGGCGCTCCTGGAGGTGACGAGGTGCGTCTGAGCATCGAGATGCAACGCCCGCAGAGGATATCTGTTCTCCTGTGCTGCGAACGCCCGTTCGAGGGGTTGTTCCGTTGAGCGGCGCCGCTGCGACGGGTGATCTGTCCTCGAAGGTCGCGCAGCGAACCGGCAACGTCGCGGTCGTCGGCCAGGGATACGTCGGACTCACGCTCGCATCGGCCGCCGCCGCGCAACGGTTCCGGGTGACGGGCATCGACGTGAACGCCGCCCGCACCCACGCGCTCGCCCGCGGTGAGCTCGCGGTCCCCGGCGTGGACGAGGGGACGTTCCGTGCCGCCATCGAGAGTGGGAACCTCTCGTTCTCCACATCGGCCGAGTCGGTCGCCGATGCTTCCTTCATCTTCATCTGCGTGCCGACGCCGCTGCGCGACGGCGCGCCGGATCTCAGCTTCGTCGAGGCTGCCGGACGCGATGTCGCGGCGCACCTCGCCGCGGGCTCGCTCGTCGTCCTCGAGTCCACCACGTACCCGGGAACGACCGACCAGCTCCTGCTTCCGCTCTTGGAGCAGGGATCGGGCCTGCGGGCCGGCGTCGATTTCCTTCTCGCGTATTCCCCGGAGCGGATCGATCCCGGCAGCGCTGAGTTCACGATGCGGAACACGCCGCGCGTGGTCGGCGGCACGACGCCCGAGGCGACGGAAGCCGCCCTCTCTTTCTACGGGCAACTCGTCGACAAGGTCTTCCCGGTCTCATCCACGCGGACGGCCGAGACGGCGAAGCTCCTCGAGAACACGTTCCGGCATATCAACGTCGCCCTCGTGAACGAACTGACGATGCTCACCCACGATCTGGACATCAACGTGTGGGAGGTCATCGACGCGGCGTCGACGAAGCCGTTCGGGTTCATGCCGTTCTACCCGGGGCCGGGGATCGGCGGGCACTGCATCCCGCTGGATCCCACCTATCTTTCGTGGCAGGTGCGGCGCCAGACCGGCCGGCGTTTCGGCGTGCTCGAGGCCGCCCAAGACGTGAACGAGCGGATGCCGAACTACGTCGCCAGCCGCGTGGCCGAGATCCTGAACGACGTCGGCCGCGCCGTCAGAGGCAGTCGCATCTTCGTGCTCGGCGTGACGTACAAGGCCGACGTCGGCGATATGCGCGAATCCCCCTCTCTGATGGCCATGCAGGCGCTCTACCGCAAGGGCGCCGAGATCTCGTTCCACGATCCGTTCGTCGAGGACGCGCCCTTGAACGGCGGCAGGATCCAACGGACCGACCTGGCCGAGGGTCTCGCGAACGCCGATCTGGTGTTGCTGCTCACCCCGCACAGCTCCTACGACCTCGATCAGATCGCGGAGCAGGCATCGTTGGTCTTCGACACGCGCAACGCCTACGGCGACGCTCCGCACGACAACGTCGTGCGGCTGTAGGGATCGTTCGCTAGGGATCGCTCGTCCGCCCGCGCGTGCTCCGGGTGGTTGGTTGGATCAGCTGCCGATCGCGTTGCCCAGCACGTGCTGCGTCGGCGCCATGAGTCCCACTTGGTGATAGTCGGGCACCAGGCTGGCCAGACAGCGGTCGATCTCCCACCAGTCGCGGCGCTCGGCTGCGGAGATCAGCAGCTCGATCAGCGCGCGACCGTCTTCGTCCTCCGCGCATTCGTGCGTGGCCATATGGATGTGCTCGAGGGTCGTGGAGGAAAGCTCCTCCTCGTCCGTGAACAGCTCTTCGTGCAGCTTCTCCCCCGGACGCAAGCCGGTGAAGACGATCTGGATGTCGTCCTCGTCGGCCCCTGCGAGTCGGATCATCTCCTTCGCGAGGTCCACGATCATCACCGGCGTACCCATGTCGAGCACGTACACGGCCCCGTTGACCCCGAGTGCGCCGGCCTCGACGACCAGCCGGCTGGCCTCAGGGATCGTCATGAAGTAGCGCGTCATCCGCGGGTCGGTGAGCGTGAGCGGCCCTCCGACGCGGATCTGCTGTTCGAGGATCGGGACGACCGAGCCGCGACTGCCCAGGACGTTGCCGAAGCGCACGGACGCGAACACCTGGTCCTCGGCGGCGGCGGCGCCGACCATCCGGACCACCCGCTCGGCGAGGAACTTCGTCACCCCGAGCATGGACGCCGGGTGAACCGCCTTGTCGGTCGACACGTTCACGAACCGAGCGACGCCGTTCGCAAGTGCGGCCTCCGCGACGTTTCGGGTTCCCGCCACGTTGTTGAGGATCGCTTCGTCCGGATCGGCCTCCATCAGCGGTACGTGCTTGTGGGCGGCCGCGTGGAAGACGACGGAAGGCTGGAACCGTTCCATCGTGCTCATGACCTTCGTGCGATCGCGGATGTCCCCGATGACGATCGTGAAATCGAGCTCGGGAACGGTGCTTCGGAGCTCGCGGCCGATGTCGTGCAGCGTGTTCTCGCCGTGCCCGAACAGGATGACCTTGCCGGGCTGCGCCCCGGCGACCTGCCGGACCAGCTCCGAGCCCACGGACCCACCGGCGCCCGTCACCAGCGCGGTCCGGTTCTCCAGGTACGACGCCGGGAGGTCGAGCGGCACGGGCTTGCGCCGGAGGAGGTCCTCCACCTTCACGGCCCGGATGCCCGCCAACTGCGCCTCGCCGACGAGCACCTGTGTGACGCCGGGGAGGATCCGGTAGCCGACGCCCGCGCCGCGGGCCACCTCGACGACACGTCGGGTCGCCCTCCCCCCCGCCGCCGGCATCGTGATGAGCACCTCGTCGACCAGTCGCTCTTTCACCACCCGAGGCAGGTCTTCGACGCCGCCCAGGACGCTCGATCCGGCGATCTTCAGCCGTCGCTTCGCGGGATTGTCGTCGAGGTACCCGACCAGTTCCTTGCCGTGATCGGGGTGCCGGCGGATCTCCCAGCCGATGCGCGTTCCTGCGTCGCCGGCGCCGACCAACAGCACGCGGCGCGGACCGCGCTGCGACGAACCTTTCGTTTCCAGCCTCCATCGGCGTTCCGCCGAGAGGCGGGCCAGCACGCGGACGCCCGCCATCCCCACGAGGGCGACGACGCCTTCGATCAACGGGACCGTTCGCGGGAACAGGTCCGCCTGCCCGTACCACACGAGTCCGATGACGAAGAGCACCGCGGTCCCGGTCGCCACCGCGCCGACGATCCGGAGGAGATCCTCGATCGTCACGCGCTCCCAGACCTGACGCGGAAGACCGAACGCGAGCAGCACGATGGCTTTGATCGACATCCCGGCGAGCGCGTACAGGGGGATGAGGACCCACATCTCCTCGATCCTGTTCGGCGCCCGGAGTGGGAATGCCACCAAGGCTGCACCGGTCCAGATCGCGAGGTCGATCGCGAGTTTGACCCGCAACCAGACCCGGCCTTCGTGCACGGAGCGCGTCATACTGGGAAGGTTCCTTCTCCTCAACATGACCGGGGGGTATCGAAGGCGCGACTTTCGGCCGAAGGCGCGTCCGCGGGGGAGCGTATATCCTGCATGCGCTGTAGGCAAGACCCAGCTCCTGAACGTGCAGCATCCGAGGACTGTTCGGGGGGACGTGTCGGCCAGACGGAGGACAGCAGATCATGTATGAGGTGACCGACGTTCGGGTTGGAGTCTTGGGTGCGGGCCGCTGGGGCCGCAATCTCGTCTCGAACCTGGACACGCTGGGTGCACTAACTGCGGTGTCGGATCCGAGCCCCGCGATCAGGTCGGAACTGACCGCCGCCTACGGTCATCGGGTCCGCATCACCGAGGATCACGAGGCGATCCTCGGTGATGCGGCCATCGACGCTGTGGTGATCGCGACGCCGGCCACGACCCACGCGTCCCTGGCCATCGAAGCCGTGCGAGCGGGCAAGCACGTCTTCGTGGAGAAGCCGTTCACGCTGACCGTCGACGACGCCGAGCTGGTCGTGAAGGAGGCCGAGGCGGCGGGGCGGACCCTGATGGTGGGACATCTCCTCCTCTACCAACCGGCGATCGTGTGGATGCGTGAGTTCCTGCGCAGCGGCCGGCTCGGCTGGGTCGCGAGCCTGTACCAGGACCGTCTGAGCCTCGGGACGGTTCGGACGGTCGAGAACAGCCTGTGGAGCCTCGGCGTGCACGACGTCGCGGCGATCCTGTACCTCGAAGGCCAGGAGCCGGTGCGCACGGCCACGTGGGGTGAGGCGATCATCCAGCCGGGCGTGCAGGACGACATGCATCTGCACATGCAGTTCGCGAACGGCGCGGAGGCCCACATCCACAACTCGTGGCTGTGGCCCGAGCGTCGGCGACGGCTCACGGTCGTCGGGACGGAGGCGATGGCCGTCTACGACGAGCTGACGCAGACCGTGCAGCTCCACCGGCGTCGGGTGAACGCGAACCTCACGGTGCAGGACGACGGGTCCGACGTCGTGTTCCGCGGTGACCCCGAGCCGCTGCGTCACGAACTCGAGCACTTCCTGAGCTGCGTCCGGAACGGCACCGAGCCGCGGTCCAATGGCGCGAGCGCGGTCGCGGTGATCCGGGTCCTCAGTCAGGCCGATGCGCAGATGAAAGAGCTCGCCGCGCCGGTATGAGCGACTACTTCACGCATCCGAGCGCGATCGTCGACGATGGGGCGCAGATCGGCGACGGCACGAAGATATGGCACTTCGCCCACGTGATGGCCGGCGCGTCGGTCGGTCGCAACGTCAGCCTCGGCCAGAACGTGTTCGTGGCCGACGGCGCATCGATCGGCGACGACTGCAAGATCCAGAACAACGTGGCGGTGTATCGGGGCGTGACGCTCGAAGACGACGTGTTCTGCGGTCCAAGCATGGTGTTCACGAACGTGCGGAACCCGCGGGCCGCGTTCCCGACGCCGGAGGAGCGCTACGCCACGACCCTCGTGCGCCGGGGCGCCACGATCGGTGCCAACGCCACGATCGTGTGCGGGATCACGATCGGCGGATCGGCGTTCATCGCCGCCGGAGCGGTGGTGACGAGGGACGTGGCGAGCAACGCCCTGATGGCAGGGGTCCCCGCTCGCCGCATCGGCTGGGCATGTGACTGCGGCCAGGCGTTGACGGTCGGAGGAGATGGGGTCGCGGCCTGCCTTCATTGCGGTCGGCGATATCGTGAGACCGATCGCGAAACCTTGGAACTGGAGGGGCGATGAGCAAGGTGGCGCCGTCGCGGGTCCCGGTCTTGGACCTGCTGCCCGAGATCGAGGACCAGTGGGACGACCTGATGGACGCCATCCGAACGGTGGTGCGATCGGGGCGGTTCATCCTGGGGCCGAACGTCGGTGCACTGGAAAGCGAGTTCGCCTCGTACCTCGGCGTGAAGCACGCGATCGGGGTGAATTCGGGGACCGACGCGCTCGTGATCGGGCTGCGAGCGCTCGGCGTGGGACCGGGTGATGAGGTCATCACGACGCCGTTCACGTTCTTCGCGACGCCCGAGTCCATCAGCACCGTCGGCGCGGTTCCGGTCTTCGTCGACATCGACCCCGTCACGTTCACGATCGATCCCGCCCTGATCGAAGCCGCGATCACGGAGCGGACGAAGGCGATCCTCCCGGTCCACCTGTACGGGGCGGCATGCGACATGGATCCCATCAGGGAGATCGCCGACCGGCACGATCTCCAGGTCGTGGAAGATGTTGCCCAGGCCACCGGTGGGCGCTACCACGGCACGAAGCTCGGCACCTTCGGGCGCGCCGCCGCGTTCTCCTTCTTCCCGAGCAAGAACCTGGCGGCCTTCGGCGATGCGGGGATGGTCGTCACGGATGACGACGCCGTCGCGGAGATGGCCCGGAAGCTCCGCGCGCACGGCTCGATCGCGAAGTACGCGAACGAGACCATCGGGTACAACTCTCGACTGGACGAGCTCCAGGCCGCGATCCTCCGCGTTCGGCTCACGCGTCTCGACGCGACGAACGATGCCCGGCGCCGGATCGCTTCCTGGTACACCGAGGGCCTCTCGGCCGTGAACGGTGTCGTGCCGCCGCACGAGCGGCCGGGCACCGAGCACGTGTTCCACCAGTACACCGTGCGCGTGATCGATCGCGACCGTGACGCGGTCCGCGACCGCCTGGCCGACCGGGGGATCGACACCATGGTGTATTACCCGGTGCCGTGTCACCGCCTCCCGCCGTACGAGACCTCGGTGACCCAGGCGTTGCCGGTCAGCGAAGAGGCTGCCCGCACGGTGCTCTCGCTCCCGATGTCGCCCTCGCTCGACGCGTCGACGGTCGAGCGGATCGTCGGTGCCTTCCGGTGAGGCGTGCGGGGATCGTCGCGTTCGCGTTCTTCGTGTTCGCGGGGAACTTCAAGACGATCCCGCCGTTCAGCGCCCTACCCGTCGATCTGACGCTGCTCCTGGCGCTGCTGAGCCTCGCCGCAGCGGCGTACGTGTGCGTGACGAGTGGGCGTATCCCCGGTCGCGCGCTGCTGGTCGCCGCCTTCTTCTGGCTCTTGATCCTGCCCGGGACGATCGATGCTTCATCGACGGTGTACGGAACCGAGAAGGTGCAGCGGCTGTTCACCCTGAGCGCGCTGGCATTGATCGCTCCGCTGATCTTGTGCACGACGCGCCGCGAGCTCGAGTGGCTGATCTGGTCGCTCTCCGGAGTTGCGTTCATCCTCGTGCTCAGCGGCGTGTTCGATCACAAGACCGTCGCGGACTACGCGGGCGCGCCCGTGACCGGTCTGGCGAGCACCACGATCGAGTTGGGGCGCGCCTCGGGGCTCGTGATGATCGTGGCCGTCGTGGGGTTGGTGATGCGGCGTATCCGATGGTGGGTCGCCGTGCCGGCCGCCGCGCTGGCGGGGCTCGCCATGTTGAACTCCGGCTCGCGCGGACCCCTGCTGGCCGCCATCGTCGCGATCGTCATCGGCCTGTTCTTCTCGGGTCGGACACGCCGGATGGGCGCCGTTGCGGCCATCGCCTTGATGGCGGTCGTGCTGTGGGTCGGGTTCGTGAGCGCTCCCCAGTACGCGCGGGAACGCGTGGTGCAGACGGCGACCGGGACCGATACGTCGTCGACGTCCCGGGTCGCGCTCTTCGAAACGGCTCTCCGCAGCGACCGCGTCATCGCTGGGATCGGCTGGGGCGGGTTCGAAGCGATCACGCCGGTACCCGGGAACCCGTACCCGCACAACATCGTCCTGGAGTTCTTCATCGAAGATGGCCTCATCCCGATGATCGCGTTGCTCATCTGGATCGGCGTGGTCTGGTGGAGAGCCCGGCACGCGGCCGTCGACTTCGCGGGCTTGATCGCGTCGGCGCTCCTGACCTATATGGTGCTCAACGCGTCCGTCAGCGGGGACGTGAACGACAACCGGCTCTTCTGGGTCGCGATGGCGATGGCGATCGTGTCGATCGGCCTGCCGGTGATCGGTCGCCAACCCGACCGGTCGGATGAGCCGGATGCGGTGGAGGGATCCCCGGGGTCCGCCGTCCAGGCGCAGACCCCAGTGGTCGTGCAGCTTCTCCCCTGATCCGATGACGACGCTCAAGGAACGCCTCTCGTCGAGCTTCGGTCCCCTCTGGCAGTCGGTCGGGCGCGGGTCGGCCGCGCTGGCGGTCGCGACGATCGTGGGCGGGGCGCTCGTGTACATGGCGACGCCGCTGGTCACCCATGTGTTCGACCCCGCGGCCCTCGGCGACTATGGCGTGTACCTGTCCATCGTCGCGTTCCTGTCAGCCGTCGCGAGCAGGAAGTACGAGGAGACGATCGCGCTTCCCAGCAAGGACGACGACGCGTGGCGGCTGGTCCGGTCCGTGATCGCCAACGCCGTCCGCTTCTGTCTCATGCTGACGGCCGTCCTCGCCATCGCCTTCCTCGCGCGGGCGGTGGGTCTCTGGCACGGGCACCTTCCGGTCGTGCTGTGGGTCGTGCCGGTCGGCATCTTCTTCGCGGTCGCGCAGGCCGTGATGCTCCGTTGGGTCGTTCGGCACGAGTCCTACTCACCGTTGGTGCGGGCTCGGATCGCCCAGGGGGGTTCGATGGCCGCCGGGCAACCGGCGCTCGGTGTCGCGACCGGCCTCACGACCGGCGCGGCCGGCGCGATCCCGCTCGCCGCCGGGGACGCGCTCTCGACCGGGATCGGTTTCTACATGATGACCAGGGGGCCGCACGGTGCGCGGTCCCTGCGGCAGCTGATCGGGTTCAAGCGGGATCAGGTGATGCTCCGTCGGTATCGCCCGTTCATGACGGCCGGCCTGCCCGCGTCGCTCATGAATACGTTCACGTTGCAGATCCCCTTGCTCGTGATCGCCTGGATCTACGGAAGCGCGGACGCCGGGCAGTTCGCGCTGGCGCAGCGATTGATCGTGACGCCGATCGCGGTGATCACGAGCGCGGTGACGATCGTCCTGATCCGGCAGAGCGCCATCCGGATGAAGGATCCGGCCTCCGTCCGACAGATGTTCTCCCGAACATCGATGCTGCTCGGCCTCCTCGGGCTCCCCCTCCTGTTCCTCGTCGTGGTCGACGTCGGACCGCTGATCACCTCGCTGCTCGGTGCCCAGTGGGCCCCCGCCGCCGAGATGCTCCGGCCGCTCGCGTTCCTCTACTTCACGAACCTCGTGACGACACCGTGGAGCGCGGCCGTCGACTCGGCGCAGCGACAGGACGTCTTCCTGCTGCGGGAATCCGTTCGGCTCGTGCTGGTCGGCGGTGCGGCGGTGTTCGTCGCGGTCGCCGAGCCGAGCGCTCAGTTCGCCGTGGAGATCCTCTGTGCCGTCGGGGCGGTTTCCTACATCTGGTACTACTTCGTCTGCTCGTGGGCGCTCGATCACCCTCGGAACCTCGAGGCAGTGGACGAGCCCCACCCGAGTGGAGGGGAGGGGTGACGGCGCCGGCCGCCGGCGGAGGACCCCTCGAGATCCGCCATCCCGCTCGATGGGTCCCGGAACGTCGGTACGTGGCGTCGGTCGTGCTCGGAACGTGGCTGGGCTTCGAGGTCCGTTTCATCGAACAAGAGCGCGCCGACACGGAGATCTCCCGGCCGGATGCGCCGGGGACGGTCGCCGTCGCCGAGGGAACGTTCGCGCTGGCTGAGGAGCAACGCCTGCGGGCCGGGAGCGTTCCCCGGCCGCCCTTCCCACGGTGGCGCGTCACCGACCCGTCGCTCCGCGCGTGCGTGACCTCTGACTGGCTCCCCGTCGTCGGCGTCCGGGACGGCGTCGAGCCGATCGTCGTGTCCCCCGATCGCGTCGAGATCCGCTTCGATCTCTTCGGGTGGAGCTTCCTGTCCCTCACGCGGTACGAGGAGGCTGTGGGCGACGAGCGGGATAGCCATGGCCGGTTCCCACTGTCCGCCTCGGTGGCGTACGAGGGCGGTTTCCACCAGCGACCGCTGGTCGACGAGTACGCGAACGTGCTCGCATGGGCGCTCGAGGCGGCCGGCGTGGGTCCTCGTCCCCGGCAGGACGGCTATGGCGTGGCCCTGACGCACGACGTCGACCGGCCGGTGGCGGCGCTCGAGGACGGCGTGCGCGGCTTGGCTCGGCGTACCGCCGCCGATCTCGTCGTTCGCCGAGACGCCGGCTTGGCGATGCGCCGGCTCACCGCGTTCCCGGGCGCGAGACGGGCCGGCTTCTCCCGAGATCCGAACTACACGTTCGAGCTCCTGATGGACGTCGCCGAGGCCGCGGGTCAGACCGCGCTGTTCAACATCCTGGCTCGCACCCGGGTGGAGCCCGGCCCCGAGCCGGCGTCGCCGATGGACGCGGCCTATCGGTTGACCGACCCGCCGATCCGAAC
>Ga0335084_10000293_pt1 | contig 40270 bp, 35 predicted proteins | sample Lox_Sample_44_FD_206721 | JGI IMG/M metagenome (GOLD analysis project Ga0335084, IMG submission 206721) | Soil microbial communities from Loxahatchee National Wildlife Refuge, Florida, United States - Lox_Sample_4.4 | ecosystem: Environmental > Terrestrial > Soil > Wetlands | place: USA...
CGGCTCGCCAGCGTGCGCGGACCAGACCCCGCACAGGACCAGGATCGCGACCACCGGACCACGCGGGCGGAAGGGTCGCCGGCTCACTTCGCGGCTCCCTTCGCCGGGCTGCCGTAGTTCGAGAAGTTGTACCCGATGCGGGCGGTGCCGGTGAACACCTGCTCGAAGAAGGGAGTGACGCCCGCCGAGCCGCTCAGCATCGCGCTCCACCCCGAGCCGATGGCCCAGGTGGCGCTGGCGGTCCCCACCACCGACCCCGTCTTCCCGTTCACCGGGTTCGACAGCACCGTTCCCTCCACGTCGGCGCTCAGGCGGACTTGCTGGCTGAGCGCCCAGGACACCCAGCCCCGCAGGTCGGTCACCCCGTTGACCGGCACGAAGAGGAACCGGGCATCCGCACCGATGGTCGACCTTCGGGTGACCCGATAGGTGGCTCGCACCTGGGCCTCGTCACCCTTCTCGCCCCCATCCACCCAGAGCCGCTGGTAGTCGCCGTACAGCCCGAACCGCGGGGTCGCCTGCCAGGACAGCCCTCCGCCCACGGCATCCCGGTTGGTGTTGGCGAACACGCTGAAGATCGAGGTCATGGGGAGGAAGAGGTTCGGCGAGGTGTGCTGCCCCCTGGCGAAGACCTCCACCGTGGGAAGGATCTGCCAGGTCACGGTGCCGTCGGCGTCGGCGAAGCTCGCCTCCTGCACGTTCAGGATGCCGGAGGCCGTCACCGAGAGGTTGGGAAGGATGACCCAGCGCCCGTCCATTCCCACGTCTTGTCTGGAGAGGATGCTGCTGGTGATGATCTCCAGGAAGGAGACTCCGATCTCCGACCCGTACGACGGCCGCCAGAACGCTCTTCCCCCGAAGGCGAACTCGCCGGCCGAATAGTGGAACTGGGTGACCACCGGCGCACCCGCGTAGCCGGTGATCCCGAACCCCTTGCCGAACATGACCGTGGCGTTCACTCCGTCCAGCTGGAGCACCCTGGCGGCGCCACCGGAGATGAGCTGTCTTCCGAGCGTCAGCTGGAGGTGGCGACTGAACAGCGCCCCCTGGATGTAGAGGAGATCGATGTCAGCCGTGGTCCCGGTGTAGATCGAGTTCTGGATCGACGAGAGCTGTCCCCAGGCGGAGAACTGGACGTTGAGGTCGTCCACCCCGGCCACCTCGACCTTCCGTACCGACAGGCCCACCAGCTCCGTGCCCCAGAAACCAGTCCGCGTGTCCCCGGCCCGCCAGTCCGGCTTGAGGCGCAGCATCGTGGTCGAGGTCACGTCGACGACCTGCGCCCTGGCGAGCGGTGCCCAGACGGTGGCGACGAGCACCAGAGTCGCCCACCGCGAGCCAGCCCCAGCGATGTGACCGCACATCCCTCGGTTCATGATCCGGTGGCGCTCCGACCCCCGCTACTCCTTCTCTCGCGGGTAGGGGGGAACGTAGGGGTTGGTGATGTTGTGAGCTTCGGCGACCGGGACGATCCCTCCGGTGCCATGGCAGACGTCGCAGGTCTCCGTTCCGCCGGAGCTGGTGTTCTGCGCCGCATGGGCTGCGGCAGGCGCCGAGTCGTGGCAGGTGATGCACGCCCGGGTGGTCGGAGCCTGCCAGGCGAGGTTCACGCACTTCCCCGACTGGCAGGTCTGGCCATAGCCGCAGGGTGAGCTGTCGGAGCAGGCCGCGCTGGTGCTCTGGTGGCAGTTGGTGCAGGAGCGGACGTCGAGCGGCGCCAGGATCTCCTGGAAGTCGAGCAGGCTGTTGTTGAAGCCCAGGTAGTTGAGCGTCCCGGCCAGGATGGTCGGGGGCAGCCCGATGTTGTTCCGCTCCTCGTACTTGTCGCGCAGCCGGGCGAAGTGGATGTCGTGGACCAGCTGCTGGTAGTCGATGACGATCCCGGGCGTGGGGTCCGCCGTGACGGTGCAGACGCCGGCCTGGCACGATTCCCAGCCCGCAGCGAAGCCAGGGCAATCGGCATTGCCATTGACGGTGCAGCTCACCCCGGTCGACCCGACCACCCGGTCGAAGGCGTTCTGGCTGTGGCAGGTGCTGCAGGTCTCGCCGTTCTTTCGCTGCCCTCCGTGGAGCGCGAGGTGCGGGAACCCGGAAGCGGTCATGCCGTGGCACGCACCACAGGCGGCCTGCGTCACCACCTGGCGTCCCGAAGCCTTCTGGTTGACCCCGAAGGCGACGGCCACCTGGGCGTCGACCGCGTCACGCACCCCGCTGGTCGTCTTCGCCCAGTAGAACCAGACGGTGTAGTTCCCCGCCGGGTTGAGCTGTGTCCCCGCGGCCGGGTTGTTGATCGGAGCCAGTGAGCTCGCCGGCCAGGTGGCGAGCGGGACGTAGGTATACGTCTGCGAGGGCGGGTCGTAGGTCAGCGTCCCCTGCCCGGCGTTCTTCATGGTCAGGCCACCCGATCCCGCTCCGAAGACGCGCTGGGGATTGCTCGTGGGACCGGCGACGAGGAAGGTCCCGGCCCATGCGCCGTTGGTGATGAGGTCAGCGACGGACGCCGGCGTGGCCTGGTTGTCGAAGAGCTGGAACTTCAAGGTCAGCGTGTCGCCCACCTTGAAGCTGCCGCCCGGACCGGTCCCCCCGGTCACGGTCACCTTCTTGAACGTGTAGCCCTCGAGGCTGACCGGCGCGTTGAACGGGGAGATGGCGTGCCGATCGACGATCGGAGAGACGCCGTTGTGCGGCCCATGGCAGGTGGCGCACTGCGCATCGTCGGTCTGCTTCGGGTGAGAGGTGAGCTCGCAGTTCTTGGTGGTGGTGTTGCACGTGGCGATGGAGCTCAGCGCGCTGCAGCTCGCATCGTTGGTGCAGCCGGTGGTCGCCGGGGGGAACCCGAGCACCGTTGGCGGGGTGATGGCGACGGACGCGCTCGGGTCGACCCCGCCATCCGGCAAGAGTGCGGCGAAGAAGACGTTGTCGTGGCATGTCCCGCAGGCCGCGCGGGAGGGTTTGTTCATCCACTCATCGTCGACGTGGCAGGTGGTGCAGCTCCGCTCCATCGCCACCGAGGCGGGCAACGCCACGCCCGGCGTTCCACCGGTGGGCATCACCGGGAACCCGACGTTGGTGAAGGCGGACAGCGAGGTGTCCGGTCCATAACCATACTCCGGGTGCGCAGCCCCTCCGTGAACTCCTGCGTCCGCCCCCGGGGCCTGCGAGAGTTGGTGCTCGCCGCGGTGCACCCCGTGGGTCTTGCGCAGCAAGTGGTTGGGGCTGTACCCGGCGTTGTTGTGGCAGGCCTTGCAGCTGCCGATGGGGAGCGCGTCGAGCGCGTAGTTCCCCACCGGTGAGAAACCCGGGGCGATGTGGGCCATGTACATCTTACCCCCGGAGGCGGCGTTCCGGTGGCAGCTCGCGCAGGTCGAGTCCTCCGCCGGTCCGGTCGCGTATGGCTCGACCGTGGCCGTCCCGATCTGGAAGTCCTTCAGGACGAACATCTGGTTCAGCGGGTCCGGGCCAATTGCCCAGACCGAGGCGGTGTACGTCCCCGGGGGCTCGGTGGTGATCGCATTGAGTGTGTAGACGACCGTCCCATCCGGCTGGACGGTCATGTTCGCGTTCGGAGTCCCACCGTCCGCGAGCGGCTTGAGGCCCTGGGCCCTGAACGGCGCCGGCGAGAGGTTCAGGAGGTTGTAGGCGGTGACGGTCTGGAGCGGCGAACGGGGGCCCACGACGAAGAAGTCGGCTGTGGAGCCGAGGCTCGCCGGAGGCACCTTCCCGCAGGCGTTGGCGAAGGTGATGGTCACCACGGGCTTCTCCCCCGCGGTGAAGAACTGGCCGTTGATCGGGCTCGAGATGCTCAGGCCCGCGCTGATGATGCCCCCGTCCCCTGCTGCACAGGAATTCTGACCGGCATCGCCGGCGGGCCCCACCGGACCCTCCGGGCCCAGCGGGCCCGGAGCTCCCTCCGTTCCTCGGTCGCCTTCACACCCCAACCCGAGGACCACGACCGCCAGCAACGACAGCGCCCACCTCATCGCCGTCTCCCGTCCGCGTCACCGGATGACTTCCGCGGACGCGGCACGCTACCCCAACTGGTCTGGGGGGGAGGCATCAAACTTTCGGCGTACGGGTCCGCTCCTCGCCATGACTCCGCGCGCAAATCTTGCGTCCGTCGAGGCACTCCTCCACCGACCCCGTCCGGAACACCCCGAGGGCGGATGCTCCTCGCCCGGTGCGACAACGCCGTGTCTCCCTTCCTTCGCCGGCGAGGTGCAGCTTGAACATTCTTGCGAGTGTGCCGTCGATCCGCTAGGCGTCGTGAAACCGGAGAACACGCATGACTCAAGCCCGTCTCCTCGCATCGATCGCAGCGGCGTCACTTCTGCTGAGTGCCACGGCGATGGCACAGGCCGATCCCAAGAAGGTCGAGCGCGCATGGAAGGCCAAGTGCTCGTCCTGCCACGGCGCCGCGGGCAAGGGGGACACCGAGAAGGGTCAGCAGATGAAGATCGCCGACATGACCTCGGCGGAGTTCCAGGCCAAGAAGGACGACGAGCTCAAGAACGCCATCCTCAACGGCGTCAAGAAGGAGAAGGGCGGCGTGAAGCAGGAGATGGACTCCTTCAAGGGCGACCTGACGCCCGAGCAGGTCGACGCCCTCGTCGCCTACATCCGTACCTTCAAGAAGTAGAGGTCGGCGTCACACGGTCGTTCCCGAGGTGGCTCATGAAACACGTCCGTCCGTCGGCAGCACTTGTAGCTGCTTCACTTCTCCTCGGCGCCACGGCGATGGCGCAGGCTGACCCCAAGAAGACCGAGCGGACCTGGAAGTCCAAGTGCGCCTCCTGCCACGGCCAGACCGGCAAGGGCGACACCGACAAGGGTCAGCAGCTGAAGATCGTCGACATGACCACCGCCGAGTTCCAGGCCAAGAAGGATGACGAGCTGAAGAAGGCCATTCTCAACGGCGTGGAGAAGGAGAAGAGCCACGTCTTCAAGGACGAGCTGACGCCCGAGCAGGCCGACGCCCTCGTCGGGTACGTCCGCACGTTCAAGAAGAAGTAGGCGAACCCTTTGAAGTTTCTTGTGTCTCGCCCGTCCATACGCTAGGCGTCGCGCCCAGCGTCGCCGACTCGGAGGTCATGCACTCATGAAGCACGCTCGTCTCTTGGCGTCGATCGCAGCTACCTCAGTCCTCCTCAGCGCCACGGCTCTGGGCGCAGAAGACCCGAAGAAGACGGAGCGCACCTGGAAGTCGAAGTGCGCCTCCTGCCATGGTCAGACCGGCAAGGGCGACACCGACAAGGGCAAGCAGATGAAGGTCGCCGACATGACCACCGCCGCGTACCAGGCCAAGAAGGACGACGAGTTCAAGAAGGCCATCAACGACGGGGTCAAGACGGAGAAGGACGGCGTGAAGCAGGAGATGGACGGCTTCAAGGGTGAACTCACCCCCGAGCAGGTCGACGCCCTCGTCGCCTACATCCGCACCCTCAAGAAGTAACGCCCCCGAGCTCAGGGGTCGTGGCGATCTCCGTTGCCCTGCCCCCGGCGCCGGCTCAGCTCGCGGATCCTGAGCCCCATGACCACGGCCAGGAAGGACATCAGGCCGATGGAGACCAGCAGTCCATTGCGCCGGTAGCGCTGCTCGCTCCGCGCCGCCTCCAGGAGCGCCTCGGTCTTGGCAGCCGCCTCCCGTCCGGCCTTGGCCCCCTGATCGAAGCCGCCCCGGTCGAAGGTGTGCACCCTCGACCGGGTCTGGACGATGGCGTCCTTGAGCTCGTCGAGGGATGCAACAATCGGCTCGGCGTCGAGGCCGCGCGTCGCCAGCTCCTCCGTCTCCGGCCGTAGCCGCTGGCTGGTGGTGACGAGGTCGGTGAGGGTGCTCCGGAAATAGCGCGCCGTCTCGTTGCACTCCCGGTTGTCCCTGGCGTTCTCGGCGTGACAGGAACCGCAGAGGCCGTCCGAAGCATCGGAGATCAGCGCATCGGTCGGCTTGGCGATCTGGTGCTTCCCGTGACACTTCTCGCACTCGGGCCAGTGGTGCGCCTCGAACGCCTGCTTGTGCTTGCTCCCATCGAAGAAGGTGCCGTTCTGGGAGTGGCAAGTGCGGCAGACCTGGGAGATCGAGCTCACCGCCGGAGGCATCGCCGCGTGGTTGCCATGGCAGTCGTTGCAGGCCGGAGCCCCCAGGTCTCCCCTCTCCAGCAGCGCCTTTCCGTGCACGGACTTCTTGAAGCCCTCCAGCTGGTCGGTGGGCAGGGGCGTACCATCGTCCTTGCGGTATCCGGCCATGTACTTCGGGTCGGCGTGGCAGTGGCCGCAGGTCTCCGGAATGGCCTGGGGGTGCACCGTGGACTGACGGCTCTTGGGGCCCCGGATGCCGTGTACCCCGTGACAGCTCACGCACTGCGCCGCCTTGGAGTCCTTCTCATTCAAGAGAAGGATGCCGTGCTGGCTCTGGCGGTACTTGGAGAGCTGGTCGGTGGGGAGCGAGGGGTTGAAGCCGCGCATGAAGCCAGGGTCGGCGTGGCAGCGGGCGCAGAACTCGGGGATCCAGGTGCGGTCCACGTGGCGCACGTCGGCCTTGGGCCAGCGGGCGGCGATGTCGGGGGTCATCACGTCCTTGTCCGGAGAGCCTCCATGGCACCCCGCGCAGGAGAGCCCGCGGCGGAAGTGCACGTCGCTGACGAAGCTCTTGAGGTTCAGCAGCGGCGAGGAGTTGGTTGCCTTGGGATCCGCCGAGAAGAGGTGGATGGGCTTCTGCGACTCGGGATCGGCGTGGCAGAGGATGCAGTTGTCGGAGAAGACGATCGCCGCGGCCTGGGACGACAGCTCCAGGGACAGCAGCGCCTTGAGGTGCCTGGCCCCGCCCAGGGTGACTGCGTCCACGTCCTTGGCGATGAGCTCGCGGGTGTGCAGAGGCAGCTTCTTCAGGTACGCCCGGTCGCCGTCTCCCAGGATGGGCTTGCCGTCCCCACCCTTCTCCTCGAACAGCTTCTCCACCGAGGCCGGGAGCTTCCCGTCGTCCCCGGAAGGGTTCGGGGCGGCGGAGCCCAGGAGCAGCAGCAGCGGGAAGAGCCCCTTCATCTGGGCGCCTCCAGCCGAGCGGCAGGGCTCTTCCGCGACGTCAGCACCACTCCGGCGATGACCACCACCAGCGCAACCGCTCCGGCGATCAGGTAGTCGACCCCGAACACGCCGTTGAGGACGACTTGGAGCAGGGCCGCGCCGGAGAAGAACATCCAGCGCTGCCGGTAGGCCAGGATCCGGAGCACGGCGATGGCCGACGAGACCCCCAGGACGATCCAGGCGCAGGTCCAGGCGGTCGCTCGAGCGTCGGGGAGCTTGCTGGGGTCGGCGCTTTTCCCCCCGATGTCCCACGCCTTCAGCGTCAGGTAGGCCATGAAGATGATCGCCGCGATGGCCAGATCGGTGAACATCGGCGAGGGCAGACCCTTCGCCGCACGCCGGTCCAGCCAGGGCACCAGCGCCCAGATTCCCATCAGCACCGTCACCACCAGCAGCGCCGCCTGGGGCCCCTCCATCCCGAAGAGGTGCGCGGGGAACTCCTTCAGCAGCTGGTAGACCCAGAGGAAGTACCACTCCGGCTTGATGCCCGGGTACGCGGGCGCGAGCGGGTTGGCCTTCTTTCCCAGCTCCCACTCCATCCCGGGGATGCCGGGCCCATAGGGGAGCAGGTACACCAGGACGCTCAGGACGATCAGGCACACCAACCACAGCAGGAGGTCCCGGAGGAGGAAGTCGGGGAAGAACCTCAGGCCCGGGCGAGAGGGGGCCTGGTGCGCCATCGGCTTCGCCATGCCCTGGACCTGGATGAACAGGAGGTGGGTGGACACCACCGCCACCATGACCAGCGGCAGGATGACCACGTGCAAGGCGAAGAAGCGATACAGGGTGTTGATGGTGACGTCCGGCCCGCCCCGCATCACCTCCAGGAGCCACTGCCCGATCACCGGAACGCTCTTGACCGAGTCGGTACCCACCGCGGTGGCGAAGAAGGCCAGCTCGTTCCACGGGAGCAGATAGCCGGAGAACCCGAAGCCGAGGGCAATGGCGAAGAGCACGAAGCCGGTGAGCCAGGTCAGCTCCCGGGGTCTCCGGTACGCCTTCAGCATCATCGTGCTGAACATGTGCACCACCAGCGCGACGATCATCAGATGCGCGCTCCAGCAGTGGATGGAACGAACCAGCCAGCCGAAGGGCACCTTGGTGGTGATGTAGCGGATCGACTCGTAGGAGGTCTGCTCGCCGGCCTGGTAGTACATGAGCAGCAGCACGCCCGAGGCCAGCTGGACGGTGAAGAAGAACAGCGTCGCGCCGCCCAGGTAGTACCAGACCATGGAGTGGCCGCCGACCGGCACCTCCTTGTGCCGGGCGAACTCCACCAGCCTCCCGAGCCCGAACCTCGCGTCCAGCCAGCGGTAGAGCCGCTCACCGGTGGACGCGGGTGCCGCTGGGCTCTGGGCCCCGGTCATGCGGTCTCCATGGTCAACGTCACCTGGTCCCCATCGCGGGTCGCAACCCACTTCGTCAGCGGGCGGGGCGGCGGACCGGAGAGCACTCGCCCGTCGAGATCGAACTTGCCGTTGTGGCAGGCGCACCAGACGAGCGAGTCGCCCGGGACGAACTGCACGGTGCAGCCCTCGTGGGTGCACTTCGCGTCCAGGGCGCGCAGCTCGCCGCCGGCCTCGAAGACGATCACCTTTCGCGTGCCCGCGCGCGCGATGACGAAGTGCGACTTGCCGAGGGTGGCGACGTCTTCGGCGGTCAGCTTCAGGGGGCCACCCGCGCCCACGCTCCCCAGAGGGCGCAGGAAGCGCAGCGTGGGATAGAGAATGCTGGCGGCCCAGCCAATGACGCCGGCGCCCAGGAGCCAGTTCAGGACGCTGCGCCGCTCCGGCTTCGAGCTCTGAGCGACCGGGGCCGTCATATCCACGCTCCCTTTGGAAGAACGCCAGCCAACAAGGTTGGTTGCAAAACACCCCGCAGTCACGGGAATTGATCGCTGGACCATGGCTCCCCTGACGGCCCCTCGTGCGGGGACGGCCGCTTCACTGTCGGTGAATTCGACTTCACACCCGAGCCGCCTCTTCTGAGCGCCTTCTCGTGCAGATCCTGCAGTCAGCGAGACAGCGGGAGCAGACCTTGCGCCGCTTCATCGCTGGAACGGGACGAGGCCCCGTCGCGTCGCGCCGCGAACTCGCAGGGTCCGGTTCTTGCTCGGCCGCTGACGCAAACCCCCGTCCCGCAGGGGCAGGCATGGAGTCGTAGGACTCTAGGCCTAGGTGACAGCGCCAGCGGCGATGGGTAAGGCCGTCGTACAGCTGACATTTGGGAGGGTTCAATGAAGATGCGCATTCCCCTGGTAGCACTGGCCATCGTCGCGCTCTCCCTCGGCTGTAAGGGCGACCAAGGTCCGGCCGGCGCGGTCGGTCCATCGGGTGACGCGGGTCCTCCGGGGCCCCCGGGCAGCCCGGGCAGCCCGGCGGTCACCACGATCGCCATCCCCAAGAACTCTGACACGCCCACCGACGCCGCTTCCGCGGACTGGGCGGCGCTCGTCCCCAAGGTGACGGTCCAGAGCGTGACCATCGGTAGCCCGCCGAAGGTGACGTTCAAGGTGACCGACGACAAGGGGACACCGGTCGTCGGCCTGGGCAACACCTCGAAGAGCAGCACCGCCTCGGTCGCGGGCTTGACCAACCTCGCCTTCGCCATCGCCAAGCTGGTGCCGAGCGCCAACGGAAGCCCGAGCAAATGGGTCAGCTACATCGTGACGACGGTCCCGAGCTTGACTGCGGATGGCGGCGTCGGGTCAGCCGCGGCCACCCGGCCGAGCACCGACAACACCGGCTCCCTGGTGGACAACGGCGACGGCACGTACGTCTACACCTTCTATCGCGACATCACCCAGATCAAGACCCAGGTCGACGGGATGACGTTCACCGGTGCCAACAAGAAGGACGACCTGGGCGACCTGACCTACGACTCGACCAAGGTGCACCGGCTGACCATCCAGCTCGCCGGCAATGCGCCTGGCACCGGCAGCAATACCCCCACCGGGGTCACCAACGTTCCGGGCGTGCCGCTTCAGCACGCGGTGGACGCCATCTACGACTTCAACCCTGGCGCGAGTGGTAGCCCGGGCACGGCAGTGACGACCTCGGGCCGGGACATGGTCACCACCACGAACTGCGACACCTGTCACCAGGTCCTCGGCGGCCTTCCGGGCGACAACCCCGAGGCCTCCGGGGCGGGCTTCCACGGCGGGAGCCGCAACGAGGTCCGCTACTGTGTGGTCTGCCACACCGAGCAGCGCAAGTTCGGGAGGACCGAGGCCGCGTTCGATCCGGCGACCTTGACGTTCAAGTCCGCGGACGGTGGGACGGACATCAACACCACCAGCACGTACCGACTCTATGACCGCAGCGTCGGCAACCTGCCCAACCTGGTTCACAAGATCCACCTGGGCGAGGTGCTGGCGCTGAAGAACTACAACTTCGGGGGCGTGACCTTCAACGATGTGCTGTACCCGCAGGACATTCGGAACTGCACCAAGTGCCACGACCCCACCAACGCGACGACGCCGAATGCCGACAACTACAAGAAGGTTCCCAACCGGCTGGCCTGCGGCGCGTGTCACGACGGCATCGACTTCGCGACCGGCAAGGGCGTGACCATCGCCGACGCGATGGCGGGCCTGACGTCCACGACGATCTACCCCGGAGGCCTGGCACACGGCGGTGGGCCGCAGGCCGACGACGCGACGTGCATCCAGTGCCACCATACGGACTACATCGACGGGTACCACGTCCCGGTCACCCCGCCGAACCCCCAGAACTCGCTCCTGCCCGGCGGCACGAACGCCAACACCAACGCGGCCTGGATCTCCTCCAATCCTGCTCGCGCGCCGACCAATACGATCCAGGTCAGCTACGACATCAAGAGCGTGTCGAGGAACTCGAGCAAGCAGCCGGTGATCGTGTTCCGGCTGCTGCAGAACGGTCAGCGGAAAGACCTCAATGACTTCGCGACCACCACGGCGAATCCGGCGACCGGACAGAAGGAGATCTGGGACAACTTCATGGGATCGCCGAGCCTCTACTTCGTCTACTCCGTTCCTCAGGACGGGTTCACCACCCCGGCTGACTTCAACGCCAGCGCCAGCGGGTACCTGAGGGGCATCTGGAACGGGACCGCCACCGGTACCGGAGCGGGCACCCTGACCGGTCCGGACTCCAACGGCTACTACACCGGAACGCTCACCGGAGTGACCATTCCCGACAGCGCGGTCATGCTCACCGGCGGCATCGGGTACTCGTACAGCGTCACCAGCACCCTGCCCCTGACGCAGACCAACATCACCAACAACGCGTACCCGTACCACAACTACCCTGTCTGGAACGCGGGAACGACGAACCAGGCGACCCCCTGCGTGGCAGCGGCCGGGCCGAGCCCGAAGTGCAATGGCGGCTTGATCTCCATCGCTCCCAACGCCCAGAAGGTTGCGACCGGGTACACGGGCCGGCGTCCGATCGTCGAGGACGCGCGGTGCAACAAGTGCCACCAGGAGCTCGGAACGTTCACCGAGGACGCCTTCCACGCCGGACAGCGGAACGACGGGACCACCTGCGCCTGGTGCCACACGCCGAACCGTGCCAGCGGTGGCTGGTCGGCCGACTCCGTCTACTTCGTCCACGCCATCCACGCGGGCGCGAAGCGGAGCACGGAGTTCACCTGGCACGCCGCGACCGCAACCTCGTCCTACCAAGAGGTCGCGTACCCGGGAGTCCTGAACTTCTGCGAGGGCTGCCACATCCCCGGTGCGTACAACTTCGAGAACGCAGCCTCGGACGCCGCCTTGCCGAACCGGCTCTACCGGACGTTCGCCAACGGCTCGTTCAGCGGCCACGTGGGAGATACGTTCACCAACTACTCGGGCGCGGGCTGCGCCACTCAGACCCAGTCGTCGCCGGCGGATGCCGTGGCCGTGCACACGCTCGCTCCATACTTCCCGCCCACCGCGACCGGGACGTCGACGCCCAACTACGGCCTCGCCTTCTCCTTCAATGCCGGGGCGAATCCGTCGAACGGGTGCACGCCGGGCGGCGCGGCCTACACGATCGGGGCCGGGCAGAGCACCGAGGACAATCCGGCAGCGAGCGCCTCCTACGACACGAATCTGGTGGTTTCGCCCATCACCTCGGTGTGCTTCGCCTGCCATGACACGGCTCCCGCCATGGCGCACTTCGAGATCAACGGCGGGTCCATCTACAAGGCACGGAGCACGGCCCTGAACACCACCGAGACCTGCATCGTCTGCCACGGCCCCGACCGGATCGCGGACATCAAGGAAGTGCACTCGCACTAGAACGCATCTCGAACGAGATGCAGGCGAGCTGACGGAGGCCGAGGTCGCTCTCGGCCTCCTGCTCGTTGCGGGGGAGCAGACGGTGGGAGCGCATCGGTCAGGCGCGGCGCGGCCCACCTGGCAGTGGCGAAGGCGAGGGAGGGTTCGGAGATCCTTGAGTCCTCGTGCAGCGCTTCGAGTGATGGAGAGCCATCCCTTCGGGGGCACCATGGAGACCCGCCTCCAGGCACTTGAAGAGAAGGTGACCCGTTTGAGTGAGCGGGTCGACCAGCTCGAGGAGAGGCTGGCCGCGGTCCCTCCGCCTGCCATGGCCTGGCCGGAAGAGGAGCCTCACCTCCCCATCCCCTCTGCCGGCGCCGAGCTGTCTCGATGGGTGGCGCTCGCTGGCCGCAGCTGCGTGGTGCTCGGGGGAGCCTTCCTGATCCGGGCGCTCACCGAGGGAGGAACGCTGCCCGGCGGCGCCGGCGTGGCCCTGGGACTGGCCTTCGCCGCCGTCTGGGTCTTCTTCTCTCACCGCGCCGGAGCGAGCGGTGCAACCTCGAGCGCTGGGTTCCACGCGGTCACCGCCGCGCTCATCGCCTATCCCCTGATCCTGGAGGCGACGGCGCGGCTTGGCGCGATGTCCACCTGGGCTGCGGCGCTGACGCTCGTCGGCTTCACCGCCCTGCTCCTGATGGTGTCCTGGCGGGACCGGCTCGGCTGGCTGGCCTGGATCGGTGTCCTCTTCTGTCTGTTCACCACGCTCGTCCTGCTGAGAGCGACTCCTGAGCGTCCAGAGCTCACTGCGGTGCTCTTCCTTCTGGCAGCGACGACCTTCTGGCTCGGCGACCGTCCGAAATGGGGAGGCCTCCGGTGGCTGCCCGCCGTGGTTCTCGATCTGGTGGTCCTTCGGGCGGTGCTCACCTCCGCCCCATCGCTCCTGGCCTACTCCGTTGCGCTGGCCGTCCTGTCTCTCGGCCTGGTCTTTTCTCGAACGGCAGCCCTCGACCGCCCGGTGGGTGTCTTCGAGGTCTTCCAGACGCTGGCCGGGATCGGCATCGGGCTGGCCGGGGCTCTCCGGGTGTCGACCGAGACGGGGCACGGCCTGGGCGCCGTGGCAGGGGGAGCACTCGCCGGTTCCCTCCTCGCGCTGTCCTACGTGACCTGGGTCGTTCCTCGTCGAGGCAACCGCGATGCGGACTTCCTCTTCTACGCCAGCGTGTCCCTGGGGCTCCTCTGCGTCGGGGTGGCGCTGCTGACGACACCGAGTGTGCGCGGCGTGCTCTGGTCCATCCTGGCTCTCCTCACCGCGCTCCTCGGCAGGCGACGGCACCCCGGCACCCTGTGGTCGTTCGCTGCGCTGCTCTCGGTCGGCGGGGCTTTCAGCACCGGGTTGATCCGTGAGGTCGGGCAGGCCCTCATCGGCAGCGAGCCGGTCCGCCTGGCGATGAGCCCTGCAAGCATCGCCGTGCTCGGGCTGGTGGTGGCCACGTACCTGGTGACAGTCGGTCCACTCCCGTCCGACGCCGCCTCTGCCGGGGCATCGCTTCGCCTGCCCGCGGCCGTGCTCCTGCTCCTCGCCAGCGCCGGTGTGGCGACCCTCCTCCTGCAGGCGGCTCGTCCCTTCACTGCCGATCCGGCGCGTCTGGCCACGGCGCGGACCCTGGTGGCGGTGGCGATCGCTTTGGCGCTTGCGCTGATCCGGAGGCGTATGCCATGCCCCGAGCTGACGTGGATCGTGAACCTCGCGCTGGCTCTGGGGGGCGTCGAGCTGGTCGTCAGGGGGTTACCGAGTGGGAGGCCACTCTTGTTGCTCGTCTCCTTCGTCCTCTACGGCGCCGGCCTGCTCCTCATCCCGCGTCTCTTCAAGCAACCCGCACTAACCCGAGCGGAGGCGCCCGGAGCGCCTCGGTAGGATCCCGATCGTGAACTTCATTGTCAGAGTTCTGAGGACGTTTCGCGATTTCATCTGGCGAGCGACGCAGAACTGGGTCTCGGCGGTCGGGGTGGCCCTGGCCACGCTCGCCTCGATCTCGTTTCTTGCCATCATTGCGCTCGATCTCGCTGGCGTACCGATCGGAAACTACGCGGGGATCATCAGCTATCTGATCCTCCCGGCCATCTTCGTGGTCGGGCTGGTGCTCATCCCGATCGGGCTACGCCTGCAGCGCAAGAAGGAGGAGAAGGCCGGGCAGCCGAGCCGCTTCCCCATCCTCGACTTCAACAACCCCCGACTGCGCTCCGTCGCCATCCTGGTCTTCGTGCTGACGGTGGTGAATCTGATGATCATCTCGACTGCAACCTTCAAGGGAGTCGAGGTGATGGACACCGACTCCTTCTGTGGCGAGACCTGCCACAAGGCGATGCAGCCGGAAGCCGTCGCCCACCAGAACACCAACCACTCCAGCGTCCGCTGTGTCGATTGCCACATCGGCCAAGGCGCGGCTCACTATGCCAAGGCGAAGCTGCGCGGCGCAGCGCAGATGGTGCAGTTCATCACCGGCGACTACTCTCGCCCGGCGCCCCAACCCACCGAGGTCCCGAACTCGATCTGCAATCAATGCCATGCCACCGAACGCTTCAGCGAGGATCGGCTGCACATTCGACGCGTGTTCGGCGACAAGGAGAAGGCCATCCCGACATTCACCATCTACCGGACGCTGGTGGGTGGGTTTCGGGACGGGAAGTGGCAGGGCGTGCACCAGCACAACGGGCTGAAGATCCGGTATCTCTCCGACCCGAAGCGCTTGACCATCACCGACATCGAGGTCACTCGCCCCGATGGCAGCACCGACAAGTTCACCGCCAAGGACGTCAAGGCCCCTGCGGGCGCCCAGTGGTTCGAGATGGGCTGCACCGACTGCCACAACCGACCGGCCCATCGATTCTCCACCCCCGAGGCGCTGGTCGACAGCGCACTGGCCCGCGGGGCAATCGACAAGGATCTCCCCTTCATCAAGCGGGAGGCCGTGGCGGTGCTGAAGGCGAGCTACCCATCGGAGGGGGAAGCGAGGAAGGCGATTCCTGCTGCCATGGTGGCGTCCTACACCAAGCTGGTTCCCGCGCTCGATGCCGGCGGCAAGGCAAAGGTCGAGGCGGCCGGGAAGGTGCTCGCCGAGGAGTGGAGCAACAACAACTTCCCGGACATGAAGGTCACCTGGGGCACCTACGTGGAGTTTCTCCAGCACGACCCGGGTTGCTTCCGCTGCCACGACAAGAACCACCAGAACGCGAAGGGTGACGTGGTGCAGAAGCGGTGCGGTGGCGCTTGCCACGACGTCATCGCCACCGAGGAGGAGAAGCCAGAGGCGATGGACGTACTCTTCCCGTAGTCCCGATGGGAGGGGGCATGCACGATCCGCTCCGGTCCTGGTTCATCGCCGCGCTCTTGCTGGCCGGCTGCCGTCACGACGCAGGCGTCACCCGGCTGGCGAGCGCGCCGCCCAAGCCGGCCGGCTGCCAGCTCCAGCTCTTCGCCGCCGAGGCGGAGGTGACTCGACCGTTCGAGGCGGTGTGCGTGGTGGACACCGGCTACAGCTCCACCGTGCGCCGACCGACCAGCGTCGCGGAGGTGCCGGAGACCGCGCGCGCCCAGGCCTGCCAGTGCGGCGGTGACGCGATGATCACCGGCTCCTCGGCCACCCCCGAGGGTGATGCCCGGGTGGTGAAGGTCATCCGCTTCACCGGGCCCTAGTCCGCGCCGCGGCCAGGCGACCCAGGGTGGGGTTGGCCCTCCCCGGACTCGAACCGGGACGCGGGGTCAGCCGCAGCGGATTTTGAGTCCGCCTCGTCTACCAATTTCGACAGAGGGCCTTGCGACGGCGCGGTGGCGGGTCTAGCACCTCCCGCGCCATGTACAACCTCCTCATCGCCTTCGCCGCGGGGGTCATCGTCACCGTCGCGGTGCGGCTGACCGGGCTGCCGCTCTACGCGGGAATCGTGCCCGGGGTGCTGGTCCTCCTCGGGGTCTACGTCCTCCTCGCCCGTCGCGTCGCCCAGCGACTCCAGGCCCTGGTCGCCACCGCGCAGAAGGAGCTGCAGAGCATCTCCTCCCCGCGGGACAAGGACGCCAAGGTGGCCAAGGCGGTGAAGACGCTCGAGCAGGGGCTGCAGTACGACCGGTGGCAGATCATGGTCGCCGCCCAGGTCCACGGGCAGATCGGCATCCTCCACTACATGATGAAGGACTACGCTGCGGCCGAGCCCCATCTGCTCCAGGCGAGCAACCGGGACGCGATGTCCCAGGCCATGCTCGGTGCCCTGCGCTACCAGCGCAAGCAGCCGGGCCCGATGACCGAGTCCTTCGAGCGGGCGGTGAAGGCCGGCAAGAAGGAAGGGCTGGTCTGGGCCGTCTACGCCTGGTGTCTCCAGCAGTCGAAGGAGCGCGACAAGGCCATCGCCGTCCTCGGGCGGGCCGTGGCCGCCAACCCCAGCGACGAGAAGCTCAAGTCCGCGCTCACCGCGCTGCAGAACGACAAGCGGATGAAGATGAAGGCCTGGGAGCCGATGTGGTGGCAGTTCAACCTCGAGGCCCCTCCCCAGGACTTCGGCGGGGGCCGGCGGGTTCAGTTCCAGCGTCGGTGAGCGGGAGGGCTGGAGTTTCTTCCTGTCGTTTGTCAGCACACTCCGCAAATCGCTGAACTGACTGGGGGCACCCGGGGCATGTCGCTTGCTCCACGGACAGCGCGCCTCCCGTGTTCCGCGGGAGCCACGCCATTCAAGAGGAGCGCCACCCTGTCCGGCAGCGGACTCCAGTCTCCCCGGTCGGATCCAGGGCGGCCGGCGATGGACCGACGCCCTGCCCGCCCCGTGCTCCTCATCGTCGAGGACGACGGGCCGACCCGCGCCGGGCTGGCCGAGCTGCTCGGGCGGGACTGGGACGTGCTCACCGCCGAGGATGGCACCGAGGCCGTGGCCCTCACCCAGGCCCACGTCCCGGACCTCGTCCTGGCGGACCTGGCGATGCCGCGGCTCGGGGGAATCGGCCTGCTCGAGGTGCTCCAGTCTGACCCGCGGACCCGCGAGGTGCCGGTGGTGTTCCTCTCGGGACAGAGCGACCCCCCCACGGTGGTGGCCTGCTTCAGCCACGGCGCCGCCGATTTCATCGCCAAGCCGGGCCGTCCCGACGAGCTCCGCGCCCGGCTCCTCCACGCCTGGACGCTGGCCCGGCGCGTGGCAAGGCTCGAGTCCCTGGCCCGCACCGACGGCCTCACCGGGCTGCACAACTTCCGGGCCCTGCAGCAGAAGCTGGACGAGGAGTTCGCCCGGGCCGCCCGCTACGCCGAGCCGCTCGCGGTGCTCCTGGTCGACCTGGACCACCTCAAGGCGCTCAACGACCTGTACGGTCACGAGGCGGGAAACGCGGCCCTGCTTGCCATGGGCGAGGTGTTCCGCGAGGAGCTGCGCGAGGTGGACTTCGCCGCGCGCTTCGGCGGCGACGAGTTCGTGGCGCTGCTGCCGCACCAGACCTCGGCCGAGGCGAGGGTGGTCGCCGAGCGGCTCCGGGTCCGGCTCGCCTCGCGCCCGTGGCCGTGGCCGCAGCCACTCACCCTGAGCATCGGCATCGCGGCGATGGAATCGGCGGTGCACGTGCAGGACCCGTCGATGCTGATCGCGGCCGCGGACGCGGCGCTCTACCGGAGCAAGCACGGGGGACGGAACCGGGTGGAGGTGGCGGGCCCCGAGGACGGGCTCACCGCGGAGGCGCACTGAAGGACCCCCCGCGGCGATCCACCCGCATCCTCGAGCGCCACCAGCTGCGTCAGCGCGAGGCGGCCTCTTCCCACAGCGCGGCGTAGGGCGGCGCGACGAAGCGGGTGCCCGGCTCCCGGCGGAACCAGGTGCGCTGCCGCTTGGCGTACCGGCGGGTCTCGAGGAACGTCTCCCGCTCGGCCTCCCCGGCGGTCATCGCTCCGTCCACCACCGCCAGCGCCTGGCGGTAGCCCACGCTCCTCATCGGCGCGGCGTGGCGGAAGCCGAGGGCGACCAGGCGTTCCGTCTCGGCCACCAGCCCTCGGGCGAACATCGCCCGCGTCCGCTCGGCGATGCGCGCCTCGAGGTCCTCGCGAGGTGGCTCGAGGAAGAAGATCCGCGCCGGATGGCGGGCGGGCTCGAAGCCGTGGGCGGCCCGCAGCTTCGAGGGAAGGGCTCCGGTCGTGGCGTGGATCTCCAGCGCCCGGACCACCCGCAGCACGTCGGCGACGGCGAGCCGGGCCGCGGCGTCAGGGTCCACCTCGGCCAGCCGCCGGTGCATCGCCTCGGGGCCGACGCGGCGAGCCTCCTCCTCGAGCGCCCGCCGCACCTCCGGGTCGGGCGGGGTGTCGGTGAGACCATGAAGGAGTGCCCGGATGTAGAGCCCGGTCCCGCCGACCACCACCACCCGGCGGTCCCGCGCGGTGATCTCGGCGATGGCCGCGTCGGCGAGCGAGACCCAGCGGGCCACGGAGAAGGGCTCGGTCGGCTCGACCATGGACACCAGGTGATGCGGCACCCGCGCCCGCTGCTCGGGCGTGGGCTTCGCGGTGCCGAGGTCGAAGTGCCGGTACACCGCCTGCGAGTCGGCGCTGACGATCTCCGCCCTCACCCGCTCCGCCAGGGCGATGGCGAGCTCGGTCTTCCCCGAGCCGGTCGGGCCGGAGATGACGATCAGTGGTGCGCCGGTCTGCATCCGCCTGGAGTATGACCCTCCCCGGGATGGGTGAAACCTACGTCGAGGAGTACCGCGCGCGCTGGGCGGACATGGACTTCAACCAGCACATGCGCAACGCAGCGTACCTCGGAGTGGCCGAGGAGACCCGGCTCCGCTACCTCGAGGCGCACGGGTGGCCGATGCGGGAGTTCTCGCGCCGGCGGCTCGGGCCGGTGGTGGTCGAGGACGTGCTGACCTACCGCAAGGAGCTGAACCTGCTCGAGCCATTCCGGGTCGAGCTGGCGGTGGCGGCAATCACCGACGACGCCCGGAAGATGCGGATCCGGAACCGCTTTCTCCGCTCGTCGGACGGCGCGCTCTGCGCGACCGTGCAAAGCCTGGTCCTCTGGTTCGACCTCGAGCAGCGGCGCACCGTGGTGCCGCCTCCCGAGCTGGGGCAGCTCTGGCTCCAGCTCGGTCGCACCGAGGATTTCGCGCGCCTGGACGGCTGACCGACGCACCCGGGAGGCACGTCCGGGCGGGGCCTCAGCGCCGCGGCTGGAGCAACCCGCGCAGCGTGTAGAGGTATCCGAGGTTCCTGCCGTACACGAAGGCCACCGAGCGGCCGTCCGGCGAGATTGCCAGGTCGCGGATGTAGATCGCCCCGCTGGCCTCGCCCGGCGCGACCGTCCGTTCCTCGAGCATGCGGTGTCGCTCGACGTCGAACCGCTGGAGGCGAGCCCGCGCGGGTGTTCGATCTCCGCCACGGGTCACCCAGAGGTGCCCCTCCGCGCTCCACCCACGGGGGACCGCGTCGGGCCCCGCCTCGGGCAGACGCGACACGGTCCCGTCCGCGGTCGAGACCAGGATCAGGACCTCGTTCTTGTCCAGCGTCGCGACCCAACGGTCGTTCGGCGAGAGGTGGAGGATTCGCCGCGGCATCAGCGGGACGTCAGACAGACGCGTCGGGGCGGAGGCCTCCTGAAGGACGAAGAGGTGGTAGTCGGCGTCCGACGGGGGCCGGCAGCTCGCGAGCAGGCGCTTGCCGTCCCGGAACCACCGGGCAGCGCCGATCTCCATCCCGTGCGTCCGGATCGCCTTGCTCTGTCCCGGCCCGATGGGGATCGTGTTCAGCGTTCGGCGGTCCTGTAACACGACCAGCGCCGATCGACCATCCGGGGAGAGGTCGAGAGGCGAGCCCACCCCGAGGATCTGCGCGGCGTTCCTGTCCGAGCGTCGGAGCAGCGTCCAGACCGGCTGGGTCGGCGCCTCACCCTTCTCCGGCGAAACGGGGACGCTCTCCGAGAACAGAATGGTCGTCTCGTTCGAGACCCTCGCCACGAAATTCGCCCACGTCCCCCAGGTGAGGATCGACTGCTCCGCTCGGTCGGCGAACATGAGGCCGAGCTCGCTTCGCTCGAGCTGCTCCGTCGCGAGCACCGTCCCATCGGGAGCGACGTCCTCGAGCCGGAGGTCCGCAGGGCTCGCGTACAGCTCGCGCGAGCGTCCCTCCTCGGACACGGCGACCACCCTGTTGCGAATGATCCGCCCCGCGGTGAAAAGCACCTCCGAACCGTCGGGCGACCAGGCGAGACCGAGGACCCGCGGCCACCGAGGGGTCAATGCCGTCGAGTGCCCCTGGAGGTCGACCACCCTCGCCTCGCCCATGTCGTCGTTGAAGAACGGATGATGGAGGAAGGCGATCCGGTCTCCCCCAGGGGAGAATCGGGGATTCGAGATCCAGCCCGTGGTCTGGAAGAGCACCTTGCCCACCGGGAACTCGAGCCTGCTCTCTGCGCCGACGTCACGAACCACGGCCAGCTCGCCGGCCGGGGACCAGTCGGCGAACTCGACCTGCTCCACCAGCTCCCGGGGCGTGCCCCCGACACCTCCCACGCGCGCCAGGGTCCCCTGGACCGCGAACGCACGGTTGAATCTCGGCTGGAGCAGCAGCGCGAGGTCTCCGGAGCTCGAGACGCCGAGTAGGAGCGCGTCGGTCACACCCAGCGACTGGGGCTCGACGCTTGCGGACGTCTTGCCGAAGACCTCCTCCGCCTTTCCGTCGAAGCTCGCGCTGAAGACGATCCGACCGTCCGGCGCGAACCGCGCGGCGCGCACCGCCCCGAGCCTGTGGATCACCGGCTGCACGTCGGCCCGCGGGACATCACCCGTGGTGGACCGCCCGCCCCAGACCAGGGCGGCCACCAGCGCCGCGAGCGCGGCGAGGCCCAGGAGTGCCGGGGCGAGGAGGCTCCTTCGCCGGGTTGCCAGCGGGGGACCCGGCGCCGTGGGGCTGCGGACGACCTCGAGCGCGAAGGCCAGATCGGTGGCGGACTGGAACCGGCTTTCTGGCTCCTTCTGGAGGCAGCGGAGCACCACCTGCCCCACCGCTGGCGGGACCGTCGAAGGGAGGGGCGGAGGCTCCTGGTTGAGGATGGCGTAACCGCTCTCGACCAGCGAGGCGCCGGGAAAAGCACGCTCTCCGGAGAGCAGTTCGTGGAGCACCGTCCCCAGGCTGAAGATGTCGGTGCGCGAGTCGACCGGCTCTCCGCGGACCTGTTCCGGGGACATGTATCCCGGCGTCCCGAGCACCGAGCCCGTCCGGGTGGAAGCACCGGCGGGGGTGACGGTGGCGTCCATCATCGCATGGGGGCCCGCTCGCACCTCCTCGGCGAGCTTGGCGATGCCGAAGTCGAGCAGCTTCACCTGCCCGCCGGCGGCGATGAACACGTTGTCCGGTTTCACGTCCCGGTGGACGATGCCGCGCCGGTGGGCCGCGGCCAGCCCGTGGGCGAGCTGGATCCCCCAGTCCAGGGCGGTGGCCGGTGGCACCCGGCCCCGCGTCATGCGCTGTCGCAGGGACTCTCCCTCCAGCAGCTCGGTGACGAGGTAAGGCGCGCCGTCGTGGACCCCGACGTCGTAGACCACCACCACGTTCGGGTGGTTGAGCGAGCCCGCGATCCGGGCCTCCTGCTCGAATCGCCGCACCAGGTCGGGGTTGCTCGCCAGCGACTCGTTGACGACCTTGAGGGCGACCTCGCGGCCGAGGCGGCTGTCACGCGCCCGGTAGACCTCGGCCATGCCTCCCGCGCCCAGGACGGAGAGGACCTCGTAGGGACCGAGCCTGCTGCCGGGGACCAGGCGCACGACGCCGGAGACTCTAGTTCAGAGCGGACCCGCAGTGGCCGCGCGGGCGGCCCGGAGCGTCGCCTCGAGCGCATCGAGCCGGACCGGGACCGGCTCGCCTCCGGCGAGCGGCTTGAGGTGCGCCTCGCCCGAGGTCAGCTCTCGCGAGCCGAGAACCAGCGCGTACGTCGCCCCCGACTTGTCTGCCCGCTTCATCTGACTCTTGAGGCTTCCGCTGCGGGCGTCGAAGTCCACCCGGTGTCCGGCCCGCCGCAACCGGCTGACCAGCGCCAGCGCGGCGTCGGCCGCGCTCTCCTCCGCCACCGCGACGAAGAGCCCCGGGCGCACGGGCTGCACCGTCCCCTTCGCCTGGAGCAGGAGGGTGAGCCGGTCCATCCCCAGCGCCCAGCCCACCGCCGGGGTGTCCGGCCCGCCCAGCTCCTTCACCAGCCGGTCGTACCGCCCCCCGCCACCCACCGCCGAGGCCGTGCCCAGCACCGGGTCATCGGAGAGAAACTCGAACGCCGTGCGCGTGTAGTAGTCGATGCCCCGAACCATCCGGGGGTTCACCCGGAAGGGGATGCCGAGCAGCCCCAGCTGCCGCTGCACCGCCTCGAAGTGCGCCCGCGCCTCGCCCGAGAGCCCGTCGGTGATGGCCGGCGCGAGGGCGAGCACCGCCTGGCAGCTGGGGTTCTTGCAGTCGAAGACCCGGAGGGGGTTCTTCTCCGTGCGCTCCTGGCACTCGGCGCACAGCTCGGTCCGGTGCGCGCGGAGGAACGTCCGGAGCGACTCGAGGTAGACCCCCCGCGTCTCCGGGTCTCCGAGCGAGTTCAGCTCCACCCGGATTCCCTCCAGCCCCACCGCATCGAACAGCTGCATCGCCAGGTCGATGAGCTCGGTCTCCTGCGCCGGCGCCCGGACGCCATAGGCCTCCGCCCCCACCTGCCAGAACTGCCGGTAGCGCCCGGTCTTCATCCGCTCGTACCGGAACATCGGCCCGAGGTACCACCAGCGGGTCACCGGCTCCTTCTGCGCCACCGCGTGCTCGACGTACGCCCGGACCAGCGGTGCCGTGCCCTCGGGGCGGAGGGAGAGGCTGCGGCCTGCCTTGTCCTCGAAGGTGTACATCTCCTTGCCCACGATGTCGGTGGCCTCGCCGACGCTGCGGACGAACAGCGCGGTGTCCTCCACCGCGGGGGTCCGCGCCTCCTCGTACCCGAAGCGGCGGAAGGTCTCGCGGGCGGCGGCCTCCAGCACCTGCCAGACCGCGATGTCGGGCGGGAGGAGATCGTTCATCCCCTTCACCCCCAAGATGCGCTGGCTCACGGAGCGCCTCCGATGCGCTGTCCCATCCGTACCACCGCGCCCGGCACCAGCGACTCGTCCCAGACCACCTGCCCCGGCTCGAAGAGGAGGATGACGGTGGAGCCCATCTCGAAGCGCCCCAGCTCCGCGCCCTTCTCCACCGGCCTCGGCGGGAGGTAGGTCCGCAGCCCCGCCTCCTGCCCGACGTGGGTCACCCGGTCGTCGTAGGCGGCGCGGATCCGCCCCACGCAGGTGGCGCCCACCTTCACCACCGCCGTCCGGCCGAAGGCCGCGGTGTCGATCACCGTCACCAGCCGCTCGTTGAGGCAGAAGAGCGCGTCACGGTTCCGGACCGTCGCCGGGTTCACCGGCCAGAACTCGCCGCGGAGGTACCGCGAGGCGACCACCGCGCCCTCCACTGGCGCGTGCACGCGGTGGTAGTCGCGGGGGGAGAGGTAGAGGGTGGCGAAGGCCCCTCCGAGCGCGAAGCGCCCGGCGAGCTCCGCATCATCGAGCAGCCGGTCCACCGGAAAGTGGATTCCCTTGGCCTGCAGGCAGCTGCCGCGCTCGAGGATGCCGGCCTGGCTCACCACGCCATCCACCGGAGAGACCACCGCGCGGGGGTCGGGGTCGACCGCCCTCGCCCCGGCGCGCAGCCCGCGGCTGAAGAAGTCGCTGAACCGACCGTAGCCGCCGAAGTCTCGCTCGGCCTCGCTCATGTCCACCCGGTAAGCCCGGGCGAAGGCACGCATCGCGGCCTGGTGGACCCCCGCCGGAGCAGGAAGGCGGGTAAGTGTCCCCACCGCCCGGGAGAGCGCGGACTTGGGGACGAGGCGCATCAGCGCGAGGAAGGCACCGTCTTGCATCGCAGCTGCCGACACTAACTCCCGGCGTCGGGCGGCGCAGGGGACGCCCCACCGTCCACCGCCGTGCGCTGGAGCGCGGCCTTCGGCACCACCCCGAGCACCGTCTGGCTGTCCGCCAGCACCACCGAGTTCACCAGCCCCGGCATGGCGTTTCGGCAGCGGTAGGAATCCACCATCGCATACGAGTCCCGGGTTCCCTTCCCGGTGACCTCGACCGGACCAGCGGGCTCGAAGCAATCACCGAAGAGGCGGCCGAAGTCGCGGGTGCTCATTCCGGCGCTGGGTGCTGACGGCGGACCGGCGTCCGGGGCGGCCACGGACTGCGGCCGCGGCGGTCCGGGCGGAGCGGGCGGAGGACTCACCGACTGCCCCGAGAACTTGGGGGGCGTCCGGGCCTCGGCCAGAGCCTTCTCCTGCTGCGACGAAGCCTGCTCCAGCCGCGTGCGGTTGTCGCGGATGCGGGCCAGGAGCTGGGCGGCGGCCTGGGCGTCGAGCGAGTCCGCGGGCACCTTCTCCAGCAGAGCCTCCACCTCGTGCATCGCCGGGTCGAGGTAGGCGTCGTCCAGCTCCTTGGCGTAGAGCTTGTTGAACCGCTCCGAGGCGCGGGTGAACTCGGGCGATGGCTCCCTGCGCGCGCACCCGGGCAGGACCAGCAGCAGCACCACGGCGAGCGAACGGGTCGGCACGGGTCAGACCCCCAGGAAGAGACGGCGGCCGAAGTTCGGCGCGAGCTCGGCCTCGAAGATGCGCCGGGCCGCGCCCTCGATGTCGTACTCCACGCGGACGTACTCCACGGTCCGCGCGGTGGTGTCACAGACCACGAAGCAGGCACGGTTGTCGTAGTCGCGGGGCTGGCCCACGCTCCCCACCGAGATGAGGTACTGGTAGCCCCGGCGGAAGGCGAACTTCTGGGCCACCACGTCGTTCACCTCGCCGTTGCCCAGGGCGAAGGCCTTGCAGAGGTGGCTGTGGCCGATGAAGGTCACCTCGGCCAGGTCCTCCATCGCCGGCACCAGCTCGCGGGCCTGCTCCAGGGCGAAGACGTACTCGTAGGCGCGCGGCTCCACCGGCGAGCCGTGGCTGAAGCCGATCTCCCCCACCCGGTAGGTGTACGGGAGGCTCCGGAGCCAGGCGTGGTTCTCCTCGGTGAGCACCTGGGCGGACCAGTCCAGGGCGTGCCGGGCCCCCTCGTAGTAGAACGAGTAGTCCATCCGGCCGGCGACCGCGGCGTCGTGGTTCCCGAGCAAGGTGACCTCGGCCACGCTCCGCACCAGGTCACAGCAGGCGTTGGGCGAGGCGCCATAGCCGACGATGTCCCCGAGTGACACCACCCGGTCCACCTTCTGTGCCTCGACGGAGCGCAGCACCTCGGTCAGGGCCTCGAGGTTGGAGTGGATGTCCGAGATGACGGCGAAGCGCATCGGCCTCCTGGGCCGCCTGACATTACACGACCTTGCCGACCCGGGGGCCTCCATGCTTTGCCGGCCTCCATGCGCACCGTCGTCACCGGCTCTCTGGCCTACGACTACCTGATGACCTTCCCGGGGAAGTTCCGGGAGCACTTCCTGTCGGAGCGGATGCACCGGCTGACGGTGAGCTTCCTGGTGGACGACATGCGCCGGCTGCGGGGCGGGGTGGCCGGTAACATCGCCTGGACCCTGGCGTTGCTCGGGGGGCGGCCGCTCCTGGTGGCCACCGCCGGCGAGGACTTCGCCGAGTACCGCGCGGCGCTGGACCAGGCCGGCGTGGATACCTCGGGGGTGACGGTGATCCCCGGTGAGTTCACCGCCTCCTGCTTCATCAACACCGACCTGGACGCCAACCAGATCGTCGCCTTCTACGCCGGGGCCCTGTCGCACGGGCACCGCCTGGAGCTGGGCGGGCGCGGGCTGGGTCCCGGGGACCTGGTGGTCATCAGCCCCACAGACCCCGAGTCGATGCTGAAGGCGGTGGAGGCGTGCCGGGCGGCGCGGGTGCCCTACCTCTTCGACCCGGGCAAGCAGACCCCCCGGCTCGAGCCGCAGCAGATCCTCGACGGGATGGAGTCGGCGGCGGCAGTCATCGGGAACGACTACGAGTTCGCGCTGATGTCCCAGAAGACGGGGAAGAGCGAGGCGGTGCTGCAGTCCATCGCCCCGGTGACCATCGTCACCCGCGGCGAGCAGGGCTCGACGGTGCTGGAGCGCGGCAAGGCTCCGGTCGACGTCCCGGTGGCCCCCATCTCCGCCCTGGTGGACCCCACCGGGGCGGGCGACGCCTACCTGGGCGGGCTGGTCTACGGAATGGCCCGGCAGCTGCCGTGGCCGGTGGCCGGGCGCGTGGGCGCCGTTGCCGCCGCGTACGCGATCGAGGTCCGGGGCTGCCAGGAGCACCGGTTCTCGCATGGCGAGTTCCTCGCCCGCTACCGCGCAGCGTTCGGAAGCTCGGCCGAGGTCGCCGCCGCGCTCCGCTGAGGCAGGGGCCCCTTCACCGCACCGCGCCCGCCGGCACCACCGGGACGAGGGCCTTCAGGTCGTCGTCGGTGAAGACGATGCCCGCCCCGAGGAAGAAGTCCCGGCCCGCCAGCACCCGGTTGTCGAGCTGGCTGTAGATGGGCCGGTTGAAGATGTCGTCCACGCCGGCGTTCAGGTACAGATGCTGGAGGAAGGTGAACTGCAGGCTGGTCCGCACCCGCGGCCAGCGCAGCCGCTGGTTGGCGAAGTCGAAGAAGTCCGTCTTCAGCGCCAGCTGGTCCTTCCAGAAGTGCAGGTCCACCCCCACCCCGCCGGTGCTCTCGATGATGCCGAAGCGGAAGGTGGCCCAGTAGAACCGCTTGGCGAACTCGGCCGAGAACCGGAGCGAGTTGATGCTGGTGACCGTGCGCTTCTGGAGCGCCGGGTCGTCACGGGACGGCGGGTTGGTCTGGATGTACTCGGTGGTCTCCACGCCCCGCGGATCGCTGATCAGCGAGATGATGTAGTACTTGTCCGGCCGGGCGATGATCCGCAGCGTGGCGTCGATCTTCGCCGCCCCGGCGTTGAACAGGTAGTCGCTCCGGATGTTGGCCTCGAGCTTCAGGCCCACCAGCCGCTGGGCGTAGTTGGAGACGTCCTCGATGGTCTCCCCCACCTGCCGGCCGAGCTTCTCGTCGGAGACGATCTCTCCCACCGCACCCCGACCCTCACGGATGTTCTCGGTGACCGCCTGGAGGTTCCCCAGGGTGGCGTCGAGCTTCTGGAGCGAGCTGCCGATGGACGACAGCTGCTCGGCCCCACCGTCGGTCCCCATGTTGGTCTTGACGTCGGCCACCATCCGCCGCACGTCGCCGGTGAGGACCCGGATGTTCTCGACGATCTCCCGGAAGCTGGAGGACTCACCCTCGGTCGCGCTGCGCATCGAGGCGGTCACGTCGCGCACGTTCTCCAGGATCGCCTCGATGTTCTGGCTCGAGCGCTGCGCGGTGTCGTTGACCGACTGGCTGAGCTCGGTGAGGTTCCGGACGATGGTCTTCAGCGACTCGGTCCCCGCGTCGCCGCCCAGGGCCTCCCGGAGGGAGGTGGTGACCGACTGGATGTCGACGGTGATCTTCCCCAGCGTGTCGAAGAGGGCCTGGAGCCCCTGCTGGTCGATGACGTGGGTGATCTCCCCGCCGTCGGGCATCAGCGGCGCGTTCGGACTGCCCACCTGGAGGTCGAGGAGGTAGTCGCCGAGGAACGACTCGGTCCGCTTGATGAGGGTGGCGTCGGTGCGCAACCCGATGTCCTTCCGCAGCCGGAGCTGCACCCGCGCCCGGGTGCCCACCAGGGTGATCTCCCGGATCTCCCCCACCGGGATGCCCGCCACCTGCACCCGGCTCCGGGTCCCGAGGCCCGAGGCGTCGCGGAACATCGCGTACACCGTGAGGGTGTCCGCCCCCAGCGTGCCCCGCCGGACGAAGATCAGAAAGGCCACCAGGAAGCCCACCGCGGCGAGCACCAGCAGCCCCACCCGGAAGGGGGTGACGAGCGTCTTCACGACTTGCCGAACCACATCTGGAGGAAGTGCTTCAGCTCCGGATGCTGGCTGTGCCTCAGCTCCTGCGGAGCCCCTTCGGCGACGATCTTCCCCTTGAAGAGGAAGGCCACCTTGTCCGCCACCTTGAAGGACGAGGCGATGTCGTGGCTGATGACCACCTGGGTCACCTGGAGCTCCCGCTTGGCGGTGAGGATCATGTCGTCCACGTAGTCGGTGGTGATCGGGTCCAGCCCGGTGGTGGGCTCGTCGTAGAGCACGATCTTCGGGTCGAGGACGATGGCCCGGGCCAGCCCCACCCGCTTGCGCATGCCGCCGGACAGCTCGGCCGGGTAGCGCTCCTCCACGCCCTGCAGGCCGACGATGGCCAGCTTCTCCCGGACCTTGGCCCGGATCTCCTCCTCGGACAGCTTGGTGTGCTCGCGCAGGGCGAAGCTGACGTTCTCGTACACCGTCATCGAGTCGAACAGGGCCGCGCCCTGGAACACCATCCCGAACTTTCGCCGGACCCGCTCCAGCTCGACCTCGTCCAGGGGGACGATGTCCTCGCCGTCCACGATGACCTTCCCCCGGTCCGGCTTGAGCAGGCCAATCATGTGCTTCATCAGCACCGTCTTCCCCGAGCCCGAGCCGCCGAGGATGACGCAGGTGCTCCCCTCCTCGATGTCGAGGTCGATGCCGGTCAGCACCTGGTGGTCCTCGAAGGACTTCCAGAGGTCCTGGACCAAGATCATCGGAGGCTTGCTTGCGTCGGCGCTCATCGGTGGAACAGCAGCCCCATGAAGTAGTCCTCGATGAAGACCGACACCGCGGCGTCCACCATGGCACGGGTGGTGGCCTGACCCACGCCCTTGGCCCCGCCGTGAGCGTTGTAGCCCCGGTAGCACGCGATGAGGGTCACGGTGAAGCCGAAGACGGCGCCCTTGGCCAGGCCCTCCCAGATGTCCTGGGGAGCCAGGAGGTTCTGGGTGCGGAGGACGAAGGTCCCGACCGACAGGCCCTTGAGTGGCACGGCGACGAAGAAGCCCCCGCTCAGCCCCGCGGTGTCGAAGATCATCGTCAGCAGCGGCACCATGCACAGGCCCGCCAGCACCCGGGGCACCAGCAGGTACTGCACCGGGTTCACCGCCATGGTCTCCAGCGCGTCGACCTGCTCGGTGACCCGCATCGTCCCCAGCTCGGTGCACATGGCGGAGCAGGCCCTCATGGTCACCATCAGCGCGCTGAACACCGGGGCGAGCTCCCGGGTCACGGTCAGGGCCACCGTCGGGCCGACCAGGCTCTCGGCCCCGAACAGCTCGAAGGCGCTCCAGGACTGGGTGGCGAACACCATCCCGGAGAAGGTCCCGGTCAGGGCGACCAGCACGATGGAGCCCACCCCGACGAAGTCGAACTGGGCGAAGACGTTCTGCAGCCGGAAGGGTGGTCGGAACGTCCAGACGAACACCGAGACCGCGAGGGAGAGCAGTCCGCCGACGGTCTGGAACACGCCCAGGACGCCGTTGCCGACCCCCTCCACCAGGCCGACCAGCGGGTTCCTCTTGGGCGCGGAGTCGAGATCGGAGGTGGTCATCGCAGGCGCCGGGTCATCCTAGGGCAGCCGACCCACCCCGGCATCTTCCAGCGCAGGCGGGGCCTTCAGCTCCGGACGACGACCCGAGGCACGCGCGCCCCGATGGCGCAGAGCACGTCGTAGGCGATGGTGCCCTCCAGCGCCGCGAGCTGGTGGGCGTCCTGGACCTCGGCGCCCTGGCGTCCGAGGAGCACCACCTCGTCCCCCACCTCCACCCCCGGGACGTCGGTCACGTCCACCATGCACAGGTCCATGCACACGCGGCCCACGATGGGCGCACGCCGCCCGCGCACCAGCACGGCCCCCCGGTTGGAGAGCAGACGCGACCAGCCGTCGGCGTAGCCCACCGGGAGGGTGGCGATGCGCGAGGGGCGGGGCGCGGTCCAGGTGCTCCCGTAGGAGATGGGCGTCCCGGCGGGCACCGATTTCAGGTGGACCACCGCGGTCTTCCAGCCGAGGACGGGCTCGAGGACCCGCGGCGGCCGGAGCCAGGGTGCGGGCGAGAGCCCGTAGAGGGCCAGCCCCGGCCGTGCCAGGTTCATCTCCACGCCGTCGCGGGCCTCGGGGAGCGCGAGCAGTCCCGCGCTGTTCGACAGGTGGCGCCAGCGCGGGTCGAACCCGGCCGCCCGCATCTGCCCCAGCGCGGTCCGGAAGCGGGCGATCTGCTGTGCGGTGAGCCCGGCGTCGGCCAGGTCGGCGTTGGCGAAGTGCGAGCAGAGCCCCTCCAGCTCCACCCGCTGGCATCCGCGGGCGGCCTCGAGGAAGGCGGGCACGTCGGCCGGGAGCACCCCCAGCCGGCCCATCCCGGTGTCCACCTTGAGGTGCGCCCGCGCCCGGGTGCCCCTGGCCCGGGCCGCGGCCTCGAGCGCGGTCAGGTGCTCGGGCCGGAAGACCACCGGAACCATCCGCTGCTCGAGCATCGCCTCCCAGCCACCCTCGTACGCCCCGCCGAGCACCAGGATGTCGCTCTGGAGCCCGGCCTCGCGGAGCACGAGCCCCTCCTCCACCAGGGCCACGCCGAGGAAGCGGACGCCCGCCGCCTCGAGCGCGCGCGAGACGGGCACCGCGCCATGGCCGTAGGCGTCGGCCTTGACCACCGCCAGCACGTCCACGCCGGGCGCGGCGGCACGGAGCGTCTGGTAGTTGCGCGTCAGGGCCCCGAGGTCGATCTCGGCTCGGGTCGGGCGGCTGGGCACGGGGGTTCTCTCTCCTGGAGGATGGCTGCCGGTCGATCCCGAGGCTACTCTGCCTCTCGGACCCCGGGCGCGTCCTGCATCGCGCAGGCCGGGCCAGAGCTCCCCGGGGCCTGCCCCCGGACCGGACAGGCAAGGGACGACACGACATGGCGACGCATCGGGTGGGCGGCGAGGTCGATGCCACGTGCACGCGCTGCAAGATGGAGCTGGCGCACACCATCCTGGCGATGGTGGGGTCGAAGGTCGCTCGCGTGCGCTGCAACACGTGCGGGAGCGACCACGTGTACCGCGGCACGCAGACCACGTCCCGGTCCGCGGCCGTACGGCCACGCGCCGCGCCGGCGGAGAAGACGGTGGTGGGGTGGGAGGCCCAGATCGCCGCGCTCGACGTCTCCACCGCCCAGGACTACCGGTCGGACCACACCTACGGCGTGGACCAGGTGGTCCGACACCCCACCTTCGGCCTGGGCATCGTCCGGGCGGTGCGCCAGGACAAGCTGGACGTGGCGTTCAAGACCGCGGTGCGCACACTGGTGCAGGGGCGCGGCGCGGGCACTGCTCGCCCCTCCTTCGCCCCACCTCATCGGCCCGAGGACGCGCCCGACGCCGGCGACGAACGCTGAGCCGACCACAAAGGCTGCTAGCCTCGGCGCGACGCCACGTGCGCCCCGCTCCCCTCCCCGCGCTCCTGACCCTCGCCCTCGTCACCTCCGCGCACGCCGCGCCGGTGGTGGAGGCCGAGCCGTCTCGCCTGGTGCTCGGCCCACGAGCGCGGGCGGAGATCACCGTGCGCAACGCCGGCTCCGGTCTCCGCGCCGCGGTGTCCACCGGCACGCTCACCGCCGGCACCTCGGGCGAGGACTTCACCCGCTTCCTCTGGACGCCACCGGCCGACCTCCGTGCCCCGACCCTGGTGCTCTTCGCCTTCTGGAGCGGCGATGCCCCCTCGCTGTCCGACATCACCGTGCTCAGCCTCCCCTGCTCCGGACGCACCGAGCTGGCCATCGACACCGAGCCGTCGGCGCAGGTGACGGTGGAGGTGGCAGGAGCGCGCTTCGGCCCACGCCGCGCGGACCGGCAGGGCCGGCTGAAGATGCCGGTGGAGGTCGGCCCGCATGCACACGAGGCCCGGGTCATCGCCGAGCTGTCGGACCAGAGCAAGATCCGTGTGCTCCCCCTCAGCCTCCCGCCCTCCCCCTGGCTGCTGGCGCTCGATCCGGAGTCGAGCGTCGAGGGCGCGCCGGTGCACGCGCTGGTGGTGGTGCCCGACACGGAGGAGTCGGCGGGCACCGAGATTGCGGCCGACGGGGCGAAGGTGGAGCAGCTCCAGTCCCTGGGCCGGCGGCTCATGGTCCGCATCGTCCCGGAGCGAGGCCGGAGCTCGGTGCCGCTGGTGGCCCGCACCCTGGACGGCTCGACCCGCGCCCAGGCGACGCTGGAGGTGGTCCGGGCCGTCGCCCCGGCCGCGGTCGAGGCGCCTCCTCCCGCACCCCCAGCCGGGCGATGGGTGCTCGGCGGGGCCATCGGAGGCTACGTCGGTGGCGGCTCCAACGCCGGCCCCCAGGGTGGGCTCACCGTGGGCTACGGCCTCCCCCGCCTCCCGCTGGTGGTCGAGCTGGAGGTGGGTGTCCGCTCGCAGTCGATGAGCACGCAGGTCGGAACGCTGGGAGTCCAGACGTCTTCGCTCCTGGTCTTCCCCATCGAGCTGGCGCTCCGGTGGGAGGCGGTGTCGGCGGGGAACTTCCGGCTCGGGGTGCGGGGCGGCGGCGGAGTGCTCGCTGGCAGCCACCACCTCTCGAGCACCTTCGACGCCGCGCTGAGCGAGGGCGCGCTCGGATGGGAGCTGTTCGCCGCGGTCCAGGCCGGGCTCCAGGTGGGCCCGGTGGAGCCGTACCTCGAGGTGCGAGCGGCGCTGTCCAAGGTGAGCACCGATCATCTCGAGGCCCATCCGGGCGGCGGGGTCTTCTCGGTGGGCGTCCGGGGAGAGCTGAGATGAGCCTGCCCCGAGGCATCCTGGTGGCGCTCTGCCTGGCAGGCTGCAGCGGCGCGACGTTGCCGCCGCCCAAGGTCGTCTCGGTCGACCCGCCCGGGCGCCCGGCCTCGAGCAGCGGCCCGGTGACGGTGACCCTGGATGCGGTCCTGCCGACCCTGGCCGACCACGGCGCGGGCACGGCCACGGTGGACGACCGGCTCACCCTGAAGATCGGTCCCCGCCCCTTCGGGCCGTCTCACTGGACCGACGCCGGGGTGGTGACCGACTTCCTGCCCTCGGTACTCCCCGACGGCAGCTACGACGTGACGGTCGAGCTCGGGGACGGTCGGGTGGCCATGGCCACCGACGCCTTCCGGGTCACCCCTGGCGACTGGCCGGTGGGCTACACCGTGGACACCATCGGCGACCAGACCTCGGGCGTCCCCTTCGGAGTCACCATCCGCGCCCGCGGCGCGTCCGACGGGGGTTACGGCGGGACCGTGAACCTCTCGGTCCCCGGCGCCGCGGTCAGCCCGAGCCTCACCGGCGGCTTCGTCGACGGGGTGCGGGTGGAGGTCATCACCGTCACCGTCGACAACCCCGGGGTGTACCACCTCGACGTCTCGGATCTCGCCGGGCGCCCCGGCCGGTCGCTGAACTTCTTCGTCGCTCAGTGACGGAGCAGCGCCAGCGCCCGGGCCATGTCGGCGGGGAGTGGGGCGGACACGTCCAGGGCCGGCAGACGCTCGCCTCCGGGCAGGATGAGCCGGGCGGCGTGGAGCGGCGTGCGGGCCAGCACCACCGCATCCGAGGGCCCGCCCAGCTGCCGCTCGGTGACCGGGTCCGGCCGACCGTACTGCGGGTCGAGGAGGAGCGGCGCACCGGCGTGGCGCAGGTGGACGCGGATCTGGTGGGTCCGTCCGGTGAGCGGCCGGGCTTCCACCAGCCCCACGTCGCCGAAGGTCTCCAGCGGGGCGAGCTCGGTCAACGCCGGCTTTCCCTCGTCGCCCGGGCCCGCCACCCTCATCCGGGCGCGGCGGGCTGCCACCAGCGCCGCCTCGACGCGCAGAGGCCCGGCGAGGGGCGGCGAGACCAGCGCCAGGTAGCGCTTGTCGGCCAGCCCCCGCTCGAAGGCGAGGCTCGCCGCCCGGTGGGCGGCGGCGTCGAGCGCGAAGAGGAGGACGCCCGAGGTGTCGCGGTCCAGCCGGTGGACCACCCACAGTGGACGACCGAGCTGGGACTCGAGGCGGGCACGCACGGCAGGGCCACCGGCCTCGCTCCGTCCGGGGATGACCGGGACGCCCGCGGGTTTGTCCACCGCCACCAGGCCGTCCCCGGACCAGAGGACGGCAATCACAGCACGTCGTCGGCCGAGAGGACCTCCACCGGGCCGAAGCGCTCGAGCTGCGGACGGAGCCGCTCCGCCGGCCCCACCACCACGGTGAGGGGCGGCTCGGGGAAGCAGTACCGGGCCGCGGCCTCCCTCGCCTCGGCGCGGGTGACGGCGCGCACCCGGTCGCGGTAGCGGTCCAGCCAGTCGTCGCCCAGGCCGTACAGCGCCATGTCGGCGAGCACCGCCGCCAGGGACTCGTTGGTCTCGGTGCGCAGCGGGAAGAGGCCGGCGAGGTACCGCTGGGCCTTCTCCACCTCGGCCTGGGTGGGCCCGCGTTCGCGCATCCGGTCGACCTCCTGACGCATGACCGACAGCAGCTGCCCGGTGGTCTCCACCTTGGTGAAGCTCGAGACCGAGAAGAGGCCGCCGGCCCGGAGGGTGTCGAACGACGAGCCCACCCCGTAGGAGAGCCCGCGCTTCACCCGGACCTCGCGCACCAGCCGCGAGGTGAAACCGGCGCCGAGGGTGACGTTGACCACCTGGGCGGCAAACTGCACCGGCGCGCCACGGCGGTATGCCGGGCCGGCGAGCCTGACCTGGCTCTGCGTTTGATCCGGCCGGTCCACCACCACCACCTTCCCGGCGTGCCCCACCCGCTCGGGCGGCGGCACGTCCACCCCGTGATCGGGCCCACCCGCCCAGGCGCCGAAGGCCTCCTCGACCTGGGCGGCGACGACGTCGGGGTCCACCGCCCCGACGACGAAGAGGCTCGCCGGCCGGGGCCCGAAGTGATCGGCGTGGAACCGGACCGTGTCGTCCCGGGTGACCCGCGAGACGGACGCCCGGGTCCCCGAGACGTCGTGCCCGTAGGGGTGGCGGGCCCAGGCGGTGCGGATCAGCGCCCGGTCGGCGAGGAGCGAGGGATCGTCCACGTCGTTGGCGAACTGCCCCAGGCTCCGCTCCCGCTCGGTGCGGACTTCCTCCTCGGGGAAGCTGGGGACCCGCACCAGCTCGGCGAGCACGTGGAGCATTGCCGGGAGGTGCTCGGCAGGCGTGGTGAGGGCCACCGCCAGCTGGTCCTCCCCGGCGAAGAGCCCCAGCGAGGCCCCCACGAACTCGATGGCCTCGTCCAGCGCGTGCGCGTCGCGGTGGGCGGTCCCTCGGCGGAGGAGCCGCATGGTGAAGTCCGCCAGCCCCTCCTTGCCCAGCGGGTCGGCCGCGGCTCCAGAGGAGAGCACCAGGCGCACGGCGACCAGCGGGATGCGGCCCCGCGGGGCGACGCTGACCGACAGCCCGCCCGGGGTCTGGAAGCGGCTGAGCCGGAGCCCCCGACCGGCGGCGACGGGCCGGACGCTGCGCTGCTTGGCGGCGTTCACCCCTGGCCGTCCTCGGGCACCAGGGTCACCACCGATCGCTGGGTGGGATCGAGCCACCGGCGGGCGGCGGCCTGTACCCTGGCCGCGTCGATGCGTCCGTAGGCCTCGGGCAGCGCGAGCCCGTGCTCCCAGCGCCCGAGGAGGAGCTCGTAGGTCCCGAGCCCGTGGGCCCGGCCGGAGTTGGAGGTGAACTCGCGGAGCAGGTGCGCCCGGAGGTTGTTGCGCGCCTTCTCCACCTCGCGGGGCTCGACCCCGCCTTCGGCGACCCGTCGCAGCTCGGCGTAGAGCGCGTCCTCGGCGGCCCGCACGTCGGCGTCGGGCTGCAGCTCGAGGTGGAAGGCGAAGAGCCCGGGATCTCGCCGCCAGCTCCAGTCGACGCCGACGTTGACCGCCAGCCGCTTGCCGTAGACCAGCGCGCGCTGGAGCCGGCTGCCCTCGCCCACCCCGAGGATGAACTGCAGCACGTCCAGGGTGAGGGTGTCGGGGTCGGTGACCTGGGGCCCGCGGTAGGCGACGAGGAGCGACGGAGCGCGCGAGGGGTGGCGCAGCTCGGCCCGGCGCTCGCCCCGCTGCGGCGGCTCGGCGTTGACGAATCCCGGCAGTGCAGGCCCCCGGGGGATGTCGCCGTACGCCTTGCGGATGCGCCTGAGCAGTGACTCGGGCTCGAAGTCCCCGGAGACCCAGAGGGTGGCGTTGTTCGGCGCGTAGAAGGTGCGGAAGTATGCCTCGCAGTCCTCGCGGCGGATGGCCTCGATGTCCGCCATCCAGCCGATGACCGGCCAGCGGTAGGGGTGCGACTGGTAGACCAGCGCGTGCAGCGCCTCGTCCATCAGCCCCGCGGGCTCGTTGTCCACCCGGAGGCGCCGCTCCTCCTTCACCACCTCGCGCTCGCTCCGCAGCGACCGGTCGTCGATGGTGAGGGAGCGCATCCGGTCCGACTCGAGGTCCAGCACCGTGTCCAGCGCCTCGGCGGCGAAGTCCTCGTAGTACACGGTGGCGTCGTGGGTGGTGTAGGCGTTGGACCGCCCGCCGCTGGACTCGAGGACCTCGTCGAACTCCTTGGGGCCGTACTTCTCCGCCCCGTTGAACATCATGTGCTCGAAGAGGTGGCTGATGCCGGTGATGCCCGGCCGCTCGTTCCGCGAGCCCACCTGGAAGAAGGTGTAGAGGCTCACCACCGGGGCGTCGTGGTCCGGCAGCATCCTGATGCGCAGGCCGTTGGAGAGTCGGGCCTCGTGGACGGGGAAGAGGTCAGTCTTTCGGCGTGGGCTCACGGGAAGGGCCCTGCATACCGCCCCCCCGGCGCCTTCGCACCGACTTCCCACCGCGGCCGCGCACCGCGGCGAAGACGAAGCCGCACCACACGCACTCCGCCCCCCGTGGCCCCGGGGGGAGCTCCAGCAGGCACCCCGGGCAGCGGTCGGACACCGTGGTGGGGCTGGCTGCCTGGGGCACCCGGGAGGAGCGCCGGCGTGTAGGCCTCTGGGCCAGCTGCCGCTCGAGGGTGCGCAACCGGTCCTCCAGCTCGGCGATGCGGTCGAGGAGCGCGCTGTCCTCGATTCGACGGGCCCGGGCGCGCGCGTTCACCACCCGCGCTACGCTGCCAGTGGGGACGCCCTCCCGCAAGAAACCGGACTTCCCGGGCACACCCACCACCGATGCTCCGCCGCGACACCCCGCCCACCCTCCCCGACCAGCCCCTCCACGGCGGCGTTCACACCCGCCCCTCCCAGCCGGAAGCGGTCCGCGCCCTGGAGGAGGCCCTGAAGACGCTGTCGGACCGGGAGCTCGCCCGCCTGCTCGATGGGGCGGCGAGGATGCCGGTGGAGCGGGCCCGCCAGGTCTTCGTGAACCGGAATCTCCGGATGGGGAACGTGGAGATGGTGGGGTTCGACATGGACTACACCCTGGCCATCTACCACCTGCGCCGGATCGAGCAGCTGTCGTTCGACCTGACCCTGTCGCGGCTGGTGACCGAGTTCGGCTACCCGCCGGAGCTGGGGCTGCTCCAGTACGACCACGGCTTCGTGATGCGGGGCCTGGTGGTGGACAAGTCGCACGGGAACCTCATCAAGATGGACCGCTTCGGCAGCGTGGGGCGGGCCTACCACGGGCTGTCGCCGCTGCCGCCGGACGCCTGTCACAAGCTGTACCGGAACGAGCGCATCCGGCTGACGAGCGAGCGCTACGCGTGGATCGACACGCTCTTCTCGCTGCCCGAGGCCTGGCTCTACGCGGCGATCATCGACCTGCTCGAGCGTCAGGGCCGCAAGGTGGAGTACGCCCGGCTCTACGACGACGTGCGTGAGGCGATCGACGCGGTCCACCGCGACGACTCGCTGAAGCGCGAGGTGCGCAAGGACATTGGCCGGTACATCTTCCGCGACCCCGAGCTGGGGCCGGCGCTGCACAAGCTGCGCTCGGGCGGCAAGAAGCTGTTCCTGCTGACCAACTCGCTCTGGGACTACACCGACGTGGTCATGTCGTTCCTGCTGGACGGGGTGGTGAGCGAGTACCCGTCGTGGCGGAACTACTTCGACGTGGTGATCACCGGGGCGAGCAAGCCGGCCTTCTTCACCGAGGGCCGTCCGTTCCTCGAGCTCGATGCCACCACCCGCGAGAACACGGTGCTCGGCGAGGCCAAGGCGCTCGAGCGGTGGAAGGTGTACCAGGGCGGCAATCTCCCGGCGCTGGAGCGGATGACCGGCGTCGGCGGGGAGAAGGTGCTGTACGTGGGGGATCACATCTACGGCGACATCCTCCGCTCCCGGAAGGCGTCACTCTGGCGGACGTGCATGGTGGTGCAGGAGCTGGAGGACGAGATCCGCTACACCGAGGGCCGCGGCGAGGAGATCGCCCGGCTGGGCGAGGTGGAGCTGCTCATCGCCCGGCTGGACGACGAGCTGAACGTCCGGAAGGCGCTCCTCAACGCCCTGGATCGCCGGCTGGACCGCGACGGCGGCGGCAACGGGGAGCGGGCGGCGATCGAGGAGGACCGGCGGCGGACCAAGTCCGAGCTGGAGCAGCTGCGCCGGGCGCTGCGGACCGCCACCGGAATCACCGACGTGCTGGAGCGCGACGTGGAGCTGGGCTTCAACCCCTTCTGGGGCCTGATGTTCAAGGAGGGGAACGAGAACAGCCGCTTCGGCTCGCAGGTGGAGCAGTACGCCTGCCTCTACACCTCACGGGTCAGCAACTTCCTCTACGTCTCGCCGATGCAGTACCTCCGGGCGCAGCGGGACCGGATGCCGCACGAGTGGGCCGGCGCTCCGACGGGCCGGCTGTCGCCGCTGGGGAGCGAGGGGCCGCCGAAAGGCGCCCAGCGCGGGTGACCTCTCGATGAGGCCTCACTGCCCCTTGAGCCGCGCACGCTTGTACGTCGAGTTGCGGAACCGGAGCGCATCCCCCTCGACCACCGTCGCGGCGATCGTCTCGTCCCTTCCCGCGGCACCGCCGATGCGGATCGTCACCTGGTCACCCTGGGCCGCGTAGGTGCCGACGTTTCCCGGGTCCTTGCGGCGTGCCGCCTCGAAGTCGAAGTTGCGCAGGTCCCCGCCGGGAACCTCCGGCAGCCCGTACCCCCGGTAGACCCGCCCATCCGCGGACAGCAGGTAGAACTCGGTGTCGACCTTGTGGTCGGTGGTCATTCCTCCGCCGCCGCTGAAGTTCGGGCGCAGGTACATCCTGTTCACCTGGGCGAGGTAGAGGCCCGCCCGGCCCTGGGAGGTGCCCGCCGGGCCCGCTGCGGCGCCGGAAGGTGGCGACGCCTGCGGCGGCGCGGGCGAGACGACGCTCATGCTCTGCAGCGACCTGAGCACGGGCGGCCAGCCCCGGTTCGAATCCAGGGTCTCCGGGGTGTCGGCAATGATGTCGACCAGCGCCACGGCGCCCTTGGCCAGCACGGCGATGCGCACGCGATAGCGAAGGCTGCCGCCGCGATCCTCGACGAAGATGGCAGAGCGAGCCGCGTCCGCGCCCTTCACCGGGAAGTCCTCCACGGTCGGCGCGCCGCGCAGACCGGCCTCCCGGTGACCCTCGGCCACCAGCTCCCGGAGGAGCGAGCTGCTGAACCGGGGCTCCAGGCCGCCGGTGAACGGGCGGAAGGGATAGACGTCGAGGCGCGCCGGAGGCCCGGGCGACACGTACCCAGCGCCTCCCTCGGGGGACATGACGCTGCGCACCCAGCCTTCCGGCGCTGGCAGTGCCAGCTGAGGCATCTGCTGGGGGGCAGCGAGCGCAGGCGGCACGCCGAGGACGAGGGCGGACAGCGCTGCCCCGGCGATCGGGGAGCGGAACCGGCGAGACATGCGGTCCATGCTGGATCCTCCTTCGGCCTGGTCGAGCAGACCTCCGAGCGTGCCGCGCTAGAGTGTCGCCGAGAAGAGAGCCTTTGGGGGTGCTGCTGACGGTTGACGCCTCCGGCGGCCTCGGGGTCTGCTCGCCGGCTCATCGGGAGGGGACGCATGCGAGGAGCTGGACGTTGGCGGGCCACGGCGTCGCGCGCGTGGCCTGCGGTTGCAGTCGCGTGCCTGATGCTGGGCAGACCCGTCGCCGCGCAGATGATGGACGTCGATGGACTGCTGACC
>Ga0335084_10000295_pt1 | contig 40077 bp, 42 predicted proteins | sample Lox_Sample_44_FD_206721 | JGI IMG/M metagenome (GOLD analysis project Ga0335084, IMG submission 206721) | Soil microbial communities from Loxahatchee National Wildlife Refuge, Florida, United States - Lox_Sample_4.4 | ecosystem: Environmental > Terrestrial > Soil > Wetlands | place: USA...
AGTCGTACACTGCCGCCTCGCCCATCCCGTCGTCGACCAGGACGTCGACCACACCCATCTTGTGGAGGTCGGCCGCGGTATAGATGCGTCCGGAAAAGATCATTTCTTCGGCGAGCCTCGTCCCTACGCGCCGGGCGAGCAGGCTGTACGCACCCATGCCGGGGAACAGATTGAACAGGATCTCGGGCAGGCCCATCCGGGCGCGTTGCTCCGCGACGATGATGTTCGAGGAGAGCGCAGTCTCGAAGCCCCCGCCGAGCGCTTCGCCCTGGACCAGGGAAATCGTGATCATCGAACTGTGGTAGTTGCATATCCGAGGGTACATGTTGTCGACGCACAGCTTGGCGTAGCGCATGAGCGTGTCGCGATCGCGGGCTTTGATCAGCTGCACGAGAGTGAGCAGATTTCCGCCGAGGTTGAAAATGCCTTCGATCTTCGATCCGCCCACGTAGTAGTGGATTTGGTGCAGCTCGCCGTTGTACAGAACGCGACCGCCGCAGGACTCGATGGCGCTGTCGTGAGCCCGCAGCTCCTCGAGCATCCCCAGGTTGAAACACGGCGACCCAGACGGCTTCATGAAGGTCCATGCAACCGCGAATTCCGGATCGAATCTGACTTCGATCTGATCGTACCTTTGCTGGAACATTGCTCCCATCGCCTTGAAATCGACCGGTGCGTTCATGATTCCCCTTTCAGTTGATGTGTTTTAGAAACGGATCGCGAAGAAATACTGTTTCGTGAAGACTATATACTCCCCAATCCGATGCTGACAAGAGAGGCTTATTCCATTGTCCTATCCCATTGTCATGGGGCGTTTGGGCCTGTGCTCAGGGATTTTTCCCCAATGCCGCTCAAAATCCACGGGGTCGATGGAGGCGAGCGCGTGAAAACTTGGCACTCGGGGGGGGCCAACGGCCCGGCGTGGGCTCGGAGACAGGGGGGCGCGGGCGCGCTGGCAGGATGAAGAATCTACGAACACGTGCTCGCATAATGGCGCTGGTGATTCTGGCAGCGCTGCCCGCGCTGATCCTGACCGTCTATAGCGCGATCGAGCGGCGCGAATCGGAGGAAAGACAGGCACGCGCGGAGCTGGTTCGCCTGGTGAAGCTGGCGGCGCTGCAGCAGTGGCAGGTCGTCGAAAGTGCCAGGCAGATGATGGTTGCTTCCTCGCAAATTCTTCTGACCCTGCTCGAGGATGGTCCGCGGTGCAAACAGTACTTCGCGGGCTTGCTCGCGCAAAACCGCAACAGCTACCATGCCTTGGGGCTGTTCGGAGAAAACGGCGAGCTGTTGTGCAACGCTGTGACCTGGCGCGAAAAGGTGTACAGCGGTGATCGGCTCTATTTCAGGCTCGCCAAGGAAACCGGCCGGTTCGCCGTAGGCGAATACCAGATAGGCCGGGTCACGGGCCAGGCCGGGATCAACTTCGGCTTTCCTGTCAAGGACGCGGAAAACAGGATCCGGGCCGTGGCTTTTGCGGGGCTCGATCTGGAAAACCTCGGCAAGATGGCGGAAGCGACTCCTTTGCCGCCCGAAGGAATCCTCAGCGTGATCGATGTTAAGGGGACGATCCTCTCGCGCAAGCCGGCTCTGAAAGAACACGTCGGCCACAAGCTCTGGAACGCGCAGGTAATCGAATCGATCCTCGCCGGAAGCGAGGGCGTGCTGGAGGCCAAGGGGGAAGACGGCGTCGATTGGCTGCTTGCCCACCAGGTTGTGTACAAGAATCCCGACGGCGCCTTCCCGTTGCGCGTCCTGGTCAGCGTCCCGCTGAGCCGGGTCTTCGCCGAGGCGAATCGGGCCATGGTTCGCGACCTGCTCGGCATCACGCTTGCGACGGTGTTTCTGCTGGTCGCTGCCTGGTTCGGCGCGGAGTGGTTCATGCTGCGCAAGTTCCGGGCGCTGCTTCAAGCGGCAGAGCGGATGCGCGGGGGCGATCTGAAGGCGCGCACCGGAATTCGCCATGGGAAGGAAGAGCTCAGCCAGCTTGCGGAAGCGTTTGACGACATGGCCGACGCGCTGCAACGGCGGGAGAAAGAGCTCCAGGAGCAGGCTATCTCCGACCCACTCACCGGTCTGTACAACCGCCGCTACCTGAACGAGTTCCTGCCACGCGAATTGGCGCGATCCGGCCGCAACGCCACCCCGGTTGCCGTGATCCTGATGGACCTGGACCAGTTCAAGCGGGTCAACGATTCTTTCGGTCACGAAGCCGGAGACATCGTTCTCGGCGCAGTGGGAAATCTGCTAAAAGGCAAGGTGCGCGGCAGCGACATTGCCTGCCGCTATGGCGGCGAAGAGTTTGCCCTGATACTGCCCGAAACCGGCGCAGAAGCGGCAGCGCGGCGCGCCGAGGACATCCGCGTGGCGATTTCCGCCCTTGAGGTGAGCCACGGCGGAAAGCCGCTCGGAAAGATCGCGGCGTCATTCGGGATTGCGCTGTTCCCGGATCATGCCCAGGACGCGGACAACCTGATGCGCGTGGCCGATATAGCGCTCTACGATGCCAAAGGCGCCGGGCGCAACCGGGTGGTCGTCGGTCAGCGGAGCGGCGCCGAGTCCGCGCGCCAACGGGAAAGGCGCACAGGGTCTGGCGGGAAATAAGGAGTTGCAACGTGGCTCCCCGACCAGGGCTCGAACCTGGGACCTGCGGATTAACAGTCCGTCGCTCTACCAGCTGAGCTATCGGGGATTAGCAGTCCGACCGAGCGGCTGGCCGGACAATCGGAAGGCGCGTATTCTAATTCGCGGTAGGGGTCCGGTCAACGCGAAGAAGGGCGAGCATTGCTCGACTATTCGCTGGAATGGATGCGCGGAAGGTTCGCGGCTTAGGCATAATTGGTTCCGAGACCGGCATTCCAGAGGAGAGTTCCCGTTTTCCCGGTGATGACTAGGGTCGCCCCGGCGTTCGCCGCACTGCTTCTCGGTCCCGCCATGTGCGCGGCGCAGGAGGGCGACTGGCCCAGCCGCGCGATCCAGATTGTCGTGCCCTATACACCCGGCACCGGTGCCGACATCCTCGCCCGCATCCTCGGACCGATGCTCGCCGAGCGCTGGAAAGTCGCGGTCGTGATCGAGAACCGGGCAGGCGCGTCGGGCAACATCGGTACCGACTTCGTCGCAAAGTCCGGGCCGGATGGCTATACCTTGCTTTGCACAGCAACTTCCTTCGGCACCAATCCGGCGATCAATCGAAAGCTGCCGTTCGATCCGGTCAAGAGTTTCGACCCGGTGGTTCAGCTTGCGAGCAGCTCGGTCTCGGTCATCGTCAATCCCGGATTGCCTGCGAAGTCGATGGGCGAGTTTCTCGAGCTCGCGCGCAGCCAACCCGGCAAGCTCAACTATTCCTCTCCAGGGAGTGGAGGGCCCCAGCATCTCGCCATGGAGCTGCTGAAGCAGCAAGCGCATATCGATCTCGTTCATGTCCCGTACAAGGGGTCGGGAGGCGCCCTGGCCGATCTGGTCGGGGGGCACGTACAGGCGATGATCGTCTCGCTGCAGACTGCCGCCCCCTATGTTCAGAGCGGTAAGCTGCGGATGTTGGCGGTGATGAGCTCGGAGCGCTCGGAGGCGTTTCCAGACATTCCAACGCTGAAGGAGCTGGGACTTCCGGATCTGGAGGTCGATACCTGGTACGGCGTCTTCGCTCCAGCTGGAACGAGCAAGGCTGCCGTGGTCAGGCTGAATGCAGAGCTGAACGCGCTGCTCAAGCAACCAGAGATTCGCGCCGTGCTCGCGAAACAGGGAATGCTGCCCGTGGGCGGAAGCCCCGAGCGCTTCGGCGAGCTCGTGCGCAATGAATTGGCGCGCTGGTCGCGGGTGGTCGCCGCTGCCGGGATCAAGGCCGACTGAAATCCGAGATTTCCGAAGACAAGGGAACCGATGAACCAGATTGAAGACCTCGTCGCAGCGTATCGAATTCTCGCCGAGCAGGGCGTTATCGATGCCTACGGCCACGTGAGCGTGCGCGCGGCGGGCGACCCGAAACGCTATCTCCTGGCCCGCTCGATCGCTCCGGAGCTGGTGACTCACGGCGATATTCTGGAATACGATCTGGAGAGCAATCCGATCAACCCCCGGGGGCGGGAGTCGGTGCGCGAGCGCTTCATTCACGGCGAGATCTACAAGGCGCGGCCCGACGTGAACGCGGTCGTCCACAACCATTCTCCTTCGGTGGTGCCTTTCAGCGTCACGACGATCCCGATGCAGCCGGTGTTCCACATGGCCGCGTTTGTCGGCGACGGCGTTCCGAACTTCGAAATCCGAGACGCGGAGAAAGATACCGATCTGCTCGTCAAGACTCCATACCTGGGACAAGCTCTCGCCAAATGCCTGGGCAGGAGCCCGGCTGCCCTGATGCGCGGGCACGGGTCCGTCACCGTGGGCGAAACCCTCCCGCGTGCCGTGGGGCGCAGCATCTATCTGGAGATGAGCGCTCGCATGCAGCTCCAGGCGATCACGATCGCGGGGCCGGGAGGCAAGATCACCTATCTCGACAAGGGTGAAGTACGTGCCTCCGTTCCGGCGCAGGACTACGGACGCGCCTGGCCGATGTGGCGGGCGAAAGCGCTTGCCGGCCTCAAGGCGGCGGAGTGAGCCTCGCGGCGTTCGCGCCGCTCCAGGTCCGATGATCTTCCAACTTATCGCACAGCGGCTCGCCGACCTCGGGAACGCGGGCCTGTTGCGACGCCGCTTCGTCCGCGAAGGCCCCCAGGGACCGCGCATCGTCGTCGAGGGACGGGAATACCTTGCCTTCTGCAGCAACGACTACCTCGGACTCGCGAACCACCCTCGCATCGTCGAAGCGGCTGTCGACGCAGCGCTGCGGTACGGAATCGGGCAAGGAGCTTCGCACTTGCTGAGCGGGCACAGCGCGCTCCACGAACGTCTTGAATCGTCGCTCGCCGAATTTGTGCGGATGCCCCGCGCCCTGCTTTTCTCGAGCGGCTATCAGGCGAATATCGGTGCCGTCACGGCGCTCGCCGGTGCCGGGGACACGGTCTTTTCCGACGCGCTCAATCACGCGTCCCTGATCGACGGAGTGCGCCTGTCGCGTGCCCAGGTCGTTCGCTATCCGCATGCTGACGTGGGTTTCCTGTCTCAAGCCCTCGCCGTGTCCGGCGGCAAGACCAAGTTGATCGTGACCGACAGCGTGTTCAGCATGGACGGAGATATGGCACCGGTACCCGCACTGCTCGAGTTGTGCGACCGCCACGACGCCTTGCTCCTGCTGGACGATGCACACGGATTCGGGGTCGTCGGGCCCGAAGGCCGGGGCACGGCTTTGCATTTCGGCCTGCGCTCTTCGCGCATCGTCTACGTCGGCACGCTGGGCAAAGCCGCGGGCGTGTCCGGTGCTTTCGTGGCCGGAGCCCCGGAAATCGTGGAATCCATCCTGCAGCGGGCGCGAACCTATACTTATACGACCGCCGCTCCGGCGATGCTCGCCGCCGCGGTCGAGGCGAGCCTGCAGCTTGTCCGAAGAGAAGAATGGCGCCGCGAGCACCTGCGAAATCTCGTCGGCGTCCTCCGGGAGTCGCTTCGAGAGGCCGAGGTCGAGCCCACGCCCTCCGATACTCCGATTCAGCCGCTCATCCTCGGCACCAACTCCAGGGCGCTGGGCGCGAGCACAGCAATGCGCGAGCGCGGGATCTTGGTGCCCGCGATTCGCCCGCCCACGGTTCCGGAAGGCACGGCGCGGCTGAGGATCTCGCTTTCGGCCGCGCATTCCGAGAGGGACGTTTCGCGGCTCGCGACCGCGTTGCGCGAGGTGTGCCGTGCCGGGGCCGAGGCACACGCCTAGATCGCGGCGAGCGAGGCGAATTGGGCCGGGGTTTTTTCGTGACGGGAACCGATACCGGCGTCGGAAAGACGCTGATCGCTTGCGCTCTTCTGCACGCGCTTGCCGGTAGCGGCAGGTCGGCGGTGGGCATGAAGCCGGTGGCCGCTGGATCCGAGGCGGGGCACTGGGCGGACGTGGAGGCCCTCGCCGCCGCAAGCGTGGTGCGTGCTCCTTCGCATCTCGCCAATCCCTATGCCTTCGAGCCGGCGATCGCGCCGCATATCGCAGCCGAGCTGGCGGAGGTACGGATAGAGATCGAAACGATCGCGCATGCCTATGAAGCGCTGTGCCGGCGCGCCGAGGTTGTCGTGGTCGAAGGGGTCGGAGGTTTTCTTGTGCCTTTGAATGCACGAGATACCGGCGCCGATCTCGCGAAGCGGCTGGCCTTGCCCATCGTGCTCGTCGTGGGGATGCGACTCGGCTGTCTCAACCATGCGCTGCTCACGCGAGCGCAGATCGAAGCCCACGGGCTGCGCTGTGCCGGCTGGGTGGCCAACTGCGTCGCTCCCGACATGCCCCATCTCGACGGGAACGTCCGCGCGCTCGAGGAGCGGCTTCACTGCCCGCTCCTCGGTACCGTGCCGTTTCAGCGCGATCCCCGGCCGGAGCACGTCGCCCCACTGCTGTTCATGGAAGCCTTGATCGAGGCGACGGCGTGAGCGCGAACGCCAAGCTCGCGGGCCGCAGCTTGCGCGCGGTATGGCACCCCTGCACGCAGATGAAGCATCACGAAGCGCTGCCTCTCGTGCCGATCAGCCGCGCGCAAGGGGTCTGGCTCTACGATTTCGAGGGCCGGCGCATTCTCGACGCGATCAGCTCCTGGTGGGTGAACCTGCTCGGACACGGCCATCCGCGCGTCAATGCGGCACTGCGTGCGCAACTCGAATCGCTGGAGCACGTCATGCTCGCCGGTCTTACCCACGAGCCTGCGGTAGAGCTCGCCGAGCGTCTGGCAGAGCTCTCCCCGCGCGGACTCGGGCACTGCTCGTTCGCATCCGATGGTGCCTCGGCGGTCGAGATCGCTCTGAAGATGAGCCACCAGTACTGGAGGAACGTCGGGAAGCCCGAAAAGGCCGGGTTCGTCGCTCTCGCGAACGGCTATCACGGCGAGACGCTCGGGGCGCTGTCGGTCACCGACATCCCGCTGTACCGTGACTGCTATGCTCCATTGCTCCAGGGCAGCGCAAGGGTAAGCACGCCCGACTGGCGCCTGGCGCGTCCGGGCGAAACGCCAGCGCAGTACGCCGCGCGCTGCGCGCTCGAGCTCGAAGCCCATCTCGAGAAGCACGCGAGCCGGACGGCGGCCTTCATCGTCGAACCGCTGGTGCAGTGCGCGGGGGGGATGGCGATGCACCACCCGGAATACCTGCGCCGCGCGCGCGAGATCTGCGATCGCTTCGAGGTGCTGCTGATCGCGGACGAAATCGCGGTCGGCTTAGGGCGCACCGGGACGCTTTTCGCCTGCGAGCAGGCGGGCATCGTTCCCGACCTGCTGTGCCTGTCCAAGGGGATCACCGGAGGTTACCTGCCGCTGTCGGTGGTGATGGCGGGCGAGCGCGTATACCAGGTCTTCTACGACGACAGGCTCGAACGGGGCTTCCTGCACTCGCACTCCTACAGCGGCAACCCGCTGGCCTGCCGCGCCGCCCTCGCCGTGCTCGACGTGATCGAGGACGAAGGCATCCTGAAGCGCAACCGCGAGACAGCGGCCTACCTGAACCGGCGCGCCGAGCCGATCCGCTCGCATCCCCGGGTCGAGCATTTCCGCAATGCGGGAATGATCTGGGCCTTTGACGTAGGCGGCGCGGGTCCGGAGTTTTCGAGAGAATTCGCGCGGCGCGCCCTCGAATCCGGCGTACTGCTTCGCCCCCTGGGATCGACCGTGTACTGGATGCCGCCGTATGCGATAGAGGCGCCTGAAGTCGATTTCCTCATCGAGGCGGTGAGCAGCTTGCTCGACACCGCGCCGCAGTGAGCCGCGCGGCTCGCCGTGCTAGACTGCAGCGCTTTCCGCCGCAGCCGCAGTGATGCTCACCTTTCCGGACAGTCCTTTCCGGCTCGCCGAGGCCTTTGCGCCGGCGGGCGATCAGCCCGAGGCGATCGACAGGCTCGTCGAAGGGATTCGCGACGGACTTTCGTACCAGACGCTCCTCGGTGTCACCGGCTCGGGAAAGACCTTCACCATGGCGAACGTCATCGCGCGCCTCGGCCGGCCGGCGCTCGTCCTCGCTCCCAACAAGACCCTCGCGGCGCAGCTCTACGCCGAGATGCGCGAGTTCTTTCCAGAGAATGCCATCGAGTACTTCGTGTCGTACTACGACTACTACCAGCCCGAGGCCTACGTGCCGTCGCGCGACTTGTACATCGAGAAGGACTCGAGCATAAACGAGCATATCGAGCAGATGCGGCTGTCGGCCACCAAGTCGCTGCTCGAGCGCGAGGACGCCGTGATCGTCGCGACCGTATCGTGCATCTACGGTATCGGTGATCCGGTCGACTATCACGGCATGATCCTCCACGTGCGCGAGAAGGAGGAGATGTCGCAGCGCGACATCATCGCGCGCCTGGTGGCGATGCAGTACGAGCGGAACGAACTCGAGTTCAAGCGCGGCGCCTTTCGCGTGAGGGGCGACGTACTCGACGTCTTCCCCGCGGAGCATTCCGAGACCGCGCTGCGCATCGCGCTGATCGACGACGAGGTCGAGAGCCTGACCCTGTTCGATCCGCTCACCGGCCACGCCAGCCAGCGGGTGCCGCGCTTCACCGTCTATCCTTCGAGCCACTACGTGACGCCTCGGTCAACCACGCTCCGGGCGATCGAGGCAATCAAGGTCGAGTTGGCCCAGAGAATCGACTATTTTCAGAAGGCGGGAAAGCTCCTCGAGGCCCAGCGGATCGAGCAGCGCACGCGCTTCGACCTGGAAATGCTCAACGAGCTCGGTTTCTGCAAGGGGATCGAAAACTATTCGCGGCACCTTTCCGGACGAAAGGAAGGCGAGCCTCCGCCGACGTTGATCGACTACCTGCCGCCGAACGCTCTGATGTTCATCGACGAGTCGCACGTCACCATCGGCCAGCTCGGCGGCATGTACCGCGGCGACCGCTCGCGCAAGGAGAACCTCGTCGCCTACGGGTTCCGCCTGCCCTCAGCGCTCGACAACCGGCCGCTCAAGTTCGAGGAATTCGAGAAGGTGATGCGCCAGACGGTGTTCGTCTCGGCCACACCGGCGGAATACGAGCGCAAGCGCTCGGGGCAGATCGTGGAGCAGGTGGTGCGGCCGACCGGGCTGGTGGACCCGGTGCTCGAGGTGCGCCCTGCCTCGACCCAGGTGGACGATCTGCTCGGCGAGATCACTCTGAGGGTCGCCCGGGACGAACGTGTGCTCGTCACCACGCTTACCAAGCGCATGGCCGAGGAGCTCACCGACTACCTCGCCGAGCACGGTGTGAAAGTACGCTACCTGCACTCGGAGGTGGAGACGGTCGAGCGGGTGGAGATCATCCGCGACCTGCGTCTCGGAGAATTCGACGTGCTCGTCGGGATCAATCTCCTGCGCGAGGGGCTGGACCTGCCCGAGGTGTCGCTGGTGGCGATCCTCGACGCCGACAAGGAAGGCTTCCTTCGCTCGGAGCGATCGCTCATCCAGACCATAGGCCGGGCGGCGCGCCATCTGGGCGGGATGGCGATCCTCTACGCTGACAGGGTCACCGATTCGATGAGGCGTGCGATCGAGGAGACCGACCGGCGCCGCGCCAAGCAGATCGAGTTCAACGCAAGGCGCGGCATCACGCCGATCGGCATCTCCAAGCAGGTGCGCGACATGATCGAGGGCGCGCGCGATATCGAGGACGCGGGGCAGCAATTGAAGGCCGCGCAGGAGCAGGCGCGCTACGAGTCGATGTCCGAGAAGCAACTCGCCCGCGAGATCAAGAGGCTGGAGAAGCAGATGCTCGACTGCGCGCGCAACCTCGAGTTCGAGAAGGCCGCCGAGGCGCGCGACCGTCTCTCCGAGCTCAGGCGGAATTTCTTCGGAGCTTCGCCCGCAGACGAGGAGCCGGCGAGTGCATCGGGCTAGGAGCGAAGCGGACTGACGAGAAGGCGGCCGGGCTGCCTGCCTCCGACGACCACCGGACCTCCGCCCAGCCAGGGACCATCCGGGAGGTGGAGCTTGATCGAGAAGGATGCGAGGGTCCCCGCGGAAACGGTCCCGCGCGGACCGGTGGCGCTTGCCACGACCGAGAGCGGCTGGCTGCCAATGCAGGCCTCGAGGCTCCAGAAAGTGATCTCGCCCGGGGGCGGCTCGACCGGAGCGCCGGCGATCCGCGTTGCCCAGTCCGACGTCCATGTCTCCGCGCGCTGCCAGGATTGCGGCGCGCTCGGGGAGAAGCAGCGCGCGACTCGCGCCCAAGTCGCCTTGTACGCGATAGAGAGCTCCACAGCGTAGCGTCCACCCAGCGGCCGGTCGCCCTCGATCCGCTGCAAGGTCGAGCCCGCCGCCAGATCGGGCACGAGCCGTTGCAACACTTCCTCGGCGCCCTCGATGCGCGCCGAGCGCTCGATCGCAGCGAGGACCTGGGATGCGCGCGCTGCTCCGGGAGGAATCGAGCCGAGGGCCTTCACCGCGATATCCGCCGTACGCTGCGCGAGCCTGATTTCCGTATCGTCTGCGGGTTGCCGGATCGAGGTGAACAGCGCAGTCACGTCGGCAAGCCGTGTCGCATGGGATTGCGACAGAGGCTCCGCGACGCGCCAGGGCAGGGCGTCGAGCTCGACCACCCCGATGCGCGAGCTCCCGGAGACGCGCTCACCGAGCACGGCGGAGGCGGCGGGGCCGAGCTGCACCACCGATTGCACTTCACCCACGTGGCTGACACTGCGTATCCAGTCCTGCATGCGCCTGGAGAAAGCGGCTAGCAACACCGGCGCCCCGGCCGGAAACACCACCAGCAGCGCCTCGTTCCAGTACGGCACGAAGTGCGTCAGCCAGGCCACGGCGCTCGGGCGCGCGAAGGACGTATAGACCAGCACCGCGCCCAGCCCGTCGGCCTTCATCCTGTCCTGGAGCCTGGACAGCCGGCCCTCCAGGACCGAGGCCGGAACCTCCTCGCGCGACCAGCTGATCAATCCGCGCCGCAAGACCTAGGTTCCCGGAACGGAGAACAGCTGTCGCGGAGTCCGGGTCAGGACCTCGCATCCGCTCGCAGAGACGCGGACCGAATCGCCGTGAACGAAATAGCCCACCTCCGGATGGTAGGTGTTGGGGTGTACCACCAGCACCATCTCCGGCTCGAGCACCAGATCCACGTCCTCGAGCACCGCGGGTCGCCCGTCGACGTAGAGACCGAGTCCGTGGCCGCGCACGCGCGTGTACTCGGAGCTCAGGTACTTGCCCAGTCCGTGGCGATGAAAGACTTCGTTTTGCGCACGTGCCACTTCTCCGGCCGTCGCTCCGGGGCGCACCGCCGCGATACCTGCAGCGAGCGCCTCATCGTATGGGGCGAAAGCGCGCATCTGCGCGTCGCTCGGTGATCCGATCGCCAGCGTGCGGCAGATTTGCGCATAGTAGCCGTCGACGCAGGGCGTAAGCTCGGTCGTCACCAGGTCCCCGGGCGACAGGCGCCGCTCCGTGGGCGGGTGCATGCCTCTGACCTCGCGGCCGCCGCTGGCGAGGATCTGGAAATTCTCCGGACACCCGCGCGAGCGAAAGAACGCCTCGACCTCGGCGACCAGCGCATATTCCGGCTGCCCGACACGAGCGGCTTCGCGGAAGACGGCATAACCTTCGTCGGCGAGGGCTGCTGCGCGGCGCAGCGCGTCGATCTCCGAAGGAGACTTCAGGAGCATGAGCCGGTCTAGCATCGCGGTGGCCGAGGCCATGCTCGACGCGAGCGGACCGGTCGCGAGACGATAGGGGACCGCGGCGAGCGGCGCGAGGGCCAGCCGTTTGCTGCCGTAGGAACCGATAGCGGCCTCGGCCTCCTCGATGGGCGAGAGCGACCAGCTCACCTCGATGTCTTTTTGTTCGGCGTAATAGCGCGCGGCCTCTGCGGGAAGCTCCGCGATGACGCGGACTTTGCCCTGGCGCTCGATGAAAGCGAAGACCTGTCCCTCGGTGGGGGTGAGATCGGCGGCGTAGCGCAGATAATCGCTGCGCCAGGGGTTTCCCGCGACGACGAGGACGTCGATGCCCTCCGTGGCCATCGCGGCGGCGAGCCGTGCGCGTCGGTCGGCGCGAAGGCTGGCGGGCATGAGCCTCACTCCGGTCTGATGCCGCCGCGTTCGACGATGGATTTGTAGCGCCCCGACTCCGACTTGAGGAAGGCTGCGGTGTCCGCGGGCGAGAGCCCTATCGGCACGTGGCCCAGCTCGCCGATGCGCCTGCGCACGGCCGCGTCCGCGAGGGCCTTGCGGAAATCGGCGCCCAGGCGCTCGATGATGCGCGGGTTCGTACCGCGGGGTGCGGCGAGAACCCACCAGTTGCCGCCGACGAGCTGCGGAAATCCGGCCTCGAGCGTGGTCGGAACGTCGGGCAGCTCGGCCATGCGCTCGCGCGCCAGCACGGCGAGGACTCTGAGCTTGCCGGCCTTGACCGGTCCGATGATCCCGGTCCAGGTGGGAAAAGCCATCTGGATGTCGCCGGCGAGCAAGCCCTGAACCATGGGGGGCGTTCCCTTGTACGGTACGTACACCACGGCGTTTCCGGTCTGCTGGGAGAACGCCGCGCCTGCGAGGTGGGCGGGGGATCCGGAGCCGGGCGAGCCGTAGTTGTATTTTCCCGGGCTCGCGCGCACGAACCGGGCCAGGTCCTGGAGAGACTTGGCGGGAACGTCCGCGCCGACCACCGCGAGCAGCGGCGCGTCGGCGAGCAGGGAAACCGGATCGAGCGCCGTGAGCGGATCGAATCCCAGGTTCGGGAACATGTGCGGAATCACCGCGAAAACCGCCGTCGGCGCGAGAAGCAGGGTGTAACCGTCCGGCGCGGCGCGCACGACCTCGCCGGTGCCGATGGCCCCGTCGGCGCCGGGCTTGCTCTCGACGACGAAGCGCTGCCCCAGGTCCGCTTCGATGCCGGGCGCCATGGTCCGGAAGATCGCCTCGGAAACGCTTCCCGCGGCGAAAGGAATCACCACGCGGATAGGTTTGGCCGGCCAGTCCTGAGCAGGGACGGGGGCAGGCGTGAGGGCGACCAGGGCTAGTACCGGAATCGCCAGGACCTGTCTGACTTTCATATCACCTCGGTATAGTGTGCGCTCCGCGGAGCATTCTATAGGGTTGGAATTGTCGATGGGCGGCAGGCAGGTGGGCGTTCTGTTCGTCTGTACCGGGAATATCTGCCGCTCGCCCACGGCCGAGGCGGTCTTTCGCAAGCTCGTCGCCGAAGCGGGACTGTCGCGCGCGGTCATGGCAGATTCGGCCGGCACGCACGGCTACCACACAGGCGAGCCGCCCGATCCTCGCGCCCAGGCCTCGGCGGCGGATCGCGGCTACGATCTGAGCGCCTTGCGCGCCCGCAGAGTCGAGCGCTCGGATTTTCAGCGCTTCGACCTGATCGTCGCGATGGACCGCGGCCATTTCGCGATTCTCTCGCGCATGGCGGAACCTTCGGCGACCCACAAGCTGAAACTGATGATGTCCTACGCGCGGGACTTCAGGGAAGAAGACGTACCGGATCCCTACTACGGCAGCGTGCGGGACTTCGAGCGAGTGCTCGACATGCTCGAGGATGCCGCGCGCGGCCTGCTCGATTCCCTCGGCAAGCCGGCGCGGCGATAGCCCGCAAGCCGGGTGACGATCAGCCCTTTGGTTCCGACGGCTCGCGCGCCGTTTCCACCTGGACCAGGGGTTCGTTGATGTCCGACGGCGGAGGCCGCCGCTCGCGCTTCGCGGGAACGAACTCGGCCTCGGGAGCGGGTTCGGCGGGGCTGGGCGCACGCGTCTGAACCATTTCCAGGCCGCTGTCTCGCAGGGCGCGCTCGATCTCCGCAGGATCCGGCTCGCGCGGCGCAGGCGCCACGGGGGCGGGCGTCAGGGGAGCGGGCGCAGCCGGGAGCTCGCGCGCTTCGACCCGGGCCTGCGCAGGTTCGGGCAGGCCCTCCTGTGCCGTGGCCTCCAGGGAGGCAAGCTCGGCGGCCGTGGGGATTGCCGAGGGGTGGGCGTACGGGCGAGGCTGCTTCTGGCGCTGCTCCTCATTGCGGCTCGGGGAGCTCTGCATTGGACCATCACGGCGATCGCCACCGCGATCTCCGCGGTCGCGGCCACCACGCCGTCTGCGCCTGCGCTCGCCCTCTTTGCGCTCGCTCCCCGGTTGCGGGGCAGGACGCTCGGGCTGGCGCTGCGGGTCGTGCGCCCGCTGCTCGCCGCGCTCCGGACGCGGCTGACGCTGCTCGCCGTGCTGCTGATCCTGCCGCGGTTGGCGGTCTCCCCGATCCTGCCGGTGGGGGCGGTCGCCGCGGCCGTCGCGCTTATCACCACGATACTCATCGCGGCCTGGGCGCTGGTCGCGGCGGCCTTCGCCCCGCTGGCGGAAGCGGTCGCGCTCGCCGCGGTCGCGTTCCTGCCGCTCGGGACGAGCGTCGCGTCGCGGGGCTTGGACGGGAGCCGGCGCCGGGGCGGGCGCCTGAGGGACGGTATCGCCTTTGAGCCATCCGAAGAGCCGGCCTAAGACACCCGATGGCTGCTCAGCCACAGGCCGCACCTCGGTGCGAGCCGGCTGGGGCTCAGCCCGGGCCGGTCGCGAGGCCGGAGTCGCCACCGGAGCGGGCCGCTCGGGCGTGACGCCCTGCACCACCGGCTGCTGGCGCGGCGGGCGGCTCTCCTGCGCGGCTTGCGCGGGGGCTTCTTCTTCCGCGGGCGCGCTCACCATGTTGTAGCTGGCAGGCAAGGCGTCGGCCTGGTTCAAGTCGTCGTGACGAAGGCGTTCGATCTTGTAGTTGGGGGTCTCGAGGTTGGTGTTCGGGATCAGCACCACGTTGACCTTCAGGCGCGCCTCGATCGAATGGATGTCGGCGCGCTTCTCGTTCAGCAGGAAGGTGGCGACGTCAACCGGCACCTGTGCGTGCACGGATGCGCTGTTTTCCTTCATCGCCTCCTCCTGGATGATGCGCAGGATGTGCAGCGCGGTGGACTCCGTGCCACGTATGTGGCCGGTGCCATTGCACCGCGGGCAAGTGATGTTGCTGCCTTCGCCGAGCGAGGGCCGCAACCGCTGCCGCGACAGCTCCATCAGTCCGAAACGCGAGATCTTGCCCATCTGCACGCGCGCGCGGTCGTATCGCAGCGCGTCGCGCACGCGGTTCTCGACCTCGCGCTGATTGCGCTGGTTCTCCATGTCGATGAAGTCGATGACGATCAGGCCGCCGAGGTCACGCAGCCGCAACTGGCGGGCGATCTCGTCGGCGGCTTCCGCGTTGGTGTTGTACGCGGTCTGCTCGATGTCGTGTCCTTTGGTGGCGCGCGCCGAATTGACGTCGATCGCAACCAGCGCCTCCGTATGGTCGATGACGACTGCGCCGCCGGAGGGCAGCGACACCTGGCGCGAATACGCGGTCTCGATCTGGTGCTCGATCTGGAAGCGCGAGAAAAGCGGCACGTCGTCGTGGTAGCGCTTCACCCGCCCGACGTTGTCGGGCATGACGTTGCTCATGAAGGCGAGGGTCTGCTCGTAGATCGGATCGGTGTCGATCAGAATCTCGCCGATGTCGGGCTGGAAGTAGTCGCGGACGGCGCGGATGACGAGACTGCCTTCCTGGTAGATGAGGAAGGGCGCCGGATTGAGGAGCTTGCCGTCGGCGTCGCGGGCCGGCTGCGTCGCCTCGACGATCTTGCCCCAGAGCTTGAGCAGGTAGCTCAAGTCCCATTGCAGCTCCTCGTAGGAGCGTCCGATACCCGCGGTGCGGCCGATGAGACTCATGCCCGCCGGCACGTCGAGCTTGTCCATGATTTCGCGCAGCTCGTCGCGGTCCTCTCCCTCGACGCGTCGCGACACGCCGCCGCCGCGCGGATTGTTCGGCATGAGGACCAGGTAGCGGCCGGCGAGGCTGATGAAGGTGGTGAGCGCCGCGCCCTTGTTGCCGCGCTCGTCCTTCTCGACCTGGACGATCAGCTCATCGCCCTCGGAGATCGCGTCCTGGATGCGGGCGCGGCCGACGTCGACGCCGGCCTTGAAGTACTGGCGCGCGACTTCCTTGAATGGAAGGAATCCATGGCGCTCGGTGCCGTAGTCTACGAACGCGGCCTCGAGGCTGGGCTCTACGCGGGTGATGACACCCTTGTAGATGTTGCTCTTTCTCTGTTCTTTCGCGGCCGATTCAATGTCGAGGTCAATGAGCTTCTGGCCGTCGACGATCGCGACACGGAGTTCTTCGGCCTGTGTCGCATTAAATAGCATGCGCTTCATTGTTCTATCTCCCGCGCGCACGGGCAGGACAAACCAAGGCCTGTTGTGGAGGCTAGTTTCGCATTTTCGATTGCTGGATCATGAGAACGCGGTAGTGGTTTGTCGTATCGGTCACTGCATCGCAGGAACCGTAAAATCTGCCGATATGCCGTTGGCGCGCTGTTCCATTACTATCGTTAATTGGTTAGTACACTGGTTGGATGACCAACCGCCTTTGCCGGCTTCGGGTTCCCGCGCTGGTTGAAGGGCACCTAGCCGTCAGCGGCGTCGGAACCGGGGACAGGGTAGCCAGTCTTGTCTGGGGGCGAGAATCCGCACCTTCGCATGTACAAGCAGCCGTCCCGCAACGGAAGCAGCGCGCAGATCATAAACAAAATGAAGGATTTAAGCAACGTCGCTTTGGTCGAGGTGGACAGCTCGAGCGAAGGCCAGCGCGTGGACAACTTCCTCATGCGCGTTTGCAAGGGGGTTCCGCGCAGCCATGTCTACCGCGTGCTTCGCACCGGGGAGGTACGGGTGAACAGCCGACGGGTTGACGCGACCTACCGCCTGCGACCGGGCGACCGCGTTCGCATTCCGCCTTTGAGGATGCAGGTCCGAGGGGGCAAGCCCGCTCCGCCGACCTCGACCCTGCCTCCGGTAGTCCACGAAGACGATTCGCTCATCGTGATCGACAAGCCCTCAGGGCTCGCGGTCCACGGCGGAAGCGGGGTGAGCTTCGGCGTGATCGAGCAGTTTCGGGCCGCGCGCCCGCAGCTGAAGTTCCTCGAGCTTGTGCATCGGCTCGATCGCGACACTTCGGGCCTGCTCATTCTGGCGAAGAAGCGCTCGGCGCTCACCGCGCTGCACGCCGCATTGCGCGAGGGTAGGGTGCGCAAGCACTACCTCGCGCTCGTGCTGGGCCAATGGCGGGACGAGGAACGTCGCGTCGATCTGCCGCTGAAAAAATATGTCACGCGCTCCGGCGAGCGCAGGGTGAGCGTGCATCGCGAGGGACGCGAATCGCAAACCGTGTTCCGCAGGGAGCGGTCGCTAGGGGATTTCACTCTTCTGTCGGCGGATCTTCTGACTGGCCGCACGCATCAGATCCGGGTCCAGCTTGCGCACCTGGGCTTCCCGGTGGCGGGCGACGACAAGTACGGCGATTTCGATCGCAATCGCGAGCTCGCCAAGCGGGGCCTGGGGCGCCTTTTTCTGCACGCCGCGGAACTGGAATTCCTGCACCCGGTGTCCGGGAAGCCGATCGAGTTGAGCTCGCCGCTGCCGGCAGCACTCTCGCGCTTTCTGAATTCGCTTACGGTCTGATGCGCTACGAACTCCTGGTGTTCGATTGGGACGGCACGCTGATCGATTCGGCCGGAGCGATCGTCTGGTGCATCCAGGCCGCTTGCCGCGATCTCGGGCTGCCGGTGCCTGACGACGCGCGGGCAAGTCACGTCATCGGGCTCGGCTTGCAGGATGCGCTGGCGTACGCGATTCCGGGACTCGCAGCGACCGAGTATGGCCGCGTCGTTGAGCGCTACCGGTACCACTTCCTTGCGCGCGATCCGCAGATTCCGCTGTTCCCGGGTACGGAGGCGATGCTCGCCGGTCTGCGCGAGCGCGGCCACGTTCTCGCCATCGCCACCGGCAAGAGCCGCGCGGGCCTGGCGCGGGCGCTGGACAATACCGGGCTTGGGCCCCTGTTCGCTTCTTCGCGCTGCGCCGACCAGTGCACACCCAAGCCGGCGCCTGACATGCTCTTCGAGCTCATGGACGAGCTCGGCACGAGCGATGCGAACACGCTTATGATCGGCGACACGGTCCATGACCTGCAGATGGCGGCACATGCCGGCGTGCGCGCGGTCGCCGTCAGTTACGGCGCGCATGCCAAGGCGGACCTTGACGCGCTCGCGCCGCTCGCCTGCCTCCAGAGCATCGATGAATTGAGCGTATGGCTTGCGCGAAACGCCTGATCTGCCCGAGCGCCGACCTCGCCGATGGCGGTGACGGTTTCCGCTTCGAGATCGAAGTGGAAGGCGAGCCCCAGCCCGCGTTCGCGGTGCGTTACGCCGGCCGGGTCTACGCCTACCTCAACCGCTGTGCGCACATGCCGATGGAGCTCGACTGGAAGCCCGGCAAGTTCTTTGATGTCTGGGGGCTGCATTTGATATGCTCGACGCACGGTGCGACCTACGCGCCCGACACGGGCCGATGCGTTCGCGGGCCCTGTTTCGAGGAAGGGCTCGTTCCCGTCCCAGTCGAGGAGAGCGATGGGGGCGTCTTCGTGAAAGGCAATCCACATGGCGGACGAAACTAACTGGGAAAGAGGACTCATCGAGAAACTGGCCGGCGCGGCGCTCAACGAGCAGCGGCGAGCCCGACGCTGGGGCATCTTCTTCAAGCTGCTCGGGTTCGCCTATCTCACTACCCTGATCCTGCTGGTGCTCGATTGGCGTGGGCCCGAGACCCTGGGTGCCGGCAAGCACACGGCGCTGGTCGATGTCGTCGGCGTGATCGACGCACGGGGGGACGCCAGCGCCGACCGCGTCACCGAATCACTGCAGAATGCATTCAAGAACAAGAACACGAAAGGAGTGATCCTGCGCATCAACTCGCCAGGCGGGAGCCCGGTACAGGCAGGCATCATCTACGACGAAATCCGCAGACTTCGCGGTATCTATCCCAACATACCGATGTACGCCGTGGTCGAGGACATCTGCGCGTCTGGCGGTTACTACATCGCCGCCGCGGCCGACAAGATCTACGTCGACAAGGCGAGCATCGTCGGATCGATCGGGGTGATCATGGACGGCTGGGGTTTCACCGGTACGATGGAGAAGCTGGGTGTGGAGCGGCGCGCCCTGGTGTCGGGCGAGAACAAGGCGTTTCTCGACCCGTTTTCTCCGGTTGACGAAAAGCAGAAGCGCCACGCCCAGTCGATGCTGGACGATATCCACAAGCAGTTCATCGATGTCGTCAAGAAGGGGCGCGGCAAGCGGCTGAAGGAGACGCCCGATATTTTTTCCGGACTCCTGTGGACCGGCGATAGGAGCGTCGAGCTCGGCCTCGCCGACGGATTGGGGAGCGTCGACTACGTGGCGCGCGAAGTGATCAAGGCCGAGGACATCTTCGACTTCACCAAGAAGCAGGACATCACCGAGCGTTTTGCCAAGCGCTTCGGCGCCGCGCTGGCTGGAGGAGTGGCGAAGGTGCTCGGCCAGGGGCAGCCGAATCTGCGCTAGTGCACCGACAGCAACAGGAACACCGCCGGGCGTCCCTTGAGTTGTGGCGCCTGGCCGCGCCATTGCGCTACCGGTCGCGTCTTGACCGTTTCCGATGCCAGCGTCAGATCCGCGGCGACGCAAACAAGGGTGCCGTTGCCCAGCACCCGCAGCATCTCGCCCAGCGTAGCGTCGTTGCGGTAAGGTGTCTCGATGAATATCTGCGTCTGGTTCAGGCGCCGGGACTGGCGCTCGAGTTCCTTCAGCGCCGCTGAAAGCTCGGGCTGCTTCACGGGCAGGTATCCGTGAAAAGCGAAGCGCTGACCTTCGAGACCCGACGCCGAGAGCGCGAGCAGAATCGAGGAGGGTCCGCTCACGGGGACGACGCGCAAGCCCTTCTCGTGCGCAAGGCGCACCAGGCCCGCTCCGGGATCGGCGACCGCGGGCAATCCGGCTTCGGATAGCAGGCCGGCGTCGCGGCCGGCGAGCACCGGCTCAAGGAGCGGAGCGACATCGGCCGCCCGGGTATTGTGGTCCAGCCGCTCGACGCGAGTCTCCTGCAAGGGCCGCGGATATCCGATGCGCTTAAGGAACGCGCGGGCCGACTTGGGGTTCTCGGTGATGAAATAGTCGAGCGAGCGGGCGAGGTGCAGGGCCGCGGCGGGAATCACTGCTTCTGGCGCCGTGTCGCCGAGCGTGTTCGGTAGGAGATAGAGCGACCCGGCCGCCTCAGAGGACATTCAGGCCCTGCTCGCGAAGCAGATCCACAAGGGCAATGAGCGGCAGGCCGATGAGCGCGCTCGGATCCTCGCTCTGTATTCTCGCAATCAGGGCGATACCCAAGCCTTCGGACTTGGCGCTGCCGGCGCAATCGTAGGGCTGCTCCTTCGTCAGGTAGCTCTCTATGGTTGCGTCGTCGAGCGCGCGAAACGTCACGCGGCTGGGCACGACACGGGTCCGGCTCGCGCCGGTTCGCGCGTGGTACACGCATACCGCGGTATGAAACAAGGCTTCACGGCCCGACAGCGTACGCAACTGGCGCACCGCGTTCGCGTGCGTGAAGGGCTTTCCCAGGATCTCGCCGCCACACACCGCGACCTGATCGCTGCCGATGACCAGACTGTCGGGATAGCGGCTCGCCACCGCCCGCGCCTTGGCTTCGGCCAGGCGGCCGGCCGTGGCCTGCGGCGCCTCGCCCGGACGGTGTTCTTCCTTCACCGCCGGATCCGCGACCGAGAACGGAACCCCGAGCCGCTCCAAAAGCGCGCGCCGATACGGGGAGGTGGAAGCGAGAACGAGCCGGAGAATATCGCTCGACGCGCCCGCCCCGCGCTTCGGCGCTATCGCCCTTGGCATCGCTCGGCGACGAGCTTCTCCTGGCGCGCGATCGCGTCGGAGTTCTCGAGCGTTACGGGCCCCTGGCCTATGAGGTTCTGTCGCAAACGAGCGAGCAGCTCGCGCTGCGTGTCGCACGGGTCCTGCTGAGCCGGCACCGGGCGGGAATCCTGCGCGCCCGCCGGCGGACTTGCCCTGGGGGTTGTCACTGCGGGCGAGCCGAGCCGGTCGGGAACCTCAGTCGCCTTCCCGCCGCGGGGCGGGCGCTCCCCATAGTGCGTCACGCCCCGATCGTCCACCCACTTGAACACCTGGGCGAAAGCCGGCGCGACCGTGGCCGCGAGGATCAGAAAGTGCAGTAACGCTCTGAACAACCTGAAGTTTCTTTTGACATCAAGGGGCAAACATAATATCATGCGCGCTCTATGTCGCAAGCGGAGGTGATAGACAGCCTCCAATTCGCCCGAGCTGCGCTTGAACGGCGGGGCAGTGTGGGCATGGAGCGGTTGCCGCGCCTTGCGCAGTTGCGGTGCTCGACGGAAGGACTGGAGTACCGCTTACGCGGGGGACGGGCAGACAACGGCAAGCCGTGTTTGTGGCTTTCTGTAACCGGATCGTTGGAGCTGGTTTGCCAACGATGCCTCGATCCAATCCAGTTTCCCATCGCGATCGATGCCGAGTTGCAGCTCGCTGCGAACGCGCGCGAGATCTCGGAAGCCGACGACGAGATCGACCGGGTGATCGCGTCCCGCAACATGGACGTGGCGTGGCTCGTCGAGGACGAGGTGATTCTCGCGCTGCCGATGGCACCGCGGCATGAAGGGTGTGTAGCGTCCGGCGGTACAAGTTGAAGGAGCTTCCATATGGCAGTCCAGCAGAACAAGAAATCTCCCTCCAAGCGTGGCATGCACCGCGCCCATGATTTTCTGACCAACCCGCCGCTCGCAGTCGAGCCGACCACGGGCGAGGTGCACCTGCGCCATCACATCAGCCCGAGCGGCTACTACCGCGGCAAGAAAGTCCTCAAGACCAAGGGCGAGTAGGCTTCCGGCAGGCAGGCGGGAAGACCCGGGATCGACACCCGATTTCAGCGAGGCAGGGGCGCGTCGCGCTGCTGTGCATGGACACAACCGTAGCCATCGACTGCATGGGCGGCGATCATGGTCCGCATATCACGGTGCCGGCCGCCGTGAATTTTCTCAAGTCGAGCTCCCACGTCGACATCATACTGGTGGGATTGCGCGATGCCATCGAAGCGGAACTGAAAGCGCTCGGCGCGAAAGCCGGTCCTCGCCTGCGTGTCCATCATGCGAGCGAAGTCGTCGCCATGGATGAATCCCCGGCGCTGGCCCTGCGCAACAAGAAGGACTCCTCGATCAGGGTCGCCGTTGACTTGGTCAAGAGCGGAGAGGCGCATGCCTGCGTCAGCGCCGGCAATACCGGCGCTCTGATGGCGATCTCTCGCTTCGTTCTCAAGACTTTGCCCGGAATCGATCGTCCCGCCATCATCTCCGCCTTGCCCACCTTGCGGGGAAGCACCTACGTGCTCGACCTTGGGGCCAACGTCGATTGCGATCCGGAGCACCTGCTCCAGTTTGGGATCATGGGAGCGACGCTGGTCTCGGCGGTCGAGCACAAGGACCGGCCCAGCGTGGGCCTGCTCAATATCGGCGAGGAGGACATCAAGGGCAACGAGGTCGTGAAGAGAGCTGCCGAGCTGCTGCGCGAAAGCGGGCTCAATTTCGTCGGCAATATCGAAGGAGACGGTATCTACAAAGGCGCGGCCGACGTCGTGGTGTGCGATGGTTTCGTCGGCAACGTCATGCTCAAAGCGTCCGAGGGGATCGTGCAGATGGTGCGCAGTTTCATCCGCGAAGAGTTCATGCGCAGCCCGCTGACGAGGCTTGCGAGCGTGCTGGTGATGCCGGTGCTGTATGCGTTCCGCAAGCGACTCGACCCGCGGCGCTTCAACGGCGCAACGCTGCTGGGACTGAGAGGAATCGTGGTGAAGAGCCATGGCTCCGCGGACGCGTTCGGATTCGCCCGCGCGATCGAGCGTGCCGCCGAGGAAGTCAGGAACGAGGTGCTGCAGCGACTGATGCGGCGCTTCGGATCCGCCGAGACCGAGGCCGCGATCTCGTGATCTGGTCGCGCATCGTCGGCACCGGAAGCTATCTGCCGCCCAGGATCGTCACCAACGACGAGCTCGCCGGGCGCATGGACACTTCCGATGAATGGATTCGCACGCGCACCGGCATCCGCCAGCGGCACATCGCCGAGCCGTCGCAAGCCTCGAGCGACCTCGCCACGGAGGCGAGTCGCGCCGCGCTCGCGGCGGCGCACGTTTCCGCGGAGGAGATCGACCTCATCATCGTCGCCACGGCGACGCCTGATTACGTCTTTCCGAGCACGGCCTGCATAGTGCAGGCAAAGCTCGGGGTGAAGGGTTGCCCGGCGTTCGACATTCAGGCGGTGTGCAGCGGCTTCGTCTACGCGCTATCGATTGCGGACAAGCTGATCCGCTCGGGCCAGTACCGCTGCGCCCTGGTCGTGGGCAGCGAAGTGTACTCGCGCATTCTCGACTGGAACGATCGCGGCACCGCCGTGCTGTTCGGCGACGGCGCAGGCGCGGTCGTTCTCAAAGCCGATGCCAGGCCGGGCATCCTGGGCAGCGTACTGCACGCCGATGGGTCCCATGCGAACATCCTCTCGGTGCCGGGAAACGTCTCCGGAGGAAAGATCGTGGGGTCGCCTTTCCTGCAGATGGACGGACAAGCGGTATTCAAGTTCGCCGTCAAGGTTCTCGACGAGGCGGCGCGCGAGACGCTCTCCCAATGCGGGCTGACGATGGCGGACATCGACTGGCTCATCCCGCACCAGGCCAATGTCCGCATTCTGGAGGCGACGGCGAAGAAGCTCGGCCTGGATCGCTCCAAGCTGGTGGTCACGGTGGATCGACACGCCAACACCTCGGCAGCCTCGGTGCCTCTGGCGCTGGACCTGGCGATTCGCGACGGCCGCATCAAGCCCGGACACAAGGTGATGCTGCAAGGCGTGGGCGGGGGGTTTACCTGGGGCGCGGCGCTGGTGGAGATGTGATGAAGTTCGCGATGGTGTTTCCGGGCCAGGGATCGCAGTCGGTGGGCATGCTCGCCGGGTACGGCGATGCGCGGCCGATACGTGAAACGCTCGCGGAAGCCTCGGACGTCCTGAAACAAGACGTAGGACGGCTCATGGCCGAGGGCCCCGCGGAAGAACTCAACAGCACGGTCAACACGCAGCCGGTGATGGTTACCGCGGGAATCTGCGCCTGGCGCCTGTGGCGCGACCTCGGAGGAGCGGAACCGTCGCTGCTGGCCGGCCACAGCCTCGGCGAATACACGGCGCTGGTCGCGGCGGGCGCGATCTCGCTTGCCGACTGCTTGCCGCTGGTGCGCCTGCGCGCGCAGGCGATGCAGGAGGCGGTGCCGCAAGGAAAGGGCGCGATGGCCGCGATTCTCGGCCTCGACGACGAGGCGGTGCGCGCCGTGTGCGCCGAGGCCGCGGCAGGCGAAGTCTGCGAAGCGGTGAACTTCAACGCCCCGGCGCAGGTCGTGATCGCCGGGCACGCGGCGGCGGTGAAGCGCGCGATGGACGGCGCGAAGGCACGCGGCGCGAAGCGCGCACTGCCGCTTCCGGTCAGCGCTCCGTTTCACTCCTCTCTGATGGCGCCGGCTGCGGCCCGACTGCGCACGGCGCTGTCCCGGATCACCGTCAATTCGCCGCGAATCCCTGTCATTCACAATGTGGACGCAAGGACACACGCGGATGCCGGCGAAATACGCGACGCGCTCGTTAGCCAGGCGGATCACCCGGTGCGCTGGGTCGAGTGCGTCAAGGACATCGCCGCGCGGGGCGTGACGCACGTTTTCGAATGCGGCCCGGGGAAAGTGCTCGCGCCGCTGACCAAACGCATCACGGAGAGCCTTCAGGGACTTCCGCTTTGCGATCGCGCCGGGCTCGAGGCGGCGCTGCAGGTTTCAAAGGAGAGTTGATGGACCTGAAAGGCCAGCGTGCTCTGGTGACCGGCGCATCGCGCGGAATTGGCAAAGCCATCGCAATAGCGCTTGGTGCCCGCGGCGCCGTCGTCGTCGGGACGGCGACGACGGAGGCGGGCGCACAGACGATCACGGACTACCTTCTCGCCGGGGGCATGCAGGGCAGGGGAGTCCGGCTCGACGTCAACAGCGAGACGAGCATCGAATCGGTGGTGTCCGATTTCGAAAAGACCCACGGTTCGATATCGATACTCGTCAACAACGCGGGTATCACGAAGGACAGTCTTGCCATGCGCATGAAGGAAGCCGAATGGGATGCGGTGATCGATACCAATCTCAAGTCGGTATTCCGCCTGAGCAAGGCGGTGCTACGCGGCATGCTCAAAGAGCGCTCGGGGCGCATCATCAACATCACCTCCGTGGTCGGGGCTAGCGGAAACCCCGGGCAGATCAACTACGCGGCCGCGAAAGCCGGCATCGCCGGAATGGCGCGATCTCTCGCCCGCGAGATCAGCAGCCGCGGCGTAACGGTCAACTGCGTCGCGCCGGGATTCATCGACACGGATATGACGCGGGAGCTCAGCGAGGCGCAGCGGGCCGGGCTGCTGCAGCAGATTCCGTTGGGACGCCTGGGAAATCCCGAGGAAGTGGCGGCGGCCGTGGCATTCCTCGCATCGCCGCAGGCCGCCTACATCACCGGCACTACGCTGCATGTGAACGGCGGCATGTACATGAGTTGAAAGGGAGCAATGCGATTCTGCTACAATGCGCACCTCCGAATTTTCGATGGCAGCAATCAAGGGGGAAGGAGCCCGCATGGAAAACGTTGAACAGCGCGTCAAGAAAATCGTCGCGGAGCAGCTCGGCGTGAACGAAGCGGAGATCAAGAACGAGTCCTCGTTTGTCGATGATCTCGGCGCCGATTCACTGGACACGGTCGAGCTGGTAATGGCTCTTGAGGAGGAATTCGAGACCGAGATTCCGGACGAGGAGGCCGAGAAGATCACCACGGTCCAGCAGGCCATCGCGTACGTTTCCGCTCACGCCAAGAAAGCCTGATTTCCCACGGCCGGAGTCCATTTGAGCCGCCGTCGTGTCGTCGTCACCGGATTAGGAATCGTCTGCCCGATCGGCAACACCGTTGCCGATGCCTGGTCGAATGCTCTCGCCGGCAAATCCGGAATCGGGCGCATCGCTTCGTTCGATCCAAGCAAGCTTTCCAGCCAGATTGCCGGCGAAGTAAGAGGCTTCGACGTCGCCGCGTACCTGTCGCCCAAGGAGGCGCGCCGCATGGATCGCTTCATCCACTTCGGGATGGCGGCCGGCATTCAAGCGCTGAAGGACTCGGGGCTGCAGGTCACCGAAGCCAATGCCCCGCGCGTTGGCGTGAACATCGGCTCCGGGATCGGTGGTCTGCCGGGGATCGAAGAGACGCACAACGATCTGCTGAAGGGCGGGCCCCGCAAGATCTCCCCGTTCTTCATTCCCAGCACCATCATCAACATGATCTCGGGAAACTTCTCGATCATGCACGGGCTCAAGGGACCCAACTTGGCGATGGTCACCGCGTGCACAACCTCGGCGCACTGTATCGGCGAGTCCGGGCGCCTGATCGAGTACGGGGATGCCGACGTGATGGTCGCCGGAGGCGCCGAGGCGGCCATCACGGAGCTCACGGTCGGGGGCTTCTCGTCGGCGCGCGCGCTCTCGACCCGCAACGACGAACCCGCAACGGCGAGTCGGCCCTGGGACAAGGACCGCGACGGTTTCGTTCTGGCGGAGGGCGCGGGAGTTTTGGTCCTGGAGGAATTCGAACACGCGAAGCGGCGTGGCGCCAGGATCTACGCCGAGTTGGCGGGCTATGGGATGAGCGGCGACGCCTATCACATGACCGCGCCGCAGGAGAGCGGTGAGGGTGCGGCGCGCTGCATGGAAAACGCCCTGCGCAACGCCGGGCTCAATCGCGAGGACGTCGACTACATCAATGCGCATGGGACCTCGACGCCCCTCGGTGATCTTGCGGAGACGGTCGCGGTCAAGCGCTGCTTCGGGGATCACGCCAAGAAGCTCGCCGTCAGCTCGACCAAGTCCATGACCGGCCACCTGCTCGGCGCGGCAGGGGGCGTAGAGGCGCTCTTCTCGGTCCTTGCGATCCGCGATCAGGTTGCTCCGCCGACCGCGAATCTCTTCAACCAGGATCCCGCCTGCGACCTCGACTACGTGCCGAATTCGGCCCGGCCCATGCCGCTGCGGGCGGTCCTGTCGAACTCCTTCGGGTTTGGCGGCACGAACGGAACGCTGATTTTCCGGCGTGTCTGATTCCCGCGGGCTCATGCCCGCTCTGCGCCTGGACCTGAAAGCCTCGCGCCTGCTCGCCTGCGCGCTCAGTGTGGCCCACGCGCTTGCTCTGGCCGCGGCCTGGATGAGCCTGACCGGTTGGGCGCGGTATGTGGCTTGCGCCGCCATCCTGGCTTCCTTGGGCGGGACGTTGGCGCGGGCCTTGCCGCGGCCAGGGCGACAGGCAATATCAATGGAATTGCACGAAGATGGCCGCGCATCATGGAGGAACGCGGGAGGAACCTGGCATGAAGCCAGGGTAGGGAGCCGCCATTTCGTTTCAGGTGCGCTTACGGTCCTGGAGCTGGAATCCGTTGGGCCAGGCCGCAGGAAATGGGTGCTTCTCATGTCCGATGCGCTGCCCCCCGAGCAGTATCGTCGCCTCAGGGTGTGGCTGCGGTGGCGCCGAAGCCCGGCGGACGCAAAGCACGAATAACCTTACGAAAGTCTGAACTATTGCGCCGGCGCCCGGTCTTTAAGTGCACGGGCGCTGCGAGGTCACTGGGGTATACTGCCGCCGCCTGTGGACAACTTCGAACAGAAGAGCAGCACCGCTTCGTCAGGGACGGCGGCGGATGGATGAGAGGGATCTCGACCGACAACTGGTCGAGCGGGCCCAGCGAGGCGACAAGCATGCTTTCGAGCTGCTGGTGTCGAAGTACCAACGCAAACTGGCTCGGCTGCTGGCCCGGTTCATACGGGACCCGGTCGAAGTAGAGGATGTTGCACAGGAAGCATTCATCAAGGCGTATCGGGCGCTCCCCTCATTCCGGGGCGACAGCGCGTTCTATACGTGGCTCTACCGAATCGGGATCAATACCGCCAAGAACTACCTGGTCGCGATGGGTCGGCGCGCGCCGACCACGACCGGATTCGATTCCGAGGACGCCGAAAACTTCGAGGACGGCGACCAGCTGCGCGACATCAATACGCCGGAGAGCATGCTGATGTCGGCGGAGATTGCACGCACCGTGAACGACACCCTGGAGCACCTGCCCGAGGAGCTGCGCGATGCCATCACGTTGCGCGAGCTCGAAGGACTGAGCTATGAAGATATTGCGGCGATCATGAATTGCCCGATCGGAACGGTCCGGTCGAGGATATTCCGTGCGCGCGAGGCGATCGCGGAGCGTCTCAGGCCGCTCCTCGACACGCGCAAGGACAAGAGGTGGTGACCATGAAGGAAAAGCTCTCAGCGATCATTGACGGCGAAGTCGAAGGCGACATTCACGCGGATCTCGGCCGCCTCCGATCGGACCCCGAGCTTCGCGCCGCTTGGGACACTTATCACCTGATCGGCGATACCCTGAGGGGTCACGTCAGTCCGGAGATCGCGCCGCGCGTGATCGCCCGTCTGCGCGAGGAGCCCACGGTGCTTGCGCCGCTCCGGGCCAGGAGCGCGGTGAAGCGCTTGGGTCGGTACGGCATGTATGCCGCGGCCAGCGCCGCCGCGGTCGCCGTAGTCACCTGGACGGCTTTCCCGGCCTGGCATGAGCCACAGCTCGCCGGTGGCAGCGTCGCGACCACCGAGGTTCCCAGCGAGAACTTGCTGGTTAGCTCGGAGGTGGAGAACTACCTGCTGGCCCATCAGCCCTATTCGCACGCCAGCGCCATGCAGGGGGTTGCTCCGTATGTGCGCAGCGTCGCCGAAGAACGCAGGGTGGCGGACAAATGACGGCCGATTTCGCGTCGCGAATATGGAATCCGGTCAGGGTTCTGCCGTTCCTGCTTCCCGTGTCGGCGGCGTTGGCTCAGACCGATACGTCGGCTATGCAATGGCTCCAGCGCATCTATTCCGCATCGGAGAGACTCAGCTACACGGGTACGTTCGTATATCAGCAAGGTCAGCGGGTCGAGACTTCCCGCATCGTTCACGTCGCTGATGTGTCGGGCCCGCGCGAGCGGCTCGAGACCCTGGATGGGGTGCCGCGCGAGATCGTGCGCAGCGGCGACGAGGTCGTCTGCTATCTTCCGGAAAGCATGACCGTCAAGATCGACAAGCAGCCCGGACGGCGGCCGTTTCCGGCAATTCTCTCCGAGCAGCTCAAAGACGTTTCCGACAACTATACCGTCAAGAAAGGCGACATCGAGCGCGTCGGCGGATACAGCTGCCAAGTCCTCACTCTGGAACCCAAGGATCGGATGCGCTACGGCCATCGGCTCTGGGCGGATGTCAGTACGGGCATGCTGCTCAGGACGAAGACCTTCAACGAAAAGAACGAACTGCTGGAGCAGTTTGCGTTCACCCAGATCAAGATCGGCGGCTCCATCGCCCGCGACCAGCTCAAGCCGCGCTATTTCCGCCAGAGCAAGGACTGGCGCATCGAGGATTCCGGCGCGATCCGCGCCAATCTCGCCGAGTCGGGTTGGACGATACGCTCCAAGCCTCCGGGATTCCGCACTGTCGCCGAACTGACCCGCACGGTCGGGGGAACGGAAGGTGTCGGCCACATCGTGCTGTCCGACGGGCTGGCGGCCATTTCGGTATTCATCGAGCTGGCCACGAGCAAGCGGCCAGCGCCGCAGGCCGGTCTGGCGCGGCAGGGACCGATCAATGTCTATGTCCGTCCGGTCGGAAACTACTGGGTCACCGTGGTCGGCGAAGCGCCTGCGGAGAGCGTAAAATACGTCGCCAACGCGGTGGAGTACCACAAGTAAGATCCGGCCCCTCTATCGACTTCATCAGGCTTTCGTCAGCCGGGGTCGCGCGGCGGCCCCGGCCGCGGAACAACGAGGACTTCGCGATGGCGAGAGTATTGCTGGTCTGCCTGCTGCTCTGGCTGCCTTCCGCGCTCCATGCTCAGGGGCGCGAGCTGCCCGACTTCACCGATCTCGCCGAAAAGCAGGGTCCCACGGTCGTCAATATCAGCACTACCCAGTCCCGCGAGCGCCGCGCCTCTCCCCAGATTCCCAACCTGGAGGAGGACGATCCGCTCTACGACTTCTTCCGGCGCTTCGTCCCGCGGCCGCCGGGCCCTGGCGGTCAGGGTCCGCGCGAGTACGAGAGTCGCTCCCTCGGTTCGGGCTTCATCATCACCGCCGACGGCTACGTGCTCACCAACGCGCACGTCGTCGACGCGGCGGACGAAATCACCGTCAGCCTGACGGACAAGCGTGAATTCAAGGCCCGTGTGATCGGCGCCGACAAGCGCACCGATCTGGCGCTGATCAAGATAGACGCGACCGGCCTGCCGGCGGTACGCATGGGCGACCCGAACCGGTTGAAGGTCGGCGAGTGGGTCGTCGCCATCGGCTCGCCGTTCGGTTTTGCCAGCACGGTGACGGCGGGCATTGTCAGCGCCAAAGGGCGCAGCCTTCCCCAGGAGAATTTCGTTCCGTTCATCCAGACCGACGTCGCCATCAATCCCGGCAACTCCGGCGGTCCGCTCTTCAACATGCGCGGGGAGGTCGTCGGTATCAATTCGCAGATTTACAGCCGCACCGGCGGTTTCATGGGCTTGTCCTTCGCCATCCCCATCGACGTAGCGATGGAGGTGCAGGGACAACTGCGGCAATACGGTCGGGTTAGCCGCGGCAGGATCGGTGTCGTGATCCAGGAAGTCTCGAAGGAGCTCGCGGAGTCTTTCGGCCTGCAGAAGCCTTCGGGCGCCCTGGTGAACGCCGTGGAGAAGGGGGGACCCGCAGAAAGGGCCGGCGTGGAGGCGGGTGACATCATCACGAAGTTCGACGGCAAGCCGGTGTCGAGCTCGAACGAGCTGCCGCGAATCGTGGGCAGCACCAAGCCCGGAAGCAAGGCGAGCGTCGAGGTGTGGCGCAAGGGAGCCACGCGGGAGATCACTGTGACGGTCGGCGAGCTCCCCGAGGATCGGGTTGCCAGCCGTAGCGAGCGCCGCGGAAAACCACCCGAGGTGGCCGCGAACCGCCTCGGATTCGTGGTCGTCGACCTTACCGCGGAGCAGAAGCGCGACCTGAAAACCGCCAACGGGGTGATGGTCGAGGAAGTTCGAAACAACCGGCGTGCGGACGTGCGCGCAGGCGATGTGATCACCGCAGTAACCAGCCGGGGCCAGACGACGGAGGTGAGATCCATCGATCAGTTCAACAAGCTGCTGGCGCAGCTCGACTCCGGCACGACGCTTACGCTTCACGTGCGACGGGGAGAGAGCAACCTGTTCGTCACCGTCAAGGGCGAAGTGGCACCGGGGTAGAGCATATCTCTCCTCGATACGCTAAAATTCAAGACCTTGCATTGGGCAACAAGGGTGCCGAGCGGCACCCTTTTTTGTAGGCTGAGATGCAGCATATCCGCAATTTTTCCATCATCGCGCACATCGACCACGGCAAGTCGACGCTCGCGGACCGCTTCATCCAGCGTTGTGGCGGGCTGTCCGAGCGTGAGATGTCGGAGCAGGTCCTGGATACGATGGACCTGGAGCGGGAACGCGGTATCACGATCAAGGCGCAGACCGCGGCGCTGCAGTACGCTGCGCGGGACGGCCGGACGTACAACCTCAATCTGATCGACACGCCGGGCCACGTCGACTTTTCCTACGAAGTGTCGCGCTCGCTCGCCGCCTGTGAAGGCGCCTTGCTGGTAGTGGATGCCAGCCAGGGGGTGGAGGCGCAGACGGTGGCGAACTGCTACACCGCGATCGAGCAGGGGGTCGAAGTCGTGCCTGTGCTCAACAAGATCGATCTGCCCTCGGCCAATCCGGAGCGCGCCATCCAGGAAATCGAGGACGTCATCGGCATAGAGGCCAAAGACGCGGTGCGCGTCAGCGCCAAGACGGGCGAGGGGGTGGAGGATGTTCTCGAAGCGGTTATCCATCGAGTGCCGCCCCCGAAAGGCGACCCGGCCGGCCCGCTCAAGGCGCTTATCATCGACTCCTGGTTCGACAACTACGTCGGCGTAATCATGCTGGTGCGTCTGGTCGACGGAGTGATCCGGCCGAAGGACAAGCTGCTGCTCATGTCGACGCAGGCGGTCCATCTGTGCGAGCAGGTCGGCGTGTTCACTCCCAAGTCGCAGGCGCGCGACCTGCTCTCCGCCGGAGAGGTGGGGTTCGTCACGGCCGGGGTCAGAGAGCTGCAGCACGCGCGCGTCGGCGACACCATCACCTCGGCCAGTCGGCCCGCGAGCTCGCCGCTGCCGGGCTTCAAGGAGATCAAGCCCCAGGTTTTCGCCGGGCTCTATCCGGTCGAGGCGAACGAGTACGAAGCCCTGCGCGACGCGCTGGAGAAGCTGAAGCTCAACGATGCCTCCCTGCACTACGAGCCCGAAACCTCGCAGGCCCTCGGGTTCGGCTTTCGCTGCGGGTTCCTCGGCCTCCTTCACATGGATATCGTGCAGGAGCGCCTGGAGCGCGAATACAACATGGCGCTGGTCACCACCGCGCCTACCGTGATCTACGAGATCAAGCTGCGCGACGGGTCGGTCGTGCAGATCGAGAATCCCGCGAAACTTCCGGATCCGTCGAAGATCGAGGAAATCCGGGAGCCGATCATCGAAACAGTCATATTCGTGCCGCAGGAGTATGTCGGCGCGATCATGACGTTGTGCACGCAAAAGCGCGGGGTCCAGAGGAACATGCAATACCATGGTCGGCAGGTGATGCTTACCTACGAGATGCCGCTCAACGAAGTCGTGATGGACTTCTTCGACAAGCTCAAGTCCGCGAGTCGCGGCTACGCGTCGCTCGACTACGAATTCAAGGAGTACCGCGCGGCCGACATGGTGAAGCTCGACATCGTCATCAACGGCGAGCGCGTCGATGCCCTGTCACTCATGGTGCACCGGGAAAATGCGACCTACCGCGGCCGCGATCTGGTCTCGAGAATGCGCGAGCTGATACCGCGGCAGATGTTCGACGTGGCGGTCCAGGCGGCGATCGGCTCGCATATCATCGCGCGCGAGACGGTCAAGGCTCTGCGCAAGAACGTGCTTGCAAAGTGCTACGGCGGCGACGTCAGCCGCAAGCGAAAATTGCTTGAAAAGCAGAAAGCGGGGAAGAAGCGCATGAAACAGGTGGGCACCGTGGAAATACCCCAGGAGGCGTTTCTCGCCATACTTCAGGTCGAGACCAAGTAGCGACATGAGCCCAAGAGCAGGGGCCCCGCTAGGCGGGGATGCGATCAAGGCGAATGGCGCAATTCATCGCCAGGCAGAGCTACGTATGAAAGAAAAGGTGAGGCGATGAATTTCGCGCTGATACTCTTTGTCCTGCTCGTCATTACGGGGGCGTTTGCTCTCGCCGACGCGGTCTATTTCAGCAAGCAGCGCCGCAAGGACGACAAGGAGCCGTGGTGGATTGAATATCCGAAAAGCTTCTTCCCGGTCATTCTCATCGTATTTCTGCTGCGCTCGTTCCTGGTCGAGCCATTCAAGATTCCCACCGGCTCCATGGTGCCGACGCTTCTGGTGGGGGACTTCATCCTGGTGAGCAAGTTCGCTTACGGCATACGGCTCCCCCTGGTGAACAAGAAGATACTCAGCATCGGCGAGCCGGTACGGGGCGATGTGATGGTGTTTCGCTTCCCCGAGGATCCGTCGGTCGACTATATCAAGAGGGTCGTAGGTCTCCCGGGTGACAGGATCGTCTACGAGAACAAGAGGCTCACGATCAACGGGGTCGCGCAGCCGCGCAAGCAAGTCGCAGACTACCTCAACCGCGAACGGATTCACTACTCTGCCCAGTTCCAGGAGACGCTCGGAGGGGTCGAGCACGCCATCCTTCAGGAAAGCGATGCTCCGGCGGCAGTTCCTTTCACGAAATCGTTCCCGTTCCGTGAAAATTGCACCTACAATGCCGAGGGCGTGGCGTGCACAGTACCTCCGGGGCACTATTTCGTGATGGGCGACAATCGCGACAACTCGGCAGACAGCCGCGTGTGGGGATTCGTTCCCGACGAGAACATCGTGGGAAAGGCGTTTTTCATCTGGTTCAACTTCAGCGAGCTGAGGCGCATCGGGAGATTCCAATGAGAGATGAATCCGTGAAGAATCAGCGCGGCGTGACTCTGGTCGGGATGATCATGGCTTGCATCGTCATCGTTATCGTCGCTATCGGCGGCCTCAAGATCGCACCCGCGTACATCGAATACTTCAAAGTCAAGAAAGCGGTAGTCGCGATCGCGCAGAGCAATCCCGGCGGCACGGTGGGTGACGTGCGCCGCGCGTTCCAGCTGCGGGCCGCCGTGGACGACATCGACGTGATCGACGCCAAGGATCTGGAGGTCACCAAGGAGGGCAACGAGGTGGTCGTCTCGGCGACCTATTCCAAGCGAATCCCCCTCTTCGGCAACGTCAACGTCGTGATCGATTTCTCGGCGAGCAGCAACAATTAACGGACCGCTATCCCCATCGTCTGTTCGCGCGGCCCGGCATCATCCGGACGTGGATCGGGAGCGACTCCAGAAAAGCATTGCGTATCGATTCTCCGGGCCCGGGCTGCTCGTCCAGGCGCTCACGCACCGCAGCTACGGCACGCCGCACAACGAACGGCTGGAGTTCCTGGGCGACAGCGTCGTCAATTGCGTAGTTGCAGCGGAGCTGTTCGAGCGTTTCGGCGCCCTGCCGGAAGGCGACCTGTCGCGGCTGCGTGCGCATCTGGTGAGGCAGCAGGCGCTGCACGGGATCGCGCAAACCCTTGGACTGGGTGAACACCTGCAGCTGGGGGAGGGCGAGGTGAAGAGCGGCGGGTCTGCCCGTCCCTCCATCCTTGCCGACGCGTTCGAGGCGCTCGTGGGCGCGATCTTTCTCGATGGAGGCTTCGCCGCGGCACGCGACGCGGTCCTTCGCCTGTACGAGCCGCTGCTCGCCGGCCTCGACCCGCAGTCCCTCGGAAAGGATCCCAAGACGCTGCTGCAGGAGCTTCTCCAGTCGAGGAGGATCGCCTTGCCGCGATATTCCGTGCTGGCGACCCGGGGGGCGGCGCACGAGCAGAATTTCGAGGTCGAATGCGTGATCCCCCAGCTGTCGGTGCGGACTACCGGGAGCGGGAACAGCCGCAGGATCGCCGAGCAGGAAGCCGCGATGCGCGCGTTCGACCAGATCCGCGGCTGAGCCTCGCGAGCATGAGTCCGGCACCGTTTCGTTGCGGCACCATCGCGCTGATCGGGCGGCCCAACGTGGGCAAGTCGACGCTGCAGAACGCCCTGCTCGGGCAGAAGATCAGCATCACCTCGCGCAAGCCCCAGACGACGCGACGCTCGCTGCGCGGTGTCCTGACCACCGAAACGGCGCAGTTCATCTTCGTCGATACGCCGGGATTCCAGACGCGTCATCGCGGCGCGCTCAACCGTGCGATGAACCGCTCGGTACGCTCGGTGCTGGGCGAAATCGACGCGGTGGCGCTGGTGGTGGAGGCCGGGGAGTTCGGCGCCGAAGACCGCGCGGTGCTCAAGCTCGCCCCGGCCGGCGCTGCGCTCTTTCTTGTCGTCAACAAGACCGATGCTCTGGAGCCTTCGCGGCTTCCGGCATTCCTGAGGCAGGTGGCGGGCGAGGCCGAGTTCGACGAGATCGTCCCGGTGAGCGCGCGGCGCCGCAAGGGGCTCGGCGAGCTGCTGCGCACGCTGGAGCGCTATCTGCCGGAGCAGCCGGCGATCCACTCTGCCGACGAGATCACCGACAGGAACGAGCGCCTCCTTGCCGCGGATTTCGTCCGCGAGAAGCTTTTCCGCTATCTCGGCCAGGAGCTTCCCTACGGCGCCGACGTCGAAATCGAGAAGTTCGAGGAATCGCGGGGCGTCAGGCGCATCTACGCCTCCATCGTGGTGGAGAAGGAAGGCCACAAGGCGATCGTGATCGGGGCGCGCGGGGCCAAGTTGAAGGAGATAGCCACTGCCGCGCGTCTGGACATGGAGAAGCTCTTCGGTGGCAAGGTCTACCTCGAGACCTGGGTCCGGGTCCGGGGCGGCTGGACCGACGACGAAGCGGCACTGAGGCGCATGGGCTATGGCTGAGCGCGCCAGGCAGGAGAGCCGCGAGGCCTTTGTCCTGCACAGCTATCCCTACCGGGAAACCAGCCTTCTGCTCGAGGTATTCGCGAGGGGCTTCGGGCGCGTCTCGATGGTGGCGCGGGCGGCGCGCAGCCCGCGCTCGGTGCTGCGCGGAGTGCTGCTCGCCTTCCAGCCGCTTACCCTCTCCTGGTTCGGCAAGGGCGAAGTGCGGACCCTCGCCCGGGCGGAATGGGTCGGCGGGACTCGCCGGCTCCAGGGCGAAGCGCTGATGTGCGGGTTCTACCTGAACGAGCTGCTGCTGCGCCTGCTGCCGCGCGAAGACCCCCACGATGCGCTGTTTACACGGTACCGCGACGCGCTGCAGCAGCTCGCCTCCCGGAGCGATTCCGCCCCGGTATTGCGCTCGTTCGAGAGGGCGCTGCTCAAGGAGCTGGGCTACGCGATGGCGCTCGAGCGCGACAGCGCGAGCGGCGGCGCGATCGATCCGGCGAAGAGCTACCGTTACGACCCGGAGCGCGGGCCGATCGAGGCCAACGGCGCCGGGCCGGATTCCGTCGTATCCGGCCGCACGCTCCTCGACATGGCGCGCGACGACTACGCGGATCCCCTGACCCAGCAACAGGCCAAGGCCCTGATGCGTACTCTTCTCGATCACCGGCTGGAGCATCAGCCGCTGAGGAGCCGGCGCGTATTCCGGGATCTGCTCGCACTGTAAGGGCGCGGCCGTGACGCTTCTCAGCGCCAACATCAACAAGGTCGCGTTGCTGCGCAACACCCGCACTATCGGGATTCCGGACGTGGTTCACGCGGCGCGCATCGTGCTGGCCGCAGGCGCCCACGGCATCACGGTTCATCCGCGGCCCGACGGGCGGCATGTGCGTGCAAACGATGTGCGCGACCTCGCGAATGTCGTGCGCGGGCATCCGGGGGCGGAGTTCAATATCGAAGGCAATCCGTTCCATGCCCTGCTCGAATTCGTGCGCGAAGTACGGCCGGCGCAGTGCACTCTCGTGCCCGACGAGACCGGCGCCTTCACCTCCGACCACGGCTGGGATCTCGAGCGGGAGGGAGGCCGGCTAGCGCCGGTGATGCAGGAGTTGAAGGCGCTCCGCGTGCGCGTCAGCCTGTTCATGGATCCGGTTCCGGACGCGATGGCGGCGGCGGCTCGCATGGGCGCGGACCGGATCGAGCTCTACACGGAACCCTATGCGCGGGCGTTCGGCACGCCGCAGCAGCGCGCCGTGCTGCTTAGCTACGCGGACTCGGCGCGCGCCGCCCAGGACGCAGGCCTGGGCGTCAACGCGGGCCATGACCTCAATCTCGCCAACCTGCCCGCGTTTCTCCGGGCGGTGCCGGGTATCCTCGAAGTCTCCATCGGGCACGCTCTGATTGCCGACGCACTGGAATTCGGCCTCGCCGAAACCGTGCGCAGGTATCTCGACGCGATCCGTGAAGGAACATGATTCTCGGAATCGGAACCGACCTCTGCGAAGTCGCCCGCATCGAGCGGGCGCTCGCGCGCTTCGGGGAGCGCTTTGCGGGAAGGATACTGGTGGCCTCGGAGCTCGAAGTCTTCCGCCGGCGGCGCAAGCGCGCCGGCTACCTCGCCAAGCGCTTCGCGGCGAAGGAAGCGTTCTCGAAAGCGCTGGGCGTGGGCATCCGCTACCCGGTCAACTGGCACAATGTGTGGGTTGTCAATGAGCGCTCCGGCAAGCCCGCGCTGGAATTCTCCAAGCCGCTGGCGGCGTTGTTGAAGCGGCGCGGGATCGCAAAGGTCCACCTTTCGCTCACCGACGAGATCGGCATGGCCTGCGCGTTCGTGGTCGTCGAAGGGCGGGAGCGCAAGGGACGCTCGAGGCGATGAACGCCGGTGCCGTGATGATCGACCTCGCGGGCCCGGAGCTCGGCGCAGAGGAGAAGGAGCTGCTGCGCCACCCCTCCGCCGGCGGGGTGATCCTGTTCTCCAGGAACTTCGAGTCGCCGCGCCAGCTTCTCGCTCTCACCCGGAGGATCAGGGCGGAGCGCCCCGAGCTGCTGGTCGCGGTCGACCACGAGGGCGGCCGGGTGCAGCGCTTCCAGGAAGGCTTTACCCGGATACCGCCGATGCGCCTGCTCGGCGAGCGCTGGAACGCCGACGCGGGCGAAGCGAACGCACTTGCGGAGGCGATCGGCTACGTGATCGCGGTCGAGTTGCAGGCGCACGGCCTGGACTTCAGTTTCGCACCGGTGCTCGACGTCGACTTCGGCTCGAGCAGCGTGATCGGGGATCGGGCGTTTTCCGACGAGCCGACCGTGATCGCGGCACTGGCGCGGGCCTTCGTTTCCGGCCTGACCGCGGGCGGAGCGCCCTCGGTCGGCAAGCATTTTCCGGGGCACGGCTACGTGAAAGCCGATTCGCACGTCGATGTCCCGGTGGATGAGCGCAGCTTCGCCGAGATCGACGCAACCGATCTGCTCCCGTATCGCGAGCTGATCGCGAGCGGACTCACCGGAGTGATGCCGGCCCACGTGATCTACCCCGAGGTGGATGAGCGGCCTGCGGGATATTCCGCGGCGTGGCTGCAGGACATCCTGCGCGGGCGGCTGGGCTTCGATGGCATGATCTTCAGCGACGACCTTTCCATGGAAGGGGCGCGCATTGCAGGCGGTCCCGCGGAGCGGGCGGTCGCGGCGATCGAGGCGGGCTGCGACATGGTGCTGCTTTGCAATGCACCCGACGCGGCTCACGGCGTGCTCGACGCTCTGAAGGGCCGCTCGCCGGATCCCGGGCGCGTCGCCCTCATGCGGGCGCGCGGACCCGGGAAGCCGGACGCGCGCTACGCCCGGGCGGTCGGCACCGTGCGGGAGGCGACAGGCTGAGGCTACACTAGGCGGGCGATGAGCCACGACCACCACCATCATCATCACCAGCACCCCGCGCCGCGCGACTACGGCCTTGCCTTCGCGGTCGGCATCGGACTGAACTTCACGTTCGTGGTGGTCGAGGCGGTGTACGGAGTGCTCGCGCATTCCATGGCGCTGCTCGCCGACGCGGGCCACAACCTCTCCGACGTGTTCGTGCTGGCCCTGGCCTGGGGCGCCGGCACCCTGGCCAAGCGCGGGCCCTCGGAGCGCTTCACCTACGGCCTGCGCAGCTCATCGATCCTGGTGGCGCTGCTCAACGCAGCGCTCCTTTTGGTCGTGACCGGCGGCATCGCCTGGGAGGCGATCAATCGCCTGGCGACGCCTTCGCCTGTCGCCGGTGGAACGGTGATCTGGGTAGCGCTGGCCGGAATCCTGGTCAACGGGACGAGCGCCCTGCTGTTCGCGCGCGGGCGGCAGCACGACGTCAATATCCGTGGCGCGTTCCTGCACCTTGCCGCCGACGCGGCGGTGTCGCTCGGCGTCGTCGTCGCGGGAATCGGGATTCTCTACACCGGCTGGTTGTGGCTCGACCCGGTCGCCGGGCTCGCCATCGCGGCGATCATCGTGTGGAGCACCTGGGGCCTGCTGCGCGACTCGGTCGCGCTCGCGCTCGACGCGGTGCCGGAGCACATCGATCCGCGTGCGGTACGAACCTATCTGTCGAAGCTGGCAGGCGTCACCGAGGTGCACGACCTGCACATCTGGGCGATGAGCACCACCGAGACCGCGCTCACCGTGCACCTGGTCATCCCGGGCGGACATCCCGGGGATGCGTTCACCACGGAAGTATGCAGGGAACTGCGCGCGCACTATCGCGTGCACCACTCGACCATCCAGATCGAGACCGGCGCGCAGCCGTGCGAGCTGGCGCCGGATCACGTGGTGTAGAGCGCGCGGATAGAGGAGCAGTCCAATGCCGTCTGCGAATCGATCGAGGATATTTCTGGCCATCACGTTTGCCGTGACGACGCTGTTCGTCGGCTGTGCCACCTCCGTCCGCTACCGTTCGCTCCCTGACGCCCAGCCCACCAACGACCTTTTCAACCCCTACCAATCCATCACCCCCTGGGGAAATCTCCCCGAGGGCAGGAAGTGGGGAGCGC
>Ga0335084_10000296_pt1 | contig 40053 bp, 39 predicted proteins | sample Lox_Sample_44_FD_206721 | JGI IMG/M metagenome (GOLD analysis project Ga0335084, IMG submission 206721) | Soil microbial communities from Loxahatchee National Wildlife Refuge, Florida, United States - Lox_Sample_4.4 | ecosystem: Environmental > Terrestrial > Soil > Wetlands | place: USA...
ACCTATGGCCTTCCCCCTGACTTTTGCGGTGCCGGGCCTCCATGACAATCGCTACCAGCAGGGCTATCGCTCCCACCGCTACCGCCGCGGGGAAGGCGATTGCCCGGTATGCAACCGTCATATTAGGATGAACACCCCGCACTCCAGCACTAATCAGGAGCCCGAAAATCCCTAAAAACAGACACAGGGCGAAGGCAAGCAGGGCGAGGAGAAAGGCCAACAGCACTACCCGCACCGGGACCAGCAGCCCGCAAACCAACCGGGACGATGCTTTGGCAGGAGGCATTACTCTTCGATTGTAGCGGCTCATAGTCTCTGTTGGTGACCGCCCCTGAGAGTTGATGCTGACAGACGCGCGGCCTGGCGAGCCGGGGTGCGCTAGAATACATCCCATGGCACAGGCTGCACCGCCGATTACTCGTCCTCCAGCGGAGGTCGTCCGTCTGACCCCCGTCTCCCAAGCTCCAAATGGAATCTGCTATGCCGCTTCGGGCGAGATCACGGTCCCTGAAGCCGACCTGCGTCGTATGGTGTCCGCCGTGCCGGACGCAGCTGCGGCCGCATTGAAACGCAAGGCTTATTACTTCGTCCCCCTGACCGTAAACCAGGGCGACGAGACCGTGATCGCCGACCGCTACGATGTGGAGTTGAGCGACAACGCAGTCTGCCATCGCAATCTCGACCTGGGCGATTCGCAGTGCGTTTTCATTTCCACCCGTCTGATGGATGACAAGTTCTCGGTGGCCTTCGAGTTCTATATCAACGTGGGCCACGCCGTGGTGGAACGGGCCGGAGTATCGCAGACTTTCGCAGACCTGGTGTGGAGGCAGGTTCAGAACAAGGCCCGCGGCGAGACCTCCCTGGACGCGTGGGAGTCCCGTAAACTGGCAACCGAGCCCGGTCCCGATGCGGAAAAGTACAAGAATGAATATTTCGCCGCCAGCTTTTCCGACGCTATCTCCATCTATCTGCTGTCACTGTTCATCGATGTGGATTACCACGACCTGCGCGAGCGCGATTACCCACTTCTGGCCCCGGCCCAGATGGCGGAGCGGTTGAAGAAAGTGGCAGAGCTGTTTCCGGCGAATCCGGAGTTTGAGTTCACGATTTATCACAAGAGGCGGACCTAGCCACGATTTGCACGGATGCCACGGATAAAGCTCCGGCGCGCCAAACCTCTGTCTCCTCAGTGTGCTCTGTGGTTACAATCATCACTCCATGACCGTGATGGTCCGTTCCTTCGCCAAAATCAACCTCGGCCTGTGCATCGGCGCGCTGCGGCCGGATGGCTTTCACGAGCTGCGCACCGTCTATCAGACGATTGCATTGCACGATGTCATCCGCGTACAGGTGGGACGGGGCTCGGGGATTGAGATTCGTTGCGACCACCCGTGTGTTCCCAAAGACGAGACGAACACCTGTTACCGCATCGCGGAACACGCCCTGGCGGCGCTTCAAGCCGGCGGGAGGGTAACCATCGCCATCGACAAGCGACTGCCGGTGCAGGGTGGCCTGGGGGCGGGATCCGGCAATGCGGTGGCTACTCTCCTGGCGCTCGAACGGGCGCTGCAGAAGAAGTTGCCAGGGGCGGAAAGGCTGCGGATTGCGGCGGAGGTAGGGTCGGATTTGCCGCTGTTTTTTGTGGGCGGGACGGTGCTCGGGGTGGGACATGGCGAGGAGGTCTATCCCCTGCAAGATTTGCCGTCCGTCTGCTGCGTGGTGGCGACGCCCGAAATTGGGGTCTCGACTCCCCAGGCATTTGCAGATTGGGATGCCATGATGGGCCTGGAAGAAGAATACGCTGCCGAGCTTCGCTCGGCTAGGACCGCCGAGGGCGGCCGTCCCCACGTGGATCGTGCCGACGCCCGCTCAAAATTGACGCCTTCTCCCCCCTCCGATAGAATAATGGGGTTCGGCCGTGCGGTTTCTGCGTGGCTGAGTGGTCAACCTTTATCCGGTGTCCCTGTGAGTAAAGGCAGGGGCCGGGCCGAGACCTCGCTTCTCGACCTTGTCCGTACCGGGATCGAAAACGACTTTGAACGGGTCGTCTTTCCGAAGCATCCCGAATTGCGCGAGGTCAAGAGTGTGCTCGAACGTGCCGGGGCATTTTACGCCTCGCTCTCAGGCTCCGGTTCCGCCCTCTTTGGGCTGTTTCGGTCGCGGGCGGCGGGCCTGAAGGCTGAGGCCACGCTAAGGCGCGGCGGTATTCCGGCGGTGGCCACGACGACGATGACCCGGCAGCAGTACTGGAGAAAGTTTCCAGTTTCCGGTTTCTAGTTTCCAGTGGATAATGCGGGCACAGGTTTTACCCGAAACCAGAAACCAGAAGCCCGAAACTGATTTACTGGGCCGTCGACTAATGGTAGGTCAAGTGCCTTTGGAGCACTTTGTCTAGGTTCGAATCCTAGCGGCCCAGCCAGAAAACCAGCTTCTAGCTCCTGGCCTCTAGCCAGGAAGTGTGGCGGCCGTTGACGGCTAGAAGCTAGTAGCTAGTAGCTAGGAGCCAGAAGCCCCTATGGCAACTCTTGCGACAGCGACCGAAAAGAAGGCCCAGATGAACGCCGACGAGAAGCCTGAGCGCAAGCCCCAGCGCGGCCGGGTGGACGACAAGTTCAAGATCTTCTGCGGCACGGCTAACGAAGCGCTGTGCGACGAGGTCTGCGCTTTTCTTGGGTTGACCCGTGGCCAGGCGCTGGTGACGCGCTTCAGCGACGGCGAGGCCTACGTCCAGATTCAGGAGAACGTCCGCGGCGCGGATGTGTTCGTGGTGCAGCCCACCTGCCATCCGGTGGACGAGCACCTGATGGAATTGCTGTTGATGATCGATGCGCTCAAGCGGGCGTCGGCGCGGCGCATCACTTCGGTGATTCCGTATTTTGGCTACGCCCGGCAGGACCGCAAGGACAAGCCGCGGGTGCCGATTTCGTCCAAGCTGGTGGCCGACCTGCTCACCACGGCGGGCGCCGACCGGGCCCTGATCGTGGACTTGCACGCGCCCCAGTTGCAGGGCTTTTTCAACATTCCAGTGGACCATCTTTTTGCCTCGCCGGTGCTGGTGGACTACTTCAAGCGGCTGAACTTGCCCAGCTTGACTGTGGTTTCTCCGGATGCGGGGGGTGTGGAGCGCGCCCGGTTCTTTGCCAAGAAAATGGACTCGGCCCTGGCCATCGTCGATAAACGCCGCTCGGAGATGAACGTGTCCGAAGTCATGCACGTGATCGGCGATGTCAAAGGCCGCACGTGTTTGATCATCGACGACTTGATCGACACCGCGGGTACTCTGGTGAAGACCGCTGCCGCGCTCATGGAAAACGGGGCCAGTCAGGTTTACGCCTGCGCCTCGCATCCGGTGCTCTCAGGTCCCGCCGTGCAGAACATTTCGCATTCTTGCATTAGCGAAGTGGTTGTAACCAACACCATCCCCTTGAGCGAAGCCGCCAAGGGGGAGCCGAAAATCAAGGTGCTAACCATCGCCGGTTTGATCGGACGCGCGATCCAGTCGATTCACGAAGAAACCTCGGTCAGTAGATTGTTCTTATAGGAACCAAAATTTATGGCAACCGCAACCGAAAGCAACGTTTTAGAGGCGCAACCACGAACCCCGGGCAATAAGAATGTCGCCCGCCGGGTGCGCATGGGCGGCAAGATACCCGGCGTGCTCTATGGCGCCGGCAAAGAATCCATGACCGTGACGCTCGATCCGCGCCAGGTTACGCGCATTCTAAATTCCGCCACTGGTCACAACACCATTTTCGACCTCGCGGTCGAAGGCGGCGAACGCACTAAGGCCATGATCGTGGATTGGCAATATGAGCCCATCAAGAGCCATCTCCTGCACATCGACCTGAAGCGCATCGCCATGGACCAGAAGCTCACTGTCAGCGTGCCCATCGTGCTTAAGGGAGAAGCTGCCGGGGTGAAGCAGCAGGGCGGGATCATGGAGCAGATCTTGCGCGAAGTGGAAGTCGAGTGCTTGCCCGGCGACATTCCGAGCGCCATCGAAGCCGATGTCAGCGAACTCGTCTTCGGCAAAGTGCTGCGCGTCTCTGACCTGACCCACGACGAAAAAAAGATCCAGTTCATCACCGACGCCAACCAGCCCGTGGCCCACATCACCACGGTCAAGGAGGAAGTGGTAGTTACACCGGAAGCGGTTGCGGCAGAAGCTAGTGCTCCTCCGGCCGAGCCCGAGGTCATCAAGAAGGGCAAGCAGGAAGTCGAGGGCGAAGAAAGCGCCGAGGCCGCTCCCGAGAAGCCGGAGAAGCCCGAAAAGAAAGAGAAGAAGTAGTCGCAACACCGGGTGGCGACGGGTCGGAGCCTGCCCTGAGCGAAGTCGGAGGAACCCGCCCGGTCGAGCGAAGCTCGGCAGTTGTGTTCGAGGCAAATTGATCAGGCGTGAAACTGATTGTCGGGTTGGGCAATCCGGGCATTGCATACCAGTTCACGCCGCACAATCTGGGCTTTCTCACCATTGATCGCATCGCCAATGATTGCGGCGTGGAAGTGAGAAATCGCCAGGGTCATGCCCTGACGGCGCGGACCGCAATCGGCCCGGAGCAGGTCTTACTGGCCAAGCCAGAGACCTTCATGAACCTGAGCGGTATCTCGGTTCGTGAACTGGTGGCCAAGCATGAGATCAGCCCTGAGACCGAGCTGATTGTGATTTACGACGAACTGGATCTCCCGCTGGGCACGATTCGTATCCGCCAGCGGGGCAGTTCGGCGGGCCACAATGGCATGAAGTCGATCATTGCCGCGCTGGGCACGCAGGAGTTTTTACGCATCCGGATTGGAATTTCGCCGGAGCGGAAGATTGCAGATGGCGTCAAGTTCGTGCTGACTCCCTTTCGCAAGTCGCAGCTGAAGAAAGTGGATGAAGTGCTGGACAACGCCGCTGAAGCGGTATACGTGATCTTGAAGGACGGTCCGGCTGCAGCCATGAACCGCTTCAACCGGAAGGCAGAAGCTATGTAGGCGCGAGCGCCTGCATGGCAAATCGAACGTGGTGGATGGAGAGAAAATGAACCGCACTTATGAGTTGATGTTTATCGTCCGCCCCGACATGGTGGAGGAAGAGCAGGATAAACTGATTTCCACGCTGGAAACCGCGGTGACTTCGTCAGGCGGAAACGTGAAGAGCGTGGAGAAGATGGGCAAGCGCCGCCTGGCGTACATAGTCCGCCGATTTCATGACGGCATCTACGTGCTGCTCACGGTGGAAGGCGGGGGCGGATTGATTCACGAACTGGAACGCCGCCTGCGCGTCACCGAACCTGTGATCAAGTTCATCACCGTGCGCATCGACGAGGAGCAAAAGCGGCTGGACAAGATCAAGGCCATCCGCGACGCCAAACGCAAGACCCCGCCGCCCGCCCCGGTTACCGAGACCGGCGGAGAAGCGGCAGAAGTCACAGCGTAACGGTCGTCAGTCATCGGTCGTCGGTCTTCAGCAAGATGACTGACAGCCGCCTCCCTGACGACTGAAGACTGAAGACCGACGACTGATTTTAAGGAGCATCATGGCTGAAGAAACCAGAGCAACAGCAGTGGCAGGTTCAGAGCGTCCGGTGGGCGGAGATCGCCCTTCCGGCGACCGGCCCTCATTTGGTGATCGGGAGCGTCGCCCCCCACGTCCCGGCGGACCGGCGGGTGGCCGGGAAGGTGGACGCAAATATTTTCGCCGCAAGAAAGTTTGCAAGTTCTGCGTGGAGAAAATTGAGGCTATCAATTACAAAGACGTCCGGCTGCTCGCCCAGTTCGTGGCGGAGAGCGGCAAGATCGTTCCCCGGCGCCTGACCGGGGTTTGTACTCCGCACCAGAGGCGTCTGTCCCTGGCCATCAAGCAGGCGCGGAATATCGCGCTGTTGCCGTTTGCCGGGCGCGCTTCGTAAGAGAACCGGGCCACGGGATTTGCACCGATCCTCACGGGTTTCATTGTTTCCTTGATCCAATCCGTGAACATCCGCGTGAATCCGTGGCAAAAAGAATTTCTAAGGGAGTCATTGCATGGAAGTCATCCTGAAGGAAGATGTGCCCAAACTAGGCTCGCGCGGCGACGTGGTGAAGGTCGCCGAGGGCTTTGGACGCAACTATCTGCTGCCGCACAAGCTCGCCATCGAGGCCTCGAAAGGCAACAAGGCAATCATCGAGCAGATGAAGGCCGCGGCTGTGCGCCGTTCCGCCAAGGAGAAGACCAGCGCCGAAGCCCTGGCCAAGCAATTCGAAGGTGTGTCGGTTTCATTCACTCGGCGCTCCGGCGAGCACGACCAGCTCTTTGGCTCAGTCACCTCCGGCGACATCGCGGATGCGCTGGCCAAGAAGGGCTTTGACGTGGACCGTCGAAAAATTCAGATCCACGAGCCACTCAAGACCGTGGGCGAGTTCACCGTCCCCATCAAGCTGCACAAGGACGTGACCACGCACCTGAAGGTCGTCATCGAAAAAGAAGCAACGGAGTAGCCGGGCGGTCGGACCCGCCGTCGTCACGCCTCCCACGTAGGGGCCGGTGTCCTCACCCGCCCAGCGGGGCGCAGCCCGACAAGGTTTTGGGTGGAACAACGCCAAACCCACGGCGAGCTCCTCTCGCCCACCCGGATGAGGGCGTCCGGGCCTACGTGGTTTATTCCAAAAGTAGCTCCCGCCTGGACTAAGCCCCATGCACGGACAGGGCCAAACTCCTATAATTCGTGCTCACGGTTCGTTGACTGCCACGTCCATAGCTATGCAACCGGGAAGAACGGCAGGGCACCCGGCTTAGTCGAGGACAACGAGAGATGCCGGCCGATGCATGGGCAGTACAGCTAGCGGTTCGCGGAAGTTCCTATCCAGACGCGAGTCGCGGGGTGGAACAAGGCAACGATTCCCAGGACCCCCTTACTCGGGGCCAAATGGCTGGGCACAGTTCAGTTCGTATTGATGACACGTTGCTGGTCCGCGAAGCGCAGCGCGGCAATCGCGCTGCCTTCGAGGAGCTGGTGCGGCACTATGACCAGGCCGTCCTCAGGTTGGCCATGCACCTGACCGGCTCGGAGCACGAAGCCCAGGACATTTATCAGGACGCCTTTTTGAAGGCGTACAAGAGTGTCGGCAATTTTCGTTTCGAGTGCTCGTTCTACACCTGGATCTACCGCATCGTGACCAATCTTTGTCTGGACCACTTGCGGAAAAAGCAGGTACGCAAGGAAGACGCGCCGGTCGCGGTGGATGCGCAGGGCGAAGCGTATGACGTGCTGGCTCAGGTCCCGGATGGCCGGGCGGGAGCCAATCCTGAGCGCGACCTGATGCGCCGTGAACTGGGAAAACGCATCAACCATGCCCTGGACAAGCTGACGCCCCGCGAACGCATGGTTTTTGAACTGAAGCACTATCAGGGACTCAAATTAAGGACGGTAGGCGAGATTTTGCATACCACCGAAGAAACAGCGAAGAATACTCTATTTCGGGCCACGCAGAAGTTGCGTGGCTCTCTGGCGGACATGCGATGAAGAAGACTTGTGGAGCGACGGACGTCTCGCCCGTCCAAGGGGCGGGAGGCCGAGCAAGTCGAGGGCAAAGTCTAAGGCGACGGACCAGGGTGTCGGTCCCACGCTTCTCCGTCCCCCACTCCCCCAGTGAAGGGGTGAAACTATGAAATGCGAATGGGTTCGGGAAAATATTCTGTTGCATATCTACAACGAGCTACCGGACGACGCTCGTTACGAACTGGAGCAACATGTGGGGCGCTGTACCGATTGCGCGGTTGAGCTGAAATCGGCGCGCCAGCTTCACGCCACACTCTCCCAGTTTCCCGTGGAGGAGCCCTCTCCCAATCTGGTGACCGCTTCGCGCATGCGTCTGCAAGAGGAGCTCGAAACTACCGAACAAGGCGGCTTCTGGCAGCGTCTGGTGTTCGATCCGGGTGCATGGCTTCGCCCGATCAAGCTGGCTCCGGCACTGGCCGCGGCCATCTTTATTGTGGGGTTCGCCGGTGGAATTGGAGCCACCTATCAAGTGATGAATGGCCGCAACCCGGTCGATCTCAACAGTGCTGTTCCCACGGAATCTTCCATCACCGGCATTCAATCCATCTCGCAGCAGCCCGGTTCCTCTCAGATCAGCATCCGCTATAACACGGTGTCTACACAGGAAGCACAGGGATCGCTCAACGATCAGCGCATCCAGCAGTTGCTGCTGTTCGCGACCCGCAATAACTACAACTCCGGCGTGCGCATGGATTCGCTGGACCTGCTGACACAGACGCCAAACGATACTCGCGTGCGCGAGGCATTGTTGTATGCCCTGCGCTATGACTCGAATCCGGGAGTGCGGCTGAAGGCGATCGAGGGGCTGGGTTCGTACGTGAAGGACGACGTCAGAGTGCGGAATGCAGTGCTGGAGGCGCTGGTGAACGATTCCAATCCCGGGTTGCGGACCCAGGCATTGCATTTGCTTGAACCGTGTCGCGCCGACAGCAGCGTTCGCGTGGTGCTGCAAAAACTGGCGGACAACGATCAGAACCTGTACATCCGCTCACAGGCCAGCAATATGTTGGCCCAGACGGCGGAGATCGATTGAGTAAAGATTTGGTTGAGAAAGATTTGGTCGTGGAACGCAGGAACGGAAGGTGAGACAGTTGAAAACGTTTCCCAAAATCGTTGCGCTTATGCTGCTATCGTCCCTGGCGGTGGCCCAGGAAGCGCGCCCCGATGAACAGTCGCGGATTTTTCAGGACAATGGCAGATGGTCGCGCCAGATCACCGGCTCCATGGCGGCCGCGAAGAATCTGCGGGTGAAGGTGGATTCAGGCGTAGTGAAGGTGGTGGGCGGGCCTCAGCAGGCGATCAGCTATGTCATTAATAATCGTTCCTATGCTTCGTCAGAAGAGAAAGCTCGCCGCGAATTCGAAGCTTACAAAATCAGCGCTTACGTTCGCGGAGACACTGCCTGGGTGGTGGCCGAATGGGAAGGCAGCAGGCCGCGCCGGTCGTCCAGCGAATTCGTGATCAATGTGCCGCGCAATATCGACCTGGTGAAAGTTGAAACCGACGGTGGCGATCTTACCGCCACCGGCATTGGCGGCCGGGTGGAGGGGGAGACCGGAGGCGGCGGGATTCATCTCGATGACATTGCGGGGGCGGTTAATGTCGAGACCGGAGGCGGCAGCATCGAGGTAGGTACGGTCGGCGGCGAACTGACGCTGCACACCGGCGGCGGAGGCATCAAGGTGTCTTCCGCCAAGGGCAAGATCAACGCCGAGACTGGCGGGGGAAGCGTGGTCGTCGTGTCGGGCATGCAGGGCGCCGTGCTGGAAACCGGGGGTGGAAGCATTGAAGTCCAACGTTGCACCGGGCCGCTCAAAGTGACGACCGGAGGCGGCAGCATCGAGCTAGGCAAGATCGCAGGCCCGGCGGAGATTGAGACCGGAGGCGGCAGCATCCGTTTGAACTCGGCCACCGGGGCGGTGCGCGCTGAAACCGGAGGCGGCAGCATCACCCTCAACGGCGTGCCCACCGCCAAGGCTGAGACCGGAGCCGGCGGCATCGTAGCCAAGTTCGTCTCCGGAAATAACCGCACCGATTCGGTGCTGGAAACTTCCGCTGGAGACATTACGGTTTACCTGGCACCCAACCTGGGAATTACCATCCGGGCGTCCATCGACCTGGCGAACGGCCATCGCATCCGCTCCGATTTTTCCGAGATTCGAGTTACAACCGAGGGAGGCGAGTGGGGACCTGGTACTGCCACCGCCGAGGGTAGTTTGAACGGGGGTGGCCCGACGCTGAAAGTGCGCACCACCACCGGAGACATCACCTTTCTTGCCAGCCGCTGAGTCTGGAAAAGGGGGACAAACATGCGTAGATCGATCCTTGCACTGATGATTTTGCCGATGTTCGCAGCGGCCGCGAGTGGCGGGCAACTGTGTTCGCAGGAGCCCTTCAGCGAGGCCTTCGGATATTCCAGCGAAGATTTCGGCGGCGGATCATATCTGGGGGTTGACACTCGCGATGTCACGGCGGACCGGCTGTCCGATCTGAAGTTGAAAGAAGAACACGGCGTCGAAGTTACGCTGGTTGATCAGGATGCTCCGGCGGGCAAGGCTGGGATCAAGGAACACGACGTAATTCTCACCCTCAACGGCAACCAGGTGGAAAGCGTGGAGCAGTTGCGCCGCATGATCCGCGAGATTCCTCCCGGACGCACAGTGAACCTCGGAATCAGCCGGGCCGGCCAGTTGATGACCCTCAAGACCCAGTTGGCGGACCGCAGACAGACTTTTGCCCTGGCTCGGCCGGGCAAGACACTCGCCTTCTCCATGCCTGCAATTCCGGCTATGCCGGCGCTGCCCGCCGTCCCTGTCACCCCTTTCGTACCCGACATGGATATACCGGTCTCTATCGTGGTAGTGCATTCCTCCGCGCGCAGCGGACTCATGGTGGAAAACCTTACTCCTCAACTGGGAGACTACTTCGGCGCGAAAGATGGCAAGGGAGTGCTGGTACGCTCGGTGGAAAAGGGAAGCCGCGCCGAGCAGGCCGGGTTCCGGGCCGGAGACGTGATTGTAAAAGTCAACGGAGAATCGATCAGTGACAGCGGCGACTTTACTCATGCCATCCGCGGGCGCAAGGGCAACACTGTAACCGTAAGCATCATTCGGGAGCGGAAGGAACAGAACCTCACTTTGACCGTCCCCGACCGCAGCCAGTCGAAGGTTCTCGATATGGACGAGAGTCTTGAGGCTCCTGAACTTGACGCCGAAACCGTGATTGACCTGAGCGAGGTCCAGTCTGAAATCGCTCACCTGAAGCCCGAAATCGAACGCGCGGTCCGGGTGATACGACCCAGCATGGAAGAAGCTGCACAAGAACTGCGCAACCATGAGAAAGAACTGAAGCAGGAAATGCGCGAACTGGAACGCGAGCTCAAAGACCAGGAACGCGAAATTCAGGAGAACCGTAAGGTCTGGCAGCCCGAGGCCGATATCTAACGCCACGAGCGTGTGTGGGTCGGACACTCCCTTCGACTTCGCTCAGAGCAGACTCTGTCCGACGCTTTTGAAGTTGCCTTTGTCTGTGATTGTTCTTGCTACTCTTGTTGACCGCAAAATCAGCCGCTTAAGAACAAAGTCAAAAGCGTCGGACAGGAGTGCCCGTCCCACACGTAGTAACAGTGGACACTTCCCGGACACAATTTCTGCCCGCTTGCTTGGCGGCATACAGTCCGGCATCGGCCGCCCTGACCAGGTCCTCGCGAGTGTTTCCATGATCGGGGCAAGTGGCCACACCGGCACTGATAGTGACCGGCCGCGACACTCCGGGAAATTGCCAGCTATCTACCAATCGCCTCAGCTTCTCGGCCACAGCCAGGGCATGCTGCTGGCTGGTCTGGGAGAGCAGGATGGCGAACTCCTCTCCTCCGTAGCGGCAGACCACATCAATCTTTCGCAGCTGCTGGGAAAAGATCGATGAGACCTGGCGCAGCACTTCATCGCCCAGCAGGTGCCCAAATTCATCGTTCAACCGCTTGAACTGGTCGATATCCACCATGATCACTGCCATGCCGGTGTTGAAGCGGCGGGACCGTTCCAGTTCCTCCTGAATTCTGAGTTCGAAGTAACGCCGGTTGAAGATTCCGGTAAGGCCGTCCAGATAGGCGAGATGCTTGACTCGCTCCACGTAGTGAGCGTTCTGGATCGCGGTGGCGCAGATGTCGGCTACCGATTCCAGCGACTGAATGTCACTGGCCAGGAAGGAGCCCGGCCGGGTACTGTCCAGGACCAGGACCCCCAGCGTCTGCCCAAAGGAAACCAGGGGAATGCACATCCGCGAAGTTGACTCGTGATAAATGCCGACGCAATCCGGGTCCGCCTCGGCCTGGTTCTCGATCAGGGTCTTGCTCTCGCGCAGAGCACGCCCCCACAAGCTCGCTCCTGCCGGCACTTTCCCGCCTTCCGGGATACGTAACGTCAAATTGCCGTGGTGGGCCTGCAACTTCAGGTCTTCGTCTTCCTTCACCAGCATTGAGACATGAGAGACATCGAACGCTTCCCGGATCTTCCGGCAGGCCTTCGACAGCAGTTCTTTCACGTCCAGCACGACCGTGGTTTCCCGGGCGACCGTGTTGATGGCTTCCAACTGCGAGGCCCGGCGGCGCTCCAGCGAATACAGCTTTGCATTTTGCAATGCCATCGACGCCTGGGTGGAAAACAGAGTCAGCAGGTCCACAGTTTCGGAATCAAAGTGGTCTGGATTTTCGCTCTGACAATCCAGTACGCCCACCATCTCATCCCGAACCATGAGCGGTATCGCCAGCTCCGAACGGGTCTTTTTTCCCCACGGCAGGTAAGGGGTCTCTTTGGTGAAGTCAGGGACGTACAGGGGACGCTTTTTCTGGGCGGCGGTGCCGATCAACCCCGTCCCGATATCCACCCGGACGCTGTCGAATCCGGGGTCGCCGCCGATCTGGGACCGAGTGCAAAGCTGTTTTGTCTCCTTATCCAGCAATAAGATAGCAACGTTCTGCAGATGAAAATAGTCCCGCGCGATGACCAGGATGCGCTGCAATACTTCGTCCAGGTCAAAGGTGGACAACACCGCCTGGCTGGCGTCGTAAAGGATGGCGATTTTCTGCATGGGACCAGCCGGATTGTAACCCGCGCGAGGCCAGGGCCGAGGTTCCGAAAGTAACGTGAACGGTCCAGCGATTTCGAAAATCATCGTTGGCCATTGGTCGTTGGCCCTGGGCTAAAAACCCGTAGCCTCTGGCTGATGAACCGACCGTTTGATGGTTGCAACCAACGAAGCTGCCTTGCCTTGGCCAACGACCGACGACCAACGGCCGCCTGCACTGCCTCCTGCTAACATCGCTGAGATGCTGGAGCTTTCCACCTCCGTGCAATACGTAAAGGGCATCGGCCCTCGCCTGGCTGAGGTGCTGGGCGCCAAGGGCATTCACACGGTTGATGATCTGCTTCATTACTTGCCCTTCCGTTACGAGGACCGGCTGAACCCGCGTGGGATTTCCGAACTGAGGGTGGGAGAGATGGCCACGGTCATCGCAGAGGTCCGCACTTCAGGCCTGTTCCGCACTCGCCGCATGCCCATTTTTCAAATGACGGCCGGGCAGGGCCGGAACCGCCTGAAGTGCATCTGGTTCAACGCCACCTATCTGCGCGACCGTTTCAAGCCCGGACAGTTGGTGGCCCTCTACGGCAAAGTGGAGGAAGAGCGCGGAGGCGGAGAATTGCAACTGGTGCAACCGCAGTTTGAAATTCTGGGCGACTCTTCCGATGAAGCCGAAGCGGGAGAACCGAAAGCTGCGTCCTCGCTCGAGGTCGGGCGCATCGTGCCCATCTACGAGTCCACCGGTCAGGGCCGCCTGACGCCGCGCTGGTTCCGCCGCGTTATTCACGGCGTTCTGGTAAATATTTCGCCACAGCTTTCGGACCCGATTCCAGCCGCGGTACGCCGCCACCTGAGCCTGATCTCGCCACAGGACGCGCTGCGCCAGGTCCACTGGCCCGATCCCGGCGAGAGCTTTCAGGAATTGCAGGCCTTCCGTACTCCCGCCCACATCCGGCTCATCTTTGAAGAACTTTTCTTTCTCGAGCTGGGCCTCGAACTCAAACGTCGGCAGCAAAGGACGCAGACCGGAATCGCCTTCAGCCTGGACAACCGGGCCCGGGAGGCCATCAAGAAGATTCTGCCTTTCCATCCCACGGCCGCGCAGAAGCGCGTGCTCAAGGAAATCGCCTCCGACATGGAGAAGCCTGTCCCCATGCGGCGCCTGCTGCAAGGCGATGTCGGGTCGGGCAAGACCATCGTGGCCTTCGAGGCGGCCATCATCGCCATGGAGAATGGATACCAGGTCGCGCTCATGGCTCCCACAGAAATCCTGGCCCAGCAACATTATTTTTCCGCCCGGCGAATCCTGGAGAATGTGGGATACCGGATCGTGCTCCTGACCGGCTCGGTGGAAGAAGAACGCAAGCGCGAGATTCGCCGCCACATCGCCCAGGGCAACGCGCAGCTGGTGATCGGAACCCACGCGCTGATTGAACAAAAAGTAGAGTTCGCCAAACTGGGGCTGGTCATCGTTGACGAACAACACCGCTTCGGCGTGATGCAACGCTTCAAGCTGATGAAGAAATCCGGAGAGGAGGGAGTTAGCACGAACCACGTGGGGGCGGACGCTCCTTCAACTTCGCTCAGGACAGGCCTCGTGCGCCCGGCCGAGCAAAGCCCGGCAACTCTAGGCGAGCCCGACGTCCTGGTCATGACCGCCACTCCCATCCCCCGCACGCTCGCCCTGACTCTCTACGGCGATCTCGACATCAGCATCCTTGATGAAATCCCGCCGGGCCGCACACCCATCGTCACCCGCCGCGTCTCCGACGACCGAGCCGATGAAGTCTGGCAATTCGTGGGCAAGCAGGTTGCCGCCGGCCACCAGGTCTATGTGGTGTATCCGGTAATTGAGGAGAACGAGGAGAGCGAACTTAAAGCCGCCCTCAAAATGCACAAAGAGCTCAGCAAGAAGATTTTTCCTGAGCTGCGCGTAGAGCTCTTGCACGGCCGTCTGCACCCTGACCAGAAGGAAGACGTCATGCGGAGGTTCCAGAAAGGTGAGGTGGATATTCTGGTTTCGACTACCGTGATTGAAGTCGGAGTGGATGTGGCCAATGCGACTGTGATGGTGATCGAGCACGCGGAGCGCTTTGGACTCGCCCAGCTGCACCAGTTGCGCGGACGCATCGGCCGCGGCGCTGCGAAATCGTTCTGCATTCTCATGACCGGGGGAAAGGTGTCGGAAGATGGCGACCGCCGCCTCGATGCCATGGTCCGCACCACCGACGGCTTTCAGATTGCCGAACTCGATCTGGAACTGCGCGGCCCGGGAGAGTTCTTCGGCACCCGCCAGGCTGGCCTGCCCAGCTTCCAGGTAGCCAACCTGATTCGCGATCGCCAGCTGCTGGAAGCCGCCAAGCGCGAAGCTGCGGCCGTGCTTGCAGGTCCCAACGAAGAAGTTTCGCAGGTAGAGATCGATCGCGCCGTGCGCCACATGCGCACCCACTGGCAGAAAACTTATGGTCTGGTTGAGGTCGGCTAGCTTCGCCTGCGTGGGGCGGGCACTCCTGCCCGCCGCCTTTGACTTTGATTTCGAGTTTGACTTCTGGTCTTGGCTTTGGGCTTCCAGATTCCCGGGCGCGTCGCTCGCGGCCACACGCCACAAGTCGACAACCATCCTCTAAATCCGGAATCTGTTTCCACCCGTATTTGATGTGGGACCCAAGAAATCACATCTCTGAAGGAGACTATCCGCCATGCCAAGAAAATTTCGGCATACCCTGTTGGTGGTGCTGATGCTGGCCTTCATCCCGGCCAGCGCATTGAACGATTTCGCAACCCCGTTGCCTCCTGACCCGGCCGCCCCCCAAGCCGCTGCACAGAACTCACTCTACAAGCGCCTGGGAGGCTACGATGCTCTGGCGGCTGTCACTGACGACTTTCTCGGCCGCCTGGCCACTGATCCCAAAGAGGGCCGCTTCTTCGTCGGCCTGAGCACTGATTCCAAGACCCGGGTTCGCCAGCATGTAGTGGACTTCCTGTGCGTAGCCACGGGCGGCCCCTGCAAATACACCGGGCGCGACATGGAGACGGCGCACACCGGCCTGAACATTACAGAAGACGACTGGACTATTGCCGTCAAAGCCCTGGGCGACACGCTGAACAAGTTCAAAGTACCGGCCCGGGAGCAGGGAGAAGTAGTGGGTGCTATCGCTCCGTTGAAAAGCAAGATTGTGGGCCGTTAGTTTGGGTGGGGCGGGCGCCCTCGCCCGCCGCTTTTGACTTTGTCTTTGCCTACGGCCTAGAGCCGCCAGACCAGCAAGGCGATGGTGGCGACCGCGACGAGAGCGGTTGCGATCAGATAGCCGTGCGATCGTACCCAACTGGCGTTGGAATCGGAAAGTTCGGCAAACATGTCCTGATTATGATCGGCGGTCGCAATCGCGCCCGGGCTGGCGGCTTCGCAATCGAGGCACAGCCTTCGGCCCTCGGATACAGGAAATCCGCAAGCCTCACATCGGCGGAGATTCCCGAAAGCGATGGTGGTGATCGGGGCGGACGGACCTTCTTCTCCCTGATGCTGGTGGGCGTTCGTAACCAGTACCGGCATCTCGACCACTGCGGAATTCACCGCGAGAACCGGGCCTGCTTCATGCTCCCGTGACGCCATGGTGGGCACGGCTGTGGTTTCAGTTTCTGGCGCCATTGCTGCAGAATTTGTTTTGAGAAGATGGCTACGCGAGCCAGCCACAAGTTCCGGCGTGCGAGTCTCGGTGCTGGCGTTGCTCGCGACTACCGGCTGTGCAGTCCCCGCTCGCCCCAGTTCTTTTTCGGCGCGGTGCGCTGCTTCGGCATGTTCCACCGCGGTCTGGATCATTTCGGACAGGCGGTTAAGAGCAACGTAGTCGCGCTCTTCGAAGGCGCGCGGCCGGCCGGAGAGCAACTCGAAGACGCCGTACACTTCCTCTTCCCGCACCAGCGGCATCACCACGACGGACGCGATGCCGAACGTCCGGCAACTCTCGCGGTTGACCCGCGGATCGTTTTCTGCGTCCTCGCAGATCAGGATCTTCCGGGTCCGCACACTTTCTGCCGAGAGCCCGGAATCGATCTGCAAGTGCGCTCCCAGTTCCGGCGCCGAGGGGCCGGCGCTGGCGCAGCAGACCATGCTGTCGCCCTGGCGCAAAGCGATCGCGGCTCCCGACGCTCCCGTAATGTATTGTGCCCGCTCCACCAGCAACTGCAACGTGGCATCCAGGTCGCGCTGCGCCATCTCGCTCAGCGACTTGCCACCGTCCTCGCCGGGAAAGCGCAAAGCCTCGCGCACCGATGACGCGAGCGGCGGCGGCTGGGCCTTCGGCGGCAGGTTTGCAGGACGACTATTTGCGGAGCCGAGATTCGGCGGGGCAGGTTCCGGCCCTGCCTGGTTATTGTCCAGGATGGAAAAATAATCCATGCAAAAATTTAGAGATTTTCTCTAATTCGGAGTTTCGCTCCGCCAACTTGTGGTGTCAAGGACAAACCCACAAGTGCTAGTCCTTATGAGCGCTGACCAAGTCCCCGACCCGGATGGCACCCCGGGTCAGGATTTGCGCCCGCAAGCCGCCGCGATGGCGCAGGCCTTTGATGACTTCGCGTCCCACCAGCCGTTGCAGGTGATCGCAAGGTTCGCAAAGACGAATGCCACGGACGTTCACTTCTCCGATCCGGAAATCCTGCCCCACCAGATGATTGAGAGCGATGCCGCGGGTCACCAGGTTGCGCCGCGCCTCGCCGGGGGCGAGATCCACTTTGTAATCGCGCTTGAGGGCTTCGATCGCTTCGGCTTCGATCAACGTCAGCTCGAAGTCGGGTTCCGGCTTGGAGAATGTGCCCTGACCCAGAGCGTAGCGGTCGCCTTCCAGGCCTGAACCTGGAATGGCAACAGCCTCCTTCACCGACCGAGTGGGCGCAGTGGCGGCGGGGGCGATGTAGATGAGTTCGATGGTCCCTGAGTTCATGCACAGTTCCTCGAATAGACAATGTGGCGCGGGCGCCCTCGCCCGCGGCCTCTGAGGTTGGGGACTCTGGCTAATTTGGCGTACGCCTTTGGCTGGAGCCACGCATTTTCCCGGAGCGTTTTCGGGAAAAAGCACGCTTTACCATCGCTGGACGCCTTCTCGCGGGCGAGGGCTCCTTCGACTTCGCTCAGGACAAATCCGCGCCACACGCGCTTACTTGCCGGCCAGGGCGATGCATTCTTCGAGCACATCGACGGCGACGTCGGCTTCGTCCTTGCTGACTACGAGTGGCGGCGCGATACGGATGGTGCTCGGACCGCAGCCCAGGAATAGCAGCCCGCGCTCGAAAGCCAGCTCGATGATGCGGTCGCGCTCCGCGGCGCCGTACTCTTTGGTCTTCTGGTCTTTGACGATCTCGACGCCGATCATCAAGCCGCGGCCCCGAACATCGCCAACGAGCTTATGTTTGCGCGGCCACTCCGCCATGCGTTTCAGCATGTGGTTGCCGACCCCCGTGGAGTTTGCCAGCAATCCTTCTTTCTCGATCACGTCGAGCGTGGCCAATGCGGCCGCGATGCAGACCGGATTGCCGCCGAAAGTGGACGCGTGCGAGCCCGGCACCCAGTCCATGATGTCGGCGCGGCTCATCATGACGCCCAGCGGCATGCCGGAAGCGATTCCCTTCGCCATGCAGACGATGTCGGGCTGAACCCCGGTGTGCTCGATGGCCCACCACTTGCCGGTGCGTCCGGCGCCGCTCTGGACCTCATCGGCCACCAGCAGAATGCCGTACTTGTCGCAAATGCGCCGCAGTTCGTTCATGAAGACGGTGGGCGCGATGACGTATCCACCTTCGCCCTGCACCGGTTCGACGAAAATGGCTGCCACTTCTTCCGGAGCCAGAATCGTCTTGAACAGCTTGTCCTCGATGAAGCGGGCACAGCCGAGTGCGAAGGCCTCAGCGTCCTGGGCGCCGCCCTCGCAGCCGCGGTAAATGTCGGGATAGCGCACGTGCGTCACGCCCGGAACTCCCGGGCCGAAGCGGCGTTTCTGTTGCGGCTTCGACGCAGTCAGCGAGAGCGCGCCCATGGTGCGGCCATGGAACGCTCCCAAGAAGGCAATCACGTTCTGCCGCTTGGTGTGATAACGGGCCAGCTTGAGCGCGGCTTCAACCGCTTCCGCGCCGGAGTTCCCGTAATAGATGCGGTGCGGGCCGGGCATGGGGGCGATTTTCGACAAGCGCTCCGCCAGCGTGATCATGCTCTCGTAGTAAAAGTCCGTACCCGACATGTGGATGAGTTCGCCCGCCTGCTTCTGGATGGCGGCCACTACATCGGGATGGCAGTGTCCGGTCGAGGTCACGGCGATGCCGGCGGAGAAATCGAAAAACTCGTTGCCGTCCACGTCCGTTACCACGATGCCGCGGCCCTGCTTGGCCACCAGCGGGTAGGAGCGGGTGTAAGAAGGCGAAAGGTGCTTTTCATCGCCCGCGAGAACACGCCTGGCATTGGGACCGGGCAGAGCAGTCTTGATTTTGGGTCCTGCAAGAATCTTGGTGGTCATTGCATCCTCCGGAAAGCGGTCGTCAATCGTCGGTCGTCAGCCAGCGGGCGGTCGCGCCGAAAAAGGCCAACTCAACCCTCAAGCCACATCATTTGGGAGGATGGGAGAACTAGTCGCTACCGAACAAGCTGGGCCGTACCTGGGAAGGTAACACTGCCAGATAGCGGCGCGGGCACACCAGGAAATACAGCCAGCATACCGGCAGGTGCGAATTGGGCTTCTGGTGGCGCATCGGTCAACATTGCTATTGCATTATACCACCCCGGTGCAGGTCGGACACTCCTGTGTGGTCTGATATGTTCTAGCTCACACTCATGCCGCAAGCCCAGCCACAGCACCGCTTCGCCGTAATCCTGGCCTTCGCGCTGGTCTACTTTTTCTGGGGATCCACCTACCTCGGCATCAACATCGCGGTCGAACACATTCCCCCGGCCCTGATGTGCGGCATCCGCTTCCTCATCGCAGGCGGATTCATGCTCGCCTATTGCGGATTACGGGGGCGAAAGATTGCATACCAGCCGCGGCAACTGGGGCAGATGGCGGTCGTGGGCGTGCTGCTGCTCCTGGGTGGGAACCTGACCCTGGCTTACGCGGAAAAGCATGTAGCCTCTGGCCTGGCAGCCCTGATCATTGCCGTGACCCCGCTCTGGTTTCTGGTGCTCGACTCGCTCCTGCTGGGCGACTATCACATCGCGTTGCGAGGCAAGATTGGACTAGCCTTGGGTATCGCCGGGCTGGTGGTGTTGTTGTGGCCCGATCTCTCGGCTGCCACAGCCCTGGGCAGGGTTCAGTTCTGGGCTTCCATCAGCTTGGTGGGCGGATCGTTCAGCTGGGCGTTGGGTTCGGTGCTGGCCAAGAAATGGAAGTCTCCCGAGGTAGATCCCTTTTCCGCCACCGCCTGGCAGATGATCGCGGCGGGGGTCGCGAATTTTCTGGTCGCATTCTCCCTGGGCGACATTTCGCGAACGGTGTGGACCGCCCGCGGAATCGCCGCCACACTCTATCTTGTCATTTTTGGGTCCTGGGTCGGATACACGGCATACATCTGGCTGCTGGGTCACGTGCCGACTTCGAAAGTCTCTACCTACGCGTACGTTAATCCGGTGGTTGCGGTGTTTCTGGGCTGGCTGGTTCTGCATGAAAGGGTGACCGGGTTCATCCTGGCGGGCAGCGCCATTGTGGTGGCCTCCGTGGCCCTGGTCACCAGCGCCCCGGTGACCGCGAAAAAAACCCTGGAGATGCCGGCGGTGGAGACGATGGGAGACTAGCCAGAAGCGCGTAGGATGAGGTGAAAGTGCGGCATGCGAATGCCGCGAAGCCGTGGAGTAGCGCCGGCGTCCCGCCGCCCCCGAAGCGGAGGGCAGGATGCCCTCCGGACAGCCTGGCAGGTTGCCGGCGCTACGCGGTGCCTGGAGATTTCATGCTGACTTGTGTTCGCTGTGGTCGCGAACTGCCGTCATCCTCACAGGGAGATACCAGTACCCTGTGCCGCGACTGTTTAGCCGATACTGGTCTCGTCGTCTCCGCAGGTGAAAGCGTGCCGCCTCGCCCAACGCTGCGGAGCCGCCAGCCGTTCCCCCTGACCCAGGTGATCGTCGGTATCAATGTCCTCGTCTTCCTTGCCATGGTGCTTTCGGGAGTGTCCCCCCTGTCGCCTACGATCTCGCAACTGGTGACATGGGGCGCGAACTTTGCCCCATTGTCGCTGGGGACTCAACCCTGGAGGATGCTGGCCTCGAATTACGTTCACATCGGGATCATCCACATTTTTTTTAACATGTGGTGCCTGTGGAACCTGGGCATGCTGGCGGAGCGGATCTTTGATCGCTGGAGCTACCTGCTGGTTTATACCGCCAGCGGGATCGCCGGCAGCCTGGCCAGCCTGTGGTGGCATCCGGGCGGTGTTGGAGCCGGAGCCTCGGGAGCCATCTTCGGTCTTGCCGGTGGACTGATCGCCGTGCTCTACCTGGGAAAACTTCCCATTGCGAAAAATGCGCTGAAGCCCATGCTCAAGAGCCTGATCATGTTCGCCGCCTACAACTTGTTTTTCGGCCTAGTGCCGGGCATCGACAACTCGGCTCATCTCGGAGGCCTGGCCGTTGGCCTCGGCCTGGGCGCATTTCTGGCGGGAAGTGTAACCGCGCCGCCGGAAGTCCGCGCGCGTCAGCGCAACTTCGCTATGATCGGGACGTTGTTACTGTTCCTGCTGGCCAACAACTATCTCCGGCATAGAGTGGGCAAGCCGCAACCGACACAATCGCTCGTCGCTCCATATGAATTTGTTACTCCGCAAGATGGATCATCTTGAGCGTGCGAAGTAGTAGAACGTAGCCAAACGTGCGAAGGATTTTCTTCAAACTGGGCCGCCACCCTTTTCGTCACTGCGAAGCCTTTTCTTCCTCCCCGTCGTCGTCGTTCACCAGGTCCGCCGCATGTCCGCGCACTGCGTATGTTGACTTCCGGCTTTCATCGGGCTCAAAAGTGACCCGAACTGGCCGCCGCTGCCAGGCTGGCGCCGGGCATTCTGAATCGGGCGCATCATCGCCTCCGGCGTCGCCCAGAGCTTTCTTCAGGACCGGCTTGCGGCGTCCCACCTGGAACACGATGGCGAATAACTTCTTGCCGTCATCGGAAACGCCGCAATAGGCCACGTAATCGCGATACCAGCTCGCCACCGAATAGCAAGTCTCGAATTCAGGTAGAGAAAGGGACGATATGCGGCCGGTCATGCGGTCCACCAGCAACCATCCCCCGCGCTGCCATACCCAGTGCGTGGCCGTATCATCAGGCAGATTGTCGTTCACGCGGAAGGCTCGCCGCACCACGAACAGGCGTTCGGTGATTTCGTGCGCGGCGCCCACAGTCGATTCGCGGGCTCGGCCATCCACAAACAGGGCGCGTACCTTCAGGTCGACGCACTCCGCCTCGTTTGCGCCGGCGCAGCATTTAATGGTCTTCCATTTCCCGAGAGTTATGACGTGGGGCTTCGAGGCCCCAAGTGCCGCTGCAGAAACCAGAACCAACAGAAATCTCGAAGCCATGAGCCGATGCATGCGGCCAAGCTATCTGTTCGATAGCGCACAGAACAAGGACGCCGGTCACCGGCCAGAAGTTTCTTGTTCCGAAACGGGAACAAGACTTTTGTGAGCGTTTTCCGGGATTGAAATCGTTTACAATAATGGCTGTCACCTCCGGCCCACGATGAGCCCCCCGCAGAAAGTACCGACAACCATTCCTTCCCGTTCAGTGTCTCACCAGGAGATGGGTGAAGTATCCATACGTCGGTCCCAGCCCCGAATCCTGGTGGTGGACGACAATCGGGACATCATGGGGGTGATGCAGGAATTGCTGGCGACGCACGGCTATGAGGTGATTGCGGTTCCCGACGCAGTCCACGCCGAAGCTGAGATCCAGCGCCGTCCTCCCGACCTGATCCTTTCCGATGTGGTCATGCCCGGCAAATCAGGATATGAATTGTGCCGCGAACTCAAGGAAAACCCCGCCACCCGCCTGATACCGTTCGTCCTGATCACAGGTCTCACCGACCGCCAGGACCGGGTGCTGGGGATTGAATCAGGAGCGGATGATTTTCTGCACAAGCCGATTTTTCCCGAGGAACTGTTCGCCCGGGTCAAGTCCCTGCTGAAGCTCAAGGAATTTACGGACGAACTGGAGACGGCAGATTCCGTGTTGTGCACTCTGGGCTTGAGCGTGGAGAGCCGCGATCCCTACACCGAAGGCCACTGCGAACGGCTGGCGCGCCATGCCAGCGACCTGGGACGCCATCTGCGTCTGGATCCGGAATCGATCGTAGCCCTGCGCCGCGGCGGCTACCTGCACGACCTGGGTAAGATCGCGGTCCCCGATGAAATCCTGAAAAAGGGGACGAACCTCACGCCGGAAGAGTGGGCCATCATGAAGCGGCATCCGGTTACCGGAGAGACTATCTGCCAGCCTCTCAAGTCGCTGCGCCTGGTGCTGCCGATCATTCGCAGCCATCACGAACACTCCGACGGCAGCGGCTATCCCGACGGGTTGCAGCGGGCAGAAATCCCCCTGCTGGCGCGCGTATTGCAAGTGGTGGATGTATACGATGCCCTGCGCACGGCGCGCCCTTACAAGGTTGCGCTCAGCCATGAGCAGGCCGCCCTCACCATGCGGGAAGGGGCCCGCGCGGGATACTGGGACGAGCAACTCACCTGGGAATTCATTTCCATGCTGGAAAAGCAGCGGCAGGTGGCGTAAAGAGCGGGCGTAGGGCCGGACGCCCTCGTCCAGGCGGGCGAGCGCAGCTCGCCCTGGGTTTGAAGTCCTGAAAATCTCAGCTTGGCTTGTACCCCTTTGACTAGAGTCGTCAGCTCCGCGGAGCTGCGCCCGGCCGGCCGGTGATGGCACCCGCACCTACGCGGTCTGCGCCCGGGCCAGCCCCTTGGCTAGCGGTCCGACTGTGATGCCGGTTTCTTTCCTGTAACCCACCGTCAACTCCGCAGCGCAGGAATGGCACAACCAGAAGAATTCGACTCGCCGCGAAGGTTTTTTCGTTTCTGCTGCGGAGGTGCTGGTAACAACTTCGATGCTGGTGTCCAGACGGAACAGCTTTCCCTGATGCAGATACAGAAAAGTGGCCGCGCAGCCCGGATTGGCACATTTGGAGAGCATTTCTGCCTCCTCTCGGGCGGAAAATATTGGTGGGTGAATACTACTCCCGATGGTTTGAGATGCAGCCGGTCGGCCAAAAAAACTTTGTGGAAATCCAACCGCAGAGTTCAATAATGGGAGCAGCGATCAGCTGGCCGCTTTTTGCCCGGCAGATTTCGCCCGCTCCCGGACCGCGTCCGCAACCTTTTGTCCCATAGCCGATGTACTAAGAACGCTGTCTCCCGCGCGGGCCAGATCCTGGGTCCGGGACCCCGAAGCCAGCACTGCAGCCACCGCCGACTCAATGCAGGCCGCTTCGCTTTCAAGCTTGAAGGAATAGCGCAATAGCATCGCAGCCGACAGAATCGCGCCCAGCGGGTTGGCGATGCCTTGCCCAGCGATGTCGGGTGCCGAGCCATGCACCGGCTCGTAGAGGCCGACAGCCCCGCCTATGCTGGCCGAGCCCAACATGCCCAGCGATCCCACCACGGCGCCCGCCTGGTCGGAGAGAATATCGCCAAACATATTCTCCGTCAGCACCACGTCGAAGTCCGCAGGACGCGCCACCAGGGCCATGGCCGCCGAATCCACGTACATGTGACCCAGCTTGACGTCGGAATATTGCTGTCCCACCTGGGTCACCACCTCGCGCCACAGACGGGAGCAATCGAGAACGTTGGCCTTGTCCACGGAAGTGACTTTGCGGCGGCGCGACCGCGCCAGGTCGAAAGCCACCCGCGCGATGCGCTCAATCTCAGCCTCGCCGTAGCGCATGGTGTCGATGGCCACGCGATTGCCCGGAGCACCCTGTGTGCTGCGCGGCTCTCCGAAGTAGATGCCCCCAAGCAATTCCCGCACGATCAGGACGTCGGTGCGGCGCACTACGTCCGCCCGCAGGGGAGAACAGTCTTCCAGCCCGGCAAAGCACATCGCCGGCCGCAAATTGGCGAACACTCCCAGCTCGCGGCGCAGCCGCAACAGCCCGCTCTCCGGCCTCAGCTGGCTGGGAAAATTGTCGAATGAAGGACCGCCGACCGCTCCCAGCAATACTGCCCCGGAGGCCAGGCAGGTCTGCAGTGTATCCGCAGGAAGTGGGTCCTTGACGGACATGAGAGCCGCGCCCCCGACGGGCTTGCGGGTGACGCTGAGCTGATGCCTGAAAACTTGTGCGATCGTTTCCAGAATGCGGACGGCCTCGTCGGTAACTTCCGGTCCGACGCCGTCGCCGGGAAGAGCAGTGAGGTTGAGCAGCATGGGCTTCTATTGTATGGCGGAACCCGCGGCAGGAAAACACTCGCCCATGGCAAAGCACAGGCCATCCCTGTCCATGAGCAGGAGGACTCGGGGCCTTCGGCGGTCAGGCGGTGCTGCGGAAAGCAGTGGCGAGGTTAAGCTTGCGCAGCATGGAGCTCTTCTTTTCCTGGTGAGCCTGCATGCGCTTCAGGATATCGGCGAGAACCCGCACTGCCGTGACCGCGTACGGTCCTTTGTTCAGCATGACGCATTCCGCGCGCTCGCCCATGGCTGCGTCGGTGATCTCCGAGCGGGACGGTATGCCTTTCTTGGCCAGGCCCTCAAGAACCTGGGTGGCCCAAATTACGGGAACATGCGCGGCCTCGCAGATCCAAAGGACCTCCTCCTGGACCTCGGCGAGACGCTGATAGCCGCATTCCACCGCCAGGTCGCCGCGGGCGATCATGATTCCGAAAGTGCGGACGCGCATAGCCGCGAGAATGAGTTCGGGGAGATTCTCGAAGGCCTTCTGAGTTTCAATCTTGAGAATCAATCCCAGGTGCTGCCCCTCCAGCTCGGCGAGGCGTTCGAGAAGCTGGTGAACGTCAGAACCGGTGCGGACGAAAGAATAGCCCACCAGGTCCGCGTGCTGGACAACAAATTTGAGCGCCTCCAGATCGTCGTCGGTCAGGGCCGGAATGTCGATCTGCGTGTCAGGGAGATTGATGCCTTTCTCGGCGCCGAGTCTTTCGCCCTCGGGACGTGCCTGGGTGATCTCGACGGATACAGAGTCCGGACTCACGGCCCGAATGACGCCGCCAATTTTCCCGTCGTCAAACCAGACCGGGTCGCCAGCCCTGGCATGCTTGAGCATCTGCGGCAGCGAGACCCCGATCTGCGCCCGGGTGAGCAGTTTTCCGGTTCGATCGTAAGTGGCGGGCTGCCCCATCGCACCCGAGCGGGTCAAAATGAGGGTGTCACCTTCCTTCACCAGCAGGGTCTGGGGGAGCGCCGGCAGTTCGCCGATTCGAGTCTTTACGCTCTGGGGGCCGGTTGTCCGGCCTGACTTTCTCCCTCTGGTTCGATGAAGTTCGAGGCCGGGAACGAAGTAAACCGTCTGACGTGCTTCAGCCCAGCAACTGCGGCCACGGACCTGAGTGACGAGTAAGATGCGCTGCGCCTTGCGTGCATCGCGCAAGCGCAGCTTGTCGCCCGCGTGGAGACTCCTTAAAAATCCGGCGGAGAGCGGAAGACAGGCGGTCGCCACGCCGGGAGCGGACTCCGGGCTGTCCTGGGGCGTGAGCCAGACGCGTGCGGGGGTGAGTACGCGGCCGAAGACGTCGCGTCTGGGCCGGCACTTTATGACCGAGGGCCCCGGTTCGATCGGGCCGGTCCTTAGTTTTGGGCCCGCCAGGTCCATCTCGATTCGGCAGTGGCACCCCGTTTCCTCGCGCGCTCGTTGCAGGTTATGGATCATGGCGAGCCAGGTCTCGGGATCGTCGTGCGCGCAGTTGATGCGCATACAATCCATACCGCTTTGCACCAGGTCGCGCACCAGTTCGTAGTTGGTCGCGGCCTCGGTGGACATAGTGACCATGATGCGAACTTTCCGCCCCGGCGGGGGCGCGCCCAGCAAGGCCCTGGTGTTGGCTTCGAGCAATTGCGAGCCTTCGTCAATCTCGACTGCGGGCTCCACGGATGCGGGCAGAGCGCTGTCCGTCCCTAGTAGGACATTCAGCAAGCGATGTACGGCGCGGACGGCGTTGAGCACGTGGCTCTCGGTGCGGCCCAGGGAGGAAAGGCCAAGCTGCGCTAGTTGCGCCTGCAGTTTGCGGATGTCGTGGCGGCGCAGAGCAAGATAGTGAGCTAGATTTCGCGCGCTGCGCCCATGCGCCTCGTGAAGTGCAAGCGGGCGCTTCAAAAGCGAGGCTTCGAGCTCCAGCATGTCTGAACAAAGCAGTTCCAGTTGGCTGGCGAACTTCTGCAGCAGGGTTTCATCCATATTTCGCATGGCGTGGCTGAAACGGCGGGGAACAAATAGATTATAGGCGAGTTATGTTAGAGGAAGATGAAAACGCGGGTGGAGGAAGCCGTCGCCCGAAGCGGTCACCATCGAGTGCTACGCAAGTGCCTTAGATTCTGTCACTTGCCGCGACAACCCTGATTTCGATCGGCATCATGATCCGCCGCTGAAGGCGCTGTCTTCAGCGGGGTTGCGGGCTTGAGGACACGGTCGCGGGCAGCGCATCCCTGGGCTTGACCTCACCGACCTTGCCCTCCGAATCCACGGAAAACAGCATGAAATGGTCAAAGCTATTACGCCGGAAATAGTGGCGTTTGTGAACATCGAGATAGAGCTCTGCTCTCTTCGGCAGCCACAGTTCGGTATTTGTCCTTTGAAACAGCACTGGACCATATTCCACGGTCTGATGTTCGTTGAGGATCTGAAGCTTGGGCAGCGGACTCACCAGTTCAGATTCGATGCGCACAATCTGGAGTGTGTCCGCGGCAATCCAGGCGCGCCCTTTCAGATTGGCAGGGTAGGTAAACTCGCCCACCTTGTACTCGTGAAAGCGGTTGGGCCGATCGTCGCGCTGGCGGAAGTGAAGCAGCCAGGTGGCTCGCCCGCTCCATTGGCCCAGTCCTTCGCATACGATCTGGAAATCGTCGCGCAAGTCGGGATGGAAAACGAAGGCCAGCGTGGGCAAGCCGCGCGTCGCGATGCGGTCGGGGAACTCCTCGGCGCCCGACTTCTCGCTGCGATACTCATCCACCGCAATGTAGCCCGGGCGGTTATTCGAAATGGACACGATGTAGTTGAACTGCCGCGTGACCTTGGTGATGGGATTGCCCAGTTCGTCGAGTTCCTCGTGCAGCATGTCCTCGATGGCGCTGAAACGGACCACATCCTCCACGAGCTGTTTCACGCGACCGCCCACACCGTCGAGCACCTTCGCATAGGGACAGCTGACGTTGGCAGCCACTGGCGGCTGGACGTCATCGATTCCACGCGGTTCCCAGGTCTGTATGGAGAACGCCCTGGCGGAAAATCCCGAGCCCGCCGCCGCGAGAGCCGAGCTGTCGTCGATCAAACGCATCGCCGGCGAGGAGGCCTTTTCCGCCAGCGCCAGCTGGATTCGAATCGCGTCGTTCGAGAACAGCAATCAGACCGCGCACTTGCGGAGCGGTCGGACTCTCAGGGAGGTCTTGCAGAAAGGTCTTGAAAGCCTGGATTGCCTCCGGGTCCCGCCCCAGACTTGCCAGAGCTTCTCCCAGAACAATCTGGGCCACGCTGCCGCCGCCTTTGGCTCTTTCCACCGCAACTTGAGCTTGCTCCCGCGCTTTCTCGAATTCGGAGAGCTGGAGATAGACTTCGGCGAGAAGAAAATGTGGCATCCAGGGCTCGGCATCGGCCGCGACCGCCTGCTCCAGCGCCGCAAAGTCTCCACTCCGAAGGCGCAGGCGGGCCAATAGTGTTAGCACCTGCACGTTCGCGGGATCGAGCGTTGTGGCCTTATCGAGGTTGCTCTGGGCCTGCTCCCACTCCTGTTTTTGGAAACAAAGATAGCCCAGTAGGAAGTTTACGTCTGAATTGGTCGGAGCCTGCTTGTAAGCTGCCTGGAGCCTCTTCTGCGCAGACTTCAAATTCCCGGATTTCAGGTCGCTTACCGCGCGACTGATCTGCTTGCGTGCCCGGGGCGGGATTTGCGCCGTGCCCGGAGCCTTCAACTCAATGGCGGTTGGATCGGGCTTTATGCGTATTTCCAGGTGATAACTGTGTAGCGCGCGGTCCGCCTTCAATTCCTGGTGGGCGCTCAGGTACCCGACCGCGCTTACCTCGAGGTCGTATACTCCAAACGGCACATCTTCGAAGGTCGCTACCGACTTGCCTTCTGTGGTTCGCCAAATGACGCTGTGATCGTTCTTGTTGGAGAGCTTCGCTACCGCCTGACGGTCAAGAAGAGCTCCGGTGTCGCTGTAGACGGTCAGTACCAGGACTGAGGCCTGGGTGTCGTAGGTCTCAGCCCCTCGAGGCCGGCCCGCTTGGCCATAAGGATCGGGCGTCATGGGGGCGGGGGCTGCCTGACCTGAAGCGATCACCGGGAAAGACAATACCCACAGGATGGACGCAGCTACTGCAGATGGCAATCGCGGGTTCATTTACGGCCGAACAGGCGTCCATTCTACACGCCCCAGAGATAGTCTTCCTGATCGGCGTGATGTTCGGCAGGGGGATGCAACGCGATATTGAGCTCCATGGCGGGAGAGGCCGGCAGAGGTTTTGAGAAGCGGCTTTGCGGCGCGACGGCGTCCGCGTGAGGGGTCGGGACACTTCGCGCAACGCCCCGCGCCTGCGGGATCAACTCGAGCAGGTGATGTTCTTCCACGTGCTTGATCTTGTCGGCCAGCACTACGAACCGGCGATAGACTTCGTCCAGTTCGCGGCGATCGAACTGGAATCCCAGCTGCTCGCAGCGCAGTCCCAGGGCATGACGTCCGGAGTGCTTGCCCAGCACCAGCTTCGAATCGGGCACACCCACCGATTGCGGGGTCATGATTTGGTAGGTCAGCGGGTTCTTCAGCATCCCGTCCTGATGGATGCCGGCTTCGTGGGCGAAGGCATTGCGGCCGATCACCGCCTTGTTGGGCTGCACCGGCACGCCGGTCGCCTCACTGAGCAGCTCGCTGGCCGGGAAAAGCTGCTCGCTGGCGACGCCGGTTTCGTAGGGATACCGGTCGGGCCGGACTCGCATCGCCATCACAATCTCTTCCAGCGAAGCATTGCCCGCGCGCTCTCCGACGCCGTTGATCGTGCACTCCACCTGGCGTGCACCCGCGGCGATCGCTGCCAGCGAATTGGCGACCGCTAGTCCGAGATCATTGTGACAGTGCGCCGAGATGGTCACGTTCTCGATGCCGCGCACCCGCTTTCGAATGCTCTGAATGAGCTCGCCGAACTCCGCCGGCATGCTGTAGCCGACCGTATCCGGGATATTGAGGGTCGTGGCCCCGGCTTCTACCACCGCACTCAGCACCTGGTAGAGGAATTCGTGGTCGGTGCGGGTGGCGTCCTCAGGAGAAAATTCCACGTCGGCACACAATGATTTGGCCAGGCGGACCGAATCGCGCGCCTGCTCCAGGCACTGCTGCTGTGAGATCTTGAGCTTGTACTGCAAGTGGATATCGGAAGTGGCCAGGAAGACGTGAATGCGCGGCCGGGCGGCCCCCTTGAGGGCCTGCCAGGCACGCTCGATATCAGGCGCGCAGGCGCGGGCCAGGGCTGCGATGATGGGGCGCTGGACGGTGGCGGCAATCGCCTGCACTGCGGCGAAATCGCCTTCCGAAGCAATGGGGAAACCGGCTTCGATGACGTCCACCCCCAGGCGGTCGAGCTGGTGCGCCAGCCGCAACTTCTCCTGCACGTTCATGCTGTATCCCGGCGACTGCTCGCCGTCGCGCAGGGTAGTGTCGAATACCGTGATCCGTGCTCGTTCCATGCCGAGGTCCCTCCTGCCGTTACGAGCTTTCATGCTACCGCGCAGGAGGATGCTAAGAGAATCTTATAATTATTATGTTAGTATTAGATTTGTTTAATCAATAAGACCCGCTAATAATAGTTTAATATAAGTTAAGGTAGGCTGGTATGGATCTGGCGCAGCTGGAAGTGTTCCTCGCCGTGGCGCGGGAAGGAAAGTTCTCGCGGGCAGCGGAAAGGCTGCATCGCACCCAATCGGCGGTCAGCCAGTCGATTCACAAGCTGGAAAATGACCTAGGCGAATCTCTGTTTGACCGCTCTTCGCGCGATGGCCGGCTGACCGACGCCGGACGCGTTCTCCAGGAATACGCCGAGAGGCTGCTCAACCTGCGCGATGACGCTACCGGCGCCCTCGGCGAGTTGCGCCAGTTGCACCGCGGCAAGTTGAGCATCGCGGCCAACGAATTTACCGCGCTCTACCTGCTGCCGGTGCTGGCCCAGTTCCGGCGGCTGCATCCCATGATCCGTATCGCGGTGCAGCGCTCGTTGGGCAGCCACATCCCTGGCGATGTTCTGCGCCACAACTCCGAGTTGGGAGTCCTGACCTACGATCCGCAGGAACCGCAACTGCACTCCATCGTCGCCTACCTGGACGAATTGATTTTCGTGGTGCCTCCCACGCACCCGCTCGCGGGAGAGAGTCAAGTCAGTATCCGGCAACTGGGCGCGGAGTCGTTCGTGGCTCACATCGTATCTTCGCCTTATCGTGAGAAAGTGATCCAGGCATTCAAGCAACACAAGACGCCGCTGCACATGGACATCGAATTGCCCACCCTGCAGGCCATCAAACGCTTCGTGGCTATGGGTAACGGGGTCGCGCTGCTGCCCGCCATCAGCGTGGAAAACGAACTGGGCCGCGGCGAACTGGTCCGCATACCGGTGCGGGAGTTGCATCTGCACAGGAAACTGCGGCTGGTCTATCGCGAGGCGGCCAGCCTGTCCCACGCCGCCCGGGCGTTTCTGAAAGTAGCGGAGGCGTTCGCGCTCGAACACCGCGGCCCCTATCGTTTTCAGCGCGAACGCTAGCGCACCAATATAGGCGCGAGCGTTGCATTCGTGCAGCGGTTTCTGGCGCTGCGGCACGAGCGTGGACGCTTCCGCCTACACAACCACGGTTCCCGACCTCACATCTAAAACAGCCATGCGAATTTCTGTACCTGGACTCACCACCATCGCCTTCATTCTCCTGTTATTGCCGACCGCAGCCCTGGCCCAGATCCCGACCCGCGGAAATGTGTTTTTTGGCTATTCCTACGGCAGTGCCGACTTTTCCTCGAATGGCCGCACCAACTTGAACGGATGGAACGGGTCGCTCGAAGGCAAAGTTCTTCCCTGGATCGGATTTGTGGTTGATGTCAGCGGTCTTTACGGCTCGCAAGATATCCCCGTTTCCCCGAGTTTCAGCGCCGATACCAACGTTAATACCGTGGTGCTCGGCCCGCGTGTGCCGTCGGGGTAGGAAGACTTACTCCCTTTGCGCACGCCTTGTTCGGGGCTTCACACATACACGAAAGCGCTGCCGGCTTTTCTGACTCTGACACTTCGTTTGCCAGCGCTCTGGGTGGAGGGATCGACTACCGGCTGATTCACGGTATCGGCATGCGGGTGCAAGGCGACATGCTGCAGACGCGCTTCTTCAGCAACACCCAGAACAATTTCCGGCTCTCCACCGGGATTGTTTTGCATTTCTAAAAGCTGAGGTGGATTGCGGAGTCAGCCCACGGGTTCGTACTCGGGCTCTTCAAGAAGTCCTGCCTCGTCGGCGGTCTCAGCTATGCTGGAAGCAGTCTCGGAGGATTTCTGATCTTTATCTTCTTCGCGGTATTCGTGAATACGAACGCCGTCGGAGTCGATCGTCAGGTAGGTGGGTGGGAAATCGGTCCAGCTGCCGGAATTGTAGTAAGCGACGCCATCACGCTCGCTGCAGGTTGCCTGGTGGGTGTGACCGCAGAACACCCGGTCCGCGTGGCGCAGGCGGGCATGCGCGATAGCTCCCGCGGCCACTTTCGTGGAGAGTCGCAACCAGCGGGCGTTCAAGCGATCCAGAAAGCGCGAAAAGGCCTTGCCTTTGAAGTCGAGCTTCTGGAGTTGCAGATGCACAAAGGTTCCCGCGGCGCTGAGTAGCAGATTATTGACGGCAAAGCGGTCAAACTGGTGACCATGAATGGCAAGGTGACGGCGGCCCGCAAACTCCCACTCGTATTCCTCGTACACCTTGACGCCCACCAGGTGAGACATGATGTTGCTGAGCCCGCGGTCGTGGTTGCCCTCCACCCAGACCACCTCAATGCCACGCTTGGGATTAGAAAGCTTGCGGATGTAGCCGAGGAACTTCCAGTGGGGCTTGGTGAGGCGGCCAAAGTTGAGATCGGAAAAAATATCGCCCAGCAGGATCAGACGGCGAAAACGGTTGTCCCGCAGCATCCGCGTGGCCTGCTCCGCGCGGCTGATCTCCGACCCCAGATGCAGGTCGGAGAGAATGAGCGTGTCGTAAACGGCGGCACTCATCACCCTAAGTTGTAGCAAAAGAATGTTACGGGGTGATGAAAATTGCACACAAAATGGGGCAGTGGATACTGGTGGCTAATAGGTGATTTCCGAGCAGTTGTCTGTTGCCGGTTCTCAGTTGCCAGTTGACGGACTATTTCTGGACTGGAGGCACGTACTCTTTGGGCGGGGCCGCGCCTTCGCCGAAGAAGTATTGCTCCATCTGCTTGACGATTGCCGCCTGGTCTTCCCGGCGGGCGGGGTTAAGGCGATATTCGTTGAGCAGCATCTTGCAGAATTCCGTCCACCCCTTCCAGGCTTCGAGGGAGACGTTGTCGTAGATTTTCTGGCCCAGCTCGGTGTCGAAGGGAAGCTCATCCAGACCGGGAAGCTCTTTCTTCAGCTTGACGCAGAAAACCTTGTGCTCAGCCATGAAATTCCTCGCAATCCACAACGAAAATTATCTCACAAGGTGGGAGCGTCAGGAGATCACCCCCCAATGCGCGATCCTTATTTCAGAAGCAATCTATTTTTGCCGCTGACTGACCATGCGCGTCGCGGCCACCTGGGCAGGCCTCTTTATGTAGCGGAAGAACCTGACTTGTCCGCGCTGCTTCCAGTACTGGGCGTCATAGGCATCGACGCCTGGCCCGTGACGCAGTCGGCTAAAGAAGGCGCGCTGTGCCGGATTGACCACAATACCCACATGCCCTGGCCAGACTACCAGGTCCCCGGGCTGCGGACGCGTCACTCGCTGGAAGTCGTCGGTTCCATCGTAGAGATCGGAAGAACTCGCGTAGGGATAAGGAAACCCGGCTTGGAGGTAGATGGCATGCACCAGGTGTGAACAATCCGGCTGCCGGGACGCTTTGACGCGCGCGTCGAGCGCGGCGGCAATTACAGATAATCCATCGTCCGGACTCAACGCCGCCGGGGCCGGACGCCGGCTGGCATGCTCACGGTGGACATGGGTAACTCCCGAGTTCTGGGCGGCCGCAGTCTGCGGCTGCGCGAAAGAAGTACTGAGCCCAAATCCGCACAGAGCTAGCGCGCCTACGCTTTTTGCGCCGAGTCGCATGGCTGCTATTTTGATGCCAAACCCGAGGATGGCGTCAGGTTACTCTGGTACTAGAGCACCCGTACAAAGCCGCGGTCTGCGCGGGGCGCCCGCCCTGCCCCCCACACCGGCTATTGAATCCTGATCGAAATCACACGTCGCATAAATCCACGGCCTCGCGCAGCGAGGTCAGCGGATCCCGCGTAGGCACGAACTCATGCGCCACATAGCCCTGGTAATTCGTGGCCGCAATCCCGCGCATGACTCCATCCCACTGCACTTCCTGGGTGTTGTCGAGTTCATGCCGGCCGGGGACGCCTCCGGTGTGGAAGTGGGCCAGCCACTGAATGTTGGTCTGGATGGTCGCGACCAGGTCTCCTTCCATGATCTGCATGTGGTAGATGTCGTACAGCAGCTTGACGTGCGGCGAGTTCACCGCCTGTACCACCTGCAACCCCCAGGCGGTGTGATCGCACATGTAGTCTTTGTGGTTGACCTTGCTGTTCAGCAGCTCCAGACAGATAACGACGCCGTTGTCCTCGGCAATCTTCTTCACCCGGTTGAGACCGACGATGGTGTTTTTTGCGCCTTCTTCGTCCGGCATGCCGTTGCGATTGCCGGAAAACGTGATCACGTTCGGGATACCGGCCTTGGCCGCCAGCGGGATATTCTTGCGAAACCCTTCTTCAATCTTGGCGTGATTCTCGGTGCGATTCAGGGCGTTGGTCAGTTCGCCGCCTCCGGCGTAGGCCATGCTGCACACCAGGCCGTAGCGCTTGGGCACTTCATATTCATCCGGATTCAGCAGGTCAACGCCCTTGCAGCCGATCTGGGCAGCGGCGGCGCAGAGTTGGTCGAGCGGGATCTCCTTGTAACACCAGCGCGCGACCGACTGTTTGATCCGCCCTTTGCGCTGCGTGGGAGCGGCCTGTTCGGACCATGCGATAGACGGAACCGAAGCCACCGCGACTCCGGAGAGAGCGCCTTTCAGGATGGTGCGTCGCGATAGTTTATCTGCCGACAATTTAGCCATAGACCGCAGAGTTTACATCCGGACCGAAAAAATAGGGAGGGTTAAGATGGAAAGGTAGTGGGTCAGTTTGAAACACCCTGCCTGACAGTCATCGGTGAAAAGGGTGGAGCAGGCCTTTAGGCCTGCATGCAGCTCGGTTGCAATGGGCCTCAGCCTCCGAGTATGTCAGCGGAAACCGCTTGCACCACGCCCTTCTATTTATTGCGGCGCTAAAGCGTTACTCCACCCAAATCTAGAGTGCCCGTGGAAGATCACCCAGAATTCAAACTGCCGCCACCCGGTACAGAAGGTTTGCAGTCGCCGTCTTCGGGGACTAGACTGCGTTTTCGCTCTGTATAGCGACGGCGGTCCCGGACACTGTCTGATGGCCCACTGGAGGATCTTGTCTCGATGAATCGTTTGATAACATTTGTCTGTAAGTCCAAATGCATCGTGCCTGTTGCGATTGCAGTCCTTACCAGCGTGTCGTTTCTGCAGGCGCAGACCAAACCGGCCAACGCCGCTCAGCCCGTCTCTCCAGCGGTTGTCGAGCGCGGCAAGACTCTGTTCGGCCAGAACTGTGCTTTTTGTCATGGCCGCGAAGGCTTCGGCGGCGAAACCGGACCGAACCTGATGGATTCAGACCTGGTGACCAGCGACGTGCGGGGCAATAGAATCGGCCCGGTCGTGCGCAATGGACGCCCGGAAAAGGGCATGCCGGCATTCAATCTTTCTCTGCCCGAGATCACGGCGCTCTCCGCGTTCCTTCACACGCAGAAGAAAAAGGCCGAATCGCATCCCGGCGGCCGCCGCGGTGTATCTGTGGCTGATCTCCAAAGCGGCAATGTCGAGGCCGGCAAACAGTATTTCAACGGCGCCGGGACCTGCTCGTCCTGCCACTCTCCCACGGGCGACCTGGCCGGCGTGGCCAGCCGTTATCGCGGACTCGAACTCGAAAAGCGCATGCTCTATCCCAAGAACGCTTCCGCAACCGTCACCGTCACTCTTCAATCCGGCCAGACAGTTTCCGGCAAACTTTCCTATCAGGACGAGTTCACCATCGGGCTGACGGACGCCGCCGGATGGTATCAATCCTGGCCGGCCGATTCGATCAAGTACACGATCAACGCGCCCGCGGAGGCTCACGCCGAGTTACTGCCAAAGTACACGGACGACGACGTTCACAACCTGATGGCTTATCTGCAAACCCTGCGCTAGGAGCGAACCGGATTGCGACTCATGAATCATTTCCATAAGGCTCTTTATCTTTTCGTGTTCACGCTGACCTTGCTTTTTGCGGAACGCCTGCTGGCGCAGGGCCTTGATCCGGCGACGATTGCAAACCCGCCCGCCGACAGTTGGCCAAGCTATCACGGAGATTATTCCGGCAGGCGCCATAGCCCTCTGACCCAGATCACTCCGCAGAACGTTCGGACGCTGACCCTGGCCTGGGCGTTCCAGACGGGCCAGGAGGCGGCCCTGAAGTCCTCGCCACTCCTGGTAAACGGCACCCTGTATTTCACCGTGCCGGACAACGTCTGGGCGGTGGATGCCCGCTCGGGGCATCAGCTCTGGCGCTATACCTATCCGCCCAACAAGGGACTGCATATCGGGCATCGCGGCGTTGCCATGTACAAGGAATGGTTGTATTTCACCACTCCGGATGCCCACCTTATTTCCCTGGACGCCAAAGATGGCAAATTGCGCTGGAATGTCCAGATCGCTGACAACGACAAGGGATACTGGTCCACCATGTCACCCCTGGTGGTGCGGGATCACGTGCTGGTTGGCGTCGGTGGTGATTTGGACAACATCCCCGGGTTCCTGAAGTCGATTGATCCTGAGAGCGGCAAGACGCAATGGCAATGGTATGTGACGCCCCCGGTCGTCACCCGGAACACAACCTCGGGAGGCATGACGTGGATGACGGGCACTTACGACCCGGAGCTGAACCTGGTCTATTGGGGAACCGGCAATCCCACGCCGGTGCTGACCGGCAAGACGCGGCCGGGCGACAACCTTTACACCTGCAGCATCGCGGCCCTCAATGCTGACACCGGGAAACTGGTCTGGGCCTTCCAGGTATCTCCGCATGACACTCACGATTGGGACGCGGTTGAAACTCCGGTACTGGTCGATGCCGACTTCGGCGGCCAACCGCGGAAGATGCTGATGCAGACGTCGCGCAACGGCTATTTCTTCGTGCTCGACCGGACCAACGGAAAGAGTCTTCTTACGATGCCCTACGGGCCAGTGAACTGGTCCCTCGGCGTGGACGGACAAGGGCGACCGATTCCCAACCCGGTCAAAGAACCGTCCCCGGACGGTCGGGTGATCGCACCCGACGAAGGCGGCCTGACCAACTACCGCTCCCCCAGCTTCGATCCCAAGACTGGACTGTTCATCGTTTCCGCTCACCCCAGCTGGTCGATCTACTTTGCCAAGCCTGCCGACGGCGCCTACGGCTGGGCTGGCGCCGACTACGGCGTGTGGAGCAAAGGAGTCATCGAGGCCATCGACTACCAGACCGGTAAGATTCGCTGGACTCACGACGTGGGAAAGGACATTTTTGCGGGCGTGCTGACCACCGATTCGGGACTGACTTTCACCGGCGACATCGCCGGCAACGTTCTCGCGCTCGATACCAGCAACGGCAAGACTCTATGGCATGCAGGCACCAGCGAACGGATGGACACTTCTCCCATCACTTATGAACTGGACAAACGCCAATATGTGGTCACCGGCAGCGGCGGCGTGATCTTTGCCTGGGCCTTGCCGGAGGGGAGAAATTAGCGCGAACGCCGGGATTTGGTCAGTGTCTTCGTGATTGAACAGTTCCTTTGCGTTTCCTCGCCAGTTTGACCAGTCCAAACGCCACCAGGCAGAACCAGCCATCGACCAGCAGCCCCAGGTCCGTCTTGAAGGGCACATGCCGGGCCGCTTCGGGAAGATGTGGCAAGAGCAGAAAGTAAGCCGCGTTCCCCGCGAGGACGGCAATCAGAGAGTCGATAAAGTTTCTGGTCCACTGTCTCGATACCGCCACGGGACCTCCCGCCCCCTTTCCACGATGAGCGACCAAGAGCAAGTAGACTTGTTGTTCGATCCAATCCAAGAATGAAAGGGCAGGGCTAGGCCCTCCAGATTCTTCGGGTCCAACAATTGCTCCCCAGGCGGCGGATTTGCTCAGTTCTTCAGTTTCTGCCGCTCGCAGGCCTCCACGGTCTTGGTCGGATCCACTGCCTCACTATCGACTTGTTCGTTGATGATCTTCCCCGACTTGTCGATGAGGAAGGTGGCTCGCCTCGCGGTTTCCATGGGAACGCCCTGGATATCGAATTTCTGGGTCAATCCATAGCGGCTAGTCACGGGACCTCCCCAGTCGCCGAGAATCGGAAAGCTGATTCCGTTCTGTTGTGCGAAGGCAAAGTTTGAAAAGGGACTGTCCATGCTCACACCCAGTACCTGGGTGTCTGCGCCCTCCAGCCTGGTAATGTTCTGCTGGAGAGCTTTCATTTCGCGCGTTCAACCCCCGGTGAAGGCGAAGACGAAGAACGCCAGGGCGACGTTTTTCTTCCCTCGATAATCCTGCAACGCTACCTTCTTCAGATCCTTGCCATCGAAGGTTAGCAGGGTGAAGTCGGGAGCCGTGTCGCCCACTTTCAGTTTCATGGGCGCGGGCGCTTTCTCTGCCTTGTTCTCAGACTTATTTTGGGCCAGCAAAAATGAAGATGACACCAAGATAGGACTTAGAAGCCCCAGGCAGATAGCATGCTTCAACTCTTGTTTCATCGATAGACTCCTTGACCGCCGCCGCGTGCGCAGGGGCGAAGAAAATAACGAAGATGGTGGGCCCTCCAGGATTTGAACCTGGGACCAATGGATTATGAGTCCACTGCTCTAACCGCTGAGCTAAGGGCCCAAATTGTTCACATTAAATCACTTACAGACTAAATCCGAATAATAGTTTGGCCTTGAAATTGACAGTTAACTGTGAGACTATGGGTTTACCTTCCCTTGCTTCGCTCAGCGAAGTACGTACAAAATCATCAGACATCGCTGGAGACTTCGTGAAAAAACCACGCTATCAGGACGGTCAATTGTATATCAGTCGATCAGGTAGCATACGCTGCAAATATTGGACTACCACGACTGACGGGCCGAAGACAAAGCGGGTTCGCAAAGACGTCTTCATCGCACAGCAGGATGACAAACATTTTGCTCGCAAAAACGGTGACGGAGCTTGGGTCTTCTCAAACGCTGTTCTTCAAATCCGTGATCGACTGATGCTCGATATCAACGAGCGGCAAACTGCATTCCATCAGAAGATTGAAGTCACGGGCCTGACGGGCACGGGCACGGTCTACGGGAACGTCAGGACGATTCAAGGATTTTACGAAAATGTCTACTTACCGTGGGCAATGTCTGAGCTCAGGAAGTCTACTGTTCGATCATATGGCCAGATTTGGCGGACGTACTTGAAGGCTCACTTTGGCAAGCTAACCTTCCTAGACTATACGACGGTCATGGCGAGTCGATATCTCACGTCGCTGGCCGAGCGTGGATTGACAGCAAAATCAATTTCCCATATCCGTGCCGTCGCCTCGTGCATCTTCAGCTACGCTCACGCGCATCACGGCCTAATCCCTTCCAATCCGTGGGACAGCGCGAAGTCTGCTAAAAAGTACAAGCAGTCATCTCCGACAGGGTTTTACTCAGTACAAGAAGCAATCGGCATCATTGCTGCACTCAGTCCCGACCATCCTGATTGGGCCGCGTTGGTCGGTCTCTGCTTCTATACAGGGTTACGGCCTAGTGAGGCAATCGCAGTCCGTTGGGAAGACTTCAGACAAAAAGACGGAATTTGGCATGTCAGCATCTCTCGCGGATGCGTTGAAGGCGATGTCTCCGACACTAAGACGGCGGACTCTCACCAGTCCGTTCCGATGGCGAGTCAGTTAGTCTCCCTCTTGACCGGCTGGCACGCG
>Ga0335084_10000297_pt1 | contig 40012 bp, 37 predicted proteins | sample Lox_Sample_44_FD_206721 | JGI IMG/M metagenome (GOLD analysis project Ga0335084, IMG submission 206721) | Soil microbial communities from Loxahatchee National Wildlife Refuge, Florida, United States - Lox_Sample_4.4 | ecosystem: Environmental > Terrestrial > Soil > Wetlands | place: USA...
GGCCGAGCGCGTCGATGGCACGAAGGAGCATCCCACCGACGCATTGAACCATATCTCGATCTGATCCTCGCCGGAGCACGTGCAAAAGAAACTCCTCACGTTCTTTGAACAGAGGGGCGTCGGAATGTCGCTTCAACGCCAGAGGACGCCAATAGATTAGGTCCATGCTTCCTGGAATTCGTCCTGCACGGAACAACTCAATTTGTTCTTTGCCTCGTGGACGCAAAGTGAAACCCGTGTTTGGGGACATGAAGGGCGATTAGAGTAACACGCGCTGTGAAGGTTTGTTCGTGGCGACCTGCCGCCAAGCGATGTGACAACGCAGGATGGTCTGCCGGTCGCGATCGCGAAGAAGCGTCATGAATGTGATGGGAACAACGGGGCGAATGGGGGTTGGCCTCCCAAACCCCGCAAGGATGCACGCAAGGAAGGTTACATCAGCGCGGCGGAATCGCAGCGGTTGAGTCGGCAACTACGGCGCTTGCACGGGATGCCTAGTGCATGCTGTTGAGTCAGAATCTCTTGGTTGGTTTAAGCAGCGGCGGTTCTTCGAAAATCTGTAGCAGCTTCTTAGCACAGTAAACTCGATCACGTTTTCCGCCGCTCACTTCCTTGACCATGCCTTGTTCCTCCAATTGACGGATGGCCCGCATGACGGTGTTGTACGCCAACCCAAGTCGCTGCTGGGCCCCGCGTGGAGTGAGAAAAGGATTTGCTCCCAGCAGTTCCACCATTTGAAATGCTACTTTTGCATGGGTGTCGCTGGCAAGTTTGTGGCGCCACTGTTCCAGCAATTTGTTGGTCCGTTCCGCGCGGCTCAACGCGTCCTCAGCCTGGCGTGCAACTCCGTTCAAGAAGTATTGAAGCCAGCCGTCCCAGTCGCCACCTTCCGTGATGCCTCGAAGCCCCCCGTAATAGTCGGCACGGGTCGCATCAAAAAATGCTGAAAGATAAAGAAATGGTGCTGGAAGCACGTTCCTCTCGCACAGTTCGATTGTGATGAGCAGACGGCCTACACGGCCATTGCCGTCCAGAAATGGGTGGATCGCCTCGAACTGATAGTGCGCAAGCGCGGCATGAATGAGGGGTGGAAGCATCTGGTCATGTAGGAACTTTTCCCACGCAGAGAGGTGTTCGCCTAAAGAGTCAGGCGGAGGGGGGACATATGTTGCTTGCGCCAGCGTGGCACCGGCACGCCCAATCCAGTTCTGCGTGCGGCGGAATTCGCCCGGCGTCGCATGTTGGCCTCGGACGCCGGCCATCAACTTTTCATGAAGCTCACGTACGAGGCGCAACGAAAGCGGCAATGTTTTGAGGCGCTCGATCCCGTATTCGAGTGCCACCACGTAATTGCCTACCTCGCGCAGATCGTCAGGGCTGCGTTCGACGGCTGCGCCCGCCTCAGCCGCAAGCAATTCCCCAAGCGTGGATTGAGTGCCTTCGATGCGACTGGAAAACACCGCTTCACGGCGGATAAAGGGGCGAATGAGAACATGAGGGTTCGGTAAACGCCTTCCTTCGCCGGCAAGTTTGCCGACCAGCGTCGAAGCATTGGCCAGTGCCACTGCCAAGTTTTCGGTCCACTCAATCGGGGGTGGTAATAGATTTGGATGGAAGGCACGGTAGCCTTCAAGGGTCTTTACCCATCGTCCCGCTGGACTAATTTTTGCTTGGATGTTTGACTTGTACTTCACGGTTGAAATACACGATATCGCTATTTCAGTCCTAGCGCAATTAATGAAATAACAAGGCTTCTTATTTCAGAGGCGACGAGCGGCCCGTATCTCACTGATTATACAGACAGTACCAGTGTATTCGAGCCCAAGGTGCTCCGCTTGAGTCTTCGAGTCGTCCATCTAGGCTCTCAGTGAGACACAGGCACCAGCGTGAACGCACAATCAGCAAAGCGTCTTCAAGAGATTATTGCCCGTGCAACTTGCGAGCGACCTACAGCAAGGCACGCCTGCGGCACGAGTCTGCTTTGGACGATCAGGCAATCTACAATTTCCTTCTCGTCGGGGTCGTTGTGCTTCGGGCTGCAGAAAACAAACCTCAGAAGGAGAACGCCTACGCAAACGCGGCCAGGCTGCCTTGGTTGATCCTCGCCTGGATGTCGCGATTCCGAACACCTTTGAGATAAACCATCGTCGAGGCAATATCGCGGTGTCCCATCCACTGTTGCAGTGTGCGGATGTCGATTCCGTCTTGGAGATGTCGAGTGGCGTAGGTGTGGCGAAATTTGTGGAGGAACCATCGTCCACAGTAGGGTCCAGTCGCGCAGCGATTGACCTTCACTGTTTTCCCATCTTTTGATTTGTGAGTCACTACGCAGTGGCGGCAATTGAGTTCGGCGCGAAATGCTACAGCTTTGAGTTTTTCAAGCATAGCCCCATCGGGTTTCCCCTTTTCGCTAGGGAACACAGGGTCGTCCGCGCTCGCATTCTCGGAACGAAACTTCTTTAGTAGATCGATCAGTTTCTCTGGGACTGGAACTTCGCGTTCCTCCCAATTCTTGGGATGGAATCCCCAGTGGGGCTTTGCGGTCACGCGCACGGCCATGTGCTTGAAATCGACATCGCGCCAGGTGACGAATCGTCCTTCCGCGTCCCGGAATCCTGTCATCAAATAGAACTTGAACCGAGCTTCCTCTTGTGGTGTGCAAGCCTCGAAGAGTTTCTTCAGCTCCACATCCTCGTATATCGGGCGGACCGTCTCAACGAACTTGGGCCAATCGGAGGTATTGAGAAGCTTGGAACGACCGTGCTGCTTCATCACCTGGGAGATGACAACCAACTTGTTGTAAATACTTTTCCCTTTTTGCCCCTGCTTGGTGCATTGGGTCGCAAAGTCGACCAGATCCTGACGCTCAACCTCATCGACGTAGGTTTTCTTGCAGTGCTTCTTGAACGAATCCAGGATTGGTCGGTACGTGCGAAATGTGCGGCGCGAGCGGTGGTACTCGACGTATTCCTTGTATGAATCGATCGCCTTCGTCAGGGTCTTGCGCTCGGGTTCGCTTTCAACGACGGGAGGAGCTGGAATGATTCCGTTCCGCACGGCGTTTAGTTCCGCCTGCTTGGTTCGTGCCACCTCAGCCGCTGCGAAAGCGTTCGCGCCGACCGATTCGCGGTATCGTTTCCCGTCCCGCCACCATTCGAGATAGTAGCTGCCTTCGCTGTGCGTTTCGTCCTTGCCGCCGACGCGCACATGATCGCGACGAACCCGCCCTTTGCTGTCAAACAGCGCGGAACCCCACCCCCAAATCGCTCGTTCGGGAGTAGCGACTTTGATCCTCTTGAGGAGTTTTACCTGAGAGATTTTCGCCATCGGGCAGTTCCTCGTCTGAACCGCCCACATATTCGCCTACAAACCGTGTAAACGCAAGAAAATAATCAAGGCTGGTGACAGGGCAGCGTTCTAACCAACTGAACTACGTCCCCACTTCTCAACGCGGTTCACGACGAAGGCATGGCGCCTTGCCGCCTCGTCTGCACTGAAACCAGGGACCGATCACTTCGCTGCCCGTCACAACTGCATGTGTGGCAGGCACATACCCTGAGAACGCGGCACAGACACCCGCAATACCGAGCATCTGTCCATGCTCGATGAATAAATTGTAGCAGACTGAATTCAGGTCGGTACAGCGTCTGCGGCTTGAATTCGCCGTCCGCAGGGATGTGAACCTTCCGCAAGACAAAAGCATTAGCAGTCGTTACTCGAGGCACTTCCCTTCCACTCTGTTTTTGCCAACAATAGAGATTCCGTGATCACGTCCCCGCTCAACCCGGACCGAATCACAATGGCACAGGCCATCGAGCGCTATTTCAACGTGGCGCTGTTTGTTTTGGTTCTGACCGGATTCGGCACGCTCGCCTCCACGGGCAGCCTGGACGGCCCGACCGTTATCGTGGTCGGCATCCTCTTGCTTCTCCGCGGCGTCCAGCTGGTCACGCGCTCTGAATTCGTCATCCCCGAGCGCTGGACGACTTATCTCACGCTGCTGTACGTCGCTTTCTACTTTACGGACTATTTTCTGCTCTCCGGCAGTTTTCTGGCGGCGACCGTCCACATGGTGTTGTTCGGCATGGTCGTGCGCTTGTTCTCTCTGCAGCGGGCACGCGATCACTTCATGCTGGCTGTCCTTTCGTTCCTGATGGTGCTGGCCGCCGCTGTCCTGACGGTCGACAGCGTGTTCCTGTTCTCGTTCGCGGCCTTCCTTCTGGTTGCCGTGATCACCTTCGTTCTCATGGAAATGCGCCATTCCACCACGGAGAATCTGGCGTGCGCCGATGAGCCGAAACTCGTCTCCCCTCATCGCCAAATGGCATACGTGCTCCTGGCAACAGCTCCCATATTGATGTTGATGATCCTGGCGGGAGCCTCGTTGATTTTCTTTCTTTTGCCGCGTGTGTCCTCTCGCTATTTGAGCGCGTACGCTCCCAGCAGCGATATCTCCACCGGTTTTTCGGACCGCGTGCAGCTCGGGCGGATTGGCCAGATCCAGCAGTCGAGCGCGGTCGTCATGCACGTGCAAGTCGAAAACGATCTGCAGGGCGCCTATGACCTCAAATGGCGGGGCGTCGCGCTCAGCTTGTTTGACGGACGAGTGTGGTCAAACCCGTTTGCGCAAACTGAGCTTCGCCGCTCGATCGACGGCAGTTTCCGGCTGGCATCCATCGCCGGCGCCAACTCGACGTCAAAACTCACGGGACGCATCATTCGCTACCGGGTGTTGATGGAACCGATCGGGGCGAACGTGTTCTTCCTAGCGGACAAGCCCCAGAGCCTGACCGGCAATTTCCGCCTGGTTAGTACGGATTCCGGCGGCGCGGTGTTCAACCTCGATAGCGATCACTCCATCAACCGTTACGAGGCGGAATCGGAATTGATCGATCCTGACGCCAATCAACTGCGACTCGCAGCCTCGATCCTGCCCAGCAGCCTGGATACGTACTTGAAGCTGCCTCCGCTCGACATTCGCATCCTGCGACTGGCCCAGGACATCACTTCCTCCGCGTCCAGCAACTACGATAAAGCGGTCGCCGTCGAGCAATATCTGCGGACGCACTTCGGGTATACCCTCGAACTCCCGCGCGGCGTTCCACGCGATCCGCTGGCAAACTTCCTGTTTGAACGCAAAAAGGGCCATTGCGAATATTTCGCGAGCAGCATGGCTGTCATGCTGCGCTCTCTGCATATTCCGTCACGGCTGGTGACCGGTTTCCGCGGCGGCGAATTCAATGACCTCACGGGACAATACGTCGTACGCGCCAGCAATGCCCACTCATGGGTAGAAGCGTACTTCCCAGGCTACGGCTGGGTGAGTTTCGATCCAACTCCCGGTAGCAGTCTTTCCAGTCACGAGGGGTGGTCGCGCATCCTGCTTTATGTGGACGCGGCCGCGTCCTTTTGGCGCGAGTGGATCATCAATTACGACAGCTCCCACCAGCGAACCCTGGGAGAGCAGGCCGCCCATGGTAGCCGCCAGTTCTATAACAATCTCCGCCACTGGTATTCACGGCACTATCAGCAGGTGCTCAATTCCGCTCGGCGAACCCACTCCCGCATTACTCACTCACCGGGGCGATGGACCGCGCTCGCTCTGGCTGCCACTGCGTTTCTAGCTCTCCTGATCAATCTCCACCGCATCATCCGGGCCTTGGCCGAACGCAGACTGCGGGCACATCCGGACTGCGCGCCGCGCGAAGCTGCCACTCTCTGGTACGAACAGATGCTGCGTCGGATGGCTCGACGGGGCTGGCGAAAATCACCATCGCAGACGCCGCGTGACTTTGTCACCGCCATCCAGGAAGCGGCCTTGCAGCGCAGAGTCGCGTCTTTCACTCGAGCCTATGAATCGGCCCGGTTCGGCCGGTCCCTGGACGATGCCAAAGCTCTGCCAGAACTGTACGAAGGAATTGCCGCAGAAAAGTAGCTGGCGAGACACGCCGATTGCGCCCGCGCACCACTATGCAATATGCAAGAGAGCTACGCTCGACCAAAAACCCTGGGGCCGGCTAGAACCGGCGGATAATTCCCCCGCCCACGTAGATGTTGTGCTGGCGGCTTCGCACCGTGGTGACATTCAGGTCCGGCACGCCGGAATAATAGTCTCTGGCCTCCAGCCGAAAGCCCCAGTTAGCCCAGGGAAAAACGTCCAACCCGGCGCCGAACTGAAATATTCCTGTGTTCGTGGTGGTCTTGCCGGGGTTGGGCCCGCCATAGATCAAATCGTGCGACTGCTTGAACAAACCGTAGCCGCCACCCACGCTTACCCAGGGCGAGACAGACTGTCCGTGAAAGATATTGACTCGCGCCGCCGGCGTGATGAAGACCGATTGGTATTGCGCTGGGATCACATTTGCTCCGGTGTTGAGATCCATATCCGGCGCATATGCGACCGATGCTTCTCCGTAAATGCCGAAGATCCCGTACGACTTCAGCAGGCGTCCGTAACTACCGGCCACCGTCAGCCCGTTGCCAAAATGAATGTTTGGGTTGGCGAATGTAGCGCCCTGGATGCGCTGAGAACTGACGAAGGTGCGCCCGATTGTTCCCGATATCTCGTTGACCTGCGCCATGGCGCCGGCAACGATAATCACCAGGAAAACAGACAGAGCAATGAGGCGTTTGGGCGACATCTCTCCTCCCGTGGTCGTGAAGGATGTAGTTTGTTTTCCTAAGACTAGCACGTGCCATCGACCTTCGGTTGACACCAAGGTACCCTCCTTGGTGCAGGCAATTGCCGCCTGCCTTCCCCGGTCGGATGCGCTCTGAATGCTAAAATTGCACAGGTTCCTTTTCCGGTTCGCCATTCTCCAGTGAATGCAGAAGATCACATACCGACGAAAACGGAGCAGACTGTCCCGATTAAGGTCGGCTTCGTCAGCCTGGGATGCCCCAAGAACCTCGTCGACAGCGAGGTCATGATGGGCATGCTCGCGCAGGCGGGCGCCGAACTGACTCCCGCCGCTGGTGATGCGGATGTGATCGTGGTGAATACCTGCTCGTTCATCGGCAGCGCACAGCAGGAATCGGTCGACGCGATTCTCGAAATGGCACGCTACAAGGCCGCAGGAAAAGCAAAGAAACTCATCGTTGCGGGCTGCCTCGTCGAGCGTTTTCGGGACGAAATCAGGAAGAACATTCCTGAAGTGGACGCTGTTGTCGGCACCGGAGAACTCGGCAACATCCTCTCGGCGACCGGTGTGGTGACATCGGCACAGCCCGGCCCTTTCACAATCCTGACAAGTCGGCCGGAAGGCGATCATCGCAGACAGCACGGCCGCTTTACCCGCGATTCCTGGGACGGCGCGATCTCCGACCTGCCGAATTATCTCTACGACGAAGCTACGCCCCGCGTCCTGGCAACGCCCTCCTACACGGCTTATATCAAGATCGCCGAGGGCTGCGATCATCCCTGCAGTTTCTGCATCATCCCGCAGCTTCGCGGGCAGTTCCGTTCGCGGCGCTTCGAGTCAGTCCTTGCCGAAGCCGAAAGGCTGGCAGAGTCAGGCGTGCGCGAGATCACGCTCATCGGCCAGGACACCACCTGCTATGGCGAGGATCTCGGACTCAAGGATGGCCTCGCGCTGTTGCTCAAGAAGCTCGCCGGAGTCGAGGGTCTGCGCTGGATTCGTTTTCTCTACGCTTATCCCAACAAGATCACGGGCCGCCTACTCGACACCATCGCGGCGCACGACAACATCTGCTCGTACATTGACGTTCCGCTACAACACGCCTCGCCGTCTGTGCTGAAGCGCATGAAACGTGGCGGCAGCGCGGAATTGTTTCTACGTTCGATCGAGAAGATGCGGCGCACCATTCCGGATTTGACGCTTCGCACCTCATTCGTTGTTGGATTTCCGGGAGAAACTGAGAAGGAATTCGAGGAGCTGTGCGCGTTCACCCGCGAGGCTCGCTTTGACTGGATGGGGGCCTTCGGTTACTCCGATCAGCAGGGCGCGAAGGCATTTGACCTCGACGGAAAAGTGCCCGCCCGCGAAATCGAGCGCCGCCGCAAGCGCGTCATGTCGATTCAGAAACAGATCAGCCGAGCCGGGAAGAAATCCCTGATCGGCCGCGAGTTCGACATGCTCATGATGGGGCCTTCTGAAGAAAGCGACCTGCTGCTCGAAGGGCGCACCGCGATGCACGCTCCGGAAATCGACGGCAAGGTTTTTGTCAACAATTTCCCCGAAGGCGCCGAGCCCAAGGAAGGCGAATTCCACCGCTGCCGTATTACCGCGGCGCACGACTACGACCTGGTCGCCGAGATGATCTGATCCCACGTACGCGCCGCGGTCGTGGCAGGCAGTCACACCTAGCGATGCCTTATCATGGAAATCGGGCCGACCACTCATGCCGCGGAAACGTTCCTCCAAGCTGAAATGCCCGACGTGCAAGAAGCCCGTCTCGAGGACCGCTGAGGACTTCCCTTTCTGCAGCGATCGCTGCCGCAAGATCGACTTGGGCAAGTGGGCAAGCGGCGCGTACGTCATCTCCTCGCCGATCAGCGACCAGAGTGACGCAATTGAGGAAGGCATCGAGACTAATCCGAGAAAGGTTCGATGACAGACATTGCGCAGCCCAAGGGCGCCGACCACGGCCTGGGGTCTCCTCCCCGAGCGCCGCTGTGGGCCGATCTCACGGCGACCTTCTTTGGGATCGGCCGTCTGGGCCCCGGTCCGGGCACCTGGGGATCGGTGGCCACCGTGCTTCTTTGGGCATTGGCAAGTTCTCAAGTGCCGGCAACCTATCGATCTTGGGCGACCTTCGCTGCTGCCGTAGCGATAACGCTGATCGGTATCCCGGCCGCGACTCAGGTGGCTCGCGCCACGCGATCGAAGGATCCACAGATCGTCGTGATTGACGAAGTCGCAGGCCAGTTGGTCGCTCTGATTGCGGTCCCGTTCACGTGGAAATCGTTTCTGGCGGGCCTTATACTTTTTCGTGTCTTCGACATTCTGAAGCCGCCGCCGGTGCGTCAGCTTGAGCGTCTGCCGGAGGGCATCGGCATCGTCGTCGACGATCTCGCAGCCGGGCTGTACGCGTTTGTAATCATGCATCTGTTGCTGCACTTCAAACTTCTAATAGGGTGAGGCTTGGGCTGTCCGCTGGAGCGTAACGCGTGAGCATTTCCGATCGATTGCGAGGCAAGAAGAACGTCAACGGCAAGCCGCACATTGAGTCTGTGAGCCCCCGCTTTGTCATGCCCGGGGGAGAGCTGCGGATCAGTGGCAAGGGCCTGCGGCCGCCTGAGCTGCGGCGGCCCCACGTGCGCTTCGGCGAGGTGGAGGCTTCTGTGCTGATCAGCTCTGACGATTTCGTGATCGCCCGCGTGCCAGAAACCGCGGTCTCCGGGCCCGTGGTCGTGGGCACGAACGGTCACGTCAGCAATGCGCACTCGGTCAACATCGCGGTTCCCGTGGCCGATGAGCTGCATCCCGTAACAAACCCGGCGCTCGACCGCGAAGGCAATACTTATGTCACCTTCTCGGGATCGCGCGGACAGAAAGTCCAGGTCGCGATCTTCAAGATCGACACCAACTACGCGATCAAGCCGTTCGTCACGGAGATGATGAACGCGACCTCGATCGCATTCGATCGCGACGGACAAATGTATGTCTCGTCCCGCAACGACGGTACGGTCTACAAGGTGGCGCCCAGCGGCACAATGTCCTGCTATGCCGAAGGCATGGGGATCGCTACAGGCATCGCGTTCGATCGTGATGAAAATCTGTACGTCGGCGACCGCAGCGGTACGATCTTCAAAATCGCGCGCGACCGCCAGATCTTTGTTTTCGCGACTCTCGAACCCAGTGTCTCGGCCTATCATCTCGCTTTTGACGGAGCCGGCAACCTGTTCGTCACCGGCCCAACAACTTCAAGCTTCGATTCGGTCTATAGGGTTGATCCGCACGGCAGCGTTTCCGTCTTCTACCGTGGATTAGGCCGCCCGCAAGGTATGGCCTTCGATATCGATGGCAACCTCTATGTGGCGGCGTCGCTTTCCGGAAAGCGCGGCATCGTGAGGATCACACCGGAAGGCAAGGCGAACCTGGAAGTCTCGGGGCAGGGGTTGGTTGGTTTGGCATTCGCCCCGGGAAAGTCGGCGATCCTTGCAACGAACAGCGCCTTGCACCACATTTTGTGGGACATTCAGGGGCTGCCGCTGCCACCAGAAGCAGTCTAGGAATTCCTACCAGCGACCGGCCGTCACTTCTTGTACACCGCTGGGCGTGGCCCTTTTTCCAGCGCCTCGCGATCCCAAATCATCCCCTCGCGGGAGTAGTTCGCGAGTTCGAAATCCTGCGTCAGTTCCAGCGCATCCGTGGGACAGGCATCTTCGCACAGCCCGCAGAACATACAGCGGCTCAAATCGTAGGTGAACGTAGTGAGTTCTTTGCGGCGGGTCTTTTCATTGCGCTCGCTGGAAACCACGATCAGGTGCTCGGGGCAAGCCAGGGCGCACAAATCACAGGCAATACAGAGTGACTCCTCTGTGTCAGGGTTGACGTTCAGCCGTGGCGCGCCCCGGTAACGCTCAGCAACTTGCGGCCTCTCCAGAGGATACTGCTCGGTGTAGATCTCTTTTGGGTGCTGGTACTTGAACGTTACTTTGAGACCCTGCAACAGGTCTAAAAGGAACACTTTCCGGGCGATCGCGGCCATTCCCATAACGCGACTAGGATACCATCCCCGCAAACCCGCCATTGTGCGCTGGATCACAACCAGGTGTTGACGGAACTTCTTCCCACACGTCCACGTACTAGAGACCAACGAGAATGGAAACGGCAATGAAAGCCTACATCGCCAACATCCCGACGACAGTATGGGCGCTGCTTGCGTTGCCGGCGCTGGTCGTGACTCGTTGCGTGCTGCTCACGGTCGTTCCCGCCATTGTTCATGCCGTCGTGCCGGAAGTTGTGCGGACCGTGCTGCGCGTTATCTAGGAAGAGACTCGCCGCAGAAGCTACCTGAAGAACTCCTTGCATCTGACTGAATTTCGGACTCTTGCACTCTCGCCTATTCTCCCTCGGTCTTTACCAGAACCTGGGCGTTGTCAGTTTTCGAATTCTTGGGAAGCTTCCGGTCATCGCGTGATCGCAGATACTGCAGTCCCGATACAATCAATTAGAGCGCGGACTTCTAGCCACGCGAAATCCAAAATGGCAACTTGCGACAGGCCACCGTCCTTGACTACGACTGACGAGCTCTGGATGGAAGAAGCTCTCCGCTGCGCGCAACGCGCGCTGGAGATGGGAGAGGTGCCGGTCGGCGCGGTCGTCGTGCTTGATGGTGCTATCGTTGGCCGCGGCTGGAACCGTAATCTCGCCGACAACGATCCCACCGCGCATGCGGAGATTATTGCCTTGCGCGACGCGGGACGATCCGTCGGCAATCACCGTCTCGTCGACAGCGATCTATTCGCGACCATCGAGCCGTGTGCCATGTGCGCGGGGGCACTGATTCACGCCCGTGTACGCCGATTGGTCTATGGCGCAGACGACCCCAAAACCGGTGCGGTTCATTCCGCACTCGAAGTGCTGAACCACCCCAAACTCAATCACCGGATGGAAATACAAAGTGGTGTGCTGGCAGGACGTTCTGCCGAAATCCTGCAGGAGTTCTTTAGAGGAAAGCGGTAGACCTACGCGCTACTCGCCACTCGTATCTACTCAAACTCCACCAGAATCTGGTTCATCTTTACCGCGTCGCCCGCCTGCACACGAACCGTTTTGACCTTACCGGCAACGGCGGCGGTGACGTTGGTCTCCATCTTCATCGCTTCGAGAACCATCATCAAGTCGTCAGGCTTCAACTCCTGCCCTGGCTCGACGTTCACTTTGATCACGACGCCCGCAACCGGACTCCGCGAAACCTTCGCCTCGTCAACGTTGGCCTCCGCCGCAGGCGCCTCAGCCTTCGCAAGCGGCGCGGGCGCTGACTGCACCGTCGACGCCATGGGCATGTACGGCCCATAGTTCGGGTGGCGAGGAAATGCATCATCCTCGATGACTTCCACGTCCAGTTCGTAGGTTTTTCCGTCTATCGCGATTTGCAGCTTCAAGGATGATTCCCTTCTCCCCTTCGAGCTAGCGCTGCCACAGGTTGTGCGAAGCCTGCACAAACACGCGGCCCTGCTGCGCCCACGGGTTCACGATCTCATAAGGTGACTGCAACATCTTGGCCGAACGAATCCGTACCTGTTTCCCAAGAAAAACCGTGACGGCGGCAGCCATCACCACCAACAGCTCTGGAGCAATCTCCTCCGCCCGCTTGGGCGGCGCGGCCGCAACCGGCGCCAGCGCGGGAACAGGCGCCGGCTTCGGCGCCGCCGTTCGCACACCGGCAAGATCTGCAATCCGAGCTTCCAGCGCACGCACCGTCTCACGCAGGTCCGCCGCCTGTTGTTCTGATCTCTGACGGATCTCGCCGCTCAGTTGCTCGAGCTTCCGTTGCAGGCCGGAAACGGCTCGCAAGCAGACGGCAACCGCGATCGCTGCCACAATCGATATCGCTAGGCTCATCAACTCCATCGTTCCGTCCCCTGCTTACAGTGGAATCAATCCGTGCTTCTTCGGCGGACGCAGTTCGCGCTTGGCATGCAGGGCTTCGAGCGCCTGTGCCAGGTACACGCGCGTCTCGGCCGGTTCAATGATGTCATCGACCAGCCTCCGCCCGGCCGCCACATACGGATTCGAGAACGTGTCGCGGTACTGCTGGATCAATTCCTTTCGCTTCCCGACCTTGTCCTTCGCCGCATCGATTTCACGTCGGAAGACAATTTCGGCTGCGCCCTCGGCGCCCATCACCGCGATTTCCGCCGTCGGCCAGGCCACAACTCGGTCGGCGCCCATGTCGCGCGAGCACATGGCGAGGTATGCGCCGCCATAAGCTTTGCGCAAAACTACTGTCAGCTTTGGTACGGTCGCTGCGGAGTAGGCAAACAGCATCTTCGCCCCGTGGCGGATGATCCCGCCATACTCCTGTTGCACGCCCGGCAAAAACCCAGGCACGTCGACGAAGGTGACCAGCGGAATGTTAAATGCATTGCAGAAGCGAATAAAGCGTGAGGATTTGTCGGAAGCATTGATATCGAGCGCGCCAGCCAGCACGCTGGGCTGGTTTGCAATGATGCCGACGGGTCGCCCCTGCAGACGCCCGAATCCCACCACGATATTCGCCGCAAATCCCGGCTGGATTTCGAGGAAGTCCTCGTAGTCGACAACACGGCCGATGACTCTTCGCACGTCATAGGCCTGCTTGGTCTCCACCGGAACGATCTTGTTGAACTCCGGATCGGCCGCCAATGGCAGGTTGTACGGCATTCGCGGCGCGTCTTCCAGATTGTTTGACGGCATGAAGCTGAGCAACCGACGGCACATGAGGATCGCCTCATCGTCATTCTGCGCGATCAGATGCACCACGCCCGACTGGTTCATCTGTGCCGCTGGCCCGCCCAGCTCTTCCGCTGTGACATTCTCCCCCGTGACCTGTTTGATGACCTGCGGGCCAGTGATGAACATCTGCGCCTGCTGGGTTTGAATGACAAAGTCGGTGAGCGCCGGACTGTAAGCCGCTCCGCCGGCGCATGGCCCGCAGATCAGCGAAATCTGCGGTACGGTGCCCGAGAGCATCACGTTGTTGTAGAAGATCCGCCCGTACGCCGCCAGGCTGTCGATACCCTCCTGCACGCGCGCGCCGCCTGAGTCGTTGATGAAGATGAAAGGGCTTCCGGTTTTCAGAGACAACTTCATCAAGTCGGCGATCTTGTCGCTGTGGACTTCGCCGGCAGCACCGCCGCTGACCGTGAAGTCCTGGCTGGCCATGTGGACGAGCCGGCCGTCGATCGTCGCGGCGCCCGTCAACACACCGTCGGCGGGAAATTCCTTGTCGGCCATCCCGAAGTAGGTTTGCCGGTGTTTTGCAAACAGGCCAAATTCCTGAAAACTCTTCGGATCCGCCAGCCGCTCGACACGTTCCCGCGCGCTCAGCTTGCCGGCCGCATGTTGCTTCTCGATGCGCTCCTTGCCGCCGCCCTCGAACAAGTGGGCGCGTTTCGACTGAAGCTCCTGCACCATCGTCTCGAACGTCTTTGCTTTTTCCGTTGCCGCTTTCGGGGGCATTCCTCTCTCCTGATCAAAGACCGCCAATTATTTTCCGGGTGCGACGCTGACCTGATGCTCTCTGCCATTCAGGGTGACGACGTAGTGAACCGACCCTTCCAGTGACTTGCCAGCCGGAACTGCAGATCCTTTCGCATCGCCCGCAGCCGCGGCCGCCTTCTTCGCCGGATCTTTACCCAGATTCTTCGGCCCATCTTTACGGGTCTTGAAAAACTTCGGCGCCACTTGCGGGAACATCGCGTAGGTCAGAACATCCTCATCGGTGCCATTGGCTCCTTCGAGCGCCAGCGCGCTCGTCTTCAGCGTGTCCCATTCTGGTTTGAGCAGGTCGGCCGGGCGAACCGTGATCACCGGTTTTTTTGCGTGCTCGGCCGCGCGTTTCAGTACTTCAGGGTTCTTTTCTCCCAGGGTGCTGCCGTAGTAGCCAAGCATCAGATCGGCGAATTCTCCCGTGAGCACCTTGTATTTGCCCATCAGGATGTTGAACACCGCCTGCGATCCGACGATCTGGCTCGACGGGGTCACCAGGGGTGGATATCCGGCGTCTTTGCGGACATTGGGCACTTCGTCCAGCACATCCTGGATGCGATCGCCCGCTCCCTGGCCTTTCAGCTGGCTCTCCATGTTCGAGATCATGCCGCCGGGAATCTGGCTCTTGAAGATCTCCGTCTCCACACCAGTTACTTCGCTGAGGAACTCGCGGTAACGCGGCCGAATGTGCGCGAAATGCCGCTTCACCTTCAGGATCCGCTCCATGTCGAGCCGTGTCGTGAATTCGGTTCCTTCCAGCAACTCCACCAGGCTTTCGGTGGGATTGTGGCCGGGCCCCAGGGACAGCGAACTGATGGCCGTGTCGACGATGTCGCAGCCCGCTTCAATCGCTTTGACCAGCGCCACCAGCGTGACGCCCGTCGTCGCATGCGTGTGCACGTGCACCAGCGTGTCTTTGCCGCATCTCTCCTTGATCCCCTTCACCAGGTCATATGCTGGTTGCGGCTTGAGCAGCCCGGCCATGTCCTTGATGCATATGGAATCGCATCCCATCTCCTTCAGCTTCTGCGCCATTTCCACGAACGCTGGAATGGTATGCACCGGGCTGGTCGTGTAGCAAATCGTCCCTTCGGCGTGCTTGCCGGTCTTCTTGACCGCCTTCACACTCGTCGTGATGTTGCGCAGGTCGTTGAGCGCGTCGAAAACGCGGAACACGTCCATGCCGTTCGCCGCCGACTTTTCGACGAACCTCTCGACGACGCCATCTTCGTAATGCCGGTACCCGAGCAGGTTCTGGCCGCGCAGCAGCATCTGCAGGCGGCTCTTCGGCATCAGTTTGCGGAACGTCCGCAGGCGCTCCCAAGGATCCTCGTTCAGGAAACGAATGCAGGCATCGTAGGTTGCACCGCCCCAGCATTCCACCGACCAGTAGCCGGCATTGTCGATGTCTTCGCAAACCGGCACCATGTCTTCCAGCGCCATGCGCGTTGCCATCAGGCTCTGATGGGCGTCTCGCAGGGCCAATTCGGTGACTTCAATCAATCGGGACATGAGAATCTCCACCTGCAATGAATCAGTCTGAAAACGGGGAATACAGAGAAAGTGTCGTGCTGAGAAAGACCGAAACTGAAGTTGTGGATTGCTGTGTGGGTACGACCGCTGGAAAAACGACACAACCCTTTTCTAATCGCGTCTCTAACGGCGTCGCAAATCGTACGAGCTAACAAACTTTGATTATATCCCCGCGATATAGCCCGGTGGATCACCCAAGGACGTGAACTGCATCACAAAGGTGCGTATCAAAACACCGCTTTCCGCCTCCGGGCGGCATCCATCCAGTACCTGGATTCGCGTGGAAGTATGCCCATTACCTGCTAGAATCCTAGGACTACCATCTGTAGGGCATGACCGGAGTTTCAGCGCCAGTCGGGGCATAGGACTTCGGAGAGTTAACAGTTCCGACAGTAACGATCGTCCGGCGCGGAGAGATGCGTGAGTTGAGGCGCTTTGCAGGCGTGAGGCGGAGCGAAAGTGACGCCAGGAGCCTGCAGCCGAAATCCTGAGCGCGGCGAAGGATCCCTCAATTGCCGCTTCCTTCCTCGTGCAGGATTTGGTGTTTCATTCATTGTCCGATGCGGAGAGGTGCGTGAGTGGTTGAAACGATCCGCCTCGAAAGCGGACATACCTTGACGGGTATCGGGGGTTCGAATCCCTCCCTCTCCGCCATGACTCCCGTGCAAGAAAGGTTCCCTATGTCATATCGACCCGACGTTCTTTTCGATAGCGTTGAAAATGCTCATGAATATATCCAGCTTCTGCGGGAAGCGATTGCGGAAACCAAAGGTGACGTGGCCGCCGACCTGGCTGCTGCGGCAGACAAACCAGATCGCCGCCTCGAGGCGCAACGGTTGGTCCACTTCAAACTCGAAAAGCTGGAGCAGTACCTCGACAATAGCAGCCGCATGCTGAACGACCTTCGTTCTCTACGCAGGTTATTGTTCGAGGAAAGGACAGGGCCCGCGGCTGAATCGGCAAGTCCGAAACAAAAATCGCATGCAGCCTGATCAGGCTCGCATCTTCTCGCCAAACTTCTTTTCGAATTTCGCCAGTTTGGGCGAGATCACGAACATGCAATACGGCTGGCGTGAATTCTCGTTGTAGTAGTTCTGGTGATAGTCCTCAGCCTTGTAGAACTTCGACGCCGGCTCGACTGCGGTCACGATTGGTTCCGGAAAGGCTTTAGCAGCTGTCAGTTCTGCAATTACCTCTTCTGCGACCTTCTGCTGCTCCTCATTCTCATAAAAAATCACCGAGCGGTACTGCTCTCCAACGTCATTTCCCTGTTGGTTAACCGTCGTCGGATCGTGCACGGTGAAGAACACGTCAACCAGATCGCGATAGCTGATTTCGTCAGGGTTGAAGGTCACGCGCACGATTTCGACGTGCCCGGTGTCTCCGCCGCAGACCTGGCGGTAGGTGGGATTGTCGACGTGTCCGCCCATGTAGCCGGACTCGACGTGGGTGACGCCGGTGAGGCGCTGGAAGATGGCCTCGATACACCAGAAGCATCCGCCGCCGAAGGTTGCTGTTTGCTCGTTGGACATGGTCTTTAGATACGGCAGATTACGGGAAGTTCCATCGCAAGTCCACCACGGAGGCACGGAGACACGGAGGAAAGCAAGTTCGCTACGATTTTCTCCGTGACTCCGTGTCTCCGTGGTGGATGGCCCGTCTGCTACACAGAAACTGTGAACGACGATTCCGTCCTCGTCACCGGCCGGTAAAGCGTGTCGCGCTCGACCGGTTCCCTGCCAGATTCTTTGATCAACCGGATGAGGTCCTGGCGACGCAGACCTTGCGGTGTGGTGGCGCCGGCGTCGTGGTATATCTTCTCTTCGACGACTGTACCGTCGATGTCGTCGGCGCCGAAGCGGAGCGAGATCTGCGCGATCTTGGGCGTCATCATTTGCCAGTACGATTTGATGTGCGGAAAGTTGTCGAGCACCATGCGACTGACCGCGATCTGCTTGATGTCGAGCATGCCGGTGGTCGTCGGCAGGTGCTGCAGCGGCGTGTTCGCCGGATGAAATGCCAGCGGGATGAAAGTTTGAAACCCGCCCGTTTCATCTTGTAGGGCGCGCAGCTTGAGCAGATGATCGACACGGTCTTCGTCGTTTTCGATGTGGCCGTACAGCATGGTCGCGTTCGACTTCAGGCCGATTTCGTGCGCCAGACGGGCGGTGTCAAGCCATTGATCGCCGTCAATCTTGTGGTCGCAGATGATGTGGCGGACGCGGTCGGCGAAGATTTCGGCGCCCCCACCTGGCAGCGAGTCCACACCCGCTTCCTTCATCTTTACCAGCGTGTCGCGGATGGAGAGCTTGGCGCGCTTGGCGAGATAGGCGACTTCGACCATGGTGAAGGCCTTCATGTGGACCTGTGGGAAGCGCTCCTTCAGTCCGGAAACGAGATCGAGGAAGTATTCAAACGGCAGGTCGGGATGAAGACCGCCGACGATATGAAACTCGGTGATGGCTTCGGTGTATCCGGTGGCCGCGATCTGGAAGGCTTCTTCGAGCGCCATGGTGTAGGCGCCGGGCGCGTCTTTCTTGCGTCCGAAAGCGCAGAGGCGGCAGGCGGCAATGCAGACGTTCGTAGGATTGATATGGCGATTGACGTTGAAATACGCCTTATCGCCATGCATCCGTTCGCGCAGCCAGTTGGCCAGCCAGCCTACAGCGAGGATGTCACCAGTGGAATACAGGGCGAGGGCATCGGCCTCAGTGAGCCGCTCACCAGCCAGAACCTTGTCTTTGATCGGATGCAGACGGGCATCATCCGTCTGAAACGGGTGCGTTGCCATCGTTCTCAATGATACCGCAGGGTTGGGGGCAGGATCACAACAGACTGTGATTTCGGTAGTTCCGTTAGTCTCAAAACCGCAGAAGAAGATCGGCTCCGATGAAAACAAAGAAAACGACAGAAATCACGCCGTTCATCGTGAAGAACGCCGCATTCAGCTTACTGAGATCGTCGTGGCGGACCAGCGAATGCTCGTAGGCCAGCAACAACGCCACGGCGATGACCCCGACAGCCGCCAGTTTGCCTAAGCCGAATGCGAACAGCAGCACCACTAGCAACCCCAGCATTGCCAGGTGAAAGAGCCGGGCAACCCACAACGCGGTGTGAATCCCCATGTAGCGCGGCACGGAATGGAGACCATAGCCCTGGTCGAATTCGTAATCCTGGCAAGCGTAAATAACGTCAAACCCGCCCACCCAGAAGGTCACTGCTGCGGTGAGCAGGAGAATGCGCAGATCGAGCGATCCGCGGACGGCAATCCACGCAGCAGCCGGAGCGATGCCAAGTGCGAATCCCAGGAAAAGATGCGACCACCGTGTGTAGCGCTTGGAATAGGAGTACAGCAGAACCACCGCCAGCGCGACTGGCGACAGCCACAGGGTCAGCCGGTTAAGCTGCGATGCCGCCAGCACGAAAATCCCGCATGAAACGATCACAAACGTGCTGACGAAGCCATGGCTCAGGAGTCCCGCAGGCAGCGCCCGGATTGCAGTGCGCGGATTGGCTGCATCGATCGTAGCGTCAGCGAGCCGGTTAAAGGCCATTGCTGCCGACCGTGCCGACACCATGGCGACGATGATCCATGCCAGTTGCCGCCAGGCGGGCATGCCTCCGGCAGCGAGCATGGCCCCGCAAAGCGCGAACGGGAGCGCGAAGACAGAATGCTCCCACTTGATCATCTCCAATGTGACTTTCAGATTGTGCAGGAAACCCACTTGCCGATTGTAAAGCAGCAGATAGTGATTCGTGGATAGCGGCTGGTGGCAGGTGTGATCGGCGTTCTTCGACTTCGTTTCATGGCAGGCTCTGCAGCCACGCTCTACCACGAACGTTCTTCTGAAACCGTCCCTTTTCTACTCACCACCCACTAACCACTGTCCACTCTTTCTACGGTACCTTCCACCAGAGGCACGAAGCGGCAGCCCTCCAGGACCCTGATCCCCACTTTCCCTTTTTCCTTCGTGATCAACCGGAGTTCCTGGCTGAAGGGAGGTCCGACCGGGACGATCATCTGACCGCCTTCCCGCAATTGGTCGAAGAGCGCAGGAGGCATTTCATGCGCTGCCGCCGAGACAAGAATCGCGTCGTAAGGAGCATGTTCGGGCCAGCCACGAGTACCATCGCCAACTTGCAATTTCACGTTGGAATAACCCAACCGCTGGAGCGTTGCTTCGGCGGAAGCGGCCAGGGGCGCATGGCGCTCCATCGAGTACACCTCAGCGCAGAGCCGCGCCAGCAGGGCTGTCACGTATCCGGAACCCGTACCAACTTCCAGCGTGCGGTCGGCCGGCCGCAGCGCCAGGTGCTGCAGCATTACGGCAACGATATACGGTTGAGAAATCGTCTGTCCCGCCCCAATCGGGAGTGGGTGATCGTCATAGGCTTGGCATATGAACTCCGGCAGAACGAACTCATGGCGCGGAACCTCACGCATCGCGTCGAGCACACGGAGATCCTCGATGCCACGGTCTTCGAGCTGCGTTCGGACCATTTCTTCACGCTGCGCTGTGAATGGGTCGGGTAGCTGCATGGATTAGCGTTTGGCCGTTAGCTCTTAGCCCCTTCACTCTGGGCCGGCGTTCGCACCCGAACTTCCTGCCCTGGCTAAGTGCTAAATGCTAGGAGCTAAAAGCTGGTGTTAATAGGGCCCAATGATTCCGCCGATGTTGCGGGAGGCGGGAGGCGTGGTGCCGATGGTTCCCCGCTTCCCTTCCAGCATATCGAGATATTTGTAGGCGCTTCCCGTGTTGAACAGGACAACCACATCATCGGCTCTAAAGAATCCACTCGCTCGCAGTTTCTGATACGCCACCAGCGATGCCGCTCCCTCGGGAGCCGCGAACACTCCTTCTACGCTGGCCCAGTGGCGCAGACCGGCAAGAATCTCTTCGTCGGTCGCGGCAACGGCGGCGCCTTTGCTCCTTTTCAGAATGTCCATGATCAGGTAGTCACCGTACGCTTTCGGCACGCGTAGGCCGGCAGCAAACGTCCTGGCGCCAGCCCACATTTCGGAATTGCTCTTCCCTTCCTCCCACGCCTTCACGATCGGCGCGCATCCCGCTGCCTGCACCGTCACCATCTTCGGCCGCTCTTCCCCAATCCAGCCTAGTTCCTCCATTTCGTCGAACGCCTTCCACATGCCGATCAATCCGACACCTCCGCCGGTGGGATAAATGATGCCCTGCGGCATCTTCCATCCCAGTTGCTCGCCGACTTCGTAGCCCATCGTCTTCTTGCCCTCGACGCGAAACGGCTCTTTCAACGTAGAAACGTCGAACCATCCCTCCTTCTCTTTGCGTTCGGCGACCATGCGGCCGCAGTCGCTGATCAGACCGTCGACCAGCGTGACGTGCGCACCGTAGTAGTCGCACTCCATGCGGTTGGCGACTGGAACATCCTTCGGCATGAAAATGTGCGCTTCGATTCCGGCGGCCGCAGCGTAAGCTGCCAAAGCGCCACCTGCATTCCCGGCAGATGGCGCAGCGAGTTTCGTCAACCCGTACTGCCTCGCCATCGTGACCGCAGCTGACATCCCGCGTGCCTTGAAAGACCCTGTAGGATTCAGGCCCTCGTCTTTGATGTAGACATTTTGGTATTCACGGCTGGGCAGCATCGGAGTAAAGCCTTCGCCGAGTGTCACCGGCTTGGCTTCGGGCAGGATTTCCGCATAGCGCCACATGGTCGCCACTCGGCCTCGCAGGTCAGCCGGCCGCAGCTTGCCCCGAAGCCTCGCAAGATCGTAGCGGACATAGAGAACGCCGCCGTCTTTGGGACAGACATTCTGCGGATGATCGGCGGAGAGATGATCCCCGCAGCGCGTGCATTCGAGGTAGCTAATGCGCATCGAAAGGAAGGATAGCACTTCGCCTTCGAGCGATTGCTTCTCGGCCGAGCAACGCTGCCAAGGGCTAAGAGCTAACAGCCTCTTTCGGAAGTCTCTTCAGGATCTCGCTGGCTCTCCGGAACCAGGGGCGTTCACGGCGCCGGAGATAGCTCGGCATGGTGGGTTTCTTGTCCATCACTTTCTGTGCCCAGTCACGGGCTTCTTTGGTGCGCTGCTCGGAGGCAAGCAGGTCGGAGAAATTCAGGTAGGTCTCAGAGAGCGTGGATGTCGTGGTTACCTGGCGGAAGAGAACCTCCGCTTTCCCGTTCTGTCCCGTCTTTGCATATGCATGTGCCAGCAGCCCGGCGGCGCGCTGAAAATCGTAGTCTGGCTGCTTCGCCACCGTTCTTTCAAGATCGGGAACCGCGGCCGGGAAATCTCCCATTTGAATGGCGCACACGCCGCGGCGATAGAACGGGTCTGGCGTATCGGCTCTCGCCTTGATCGCCTTGTCGAATGCGTCTCGCGCCTGCGGAATCCTTCCGTCATCCATGTAGAGATCGCCGAGTTCTTCGTAGTTCCCCGGAGACGGATTGTCCCGAAGGATCGCCTCAAGCTGCCGAATGCGCTTGCGGCGTGGAAAGACTTTGAACGACTGGCCCAGTAACCCAATGTCGGGAAGAGCTTCGGCAAAGAGATAGACGATCGCGCCGAGTGGCCCGAGAAACAGAATGACGTAGATCCAATAGTTGTCCGGCCGCCGGCGAATAAAGTGGACGATCGCCAGTCCTTGTAGGATGAAGCCCCACGGATAAAGAAGCGAGCCAAAAAATCCCATGCCAGTTCAGCCTTGCGTGAGATTACACAGTTTGGCGGGAGGCGTAAAGTTACGGCGCGAACCTGCTTCCAGTTACTTCCTGACCTCGCTCGTTCGCCCGCATCAGCGGCAGACAGACGGAGGCAGACGACGGCCGGATCTAATTACTGCTCTGCCCCAAGTCGATTCTTCCAGTGTGACCACAGGAACCAGATAACTCCGGCGAGGAGGCCGATCCCGATTACGGCATCAAACTGATGGAAGTACTTCCCCAGCGCTCGCCAGTTCTCGCCCAGTTTGTATCCGGCCCAGGCCAGCGCCAGGCACCACGGCCACGATCCCAGAAACGTATAGATGTGAAACTTGGCGCGCGACATGCGCGCAATTCCCGCGGGAAGTGCGATGAAGGTGCGAATCACCGGCAAAAGCCGGGCAATGAATACGGCCGCTTCCCCCCAGCGCAGGAAGAATCGATCGGCCCAGTCCAGTTCCCTGCGGCCCATGAGGATCCAGCGCCCGTAGCGCTCGACTAGAGGGCGGCCGCCGTAGAATCCGATTTCATACGCGACGAGCGAGCCGATGTTGCAGCCGATGGCTCCCGCCGTCGCCACCCAGAACAAGTTCATCCCGCCCGTGTAAACGAGATAGCCCGCGAACGGCATGATTAATTCCGAAGGCAGCGGGATGCAGGCCGATTCAATCGCCATGAGAATGGCAATGCCCGCGTAGCCGGTTGCGGCAACGATTGTTTTGATGAAAACGAAGAGAAGCGCGAGAATTTTCTCAGTCATTTGGATCGGATCATCGGGTCATCGGATGATTGAAAGCCAGATCGATCAACCGATGGGCCGGATGACGATCGGCAGATTATCCGATCGTCCGATTCAGAACGCTCCTTCTTGCGTGAAACTGAATCCCGGCAGGGTGACGCCATCTGGGGATTTGGCAACTTTCACCTTGACCACCGGCGCATCGGGGGCATTCACTTCCGCCGGGCGCAGCACTGCGAACTGGCTGAATACTTCGTTGTAGACCTTGGTGACGAGAAAGTCCTGACCACTGGCATCCTGGCGCCAGACTTGTCCGAGTTTGATGCTCTTTACGGCCACGTTGTTTTTTCCTTGGAGTTCAGAGTACTCAGGGCGCGGGTATGCGTCAATTGCATACACGGTTACGGATGGCGCGCCGCAAACGGGACGCGCTCGGCCGCTGTCCTCCACTGCTTGTTTGCTACCATGAAACTCTCAAGGAGACGTCATGCCCCGCGGAAATATGCCGCGCCGGCCCAGTCGCAGTGGACGGCAGGACGCAGTGCGCAAGAGCAGCCGGATTCAGCCTCGCATCACTCCCTCACGATTTGCCGCTGCGATATCGGAGAAGAAGGCGCCCGCCAAGTCGGTGTCCGCACGGACTCCCTCGGGATACAACCCCATCGCCCCCGAACGAGTGGCGGCCATCATCGCGGGACTCGATCGCATGTACCCCGGCGTCACCTGTGCGCTCACCCATCGCAGCGCATGGGAACTCGTCGTCGCGACCATCCTCTCGGCCCAATGTACAGACGTCCGCGTAAACATGGTCACTCCCGGATTGTTTGAAAAGTATCCGACGGTTCAGCACTTCGCCGCGCTCCAACCCGAAGAACTGGAGCCTGACATTCGCTCCACCGGCTTCTTTCGCAACAAATCGAAATCCATCGTGGGGGCGGCGCGCAAAATTGTCTCCGACTTTGGCGGAGAAGTCCCGCAGACCATGGAGCAGTTGCTTACCCTTCCCGGCGTTGCCCGCAAGACAGCCAATGTCGTGCTGGGCACCTGGTTCAAGAAGAACGAGGGCGTCGTCGTCGATACGCACGTTACACGCATTTCACGCCGTCTGGAACTCACTTCCCAGGAAGACGCAGTCAAGATTGAGCAGGACCTGATGCAGATCGTCCCCCGCGAGCGCTGGACCGACTTCTCGCATGAGGTGATCTGGCATGGCCGGAAGCTGTGTGTGGCCCGCAGCCCCAAGTGCGCCGATTGCGCAATCGAGAAACTCTGCCACGCGGCCGACAAGACATGGTCGACGGTTGCGATCCACAAAGGAGCAGAGGCCTGACGGACAGCACATCGCAGCTCGATGGATGGCCGCGTGTCGCAGTCGTGGGCGCAGGGGCGGTCGGCGGATACTTTGGGGGCCTGTTGGCGCTGGCGGGCGCTCCAGTCGTCTTGATCGCGCGCCCTGCCTTCGTTGATGCGGTAAATCGCGATGGCCTCTTTCTCGATACCCTGCAATTTCAGAAAAGTGTCCACTTGGAAGCCACTACCGATTTCGTCGCGGTGCGAGGAGCTGACCTGGTTCTTTTCTGCGTAAAGACTGTCGATAACGCTGCCACCGCAAGAGCAATTGCCCCTCTTCTGGGGCCCGAGACGCTGGTGGTCGGCCTGCAAAACGGCGTTGACAATGCGGAACAGATTCGTGCCGCGGCGCAGATCAACATCCTCCCGGCCGTCGTCTATATCGCCGCGTCTGTCGAAAAACCCGGTTGCATCAAACACGTGGGACGCGGCGACCTGGTTCTCAGCGCCAGGGACCTGGGCGCCAGGCGCGTCGCGGAGATTTTCACGCGCGCCAATATTCCTTGCCGCCTCTCGGACAACATCGAGGGTGAGTTGTGGACCAAATTGATCTGGAACTGCGCGCTGAATGCAATTTCGGCGCTTGCTCGCGTGAGGTACGGCGAGATTGCCAGAAATCCGGAGGCGCGCAAACTGGTTAGGGCGGCAGTCGAGGAAGTGTTGGCCGTCGCGCATGCCGCGAACGTTGTGTTGCCTGATGTCGCCAGCTCAGAAGCTGCGCTGGCCGGCGCGATGAAGATTGCTACGCAAATGCCGGAAGCGTTCTCGTCAACCGCACAAGACATCCATCGGGGGAAGTTGACGGAAATTGATTCCCTCAACGGCTATATCGCACGTCGCGGAGCCGCGCTCGGCGTGCCGACGCCAGTCAATCACACGCTCTTTACGCTGGTGAAGATGCTGGAAGGCCGCTGACACGGATCGAGTAAGTGGAGCCCGGGCACCGACTCGTGGCATTACTCGTTCCCGCTGAAGACCAGTTCGACGACCGTGCAGTCGTCATTCAACGGCGTACCGCCACAGAAGTCAGCGATGGCTGCAAAAATGTCGTCCAAAGACTTGCTTGTTCCCGCCACCGCTTCGAGTCGCTCGCTATCGAACATCTCGCCGTGAGCATTCTCTGCTTCCGTGACGCCGTCGGTCACCAGGATGAGACGGTCGCCGGGTTTCATCTGGCAACGATCGCTCTCGTAGGTGGCCTCTGCCAGCAGCCCTACCGGCAAGTTCGCATGGGCAGGACGCAGCACCTCATGATTGCAGATCCAGACCGGCGGAACGTGCCCGCAATTGACATATTCAAGATCGCCGTCGTGACGCAGGCGCGCCACGATCAGCGTCGCGTATTTCCCGCCGATGTGCTTCTGGGTAAAGTAGCGATTCACCGCTTCCACGATCTCGGTCAGCGGCATACCCGCGATGAGGTGCGAATACATCATCCCCTGCAAGGTTGACGCAAGGAGCGCGGCCGAGACTCCCTTGCCGCTGACGTCGCACAGCACGACGGCCAGCCCGTCCGGTGTGTTCACCACGTCATAGAAGTCGCCCCCGATCTCCTTACAAGGCAGGTTGCGCGGACTGAGCCGCGCGAACGCAACCTCGGGGATCGTGACCGCCATCAGCTGCTGCTGAATCGACGCTGCGATGGAGAGTTCCTGCTGATAGCGGCGCGCCGCTTCTTCGGCTTGCACCAGGCGCGCATTCTCGATCAACTGGGCGGCTTCGGTGGCGATCGCCCGCAGAATGTCGTGGCTCACGCTCGTAATGTCGCGGGACGCAAACCGCGAGTCGACGTACAGCGCGCCCATGACATCGGCGCCCGGCGATTGCTGGGCTCGTGTCGCTTGTACGAGCGGCCTTCGTAGCGGCATGCAAATGACGGTGCGAAGATCGAACGCCACAATGCTGTGCCGCTCTTTCATGTCCATCATCTGGCTGGTATCGGTGACCAGATACTCCGAGTTCGATGTGAGCGCCTCTTCGAGCACCGAGCGCGATATCGTCTTGTCGTCCAGAAGGGGCTCGCCCTTGGAGTTGCGGCCGGCGGCAAGCGTCAGATTCCCGTCCGAATCTTTCAGGAAGATGTAGCCCCGCTCGGCGCGTGTCAGTCGCAGCGTGGCATCGATGAGTGTTACCAGGATTTCATCGAGCACGCCGATCGTGTTCAGTTTACGCGCCGCTTCAAGAAAGAGTGTGAGCTTCTCGAGATCGCTGGCCTCGGGCGCGATCTGGATGCCGGAAATCTGGCTGAGAAATTCGCGTGCGGTATTCGAGGTCGCATGCAGAGGGTGGAAGATGCAGTAGGCAACATCGCGGGCGCCGAATTCCAGACGGTCGTTCCGCGCCAGCTTGCGGCGATCGACCCGCTCCCCATTGACGAACGTCCCGTGCTTCGACCCCTGGTCGACTACGAAGAACTCGCCGTTTTCGGCGATGATCGAAGCGTGCTCGCGCGAAACACGAGGATCCGGAATCACCAGGTCTCGGTCCACCTTGCGGCCGACCGTATATGGCGTATGGTTCAGCGACAGCGTCTGCTGCTCATTTCCCTGGACGTAGATCACGACCGGGAAGATCCCCGACACTGCCCCCGATGGTGTTGTCGACGAAACAGACATGAACCCGTAATTCTCCTGCGCGCCCCGGCAGGTACCTTACCGCCGGCCCTAGCATTCTACGACGGGATCGTGCTCCGGGACGCGGACATTGATCCTGGATATGCCAGAGAGAGCACGAGAGCCGCGGCAGCCAGGGGCAGCGTCGGTGTCGCCCAGGCTGGCACTGCCCACCCACGTTGCACCCACTCGGGCCGCGCCACGAAGGAGAGAACAGCCAGCACGAGACCGGCCATCCAATGCCACAACAACAGCGTCACTCCGATCCCCAGCAGGGCACGAATGACGGCGCTTCTTTGCCAAAGTGGGTAGCGCTCCCGCGCCACGAGCAGGATCGTCGGCACCAACAGCACCTGATTGTAGAGAGCGTAGCTCGGGACCAGTAACAGCGTAACCGCCAGGACGAGACATGTCGTCGCGGCAAAGATCCGGGCCTCTGCCGTCTGTCTGCGATTGGTCCAGCACACCAGCACCGCTCCGCCCCCCGCTGCGATTTCCACGATCCAGTTCCAGGGAGTTGGAAGCAACTTATGCAGTAACGGCACGCCTTCGGTGTAGTGAAGGTAGTCATGCATGGCATGCCAGAAGCGCGGAATCCAATGCGGCAGCACGAGTTCCGAGGCGCCCGCCAGGATAGCCACCGTGATCAGGAATGAGACCATCCATCGATACCGACGCTTCCAATCCCCGAGCGTCCAGATCGCCAGCCACAGCAGCAGCAGGCAGACAACCTGCGGCTTGATCGTCGCCAAACCCAGCAAAATGCCGGTGAACACGAGACGATCCGCAACCACCAGTGCAACAGCGCCCGCCATCATGGCCGCGACCAACAACGTGATCTGCTGCAGTTTCAGTCCCTGAACCACGGCCAGACTCCCAAAAACCAGCACCAGAACGGCAATCTGGGAGGGGTGTGACAGCGGCCACCGCAGCATTCGTATCCAGAGCGCCACCGAGACCGCGGTTACGGCGACCAGCATCCAGAAGAATACCCTCTGCACCATCCCGAACGGCATGCGCACCGTCGGCGCCAGATAAAACACGACATAAACCGGATAGGCAAATGCCTGCTGGTCGCGTGGATCCGACGGGTTTGAGGCGTCCAATGGACGGCCATAGTACCCGGCTTGAATCTCTCGAGTGACGTCGTCGCTGTAGGGATCCCGTCCGTAAAGAAGCAACTCCCTCGCCCCCAGCCAACGGGGATAGAGATCGGACAGATTCCCCCGGGGCCTGCTGTGCGCTTGGGCATCGGCGATCTGGTAGGCAATGAGCACGCGCTGCATGTACAGCCACATGCCAGAGGCGCACATCAGGGATAGCAACACGACCCACCACAATTTAGAACTGTCACCGGATGTCCTCATGGGATCTGAGATGACCTCGACGCCACACGACTATCCAAGTCAGCGTCCACGGGAACGGGCAGATACCACAGCCGACAAAGCAGTCCAATCACAACGAGAGCAAACCATGCAAACTGGTTCAGGCGCAGCCACAGGAACGCATACAGCGGTGTCAGAAACAGCACCACTAGCAATGCGGTGTCCATACGGTTCGCCGCTTCAACCTGCCCGGCAAACAATAACAGCGCGATGGGAAGGAGAAGGATCAAGTCGTAAGGCAGACCATGGTAGCTGACGAGCATGGTAACAACCGTCCCCAGACCGAACGTGGCGACAATCGAATGATCGTTCTTCCGCTCTTTCCGCAGCGTGAAGAGAAACAATGCAATCGACGCAGCAATCGTCAGGAAACGGCTCGTCCCAGTACCGGTCACTGAAGACGCCATAGTATCTATCAAGCCACGCAAGTTGGGCATATCATTAGCCCCGATTGCGCCGCCTGCGCCGCTGTTCTCCAAGTGGAGGACAAAATGTACATAGTTCATCGCGCCACGCCATCCCACCATGGCCACCGAGATCCCGGCCAGCAGCAATCCGGCAGGAATGAACCCACCCAGCAGCCGCGGACGCCGCATCGCCAGCAAGAGAGCCAGTGGCCCAGCGAAATGAGGCTTGAACAATCCGAGAGCCAACACAGCTCCACCGATGACATTGCGCTGTCGCGCCAGGGCCACCAGCGCCGTGACCACGATCAGAAGCAGAAGCACAGTGTCTTGTCCCTGGATGAAACTGATCGCCACGGGGAAGAAACCAGCTCCCGCCAACGCCAGCAGCCAAGGCGACAGTGCACGAATTGCCGGAAAGCTCCTCAGTAGCATCAGACTCGCTGCCAGCATCACGAAATTGAGTGCTGTCCATGCAAGGTACGCCGGAACGTACCCCAGGCATGCAAAGGGCATGAACAGAAGCGCCTCGAACGGCGGGTGGTTATACGGGAGGGCTGCCTGACGAATCCGAACATCCGGAGCGAATTTTCGCTGTGCGTCGTATTGCGCCGACAGGTCGTAAAGCGACGCTACCTGTCCGCTGCCGACCATCCCCCCGGCGGTGTAGAAGATCGTAAAGTCCTGATACCCGCGGCGGAGTGCCGGCCATATGCTCGTCGCCCACACCACGTGGCCGACTGCCATAGCCAACAGGAAGGCGCCGGCAATTACTTGCCTGTTTCGTTCGAGCCTGAAACCGTTCATAGAAACACGAATCGCGGCTTGATTCTATAATCGCCAGCGCACCTCCGATGCAGATTCTTCCGCTAAACCGAGTCCGCACGTTCGCAGGAATCCTGCTTCTCGGCCTGCTCGCCATGACGGCGCGGAGCGCCGCTGATCCCGATTTGTGGTGGCATTTGCGCACCGGGCAGTGGATCGTGCAAACCGGGCATATTCCACACTCCGACCCGTTCTCCTTTACTCGTGCTGGGGATCCATGGATATCGCACGAGTGGCTGTCCGAGGTGGTGTTCTACGAGATCTGGCGGCACGGCGGCGTTGGCGGCCTCATCCTCTTTTCCTCCGTCGTGACAACTGCCGGTTTCATGCTGCTCTATCTGCGCTGCCCGGCCAAGCCGTCCGGAGCGGCAGTAGCTGTCGCGATTGCCGCTCTGGCCGCCGCGCCGGCCTGGGGGGCGCGTCCCCAGATGTTTACCTTCGCTCTTGCCAGCCTCACGCTCTGGCTCGTGGAACGAGGAGAGGAGCATCCGCCGCTCCTGCTCCTGATCCCGCCTGTCTTTCTTCTGTGGCTCAACCTGCATGCCGGGTTTGCCCTCGGACCTGCCTTGCTTCTGGCCATTGCGCTCGGACTGCTCTGGGAGGCGGCGTCGGCCCGAACCCCATGGACTCAGGTCCGGCCGCATCTCACGCGCATCGTGCTTGTCATCATTGCTTGTATGGCCCTGGTACCACTGAATCCGAGCGGCAGCCAGCTTTATCGCTACCCGCTTGATGTCTTACGGTCCGAGGGAATGCGGTCTTTCATCGCTGAATGGCACCCTCCCGACTTTCATCAGCTTCGATATGCGCCCTTGTTGATCATATGGCTGGGTTTGCTGGTCGCCATGGCAAATTCCCGCTCCCGGCCAAAAGCTCGTTCCATCGTGCCTCTGGTGCTGACGTTTGCAGCCGCGATCGACGCGGTACGCCATATACCGATCTTCGTGCTCCTCGCAGGCCCAATCATGGCTGTCATCCTTCCCGTCGCCCCTCCCATGAAGCGTCTTCGGCAATATCCGCTTGCCTTCCGCGGTGCCGTGTTGGTGCTGATGGCGTTATTTGCCGTGGTTCGCTGGGACAGCCTCTTCCGCAGCCAGTCTCAGACGGAACGCGACCTCTTCCCTGCTCAGGCGGTGGCTTTCCTGCAATCGCACCCCATGCCGAGCCACCTTTTCGCGTACTACGACTGGGGCGGTTATGCCATCTGGAAGCTGAGTCCGGAATACCATGTGTTCATCGACGGCCGTGCCGATCTTTACGGTGACAACATACTCCGCGAGTTCCAGCAAGCCCTGCAGCTACAGGAGGGCTGGCGGCAGGTTCTTGATTCTCGAGGCGTAGAGGTTGTGCTAGTGCCCCCTTCTTCGCCTCTGTCGCAGGCTCTGTCGATGGATGCTGGCTGGGGGTCGGAATACCGCGACTCCCAAGCGGTAATCTTCCTCCGAAATCGTGCCGCCAGTCTGCCGATCGCGGTGTCGGAGGTCGTACCAAGCGCGGAACCAGAGCGAAAAAATGTGTACCGCAGAGTTCCTGAATCTGCGACACTAAGGGCAAACTCCACTGGCTTTCCTACCTGGAATCCGGTAGAAGAGCCGGGCTGTTGGCGGATTCGGGCAGAATGAACGGCGGAATCCGGTGCTTTGGCCCGCGCTTGCCGGGACCACCCGGATAGTGCTGGCAAATCGGAAGAGATTTTCAGCACGGACGAAAGTTGCGGAGGCAAGAATGAGAGATCTGGCCAAACGATTGTGGCGCAATGAGGAAGGGCAGGATATCGCCGAATACGCCGTCATGCTGGCCGTGATCCTGGTGATTGTCATCGGCACGATCCGCTTGATCGGCGGTAATGCCAACAATGTGTTTTCGCAAGTGGCCAGCAGCATCTCGCAGTAGTTGCGAAACGGTCACCGTGACCGGCTCGCTCGAAGCACGCGACTGTCGTCGGTCTAGGGCTGATCGGCAAGGAGAGGAATGAACCGAGGCCGTTTGTTGATGATCGGGGGATTGGCTTTGGCGCTGGGCCTCCTCGTCAGTTTCACTGTCTATAACCGGTTGCGTCTTTCGCTCGGCGCCGGGAACGAACCGGGGGTGGACATTGTCGGCGCCGCGGACGACATCCCGGTGGGCGCCAAGCTCGAAGGCCGATATGTCCGCATAGCCCGGTTTCCTCAGTCCGTTGTCCCACCCGGCGCCTTTACCAATTTGGAACAGGTTCTCGAGCGCGGAGTAGTCCTGCCCATCGGCAAGGGTGAATTCATTCTCCCCAGCAAACTGGCGGCTCCCAAAGCCGGTTCGGGGCTGCCATCGTTGATTCCGACTGGAATGCGCGCGGTGTCAGTCCGAGTCAATGACGTGGTTTCGGTGGCGGGATTTGTGCAACCCGGCTCGCGGGTTGACGTCCTGGCAACCGGCACGACCAGCAACGGAAACGACCGGCAGACGACGACTGTCCTGGAGAACGTTGCCGTGATCGCCGTGGGCAAGAATCTGGAGCGTAGTAATACTGGAGAATCGCAGGTCGCGCCGGTCATCACGCTTCTGGTTTCTCCCGACGACGCTCAGAAACTCACGCTGGCTTCGCAGGAAGGCCGGATTCAGCTCGCGCTTCGGAATCCGCTCGACAACCGTAAGGAAGGAATCGACGCGACGCGCGCCAGTTCCCTGTATCCGGGTGGAACGCCGCAACAAGCAGCTCAGCCCAAGCCGAAAATCCGCAAGCTCGCGGTTTCGGCTCCCGTAGTCGCGCCGACGACGTACAACGTGGAAACGATTCGTGGCAGTAAACGAGACGAAACCAAGTTTTGAACCAACCATGCTGCTAGCACTCGTACCTGGATTCTTGCTCGAAAAACTTATGCGTGCCCAGGCGAAGGCGTTCCGATCGATGCGCAACCTTCGGCTGATTGCCCTGGTGGTGCTGTCCTTGGCAATCGCCACGGCCGCGGTTCCTGCGGCTCATTCGCAGACGCAACCCGCTCCACCTGCAGCGCAGGCAAACCAAGCTGCGCAACCAGGAGCGACGTCCGCACCTCTCCCCGGCTCCGCCCCGCTCCGGGTGATGGTGGGCAAGTCACTTCTCATCAACACGACGGAACGCCTGAAACGCGTTTCCGTGACCGATCCCGCCGTCGCCGACGCGCTGGTGGTAACCCCGAACCAGGTTCTCGTGAACGGACTGGCGCCGGGAGAAATCTCGCTCCTGATCTGGGATGAGCTCGAGCGGTCACAGAGTTTCGATCTGCGCGTCGATGTGGACATCACCGCTGCGGCCGAGGAAATCCACCGTATTTTCCCCGACGAACAGATTTCCGTGACTCCTTCGCGCTCGGCCATCGTGCTTTCCGGTCACGTGACGACCGAAGATGTCTCGAAACATGCCGGAGCGATTGCATCCGCCTATTCGCGGAATGTCGTTAACGTGCTGACATTCGGACCGGTGGGAGCGCAGGAGGTCCTGCTCGAAGTGAAGTTTGCGGAAGTTGACCGGACGGCCCTGAGCCAGATCGGCATCAATGTATTCAGTACCGGCGCGGGCAATACGATCGGCTCCATCACCACCGGGCAGTATGGCGGGATCAGAACGGGCACGATCACCGATCAGATTGGCGCCCCGCCCCCAACTTCCGACACGGGCACAGCATCGAATGCGGGAACGAGCACTACCACCGTCGGGGACCTGCTCAACATATTTTTCTTCCGGCCCGACATCCACCTCGGGGGAGTCATCAAGGCACTGCAAGCCAAGAACCTCCTGCAAATTCTTGCGGAGCCGAACCTGATTGCGGTCAACGGCAAAGAAGCCAGCTTTCTTGCCGGGGGAGAATTTCCATTTCCCGTTGCTCAACCCAGCGGGCAGGGACTGTCTACCATCACGATTCAGTTCCGGGAATTCGGCGTGCGCTTGAAGTTCACGCCGGTGATTCAACCCAACGGGAACATTCACCTGCGAGTTGTGCCGGAAGTCAGCACCCTTGATTTCGCCAACTCGGTGACCATCTCTGGAACGACGATTCCTGCCATCAGCACGCGCAAGGCGGATACCGAATTCGAACTGCAGGACGGCCAGAGCTTCGTCATCGCAGGCCTGATGGACAACCGGGTCACCAAGATCGTGAATAAGATTCCCGGCCTCGGCGACATTCCGGTGCTGGGCAACTTCTTCAAGAGCTCCAGCCTGCAAAAGAGCAATGCGGAGTTGATGGTGCTGTGCACAGCGCGGCGGATCTCGCCGAGCGCACAGGCGCCACCGGGCCCTGCAAGTCCGGAGCCACTCTTGGACAAGGATAAGTTTGATGGCAAGAAACCCGAGGGCAGTGGCAAGTAGTCACGGGCTCGCTCCATCGGAGTGCGGGTCGGGGATCTAGCGAGCTGGGTGGGGTCGAGTCATGCCAGAGTTGTCAGTTGCTGTCTTTGCCACGGACAATGATCAACGCGCTGTGCTGCAGGTTCTGGTCGACGGAACCAGCGTCGCGCACACTGTCTGCAGCCATGCCACCCTGCCGCTGGCCGCGACCGACTCCGTGATCCGGAAGACTCAAGCATTCGCCCCCAATGTCATTCTCGTGGATATTCCCAGCGAAGCATCCACTGCCGCCCTGCGGGCGATCGAATTGCTCCATCAGGAACTGCCCGACTCGGCCGTGTTCGCCATCGGCACCATGACTCAGCCGCAGGTCATCGTTAGCGCCATGCGGTCGGGCGCGCGCGAATACATCGAGCGTCCGACCACGACAACCGATTTACTGGAAGCCTTCGTGCGTCTGACCTCGACGCGCCGCAAGCCAGGACGCGAGGGCTCGCGTGGAAAGATCGTGACGGTTGTGAATGCCAAGGGCGGCAGCGGCGCCACGACCGTCGCCGTCAATCTTGCTCTCGCGCTGCAGGCGATTCACACGACCGCATTAATCGACTTGGCTCCGCTGGGGCATTGTGCTCTCCATCTCAATCTCAAACCCGCGTTCACCGTGTCGGATGCTATCAGCAACCTTCACCGTCTCGACTCTTCCCTGCTCGACAGTTTCATGGCCCGGCACTCGGGCGGCCTCCAGGTACTGGCTGGGCCGGCGGCTCCGTCGCCGATCGAGCCGTCGGTTTCCGATTTTGCTCGTCTCTTCGACACGATGGCGGGACTGTTTCGCTACATCGTTGTCGACGCTTCCTCCCGCCTTGACGGCGCCACGCGTCTGGTTAGCAATCTCTCGGAAAGAGTTCTGCTCGTGGCTCATGCCGATGTGGCTTCGTTGTGGAGCGCGGGCCGCGTCGCCCAATACCTCGGCGAGAGCGGTTCGCACGACCGCTTTGCGCTGGTCCTGAACCGCTATCGCAAAGTTGCTGGTTTCAATGAGGCGGAGACGGAGGCGGCGATCGGCGCGCCGGTTCTGTGGCGGATTCCGAATCAGTATTTTGCGGTTTCCACCGCAATCGACCGCGGCGTGCCCCTCATGCAGCAGGGCAACACAGAAATCGCGCGGTCCATTGCCGGCTTGGCGGAACATTTGACCAAGGACGACCTGGACACCAAACGCACGGCGTGGTCTCTATTCAAGACGGTATAGGAGACCCGTCTTGACTGCCGGCAGGTGACGATTGTGCGACGGGAGACAATCTGGAACGATTCTTCACGGGAGAAAAGCGTTAAGCTAAGAACCAAGAGCTAGCAGGCTGAAAGCTGTTTTTTTCAACATGGCGAACCTACAGGCATTTGAGCGGAGCGAGTACCAGCAGGTCAAAGCTGACCTGCACCGTAAGATTCTCGATCGTCTCGATCTGGAAAAGCTCGGCAAGGCGGCCGGCGATGCCGCTCGAGACGAAGTGCTGGTCCTGATCCGCAGCTCGGTCAACAGCGAGGCCGTGCCTCTTAGCTTCGCTGAGCGCGAGCGGTTGGCGCGTGAAATTCTCGACGAAATCTTCGGCCTCGGCCCGCTCGAGCCGCTGCTCAAAGATCCCGGGATCTCCGACATCCTCGTGAATCGGTTTGATCGTGTCTATGTGGAGCGGGCCGGCAAGCTGGAACTCACCGGGCTGTCGTTCAAAGACAATGGCCACCTGATGCAGATCATTGATCGCATCGTCTCGCGCATCGGACGCCGCGTGGACGAATCCTCGCCCATGGTGGATGCTCGCCTCGCCGACGGCTCGCGTGTTAACGCTATCATTCCGCCACTCGCCCTCGATGGACCCTGTTTGTCGATCCGCCGCTTCGGACGCGATCCGATCACTGCCCGCAATATGCTCGAGAACAAGACCCTGTCGGAGGCGATGCTCGAAGTGCTCTCGGCCATGGTCAAAGGCCGGTTGAATCTGCTCATCTCGGGCGGAACCGGCGCCGGCAAGACCACACTGCTCAACGTTCTCTCCGGCTACATTCCGAATTCCGATCGCATTGTCACCATCGAAGATGCCGCCGAACTTCAGCTGAAGCAGGAACACGTCGTGCGCCTGGAAACGCGCCCCCCCAATATTGAGGGCAAGGGCGCGGTGCGGCAGCGCCAGCTCGTCATCAACAGCCTGCGTATGCGTCCCGACCGCATCGTGGTGGGCGAGGTGCGTGGCGAGGAGGCCTTCGACATGCTTCAGGCGATGAACACCGGGCACGAGGGTTCGCTCACCACTGTCCACGCCAACTCTCAGCGCGATGCGCTTGCCCGCGTGGAAAACATGGTCTCCATGGCTAACCTGAATATCCCTGAGCGCGCCATCCGGCAGCAGGTGTCCGCCGCCATTCACGCGGTCGTGCAGGTGGCGCGGCTCTCCGACGGCACGCGCAAGGTCCTCACCATCTCGGAGATCACCGGTATGGAAGGCGACATCATCGCCATGCAGGATATTTTCGTGTTCGACCGCACCGGAATCGATCAGCACGGACGGGTGCGCGGAGCCTTCCGCTCCACCGGCATCCGCCCGCGATTCTCGGATCGGCTTGCAACTGCGGGCTGCCGCCTGCGGCCGGAAATCTTCGAGTCGAGGCTGGAGGTCTAGGAATGCCGGTAGCCGCCGCATTCATTGTCTTCGTCCTGGTGAGCGCGATCGCCTTCGGCGCGTTGGTTCTCGTCGACCGTCGCAGCGCCCAAGCCCGCGTTCTGCGTGACCGCCTCTCTGCCGCGCAGCAGCAACCGGAAGCTGCGGAACCTGCCGCCGTGCTTCTTCGCGACGAAATGCTCAGCCGGATTCCGGCCTTCGACACCCTGCTCCGGCGCTCGGAGCGGGTTTCCGCCCTGCAGAAGATGCTCACCCAGGGCGAGGTCAATGTTCGGGCGGGTAACTTCCTGGTTTTTTGCGCCATTGCCGCCATTGTCTTCGGTTTGCTGTTCTGGGTGGCAGGAGGAAACGTCCTGTTTGGGTGGGCAGGCGGCGTCCTGGGATTCTTCATCCCTTATGCCTATGCGTCACACCGGCGGGCCAAGCGATTCCAGCGCTTTGAGGAAAAGTTCCCTGAAGCCATCGACACGCTCGCACGCGCCGTCCGTGCCGGCCACGCTTTTACCACCGCCCTGGAGATGATCGCCGCCGAGGTGTCGGAGCCGGTCGCCGGGGAATTCCGCCAGCTCTTTGAGGAGCAGAAGTACGGACTGCCGGTCCGCGACGCGCTTTTGAACCTGGTTGAGCGCATTCCGCTGGTTGACGTGAAGTTCTTTGTGACTGCCGTTATGCTGCAGCGCGAGACCGGCGGCAACCTCGCCGAGATCCTCGACAACCTGTCGTACGTGATCCGCGAGCGTTTCAAGATCCTGCGCCAGGTGCGTGTGCACACGGCGCAAGGCCGGCTCACCATGATGCTGTTGATGGCCCTGCCGCCGACAATCGTCATCGTGATGCTGACCCTGAACCCCGGCTTCATTCAGCCTCTGTTCACCGATCCCATCGGGCATATCTTGATCGTCGGAGGCATTACGCTGCAAACCGTGGGCTACTTTTTCATTCGCAGGATTATTCGAATTCAGGTCTGATTCATGGCACTGGCGCTCTCCATTCTGATCTTCGTCACGATTGCAGTGGTCGTGTTTGCCTTCGGCGCCGCGACGGTCGCGCCGTCTTCAGTGCTGGGCTCCCGCCTGCGCGAGATCGGCTGGCAACGTCCGAAGGCCGAACCCAAACCTGCCATTCGCGAACGTCTCCAGCAAGCCCTCGATCCTCTCAGCCGGGCGCTTCCTGTGTCGCCGACAGATGTCTCGGAAACCCGCGCCTGGTTGATCCAGGCCGGCTATCGCGATGCCCGCCACGTCAACATCTACTTCGGGTTGCGTGCGCTCTTTGCCGGGCTCGGGCTGGCCACGGTAGTGCTGCTGACCGGATTCGACTCGCCGCTATTGTTGGTGGGGGTGCCGGCGCTCGGCTTCTTTGTTCCTCGCTTCTTTCTGAAGCGCGCCGTGGCGCAACGGCAGCGACGCATACGGCTCGGCTTACCCGACGCCCTGGATCTCACTGTAATCTGCGTGGAGGCCGGCCTCGCCCTCGATCAGGCGATGATGCGCGTCGGCGAAGACCTCCGCTATGCGCATCCGGAACTCAGTGCCGAGTTCCACCTGTTCAATCTGGAAACGCGAGCCGGCAAGCCCCGCGTCGAGGCCCTACGAAACCTCGCCGCGCGTACCGGGGTCGAGGATATCCGCGCCCTCGTCGGAACGCTGATTCAGACCGATCGCTTCGGTACCAGCGTCGCCCAGGCGCTGCGCGTACACTCCGATTCGCTCCGCACCGAGCGCCGCCAGCGGGCCGAGGAACAGGCCGCCAAAACTACTGTTAAAATGATTATTCCCCTCGTTCTCTTTGTGCTGCCTTCCCTCATTTTCGTGACCGTCGGCCCGGCAGTGATCCAATTGGTTCGTCTGCTGACCCAGACTGCCGGAGGGCGGCGCTAGGTCGGCGCTGAAACTAAGGAGTTGTCATGCCCGGGCACGGGCCCACGGGGTTTGCTTTCAACCGCACGCGCACAACTTACCTCGCCACCGAACTGGTGATCGCGCGGACGCATTGGTCTCGTTTCCGCGGCCTGATGGCAACCGACCCTGCCCGCTTCCGGCGTGGCCAGGGCCTGTGGATCACGCCTTCCCGCGGTGTCCACACCTTCGCGATGCGCTTCCCCATCGATGTCGTCTACCTTGATCAGAAGAGACTCGTCATCCACATTGAAGAGGGGTTGAAGCCCTGGCGTATGGCGGCGATCCGCATCCGGGCCGCGTCGGTGCTGGAACTTCCGATTGGCACGGTACACGATTCCCGCACCGCCCTGGGCGACCAAGTCGATATCCTTATGGAACGCCCCCTCCACCGCGAAGCAGCATGAGTACCATCGAAACCATTCCGCAGAGCGTTGACCAGTGGCCCGAACCGCCACGCCTGCTCGTGGAGTGGTCCTCGCCATGGGAAGAATTCAAGACCGCTGTTCGCCCGGCGCTGGGCAGGCCTCCGAAAGCCTTGGCTGGAGAAGCTCCCGTTGGCATGTTTCCCTATCGCGGGATGGCCGTCACCTGGGTCCTGGAAGCGCTTCTTCTCGTTGCCGTAATTGTGCTTCCCGAACGCATTGCCAGCCTGCGGCCCTATTCGCCGCCCCCTCTCCCCAAGTGGGACGTCATCTACTACTCCGGCGACGAACTGCCGCAAACGCAGGATCGTGGCGGAGCGCCCTCCGGCAAGACAGGACGCGCCGGCGGCCAGGAAGCCCACCACCGCACGCAGACTATTCGCGTTGCACGTGGCTCCAAACCGGCCGAAAAGGTTGTCGACGCTCCAAAGCTCAACCTGCCGCACTCCGACGCCTCGGTTGCTAACTTGCTCGCCTTGAAATCACTGCCTGGACCGCCTCCTAGCGAAGGCCTACGCTCGCGGCTGGCGATTCCCTCTCTCTCATCTCCCAGCATTGTGGCTCCAGCGCCCGAACTCAATTCGGCCACGGAGCGCAGGCCCGAGAGCCTGACGGCCCCAGTCGTTGCTCCGGCACCTGACATCGCTCACGCCAACGCGCGCTCAACACCCGCGTTGAGCACGTCTGTTGTCGCGCCCGCGCCCGACCTGACGCGGGACCGAATGCGCAGTGCGGGACCGATAAACTCTTCGGTCGTCGCTCCTCCCCCCGAAGTACAGCGCGATCTCGCGAGTTCGCGCTCGCAGGTGGCTCAAAATACCAATGTGGTCGCACCGCCGGTGTCCGCGCCCGAGCGCGATCCGTCATCGACGCCAAAGCTGAGCCTGCCTGCCCCTACTGTTATCGCGCCTCCTCCCGCGCAGGTCAGCCGCGACCTGAACAGCTGGGGAGGGTCTGCGACGGGCAACATTCGGTCAAATCCAGTGCCCCCTCCGCCCAGTTTCGGCGGCGGTAGTGCAA
>Ga0335084_10000298_pt1 | contig 40011 bp, 36 predicted proteins | sample Lox_Sample_44_FD_206721 | JGI IMG/M metagenome (GOLD analysis project Ga0335084, IMG submission 206721) | Soil microbial communities from Loxahatchee National Wildlife Refuge, Florida, United States - Lox_Sample_4.4 | ecosystem: Environmental > Terrestrial > Soil > Wetlands | place: USA...
ACGGAACGCAGCGACACATCGATACCGGTGAAGTACTTCATCGCGATCTCTCCTTCGCAGGGGGGGTGTCCTGCGAGTCTATGGAGAGCTCGACCCTACGCAGTGGTCAGCCCGATTACCGATGCTTTCGGCCGCACGCCGAATACAGCGCGCGGCTCATGACGCAAAGGCCGCGCCGCGGGCATCAAGGGTTGCGCAGAGGTTCCCTAGAGCCGAGGCTCTATGCAGGCTGTTGTCTGCGGTGCGCGCCGACTTCTAGACTGCGCACATCATCAGTCAAACCCGATTGCGAGGAGTCGATATGGTCAAGAAGCTCAGGGCAATGGCGGAAAAGTCGTCGAGCGAGAGCCAGTTGCGGGCCGCGGTCAAGGACTCGGCGCATGAGATCTGGCTGGCCGGCCTCGGCGCGTTCGCGAAGGCGCAGGAAGAAGGTCAGAAGGTGTTCAAGGCGCTGGTGCGCGAAGGGACGAGCATCCAGCAAAGGACGATGAAGGTCACCGAAGACAGGGTCAACGACGTGACGGCACGAGTGACAAAGGTTGCAGCCGGGCTGCAGAAGCAGGCCAACGGCACCTGGGACAAGCTGGAGACGGTCTTCGAAGCCCGCGTCGAGCGCGCACTGACGCGACTGGGCGTCCCGACGAACAAGGAAATTGCCTCGCTGACGAAGCGCGTCGAAGAGCTGACCCGCAGCGTCGGCACGCTGACCAAGGCGCGCCCCGCGAAGGCGGTCCGTCGCGCCCGCAAGGCGGCAACGGCGTAACGCCGCGTCAATGACACCGGCCGCGTGCCCGCGGCCTCTTGCTCCTGGCCGCGTGCGCGACCGGTCCTGCCGGACCGGTCGGCCGCTGCACGCTTCAGGACGCATCAGTTCCATTCGCCGCCCCGCGCCATGACCCGGCGCACCCGCTCCAGACTTCCGCTTCGGCCCATGGGCGCGGCCCCCGCGGCGCCTGTTCATCGAGCGAAGCGCACGCCCATCGGATGCCATGTCTCGAACGGGTGCCCGCGGGCCGTCCCCTAATGAAACGCCTTGGCGAATCGCGTCGACGCACCCGCGTCGGCCTCGCCCTCGCCGGCGGCGGACGAGCCGCGCTTGCAGCGCGCTCGCCCATGGGACGCAATATCTGGAACGGCCGCCACCGGCCGCGCTCCTATGAACCGCTCTGCTGAATCGCGTCGACGCACCCGCGTCGGCCTCGCCCTCGCCGGCGGCGGACCATTGGGGGCCATCTACGAAATCGGTGCACTGGCGGCACTGACGGAGGCACTCGAGGGGCTGGACTTCAATGACGCCGACGTCTACGTGGGCGTCAGCGCCGGCAGCTTCATCGCTGCAGGACTGGTCAACGGCATCACTCCGCACCAGATGTCGCGGCTGTTCATCGAGGGCGAGAAGAGCAGCGACCGCTTCGAGCCATCGATGCTGCTGCGGCCGGCCTTCCGCGAGTACGCGAGGCGGCTGGCCTCGGTGCCACCGCTCGCTGTCAGTGCCGCGTGGCACTACCTGCTCGGCGCCAGCACGATCATGAGCGCGTTCGAGCGGCTCGGGCGCGCGATACCGACCGGCGTGTTCAGCGGCGATGAGGTCGACCGCTACCTTGCGGGCGTGTTCAGCCAACCCGGGCGCACCAACGACTTCCGCGAGTTGTCGCACAAGCTCTACCTCGTGGCGACCGACCTTGACACCGGTTCGTCGGTCGCGTTCGGCACGGAGGATTTCAGCCACGTGCCCATCTCGCGCGCGGTGCAGGCGTCGGCCGCCCTGCCCGGCCTGTTCCCGCCAGTCGAGATCGCCGGCCGCTACTTCGTCGACGGCGCGCTGCGCAAAACGCTGCATGCATCAATCGCGCTGGACCACGGCGTCGACCTGCTGCTGTGCCTCAATCCGCTGGTGCCGTTCGATGCGAGTCCGCACCACCGCACGCGCGACCGCGAGCACCAGATGGACAAGCTGGTCGAAGGCGGCCTGCCGGTCGTGCTGGCCCAGACTTTCCGCTCGATCATCCACTCGCGGCTCGACGCGGGAATGGAGCGCTACAAGACGGTGTACCCCGATACCGACATCGTGCTTTTCGAGCCCAACCGCGGCGACGCCGACATGTTCTTCACGAACCTGTTCTCGTATTCGAGCCGCCGGCGCCTGTGCGAGCACGCCTACCAGAGGACGCGCGAGGAACTCTGGAAGCGGCGGCACGAGCTTGCGCCGCTGCTTGCCCGGCATGGCATCGAAATCCGCGCCGAGGTGCTGCGCGACGCCTCGCTGACGCTGGTGAAGAGTCTGAAGAAGTCTCGCGGCATCTGGCGCGAGACCGCAACAACTGCCGCGACCCGCTTGCTGACGCATACGCTGGACGACCTCGATCGCTGGCTGCGTTACTCGGCCAAAGCCGCCTGACGCGCGCCTGCGCTATTCTTGCCGGCCCCACCCGGCAGAATGCTCTCCATGGAACGCAAGCCGCCGCGACGCACGCGCGAACGCATCCTCGAGCTGTCGCTGCGGCTGTTCAACGACTTCGGCGAGCCGAATGTCAACACCACGCTCATCGCCGAGGAGATGAACATCTCCCCGGGCAACCTGTACTACCACTTCAAGAACAAAGACGACATCATCAACTGCATCTTTCAGCAGTTCGAACGGGAGATCGACCGCCTGCTGGCCCTGCCGACCGAGCGCGCGCCCAACGTCGAGGACGCCTGGCTCTTCCTGCATGTGCTGTTCGAGTTGATCTGGAAGTACCGGTTCTTCTATCGCGACCTCAACAACCTGCTTGCGAACAACCGCACCCTGGAACTGAAGTTCAAACAGCTGCTGACGCAGAAGGTCAAGGTGGCGCGCGGCCTGTGCGAGGGGCTCGCTACAGCGGGCGAACTGCAGGCCGAGCCGCGTGAGATCGACGGGCTCGCGACGAACATGGTGGTCGTGGCGACCTACTGGCTGTCGTACTCGTATGTGCTCGACCCGCGCCGTTTCAACGAACCCGATGTCATCGGAGCCGCGTTGCAGCGGGGCTGCTACCAGGTGATGGCGCTGACGGCGCCATACCTCACGGGCCAGTCGCGTGCGCTGTTCGAGCAGCTCGCCGCCGAGTACCTGAAGGACTGACCGAGGAGACCACATGGCCAAGGCCTGGGCGAAGTTCCCTTACCCCGACAAGAAGTATCAGCACACCGCGGCAACGCTGAAGAAGGCATGGGACCGCCTGCACAAGGGCGATGCGGAACCCTTCCCGAAGAACGAGGCGTTGGTCGACGCCTGGATCGCGTTTCACGCGGGCGACTTTCAGAAGGCTGCGGAGCTGGGCCTCAAGGCGGGGGCCGAGGGAACGAGTGTCGCGAACAAGGCGCAGGCGATTTACGCGAACTACCTCGAAGAGGGCGAGAAGCGCAAGCTCGAATTGTTCCAGGAGGTCGCCGGGCGCGCCGAAGCGCAGCAGGCGAAGGAGCCGAAGAACGCCAACGCCTTTTACTGGCAGGCGTACGCGCTGGGCCGCTACGCCCAGGGCATCTCGGTAGTCAAGGCGCTGACTCAGGGCATCGGCGGCCAGGTTAAGGCGGCGCTGGAGGCGACGATCAAGCTGGCGCCGAGACACGCCGACGCCCACATCGCGCTGGGGTCATACCACGCGGAGGTGATCGACAAGGTGGGTGCGATGATCGGCGGGCTGACCTACGGCGCCAAGAAGGACCTGGCACTGAAGAACTTTCAGGCCGCGCTCAAGCTTGCACCCGAGTCGGCGATCGCGCGCATCGAATACGCGAACGGGCTGGCGCTGCTCGAAGGCAAGAAGTCGTTGAAGGAAGCCGAAAAGCTCTACGCCGAGGCCGCGGCGTGCGAACCACTCGACGCCATGGAGCGGCTCGACGTCGAGCTCGCCCGATCCGAACTCGAGGACTGACCGATCGCGGCCCGCCGGCTCTGCGCCGGCTCAGGCCTTGCTGCGAGTGCCCGGCTTGCGCTGGACCTTCTTCGGTTCGACCTTCGGCGCGTTGCCGATGACGCCCTTGAGCGGGCAGATCTTGAAAGCCGGGCACTTCTCGCAGCCGGCCACGATAGCGATCGGACATAGCGTCATCGTCGTCCCCCGCAGCGCCCAAGGGCGCGCTTCAGCGTTGTTGTCCGGCGCAGTCGCAATCCGGACGGTGTTATTCAGGCAATTTCCTCGTACAACGGCAGCGTCAGGAACTCCGCGAAGGACTCCTGCGTACTCATCTTCTCGAAGATGGTGGCCGCGCGGTCATACGTCGGCGACTCCGGCCCGACGTCCGCCTTCACCTTCGCCAGCTCCTCCGGAATCAGCCCGCGCACCATATCGGCGGTCACCTTGCGGCCATCTTCGAGCTTGCCCTTCGGTGAACGGATCCACTGCCACACCTGCGAGCGGCTGATCTCCGCCGTGGCCGCATCTTCCATCAGGTTATGGATCGGCACGCAGCCGTTGCCAGCCAGCCAGGAGCCGAGGTAGTGGATGCCGACGTTGATGTTCATGCGCAGACCCGCCTCGGTGATCGGCGTTTCCGGCTGGAAGTTCAGCAGGTCGGCTGCGCCGACCTTGACGTCGTCGCGCTTCTTGTCGATCTGGTTCTTGCGATCCCCCAGCACCTTGACGAACTCTTCCATCGCGATCGGCACGAGCCCCGGGTGCGCAACCCAGCCACCGTCGTAGCCATCGGTCGCATCGCGATTCTTGTCGGAGCGCACGCCGGCCAGCGCCTTCTCGGCAGCCGGGTCGTTCTTGATCGGGATCAGCGCACTCATGCCGCCGATCGCCGGCGCGCTGCGCTTGTGGCAGGTCGCGAGCAGCAGCAGCGCATAGGCGCGCATGAACGGCGCCGTCATCGTGACCTTCGCGCGGTCGGCCAGGCAGAAGTCGCGGTCGACCTTGAACTTCTTGATGCACGAAAAGATGTAGTCCCAGCGCCCGGCGTTCAGTCCCGCCGAGTGCTCGCGCAGCTCATACAGGATCTCATCCATTTCGAACGCGGCGAGGATGGTCTCGATCAGCACCGTCGCCTTGATCGTGCCTTGCGGGAGGCCGAGCTCTTTCTGCGTCATCACGAAGATGTCGTTCCAGAGCCGCGCCTCGAGGTGCGATTCCATCTTAGGCAGGTAGAAGTACGGGCCCGATCCCCGCGCGATCAGTTCCTTCGCGTTGTGGAACATGAAAAGCGCGAAGTCAAAGATGCCGCCCGAGACGCGCTTGCCGTCGACCAGCACATGCTTTTCGTCGAGGTGCCAGCCGCGCGGGCGCACCACGAGCGTCGCGACCCTGTCGTTGAGCCGGTAGGTCTTGCCGCCCTGCTCGAGCGTGATCGTGCGGCGGACCGCATCAATCAGGTTGATCTGGCCCGTGATCTGGTTGTCCCAGTTCGGCGAGTTGCTGTCCTCGAAATCGGTCATGTAGGCATCCGCCCCCGAGTTCAGCGCGTTGATGATCATCTTGCGCTCGACGGGGCCGGTGATCTCGACGCGCCGGCACTTCAGGTCGGCCGGGATCGGTGCAATTTTCCAGTTGCCCTCGCGCACGCTCCTGGTCTGCGACAGGAAATCCGGCCGCTCGCCGGCGTCAAGGCGCTTGGCACGCTCGGCGCGCGCCGCCAGCAGCTCGCGCCGGCGCGGCTCGAAGGCGCGATGCAGCCGCGCCACGAGCGCCAGCGCATCGGCGGTCAGAATGCGGTCGAATCCAGCGGCAAGCGGCGCCGTGATCTGGACACCGGGGGCAGTGTTCATGCAGCAGTCTCCGTCGTGTTTCGATTGAATCTTGAGAGCAGGAAGTCGGCCGCCTCGCCGAGTGTGGCGCCGATCGCGTGCGGCCGTCCGCCGAGTTCGTCGAGTGGCACGCCGAGCCGATTCACCCAGAAGCTCGTATACCCGTACCAGGCGGCGCCGATCGCGTCCCAGCCGTTGCTCGAGACGAAGAGGATGTCCTGCGCAGGAATCTTCAGCACGCGCGGCCCGAGCGCATAGACGAGTGGCGAGGTCTTGAAGGCCTTGACCTGGTCGGCCGACAGCACCAGGTCGATATAGCGGTGCAACCCCGAGGTCACGAGCGCAGGCTCGAGCATCTCGGAGTCGCCGTTCGACAGCACGCCGGAACGCACGCCTGCGTCGTGCAGCCGCTCGAGGGCAGGCGCGACATCGACGAAGGGAGCGAGCCGCTTGTACTCGTCGACGAGGGTATCGACGACCGTGTTGTCCGTCGAAAGCCGAAGCGCTCGCAGCGCAAATACCAGCGCGTCGCGAGTGACCTGCGAGAATGGGACGTACCGCGAGGACAGCGTTCTGAGGCGCGAATACTCAATCTGCTTCTCGCGCCAGAGGAAAGCGAGGCGCGTGCCCTGTGCAGGAAAGATTTCCTCGGCCCGCCGCGTCACCGAATAGACGTCCAGCAAGGTGCCGAAGACGTCGAAAAGCGCGGCGCGCATCCTCGTAGTTCCCCTCATTTTCCTTCGACGGCCAGTATAGGTGAAGCCTCGAGGCGCCCGCGTCGGCACTGCCTACCGTCGCGTGGAGGAATCACGCGAGAAGTGGGGCGCGCAATCTGTGCGGCGCCGGCAAGCAGGCTGCTAGGGCTTGCGCTGCAGAAAACGCGGGACCGCGTCCAGGAGGCGCGAAGCCGAGGCTGGCGGATCGCTGCGCTGTGGGGCGGGCGCCTGCGTCAAGACAGATCCGGCAGCACGTGGGCCGCGCGACAGGGTTTCGGGCTTCGGTTGGTCAACGACGGGCACTGCCGGCGCGGCCGCGACGGGAACGGGCGCACGTGCGACTCCCGCAGGATCCGCATTGGCCGGAGGCTGCAGGAACGGTCGCAGCCACTGCAGCAGCGACTTCCAGTGGGACAGTTCGTCCTGCACCTGCGTCTGCGGCACGTCGAAGAGGGTCAGGCCCCTCTCCGCGCTGCGCACGTAAGCACCTGACTGCGGCAGCGCCCCGATCAGCGCGAGCTTGTGTTCCGCGGCCCAGACCCGCACGCGCTCCATCGCCTCCGTGTGTGGATCGAGGCGCATTCCGACTGCGGCCACCCGGCAGCGTCCCGACTGAACGCGCGGCATCGTGCGCAACTCGGCGAGGCAATCGGCCGCCGAGGTGCGGTCGAAGAGAGAGTTGCTGACCGGCATCACGACCGCATCGGCGTACATCACCACGCGGGCCAGGTCCAGGCCTGTCAGTCCGCCCGGCGTGTCCACGACGACATGTTCGATGCCGACAGGCTCGCGCACAAAGGTCTTGGCATCGACGTTCCAGCCGAGGATGCGGGCGAGTTCGCCGGATTCCTTGCGGTGCCTCAGCCAGACCCTGGTCGATTGCTGCCGGTCGATGTCGCCCAGTGCCACCGTCGCGCCCGCGTTGGCGAACACCGCGGCGAAGTGCGTGGCGAGCGTGCTCTTGCCGCTGCCACCCTTGCGATTGACGACCGCAATAACAGACATTTCGGAGCTGCGGAACGCGGTAGCCAGTGGCCTGAGTGCAGATCAGAGGCCGCGATCCTACCGCATGCCGCGGGACGCTCAGCGCCGTCGCCCCAAAAAGAAACCGCGGGTCGAGCCCGCGGCTTCCGTACTCGACGCAAGGCGTCAGGCCGCCTTCTTCTCGGACTTCTTCTCGAAAAACTGCTCGTCTTCCGTCGATCCCTTCAGTGCCGCCGTCGAGGCTTCTCTCTCGATCGTCGTCGTCACCGCGTCGAAGTAGCCGGTGCCGACCTCACGCTGGTGCTTCACTGCGGTGAAGCCCTTCTCGGCGGCGGCGAACTCGGCCTCCTGCAGCTGCACGAACGCGCTCATCTGCTCGCGGGCGTAGCCGTACGCGAGGTTGAACATCGAGTAGTTCAGCGAGTGGAAGCCTGCCAGTGTGATGAACTGGAACTTGTAGCCCATCGCGCCCAGTTCCTTCTGGAACTTTGCGATTGTCGCGTCATCGAGGTTCTTCTTCCAGTTGAATGACGGCGAGCAGTTGTACGCGAGCATCTTGCCCGGGAACTGCTTGTGGATCGCTTCGGCGAATGCCTTGGCGTACGCGAGATCGGGCTTGCCGGTCTCGCACCACACGAGATCCGCGTAGGGGGCGTAGGCGAGTCCCCGCGAAACCGCTTGGCCCAGGCCTGGCTTGCTCTTGAAGAAACCTTCGACAGTGCGCTCGCCGGTAAGGTAGGGCTTGTCGTTCTCGTCGACGTCCGAAGTGACGAGGTCTGCCGCCTCCGCGTCGGTGCGCGCCACCAGCAGGGTCGGCACACCCATGACGTCGGCAGCCAGACGTGCGGCGACGAGCTTTGCGACGGCCTCGCGCGTCGGCACCAGCACCTTGCCGCCCATGTGACCGCATTTCTTGACCGATGCGAGCTGGTCTTCGAAGTGCACGCCGGCTGCGCCCGCCTCGATCATCGCCTTCATCAGTTCGAACGCATTCAGCACGCCGCCGAAGCCTGCCTCGGCATCGGCAACGATTGGCGCGAAGTAGTCCGTATACCCGGGATCATTCGGGTTCTTGCCTTCCATCCACTGGATCTGGTCGGCGCGCGCGAACGTGTTGTTGATGCGGCGAACCACCGCGGGTACCGAGTTGGCCGGATACAGCGACTGGTCGGGGTACATCTCACCGGCGAGGTTCGCGTCGCCGGCCACCTGCCAGCCCGACAGGTAGATCGCCTTCAGGCCCGCCTTCACCTGCTGCATCGCCTGGTTACCCGTCAGCGCACCGAGCGCGTTGACGAACGGCTCATCGTTGATGAGGCGCCACAGTCTTTCGGCGCCGCGCCGCGCGAGCGTGTGCTCGACGAGGACCGACCCGCGCAGGCGAACGACGTCCTCGGCTCCGTAACCGCGCTTGATCCCCTTCCAGCGTGGGTTTTCGTTCCATTCCTTCTGCAAACGCTGAGCTTCCAACTCACGAGCCGACATCTCAATTTCTCCCAGTGGACACGATCCGAATCGCTCGCCCGCAAGGTTGCACGGACCGTCCAAATCCTACGGGCGATTACGCGACGCAGCAACTCACGTAACTTTTATAAGACATTAATATTTCCTGTTCTAAATCAATGTGATAAGAGTTGTGTTCCGCGATTCAAAACGTAATTCGTCAGCGTGCAATTGGAGATGCTGCTGCGCACGACGCTCGATTGCGTGATGTGAAATTCGCCGCATGATCCGAAAGAGAGCCGTCCGAGCTGCTCAAGACGGGCCGCAAACTGCTACCCGGCGGGCGCCGCGCCCCGTCGGAGGCGGGGCTAGTGCAGAGGAGCGTGGGCTTCGATCTCGCCGGTCGTCGCAAATGCCAGGCTCATGCGTGGCTTTCGTGTGCGCGCACCGCGCGGGCGACACCGCCAACGCGCCACGCCGTCCCCATGGCCAGGACCTGCAGCACGGCAACGGCCGCAAGCGCCTCGCGGAAATGACCCGCATCGAGCAACGGTCCGAACAGCACCGGTGATATCGCCAGTCCGGTGTCTAGGCCGGAATACACGAAGCCGTAAACGCGTCCGAACGCCGACCTGCCGAAGCGGCTGGTCGCGGCCCGGCGGACCAGCAAGTCGCGGTTCGGGCCGGCCACGCCCACACCGAATCCCATGATCGCCATCAACGGCAGCAGCATCCACACGGACGCACTGCCAGAAGCAATCACAATTGCCGTCGTCGCCGACAGGCCCAGCGCCACGGCAATCGGTCGCTCGTTGTGCTCGCTGCGCGAAGCGAGGAAGCCGCCGACCACCATTCCCGTCGCGCTGCCGAGCAGATACGCCGTCAGGCCGCCGGTCGCGAGCGCGAGCGATACGCCATAGACCTGCCCGAGGATCGCCGGCGAGTAGTTCTGCAGGATGCCGAACGCCGCGGTTGTCAGGAAGAAGAACGCGAAGCAGAGCCACACCGGCCCGGACCGCAGGAAGGCGAGCTGGCGCGAATCGTGGGCCGGCTGCGCGCCACCCGCCGGTCGCATGACGACCTCGCGCGCCGCCTCGGCGAGCACATCGCGCCGCAACCACAGGATCGTGAGCACCGTGAGTCCGACCGCCGATGCGGCGAAGCCGGCGACATGCCAGTTCGTCACGCTGGCGATGCCGGCCATGAACACCGGTGCCGAGGCCCAGCCGAGGTTGCCGGACAGTCCGTGCACAGAGAAGGCGTGACCGAGCCGCGGCGGGGCGACTCGGTGATTCAGCAGCGTGAAGTCCGCTGGATGGAAGATGCTGTTACCCAACCCGGCGAGACCCGCCGTGCCCAGCAGCATCGCATAGCTTTGCGACATTCCCAGCGCGAGGGCCGAGACTGCCAGCGTGCCGATACCGAAGAACAGCACCGGCCGTGCGCCGACGCGGTCCACGACGAAGCCAGCAAGCGCCTGACCGATGCCGCTGACGACGAAGAAGACCGTCATCAGGAGCCCGACTTCCGTGTAGCTGAGCGCGAACTCGCGCATCAGCCACGGAAACAGCGGCGGCAACATCAAGTGGTAGAAGTGCGATGTCCCGTGGGCGAGGCCGACCAGGCCGATGACTTCGGCGTCGTTCCGAAGCGAGGCGGAGGTGGCGGCAGCGGAACTCATCGTGACGAACGGCGCGGAGATTTCACTGTATCAGACCGATTGAAGGCTCCGTGGCACAAGGGCGCGTCTGCCACAACCCGCTCGTATGCGCCCGCCGCTAAGCTGGGGGCCAGATCTCTCGACTGCCGCCGCATGCGGCCGCACACGTGATGCCAGGGCCCTCCAGAGTTCAGCGAGCATTGCTTGCGGCGCTCGCGACGCTCGGCGCGATCGCCACCGCGATGCTGCTCGGCAACCCGCACGCCGCGGCTCCGGCACTCGCGCCGACGATCGCGCTGCGGATCATCGCATTCAATGATTTCCACGGGCATCTGGAACCGGGCGAAAACAGCCTGCCGGTGCCATACCCCGGCGATGTCGGCCGCAGTTCTCCGTTACGCAGCGGTGGCGCCGCCTATCTCGCGACGCTGATCCGGGAATTACGCGCAGAGGCGCCGAACAGCCTCACGATCTCGGCGGGTGACCTCATCGGCGCCTCGCCGCTGATCTCCGGCCTGTTCTTCGACGAGCCGACGATCGCCGTGATGAACGCAATCGGGCTCGACATCAACGCGGTCGGCAATCACGAGTTCGATCGCGGCGCGACGGAACTGCAGCGAGTGGCACGCGGCGGATGCCGCGCGCCCATGGGGGGACGAATCAGTTGTCCGAATGGACGCGCGTACCCGGGAGCGCAGTTTCCGATCCTCGCCGCTAATGTGACGCGCGGTGCCCAGTTGCTGCTGCCACCCGCAGACGTGCGCGAAATCGATGGTGTAAAGGTCGGCATCATCGGCGCCGTCACACGCTCGACGCCAGCGATCGTCAAGCCGGACGGCGTCGCCGGCCTGCGCTTCGCGGCCGAGGCCGCTTCCATCAATCGCGTCGCAGCCGAGCTGCGGCAACAGGGTGTGCGCACGATCATTGCAGTCGTGCACGAGGGGGGCGAGACCGACGGCGGCTTCGACGCCTGCGACAACCCGCGCGGCGCGATCTTCGAAATCGAGCGCGAGCTCGACCGATCGATTGCCGTGGTCCTCTCCGGCCACACACACCGCGCCTACAACTGCAGGATTGCAGGCCGCCCCGTCACGCAGGCGGCATCGTTCGGGCGGCTCGTGACCGTCATCGACCTGGTGATCGACCGCGCCTCCGGCATGGTGGTCGCCCAACAAACGCAGGCGAAGAACATCCCGGTTCCCAACGGACTCACGACCGACCCGTCGTTGAACCGGATGTATCCGCCGCTCGCGCCCGACCCGCAGGTCGCCGCAATCGTCGAGGACTATCGCGCACGCGCGGCGCCGCTGGCCTCGCAACCGGCGGGCAGGCTCGCGAGCGAATTCGATCGCATTCCGTCGCCCGGCGGCGACCACGCACTCGGCCGGCTGATTGCCGACGCGCAACTCGCCGCCACCCGCAGCCAGGGCGCGGTGATCGCCCTGACGAATCCAAGCGGTATTCGCACGGACCTGATCCCGCGCACCGACCAGAGCGTGACCTATGCCGATGTCTACGCCGCGCAGCCGTTTGGCAACGCCCTGATCACGCTCACTCTCACCGGAGCGCAGCTGCGGTCGCTGCTCGAGCAGCAGTTCCGTGCCCCTGAGCGTGCGCGGATTCTGCAGCCTTCGCACGGGCTCAGCTATGTCTGGGACCCCAAGCGCCCGGTCGGCGCGCGCATCGTTCCGGATTCGCTGCGACTCGCTGGCGCACGCATCGAAGCCGAGCACAACTACCGCGTCACCGTCAACGACTTCCTCGCTACCGGTGGCGACCGCTTCACGATCCTCCGCGATGGCACCGAGCGCAGCGGTGGCGAACTCGATGTCGATGCGTTGACCGACTATCTGCGCGCGGAATCGGCAATTCGTCCGCTCGTGCCGGACCGGCAACCACGCATTCGGAGGGTGAACTGATCGGCGGCAGCGACTGCCGGCGAGTGCAATAATTGTCAGTTCCACCCGTCAGGAAGCCAGCCATGCGCCGCAATCGTGCGAGCACCCGCGCACGCCAGTCGGTCGATGCCGAAACCCTGGTCAAGATGGCGCGACGCCTGTCCGAATCGGGCAGCCGCCTCGAGGATCAGCTATGGCAGCGCCGCCTCATCGAGACGATCAACGACCGGCTGGCTCGCCGCAGCGATGATGCGATCGAGTCCGCGCTCGATGATCTGGCGCGCACCAGTCAGCGCGCCTACGACGATCTCGCCGATCTGGCCGAGAGCTGCGCGGAATCCACCCTGGTGCAGATCGACGATCGCGCGCACGACGTGCTGCTGCTCGCCCTGCCGCTGCTCGCATGGTCGCGTTACAAGCTGCCGGCCACGACGCTGTCGGCAACCGTGCTCGATAACCTGCGCACGCAGCTGACCGGGCATCTCGTTGCCCGGGGCGCCCGCGTCGCGCTCGCGGACTACCTGTTCTCGATCGACCAGCTGCCTGAGGCCTTCAGCGACGTGCGGCGCCTGACCGAGCAGCTCGGCGACGCGGCCGCCGAATCGATCGCGCTCCATATCGATCCGCGCAAGCTACGGGAGCCGGTCGGCATGCTCGCCGACACACGCTACTTGGTGGCGGCGATCGCGACGCCCTCTGGCGCGCCGCTGTTCCACTGGCAGGAGCTCGGGGTCGATCCCGACGCGAAGATCACGGCGCTGTCATCCTTCCGCGAGCAGGCCGCGTCGGTGCTGCAGCCGGTGCTCACTGGCTGCCGCTTCCGCGTGCTTTCGCCGATGGCGTTTCATTCGTCGCTGCGCTTTGCCGACCGCGAACTGCGGCAGTTCTCGCTCGAGGCCGCGGTCGCATTCCTCAAGCTTGCCTATGACTTCGCACCGCAGTCGCTGTCGGCCGCAGCGGGACTGTTCGAGGATCCTCAGGGCAACTCAGGGGCGGAGGTGCGCATCGGACTCGCCAAGGCGAGCGAAGACGACGCCGTGGTCGAAGGCGTGGTCTGGCCGCTGCTCGGCGACGATGAGGAACAGACGCTGGAGGAAGTCGAGAAGGCGTTGCAGGCGCTCGGCGTCCAGCGGGCCGCGATGCACGCGCACCGCTTTCCGCTCGAGTTCTGCGATGACTGTGGCGCGCCGATGTTCCCGAACGCTGCCGGGCATGTCGTACACGCCGAGCCCCCGGAAGACGCCGAGGATCGTCCGGCAACGCCGCTGCACTGAAGCCAGCTTCGTCACGCGGGAACGGCCCAGGGCCGGTCCGGCGAAGAACTACCGGTAGATCCAGTCGCGCGTCAGCGGCAGCTCGGTCGGCCCGGGTGCTCGGCCGAGGCTGCCGAGCATCTGGTAAATGTTGATCCAGCCCTGCTCGAAGCCGTAGGCGCATCCGGCCAGGTACAGGCGCCAGGTACGCAGCGTCTGCGGTGCCACGAGTTGCGCCGCTTCTTCCAGACGGCCTTCAAGGCGGCGATACCATTGGACCAGGGTACGCGCGTAGTGCGGGCGCAACGACTCCACGTCGGCGAGTTCGAAGCCTGCCGCCGACATTTCCCGGGTCGCCAGATGCAGGTGCGGCAATTCGCCGTGCGGAAACACGTGTCGGTCGATGAAGTCGCTGACCCCGCTGCCTACCGGACGACTGTCGACATCCACCGATGTGATGCCGTGATTGAGGAACAGTCCGCGATCGCGCAGCACCGCGGCGACCGCGCGGAAGTACCCGGGCAGGTTGCGCAGGCCGACGTGCTCGAACATGCCGATGCTGGCTGCCTTGTCGAACGCGTTCGCGCCGAACCGATCTGCCAGGTCGCGATAGTCCATCAGCTCGATGTCGACCGCCTGCTGCAGTCCCAGCTGCCGCACCCGGTCCCGGGCCAGCTCTGCCTGGTTGCGTGACAGCGTGATGCCCACGGCGCGCACGCCATATTCCTGTGCCGCGTGAATGACAAGCCCGCCCCAGCCACAGCCCACGTCCAGCAGTCGCTCGCCGCGCTCGAGCCGCAGCTTGCGGCAGATGTGATCGAGCTTGGCACGCTGCGCTTCGTCGAGCGTTTCCTCGCCGGTGCGGAAATACGCGCACGAGTACACCATGCGCTGGTCCAGCCAGAGGCGATAGAACTCGTTGCCGACGTCGTAGTGATGCGAGATCGCGGTAGAGTCCTGGCGCCGCCGGTGCGGCCGCCACGAATGCGTGACCCGCTTGAGCACCGAGGCTCCACCCGCCTCGGCAAGCCGCACGCTGGCCGGCAAGGCCTCCAGCAGGTCGCCTTCGATGTCGATCCGGCCCTGGACATAACCGTCCGCGAGCGCGCCGATCGTCGGGTGCGCGAGCTCGCGCAGCAACGACGGATCGCGCAGTCGCAGCGTGAGGTCGGCGCGCGGACCGAATTCGAGCGTGGAGTTGTCGGGCAGCCGCAGCCGCAGCGGTATCCCGCCGCTGCGCCGGCATTCCTCTGCGAACCGGGCAAGGCCTGCGGTCAGAACCGCGCCCGGGAGCGCCCGTTGCGGACGAGTGAGTACGTCGACAAGGCCCATATGCCGCCTCCACCGAACGCTTCAAAAAGCCGGGGCGTCGCGGAGCAAACTCCTCTCCCGAGCGCGACCGGGGCAATGACGATACGACGTGCGGCGGCAGGACGCCAGAGTCATGTTGCCGGGAGGCCTGGTCCCCGGGCGGCCCTTTAGACCGCGGCCGCGATCGCCCGGCCGAGGTCGGCGGTGTTTCCGTCGCCGCCGATGTCGCGCGTCAGCGGCGCATGCCGGGGTCCGGCGGCAAGCACGCGCTCGATCGCCGCCAGCACGCCGGCTGCCGCGGCGGAATGGCCTAGCCAGTCGAGCATCAACGACGCGCTCCAGATCTGCCCGATCGGGTTCGCGATGCCCTGTCCCGCGATGTCAGGCGCCGAGCCGTGGACGGGTTCGAACAGCGATGGGTACTTGCGATCCGGATTCAGGTTCGCAGACGGCGCGATCCCGATCGTCCCGGTGCACGCCGGCCCGAGGTCCGAAAGGATGTCGCCAAACAGGTTCGACGCCACGACCACGTCGAAGAATTCAGGCCGCTGCACGAAGTGCGCGGTCAGGATGTCGATGTGGAACTTGTCGACATGGATGTCCGGATACCGGCTCGCCATCGCTGCGCAGCGCTCGTCCCAGTAAGGCATCGTGATCGAGATGCCGTTGCTCTTGGTGGCCGAGGTCAGGTGTTTCTTGGGTCGCTTGCGCGCCAGTTCGAACGCGAACCTGAGGACGCGGTCGATGCCGGTGCGCGTCATCAGCGTCTCCTGCACGACCACCTCGCGATCGGTGCCCTCGAACATGCGGCCGCCGATCGACGAGTATTCGCCCTCGGTGTTCTCGCGGACGATCATCATGTCGATGCCCCCCGGCGGCCGAGGCTTGCCCTGGCGGTCGACCAGCGGCGAGGCGATGCCCGGCATCAACCGGCACGGTCGCAGGTTGACGTACTGGTCGAATTCGCGCCGGAACTTCAGCAGCGAACCCCAGAGGGAAATGTGGTCGGGCACCGTCGCCGGCCAGCCCACGGCGCCGTAGAAGATCGCATCGACGCCTTCCAGCCGGCTCTTCCAGTCGTCCGGAAGCATCGCGCCGTGTTTCGCGTAATAGTCGCAGCTCGCGAAATCGTGCTGCTCGAATTTGAATTCCAGACCGTAGCGCCGCGCCGCCGCGTCGAGCACGCGCAGGCCTTCGGGAACGACCTCCTTGCCGATCCCGTCGCCCGGGATCACTGCAATCCTTTGCGCCATCATTCCTCCAGGAAGCGTACGAAGCCGGCGACGGGTTCGCGCTCGGTCGCCAGCGTATTTTCGACCTTGCCCATATCGGCGTACCCGAGCGACATGCCGCACACGACCATTTCGTTGAGCGGCAGTTCGAGGACTTCGCCGATCACCCTGTGAAACTGCGTGAAGGCGGCCTGCGGGCAGGTGTCGAGCCCGCGCGCCCGCGCGGCAACCATGATGTTCTCCAAGAACATGCCGTAGTCCAGCCAGCTGCCCTGCTCCATGACGCGATCAATCGTGAAGATCATGCCGACCGGCGCGTCGAAGAACGCGTAGTTGCGGCCGTGCTGGGCATGCATGCGCTCCTTCTCGGTGCGGCCGATGCCGAGCAGGCCGTACAGGTCCCACCCGATCTTGCGCCGGCGACCCAGATAGGGCTCGACCCATTCCGTCGGGTAGTAGGCGTATTCCTCTGCGTGCTGCTGGCGCAGCTCGGTGTCGTCATAGACGCGCAGGATTGCGGCGCTGAGCCGTTCCTTCGCGGCGCCGGTCAGCACCGTCACCTTCCACGGCTGCGTATTGGTTCCTGACGGCGCGCGCGCCGCCACCTCCAGGATTTCCTCGAGCGTCTCCCGCGCAACCGGCGTCGACAGGAAGGCACGGATCGACTGCCGCGTGCGGATCGCGTGATCGACGATCGCGTGGGGTCCGATCGGGTCGCGTTCGTTCATGCAGCAATCTTCTCCAGGGCCGACCGCAGTGCGGCCGGGAGTGCCGCGGGCCGCCGCGTCGCGCGGTCGACGTACACGTGAACGAAATGGCCCTGCGCGCAAGCCGCGTCGGCCGCGTCGGCGAAAATTCCGATCTCGTAGCGGACACTCGAGTTGCCGAGTCTTGCGACGCGGAGGCCGGCATGGACGGTCTGCGGAAAGGCCAGTTCGCTGAAATAGCGGCACTGCGTCTCGACCACGAGTCCGATCACCGGACTCCTTTCGATGTCGAGTGCGCCCTGGCGGATCAGGTATTCGTTGACCACGGTGTCGAAGTACGAGTAGTACACGACGTTGTTGACGTGTCCGTAGGCATCATTGTCCATCCAGCGCGTCGAGATGCGGTGGAAGTGCCGGTAAGCGCTGCGAACCTGCGGCTCCTCGCGCGTTGTCACGTGCCCCTTCCCTTTCTGTGGACCACCAGGGCGACTCCAGCCATGGTGACGAACACTCCGCTCCATGCGAGGACGCCAAGGCGTTCGTCGAATATCAGCCAAGCCATCACCGCCGTCACTGCGGGCGTCAGGTACATCAGGCTCGCCACTTCGGTCGCCCGCCCGCGGCGGATCATAACCAGCAGCAGCGAGATCGCCGCGAGCGACAGCGCGAGCACGGACCACGCCAGCGCGGCCCAGAATTCGAGCGTCGCATCGACCCGCATCGACTCGAGCACGAGAGCAAACGGAAGCAGCGCGGCAAAAGACACGCCGAACTGGATGATGCTGCCCGTGCGCAGGTCGATGCCGGCGCCGTGCCGCTTCTGATAAAGGGTGCCGGCCGTGATGCCGAGCAATGCCATCACGTTCACCGCGACGGCCGCGACGCCGACGCCGGCGAGCGTGAGCCGGTCTGACAGCACCAGCGCGATGCCGATGAAGCCGAGCACGAGTCCGACCCACTGCACCCGGGTCACGCGCTCGCCCACCGTACCGACGAAGACCGCGGTCAGCAGCGGTTGCGTACCAACAAGGAGCGAGGACACTCCGGCAGGCATGCCGAGCGCGATGGCCACCCAGACGCCGCCGAGATAGGTCGCCTGGAGCAGCAGTCCGACGACGGCGGCATCGATCCAGGCGCGCGGCGTCTGTGGCCATGGCGCCCGCGTCACCCAGGCCAGCGGCAGGAGGACCACCACAACGCCGGCGAAACGATACAAGAGGAAGGTCAGCGGCGGAGCGTGCGGCGCGGCCGCCTTGGCTACGATGAACCCGGTGCTCCAGAGCAGTACGAACGTCAGCGGCATCGCGGCCAGCCAGGCCGTGTTCGCCGTCCGATTCGCGTCTTGCATCCGATTACGCCTTGCGCTGGTGTCCGGGCGCGCCAGCGCCGTTGGCAGCCCGGGTGCGGGCTTTGCGCCGCAGCCACGACTTGCGCGCGCTCTCGACCGTCGCGAAATGCACCTCGACGGTCGTAGAGATCTCACGACCGTAACCTCCGCCCATGGCCACGGCGATGGGAACGCCGCTGCCTTCGGCAAACTCGAAGACCCGCTCGTCGCGCGCGCGCATCCCGCCGGCCGACAGCTTCAGCCGGCCGAGCCGGTCGCCCTCGTGCGCGTCCGCACCTGCGAGGTAGATGATCAACTGTGGGTCGAAGCAACGACGCAGTTGCGATAGGGCATCGACGAGCGCCGAGAGATACGCCTCGTCACGGGCCCCATCCGGCAGCGCGACATCCAGACAGCTCGCCTGCTTGCGGAACGGGAAGTTCGACGCAGCGTGCATCGAGAGTGTGAATACCGAAGGATCTCCCTGGAGGATCTGCGCGGTGCCGTCACCCTGATGCACGTCGAGGTCCACGATCGCGACGCGCAGCACCCGGCGGCCGTTCGCGGCTTCCGCCTGCATCACGCGCGCGGCAATCGCGGCATCGTTGAACACGCAGTATCCGGCCCCGCGACCGCTTTGCGCATGATGCGTGCCACCCGCAAGGTTGACTGCAACGCCGTCGCACAGGGCAGCACGGCACGCAGCGATCGTCGCGCCGACCGAACGTCGCGATCGCTCCACCATGGCCTCTGACCATGGGAAACCGATCGAACGGAGCTCGGTGGCATCGAGCCGTCCGTCGATGACGCGCTCGATGTATTCCGGCGCGTGCGCAAGCGAGAGCTGGCCGAACGAGGCCGGCTCGGGCTCGGATAGGACCACATCCGCAAACGCGCGCTCGACCTGCTCTCGCAGCAACCGATACTTCGCCATCGGGAATCGGTGGCCACCCGGCAGTGGCAGCACGTAGCGGTCGCTGTAGAAGGCCTTCACGAGGTGCGATTCTAGGCAGATCGATCATCTGCTGCGCCGCGGCTGCCAGCCCAGGAACCGTCGGGCAGCGGCCCGGCAAAACCGCACAAGTCATTGAAATTGCGTTACGAAACCGTGCGAGGCGACATTTGCGGCACTGCACAAAAAATCCTTGACAATGGCGGAACGCGACCTCACAATGCGACTTGTGCAGTGCAACAAGGCCTGCAAAGACTAACCCCAGCCCAACGATCTCTTGAGGAGTCACTCCATGTTTGCCACCCCGACTCAATTCACCGAAATCCAGAAAGGCCAGATGGACGCAGCGTTCGCCCTTGGCCAGACGTTCTTTGACGCTACCGAGCGCCTGCTCGAGCTCAACCTCGCCGCCGCCAAGGCGACGCTGGAAGAGTCGGTCGAGCGCGTTCAGGCTCTGATGAGCGCAAAGGACGTACAGGAATTCGTCGCGCTGTCGACCGCGCTGTCGCAGCCGACGCTCGAAAAGGCCGTCAGCTACTCGCGCACGGTCTATGGCATCGCCAATGGCGCTGGCACCGAAGTGTCGCGCATCGTCGAATCGCAGATGGCCGAGAACAACAAGAAGGTCACGCAACTGATCGACTTCGCGGCCAAGAACGCCCCGGCCGGTTCGGAGCCCGCCGTTGCCGCTCTGAAGAGCGCGGTCGCTGCTGCCAACACGGCGTACGACACGTTCGCGAAGGCCGCCAAGCAGGCCGTCGACTTTGCCGAGTCGAACGTTGCCGCTGCCACGTCCGCGACGATGAAGGCCGCAGCTGCGGCGAACGACTCGGTCAAGGCCCCGGCGAAGCGCAAGGCCGCCTAAGCCCGAGTTGCTCCGCAGGACACGCGTGGAGGGAAGGCTCCCTCCACGCGGGTTTCATCCGCCGGTCATCAAGGCCGGCAAAAATGACGTTCACGCCGATGGCTCACCCGGCCTGCTGAATTTTCATCTGGCAGGCCGATAGTGACTTCGCCGATAGTGACTTCGCTAAGTGCGCCTTCCGCTGGCGCGCCAGCCGGTCGACTCCTTGGCACCACTTGCTCGGACGCCAGTCCGAGCTCCGCTGTCTCCTCCTTGGTGGTGCTTTTGCAGCCCGGTCCATCGGACCGGGCTTTTTTTCGGCCGCAGTAGGCGCCTCGCTTGCCGCGCCGCGCCTCGACGCCTACCGAGCTAGGGCTACACCGGCGCGTCCTCACGCTGGCGATCGAGCCAGTCAGCGATCTGCCGGTCTGCCTCGTCACGGGCGATTCCGTAGCGTTCCTGGATCCGACCCGCCAGCTGCTCCCGCTTGCCCGCAGCGCGATCGAGGTCGTCGTCCGTGAGCTTGCCCCACTGCTCACGGACTCGTCCCTTGAACGTCTTCCAGTTGCCTTCAATTCGATCCCAGTTCATCACGGCTCCTTTCCGGTGCTACGTTGGCTCGCGCGGCGTGGCGGCTTGCCCCACGCAATCACGAGTGCCGGCATCCCGACACCACCCATGGGCAACGCCCGTGCCGATGCCAGGCGTACAGGAGCGCGATTTGCCGGTCTTTTGACCTAAGCGAAACCGGACTGCAAGGCGATCGTCGAAAATTTTCCTATGAACGCGACCTTCTCATACGAAGCCGACCCCGCAGCGCGTGCGCCTGGCGCCGAAGAGAGTATTGCGGCTGCGGACGGCATCATCCACGGCGTGATGCTGGGTGCCCTTCTCTGGGCCGCGCTGCTGATTTTGCTGGCGCGCTGAAGGCCGGCGACGATCGGCCTCAGGCCGAGAACTCGGCACGCAGCGCGACGATGCCCGCACGCAGTGCCTCATAGGCTGCATCGATCCGGTCCGCCGGGCCTTTCACACCGAGTTCGACGTGCCGGCGTGCGATGCGCCCGTCGCTTCCATCGCCGACCGACGGCAGGCTGAACGCACGAACCCCGGCGAAGCGTTGCTCGATGTCCTGCATCAGCGGGACCAGGGCCGATTCCGGTGTTTCGAAGACGAGCAACGAGCGCTCGGCCACCACGCCGCTGCCAAATACCGCCCGGTAGTGGGTATCCAGCGCCCACTCGATCATTGGCCACGCCATCACCGGAAACCCCGGAACGAACCAGTGTCCGCGGATGGAAAAGCCGGGGATCCGGTTGAATGAGTTCGGAATGACCGAGGCGCCCACCGGGAACTCGCCCATCGTCAGGCGCTGCCGGTTTTCCGCGGTCGTCATATCGGCGCTGCCTCGCCCCTCGCGCGCCATATCCGCGCACCGCGCTGCGATCAGCGCTTCGGCCTCCGGATGCAGCGCCAGCCCCACCCCGAGCGCTGCTGCCGCCGCCTGACGTGTATGGTCGTCGGGGGTCGACCCGATGCCACCGCAGCTGAACACGACATCACCGCTTGCGAAGGTTCGCGCGTAGAGCGCGGTCAGTTCGTCCCGATCGTCGCCGGCGTAGTGCGCCCAATGCAGTTGCAGTCCGCGCGCGCGCAGCAGTCCGATGACGCTCAGCAAGTGCTTGTCCTCGCGCTTGCCCGACAGGATCTCGTCGCCGACGATCACCAGACCGAAGCGGACTCCGCTCATGACGCCGATGGCGCCAGCGCGGTGCACACGTTTTCACACATGTAGATGCCTCCCATTGCCGACCAGGCGAGCGATGCGGAATTCTAAGGTTGCGACGGGGAGTACTCCACGCAGCGTCGGCCTCCGCGAAGTCGCGCGCCCGCGCTGCCAATTGCAACTTTGCGTGATGCATCGGCGTCATATGCATGAAGCTGTCCTGCGCAGTTGCGCACTTGTGATTAAATGGGGTCGTCCTCGGGGCCAGGACACCGCTCATCGGAGGTTGTCGATGCAATTGAGCGCTGGAACCATCGGCGTGCCGCTCGCCGCGGCGCTCCTGGTCTCTGCATGTGCGGCCCCGAGCCGGGCGCCCGAGGCGGCCGAGGCCGCAGCAGCGGCGATCAAGTCTCCGCTGACGACACCCGCGCCGATCGAAGTGGTTTCCGCGCAGTTCGGAGTGTTCGGTGCCGACCCGACCGGCCGCCGCATTCTGTACGAAACGTCGAAGTTTCCGGCAGTGATCGCGGCGCCGTACGGTTGGTACATCGTCTTCAAGACCGACAAGCCCACCGTGATCTGGCGCGAGGAGTTCGAACTGCCGGTGCCGCCTCCGACCTGGGGTCCGGGCGAGGCGCTGGGCATCTATACGATCTCCCCAGACCGCCGCACGGCGGTCACCGAACGGATCATTCCGACTCGGCTCGGCTTCATTGCCAACGAGTGGCGCTATGCGCCAGGCGACCCGATCGGTTCGCACAAGATGCGCGTCTATATCGACGGCCAATTGATCCGGGAGTTTGCCTTCGACATCGAGGAAGGACCGGAGGATCAGCGTATTCCGCGCCAGGGACCCGGTCGCATGGGTGATTCGGGTACGAGCACTTGAAGGTTTACTGTCCGAGGGTCCCATGCGAGCCCGTTCGCGCGCCAGTTGAGGAAGGCGCGCCGGAGGTTGCGAGCCGGGCGAGCCCGCTGGTGCGTTCGCTGCCGAAACTGCGGCGCGGCTCGCGTGCCCTGCTCGGAGCGTGCCTGCTCGCGCTATGCGCCGGACTTCGGGCCGCGACTCCCAGCGTCTTTCTCGAGGAACTGACGTGGCAGGAAGTCCACGCTGCCATCCAGAGCGGCAGCACGACGATCCTCATCCCCATCGGCGGCACTGAGCAGAACGGCGCGCACATGGTGCTCGGCAAGCACAACACGCGCGCGCATCTGCTCGCCGGGAAGATCGCCAGCGAGCTCGGCAACGCGATCGTCGCCCCGGTCGTCTCGTACACGCCGGAGGGCCGGATCGATCCGCCGTCGGGCCACATGCGCTACGCGGGAACGATTTCGATCCCGGACGAAGCGTTCATCGCGGTGCTCGAAGCCGCGGCAGCAAGCTTCCGGGAGCACGGGTTCACCGATGTCGTGTTCCTGGGCGATAGCGGCAACTACCAGCCGCAGCTCAAGGCGGCCGCCGAACGACTCAACCGCAAATGGAACAAGACGCGGTTTCGTGCGCACTGGATCGAGGCCTACTACCGCGCCACGCAGTCGACCTACGTCGAGTCGCTGCGCGCCAAGGGCCTGGGCCCGGCTGAGATCGGCACCCATGCAGCCGTCGCCGATACCTCACTCTCGCTCGCACTCGATCCGTCGCTGGTGCGCAGCGACCGCGTGGCCGCAAGCGCTCCCGACCAGGCCGGAGTTCACGGCGATCCGCGTCGATCGTCGGCCGCGCTGGGCAAAGCGGGCGTTGACGCGATCGTTGCGCAGAGCGTTGCCGCGATCCGCAAGGCGGTGGCAGCACGGCAGTAGTCAGGCGTTGACTAAAATCGTAGGTTCAAGCGGGCAAACGGATTCGCGGGGAAGCGGGGACTGGGCGTGGACAAGTCGCAACTGAGCAAACGTTATCGAGTAGCAGCAATTGCAATCGCCGGAGCATCGATCGCGTGGTGGGTCGAGGCGCAACCGGCCGGAGCTCCAGGCCCGGTCCAGACGGTTCCCGGCATGCCGCCGGTCGCCGACCCGAAGAATCTGTACAGCGAAACCGCCGCGGGCCGCCTGAGCGCGGCGGCGGAGGGCTCGCTCGAGCGTGTCTACGTGCCCAACCGATCCGACAACACGGTATCGGTCATCGACCCAGCGACGCTGAAGGTTGTCGACACTTTCAAGGTCGGAATCAATCCGCAGCACGTGGTGCCGTCGTGGGATCTGAAGACGCTGTGGGTGGCGAACAACGCCGAGGGCAGGACCGACGGCAGCCTGACACCGGTGGACCCGAAGACCGGCAAGCCCGGCAGGCCGATCGCCGTCGATGATCCGTACAACATGTACTGGTCGCCCGACGGTCAATACGCGATCGTCGTCGCCGAGGCCCACAAGCGGCTCGACTATCGCGATCCGCGCACGATGAAGCTCGCATATTCGATCCCGACGCCCAAGTGCGCCGGGATCAATCATGCGGACTTCTCGATCGACGGCCGTTACGCCCTCTTCACCTGCGAGTTCAACGGAGCGCTGACCAAGATCGACCTCGTCAACCGTAGCGTCGTCGACACGATCAAGCTCAGCCAGTACTACAACCGGCCCGACGCCCTCGCCGCGATCGCCAAGTCCGGGACAAAGTCGGCCAAGATTCCCGATCCGGCGAATCTGGGGGCCGAGATCTGCGCCACGCCGGGAATGCCGCAGGACGTGCGCGTTTCGCCCGACGGCAAAACGTTCTTCGTCGCGGACATGATGGCCGATGGCGTGCACGTCGTCGACGGCGCTTCGTTCAAGCAGATTGGTTTCATCCCGACCGGAGTCGGTGCGCACGGGCTTTACCCGAGCCGGGACGGCAAGAGCCTCTATGTCGCCAACCGCGGCAGCAATACCGTGCAGGGCAAGCCACGCGGCAAAGGCAGCGTCTCGGTGATCGACTTCGCAACGATGAAGGTTACGCAGACGTGGCCGATCCCCGGCGGCGGGAGCCCCGACATGGGCAACGTCAGTGCCGACGGCAAGTACCTGTGGCTGTCGGGCCGCTACGACAACGTGGTCTACCGCTTCAATACGGAGACGGGCGCGGTCGACAAGATCCCCGTGGGTCGCGAGCCCCATGGCCTGACGGTGTGGCCGCAGCCAGGTCGTTACTCGCTCGGCCACACGGGGAACTTGCGCTAGCTCGTTGGAAATTCGCCGAGCTGACGCATCCGGTCCGGTAGCAAGGTTCAGATACCGAATCAACGGCAGGGCGTCGTCTGCAACCTGAGATCTGGGCGCACGACAGCGTCGCTGCAGGGTTCGCTGACCGCCTGGGCGACGGCATCTCGGCCAGGGCTGCCCGCCTCGGGAAGCGGCCGGGGTCCGCTTCATCGCGCGGAATCTGTTGGGCTGCGGTCACCAGACTGCTGGCCTGTCCCTGCAAGCCGTAGTGCCGAGCCAGGCCCTCGACCGATCCCAGAACCGCGATGGCAGTGATCGCCGCGGTCAGTGCGAACACGCCACGCGCCCGCTTGGAGGAAGCTTCGAAGGCAGGGTTCATCCGCTTCTCCACGTCGGTCGCTCAGGGGTATGTCGAGTTCGCAACTTGCTGCTCCCGTGCTCCAGGACCACAGCGATGCATTGCGGACGGCAATCTCGGCGACAGGCGTGTGAACCAGCGTGTTACGACTCGGCCCAGGGGACTCTCAGATTCGCGTGAGGGCGGGATCTAGCGACTGAACGCAGCGACTCGTAGCCAGTTTGCATTCGTCTCTGTACACGGATGCCAGAGGAAATGCTGCCGACGTTCGCTGCCCACACTCGCACCATGGGTGTACAGCGGCGCGTCGAAACACTTTGGACTCGTTCGGCGGACTCGTCCGCCAATCACACGTCGACTCAAACGGCGGCGACCTACCGTGCGGCTCCCTCAACCATTGCGGGAGTACGCGATGCCCAGGTTTGTGATCGAACGGAATGTGCCCGGCGTCGGCGCTGCGAGCACCGCCGCACTGCAGGCGATGGCGCAGAAGTCGTGTGGTGTGCTGCGGGAACTCGGGCCCGACATACAGTGGATCCACAGCTACGTGGCTGACGACAAGATCTACTGCGTCTACCATGCTGCACGGGAAGAGCTGATTCGCGAGCATGCACGGCGCGGCGGCTTCCGCGCCAACGAGGTTGCGCGCGTCGTCCTTACGATCGATCCAACGACCGCCGAGTCCCAGGCCGCTGTCGCGTAAGGCTGCGACGAGGAGTTCCTCGCATGGGTCCGTCCATCTACCTTCTCGGTGTTCCGCGCGTGGTTCGCGACGGCTCTGCGGTGGCACTGCGCGGGCACAAGGCGTGGGGACTGCTTGCCTATCTTGCGCTGAATCGCGGCGCGGTGGCGCGGCAGCGCCTGTCGTCGCTGTTGTTCGAGGAAGCCGAAGATCCGCTTGCAGCGCTACGCTGGAATCTCAGCGAGATCCGTCGCGCGCTCGGCGATCAGGTCCTGCGCGGCGACACACTGGACTTCGCCACGGTGGACGCAGGCTACCTGGATGTGCACGTGGTGGCACGAGGTCGCTGGCAGGATGCATTGGCGGTGCCGGGCCTCGGCCGTGATTTGCTGGAGGGCCTTGGCTTTGCAGCCAGCCCTGCGTTCGAGGTCTGGTTGAACACAGAGCGACGGCGCATGCATGCGACGGCCCAGGCCGTCCTGCGTGAGGCCGCGCTGTCGCACCTCGCGACCAACGAAGCCGACGATGCCGCAGCCCTGGCTTCCCGCCTGGTCGCGCTCAATCCTCTCGACGAAAACTATCAGGTGCTGCTGGTGCGATGCCTCGCTGCCGCCGGCGACGGCCTGGGCGCTGCGCGGCAGGCCGCGGCGTGCCGCAGCCTCTTCGCGCGCGAACTCGGCGTCGAACCGGGGCCTGCACTCGGTGCCGCCCTGACGACCACGACCGCCACGGCGACGTCGCGCCCCGCCATGGGGCGACCTGCGGCGATGGCGCAGCTGGAAGCAGGGGAGGCGGCGATCGGCGCCGGAGTGCTCGAGGCCGGCCTGCAGTGCCTGCGCCGAGCAATCGTCGATGCGGACAGCGCTGGCGACCCGGCACTACGCGCCCGCGCGCGCGTAGCGTTGGGTGCAGCGCTCGTACACGCTGCCCGCGGCCGGGACGAAGAGGGTTCGGCTTCGCTGCATGAGGCGCTCGCGATCGGCCGCGAGGCCGCACCGGTCCTCGCCGCTGCGGCGTGCCGCGAACTCGGCTACATCGAGTTCCTGCGCAGTGCCTACGATCGCGCCCTGACGTGGCTCGACCAGGCCGAAGCGCTCGCGGTGGGCGACCGTGCGGAACGAGCCCGCATTGCAACCGTTCACGGCGCGATCCTGAGCGACACTGCCCAGTACGGGGCTGCACTCAGCCGGCTGGGCGAGGCTCACATGCTTGCAGAGGAGGTCGGCGACGAGCGACAGTCCATCCAGGCGGCTTCGATGCGCGGCAGGGCGTTCCTGCTGCGCGGAGAACTCGACGCGGCTGCCGCGACGCTCGAGCCTGCAGTGGCGCGCTCGCGGCAGCTCTGGACCGCCTATCTGCCGTGGCCACAATCCTTTCGCGCCGAGCTCGATCTGCTGCAGGGCCGGCTCGAGCGGGCCGCCGAACGCTTCGAGCAGGCCTTTGCCCTCGCCTGCCAGCTCGGCGATCCTTGCTGGGAGGGCGTATCGGGCCGCGGGCTCGGCTGCGTCGCTGCCGCCCGCGGGCAGAACGATCGGGCCGCCGACATACTCGAGGACGCTGTACGGCGCAACGGACGCCTGCCCGACGCGTACCAATGGGGTCGGGCCTACGCGCTCGAGGCGCTTTGCCGCTGCGCGGTTGCCAAGGGCCAGCCGCGCGCGTCGGCGTTTGTCGATCAACTGATGACGATGGCCGGCAAGGCTGGCATGCGCGAACTGCTCGCGCGGGCATCTCCATCGCGCAGCCCTGGGAAGCACGGCGAACGCCACCGCAGCCCGGGCACTGGCGAGCGATATCGACAGCCCCTCGCTCACTCGCCTGGCGCTATACGCCTAGCCGACCCGCGGGCGGCCCGCCCGCTCGCGGCACGACTGGACACGCCGGGCGGTCACTCCGAGCTGTCGGCCGAAGCCTTGGATTGAAGCGGGATCGCGCACTGGACGCGAGATACGGCCGCCGTGCCCGCAAGCTCGGCCGCCACCGACATCAGCTCCCCCGGAGTCAGGCCGAGATCGCGCAGCGTGTGCTCGTCCAGTCCACGGAGGCACACGTAGGTGACGCGCGCCCTCCGGCTTTGCTGCCATCGCATGCAGACCATGCGCGCCTTGGCGGTGAGGAGCCGCAACACGTCTAGCCCCTCGACGGCCCGGTCTCGCGCCGGGTCGACAGCAGCCCGGCACGACTCGCGGCGCGGCTGACAACGCCGGCCAGAATGCGCCAGACCGCTGCGGTTCCTGCCCCGATCAGGGCGCCGAGGTCGGTCGCCCGCTGCGCCCGCGCGCGGCGGACGCTCCTCTCTATCTGATCGCGCAGATCGCCGCTCGCCGCAACGTACACCGCGTCGCGCAAGACGTTCTGCGCGGGCGCCTGGCCGCGAGAGAGCGGATCGCTCTTCCCGAGTTGAAGCGGTTCCTGTGACCGCGCGCGAGCCGGTGCCCTTGCAGTTGACGCTGTCCATACCGATTGGCGATCCACCTGTAGTGTCCTCCGGCCGTCTGCATCGGCGAGGACGACACTTTGTATGACGAGCGTGTGAAGCAGCGTTTTACGGTCTGCAGCCCGGCCCCTCCGCTGGCCGATCCCATGACCCGACAAGATGACGCCGCAGTCGATATCGCCTGTACCCGGATGGCCTCACCTCCCTGCGCCTGGCCGGATCGGTGCGTCGCTTGTGGCATGGGCCAGTTAATCCAGTGCGCCAGCGCCTCGAGAAACACGCAATACAGCGCGGTCGGAAGCGGCAGTCCGAGCGGCGTGCCGATCGGGTAGCTGCGCAGGCGCACGCCCGACAGGGCCAACGCATAGTTCAGCGCCAGCGCGGTCTGAAAGATCACGCGCAGCAATCCGACGCTCTGGACCGGATGCTCATTCAGCCGAGCGAAGAGCCGCCGCGCGCCAGCTCCTACCTTCTTACGCTCTCCCACACCTTCTGGAGCCGCTTGCTGCTGACCGGCATCGGCGTCCGCAGCTCCTGCGCGAACAGCGACACGCGCAGTTCCTCGAGCAGCCAGCGAAACTCGTCGAGGCGTGGATCGGCGACACCCTTGCGCGCGGCGACTTCGCGCCAGTACGGCGTTTCGAGCGCTGCAACCTCCGCCATCCTGCTCGCGTCGCGTGCGGGGTTGTCCTTGAACTTGTCGAGCCGGGCCGCGATCGCATTCAGATAACGCGGGTAGTGCGTCAGCGCGCTGGCGGGAACGGTCACGACGAAGCGCGGCGGAAACAGCCGCCGCAGCTGCGCTTCGATGTCCGCAACGACCTGTGGAGCGCCTTTCATTCCGGAGAGCCTGCGCGGCAGTGGTGACACCTGCTGCGCGATCGTGCCGAGCAGCCTGGCCAGTTCCTGCGCGATCAGGCTGAGCCTGGCGCGCCCCTCGTCCTTGCGACTCGTGAACGACTCGCGATTGTCCGGCCAGGGTTCGTCCATGCAGGTTCGGTCGATCGCGGCGGTCACAACCTGATCGCGCAGTTCCTCGAAACCGGGAAACGCGGCGGCCAGCAGCGGGCCGGCGGCGACGGCCTGCATCTGTGCCGCCTGCAGCGAGGCCAGGCTCTTCTCAAGGAAGCGGACCTGCTCCCTGAGTTGCAGGCGAAATAGCCGGCGCAGGCCGGCACGATGCCGATCGCGCGCAACTTCCGGTTCGTCGAACACCTCGATCGTGCAACTGTCGCCTTGGTCGACGAGTGCCGGGAAGCCCGCCAGCGCCTTGCCGTCCCTCGTGAGTTCGACAAGCTCCGGCAGCGTGCCAAAGTCCCAGTCGGTGATCCGACCCTGCAGCGCTTCTTCCAGGCGAGCGCCCCGGGCCGCGACGGCCTGGAACGACTTCTGCGCCTCGGCGCCCAGTTCCGCCTTGAGCAGCGCCAGATTCCGGCCCATCCCCAGCTGGCGAGCATGCTCATCGACGACCTTGAAGTTCATCAGCAGATGCGGCGGCAGGGTCTCGATCTTGAAGTCGCCGGCAGTGACCACCAGGCCACGCTCGGACCGCAGGTCTTCGATCAGGACCTTGACGAGAGGCTCGAGGTGCCACTCCGGTCGCGTCGCCGCGCGCTCGGCGAATTCGGCCGCCGCGGCAGGCAGCGGCACGAGATGACGCCGTAGCTTCTGCGGCAGGGACTTGTAGAGCAACTGCACCTTTTCCTTCAGGACACCCGGGACGACCCAGTCGCATTGCGCCGGATCGATCTGGTTCAGCGCGACGAGCGGCACCGTCATCGTGACGCCATCGCGCGGGCTTCCGGGCTCGAAGTGGTACGACAGCGCGAATGACTGCGCCGGGCCCGCGCGCGACGTGAGTTCGATCTGCTTCGGGAAGAGTTCGGTGGTGATGCCCGCGGCCTCATGGCGCATCAGCTCGTCGCGCACCAGGTAGAGCAGCTTCGGCTGGTCACGTTCGGCGATCGCACGCCACTTCTCGAACGTAGCGCCACTGCATATGTCGGCGGGGATCACGCGATCGTAGAACGCGTAGATCAGTTCATCGTCGACCAGCACGTCGAGCCGCCGTGAACGGTGCTCGAGTTCCCGGATCTCGCACAGCAGCCGCTGGTTGTGGGAAAAGAATGGCGCGCGGGTGTCGAACTCGCCGGCCACCAGCGCTTCGCGGATGAAGATCTCGCGCGCGTGCGCGGGATCCATCGGGCCGAAACTGACGCGCCGCTGCTGATAGACGAGCAGCCCATAGAGCGTCGCGCGCTCGAAGGCCATGACCTGCGCCGGACGCTTCTCCCAATGCGGATCGCTCCACGACTTCTTCAGCAGGTGGGCGCCGACGCGTTCCAGCCAGGCCGGCTCGATATTGGCGATCGTCCGCGCGAACAGCCGCGAGGTTTCGACCAGTTCGGCCGCCATGATCCAGCGGCCCGCCTTCTTGAGAAGCGCCGAACCGGGCCAGACGTGGAACTTGATGCCACGTGCACCCGCGTACGGAGGCTCGCCACGGTCCGCGTCGAGCACGCGGCACCCGATGTTGCCGAGCAGCCCGGCGAGCAACGCAAGGTGGACCTGCTCGAACGTCGCCGGCGTTGCGTTCGTGCGCCAGCCCTGCTCGCCCACCAGTGCGGCGAGCTGGCTGTGCACGTCGATCCACTCGCGCACGCGGCGCGGACTGAGGTACTCGCTGCGCAGTTCCTCGGTCAGTTTGCGGTTCGACTTCTTGTGACCGATCGCTTCCTGCACGAAGGCCCAGAGTTTCAGCAGCGACAGGAAATCGCTTTTGTCGTCGGCATGACGCCGGTGCGCCTGGTCCGCGGCCTGCTGCGCTTCGAGCGGGCGCTCGCGCGGGTCCTGCACGGACAGCGCGGCGGCGATCACCATCACCTCGGAGAGCGCCTGCTGGTCGCGCGCCGCCAGCAGCATGCGCGCCACGCGAGGATCGAGCGGCAGTCGGGCCAGCGCCTTTCCGGTCTGCGTGAGTTCCTGATCGCCATCGACTGCATTCAGCTCCGCGAGCAGCTGCAGGCCGTCCGCAATCGCGCGCCCGCTCGGCGGCTCCACGAACGGGAACTTCCCGATGTCACCGAGGCCGAGTGACTTCATCCGCAGGATGACGCCGGCCAGCGACGAGCGCAGGATTTCCGGATCGGTGAAGCGTGGCCGCCTGGCGTAGTCATCCTCGTCGTAGAGGCGGACGCAGATGCCATCCGATACGCGCCCGCACCGTCCCGCACGCTGGTTGGCAGCCGCTTGCGAAATCGGCTCGACCTGCAACTGCTCCACCTTGTTGCGATACGAGTAGCGCTTGACGCGCGCGAGCCCGGAGTCGACGACGTAGCGGATGCCCGGCACCGTCAGCGATGTTTCCGCGACGTTGGTCGCCAGCACGATGCGACGGCCGGAACCCGACGGCCGGAACACGCGGTCCTGCTCCTCCGCCGAGAGCCGCGCATAAAGCGGCAGAATTTCGGTCGCTGGCGGGTGATGCTTGCGCAGCGCCTCCGCAGCCTCGCGGATCTCACGCTCGCCGGGCAGGAACACGAGCACATCGCCGCGCCCTGCGCCCGCGCATTCGTCGACCGCGTCGACCAGCGCCCCCATCAGCGTCCGATCGTCTGCGTCGTCGACGTCGGCCACCGGCCGGTAGCGGATTTCCACCGGATACAGGCGCCCGGAGACTTCGATGACCGGCGCAGGCTGCTCTGCGCTGCCGAAGTGGCGGGCGAAGCGCTCGGCGTCGATCGTCGCCGACGTGATAATCAGCCTGAGATCCGCCCGCCGCGGCAGCAGCTGCCGCAGGTAACCGAGCAGGAAGTCGATATTCAGGCTGCGCTCGTGCGCCTCGTCGATGATCAGCGTGTCGTACTGCGACAGCAGCGGATCCGACTGCGATTCGGCGAGCAGGATGCCGTCGGTCATCAGCTTGACCGACGCACCGGGTCGGGTCTGGTCCGTGAAGCGGATCTTGAAGCCGACGACATCGCCGAGCGGCGTGCCTAACTCGTGGGCGATGCGCTTCGCGATGCTCGACGCCGCGATCCGACGCGGCTGGGTATGGCCGATCAATCCGCGCTCGCCACGCCCGAGCGCAAGGCAGATCTTCGGCAGCTGCGTCGTCTTGCCCGAGCCGGTCTCGCCGCTGACGATGACGACCTGGTGCGCTTCGACGGCGCGAGCGATGTCGTCGCGCCGGGCCGAGACCGGCAGTTGCTCGGGAAAGGTGATAGCCGGCAGCGGCGCGCGAACCCGTGGCCTCCTCACGGGAGGCGGGCTGGGCGGAGGAGGCTGCATCGGCTCGCGTCGCACCCCGGGGTGCTAGCGCGCCATCGGGATTCCGGTTCGGTTGCGAATACGCAGCGGTGTGCTGCAGGCGCAAAAGTATACTTTCGCCGATGAATGACGCCGCCATGACGCCGCCGCTCGCTCAGATCGCGGATCACGCGCAGTTCGTCACGTGGCTGCGCCAGGTTGCTCCCTACGTGCACGCGCATCGCGGCCGCACCTTTGTCGTCGCGTTCTCGGGCAGCCTGATCGCCAGCGGACAGCTGACCGCGCTGGTGCAGGACGTGTCGCTGCTGAGCGCAATGGGCATCCGCATCGTGCTCGTGCACGGGTCGCGCCCGCAGGTTCAGGCGCAACTGGCGTTGCGCGGCGTCGATTCGCTGTTTCACAACGACGTCCGCATCACGGACGCGGCGGCGCTGGAGTGCGCGAAGGAGGCTGCCGGAGAGATCCGGCTCGACATCGAGGCGGCGTTCTCGCAGGGGCTGCCATCGACGCCGATGGCGCACTCCAAGGTCCGCGTGGTCAGTGGCAACTTCGTGACCGCGCGGCCGATGGGCATCATCGACGGCGTCGACCTGCAGTTGACCGGAGTCGTGCGCAAGGTCGACACCGATGCGCTGCGCTTCGTGCTGGCCAACGGCGGACTGGTGCTGCTCTCGCCGCTCGGGTTCTCGCCGACCGGCGAGGCCTTCAACCTGACGATGGAAGATGTCGCCTGCAGCGTCGCGACGGCGCTCAAGGCGGACAAGCTGGTCCTGCTCACCGAAACCCCGGGCATCGCCGGACCCGACGGCGCGCTGCTGAGCGAGATCTCGATGGAGGATGCCGAAGGCATGCTGACTGCCGGACAGGTCACCGGCGATGCTGCGTTCAACCTGCGCTACGCGGTCAAGGCCTGTCGCGGCGGCGTCGCCCGCGCTCACATCCTGCCGTATGCGCTCGACGGCGGCATCCTGGTTGAGCTCTTCACCCACGATGGCGTGGGGACCATGGTCGCGCCCGAGAATCTCGAGAAGATGCGCGACGCAACCGCCGACGACGTCGGCGGCATCATCAAGCTGATCGAGCCGCTCGAGGCCGACGGCACGCTCGTCAAGCGGCCGCGCGAACTGATCGAGCGCGAGATCGACCGCTTTACGGTGCTCGAGCACGATGGCTACCTCTTCGGCTGCGCCGCGCTTTACCCGTTCCCGCAGGATCACGCGGCCGAACTCGCCTGCCTCACGGTGCATCCGCAGTACCAGGGCTACGGCGACGGCGAGCGACTGATGAAGCGCATCGAGGCCAAGGCCAAGGCCACCGGGATCGAACGGCTGTTCGTCCTGACGACGCGGACCGCGCATTTCTTCATCAAGCGCGGCTTCAAGCCGGCTGGCGTCGATGACCTGCCACCGGCGCGGCAGTACATGTACAACTGGCAGCGCCGCTCGCAGGTGCTGATCAAATCCCTCTAGGAGAATGCTTCATGGCACGCATGGTTCACTGCGTGAAGCTCGGCCGCGAAGCCGAAGGACTCGACTTTCCGCCCGTACCCGGCGAACTTGGCAAGCGCATCTGGGAGAACGTCTCGAAAGAGGCTTGGGCCGGATGGCTCAAGCACCAGACGATGCTCGTCAACGAGAACCGGCTGAATCTGGCCGACGCACGCGCCCGCAAATATCTGCTGACGCAGATGGAAAAGCACTTCTTCGGCGAAGGCGCAGATTCCGCGTCCGGCTACGTTCCGCCAACGGCGTAAGTCAGGGCGGCTCCGCCGCGGACGCACTTTTGATGCGGCCCAGCTGGAAGAAGATCGCCGTATCGAACGGCGACCAGACCGGTGTGCGCACGCCTGCCAGAGTGAGCCCGCGACGCGTCCACTCGTTGCAGGTGTGCCAGGCGGAATAGCGCGGCAGTGCCTCGTAGAACGCATCGCTGTCGAAGTATCCCGGCGCGTCGATGCGCCGCGCCCGGCCGGCGGCATCCCGCTCGAAAGCGGCGCGGATGTAGGCCGCGAGCTGCGCGTACTGCGCTTCGGACGCGCTGACGCGCACGACCCTGTACGCCGCCGGCGTCTCGACGTACTCGACGTGCATCGCGCCGGAGCCACTTCCGGTCAGCGCGACGAAGGCCGTGCCGGATTTCAGGTCAGCCCAGGTCGGCGTCTGCAGCATGAAGCCGCGATCGCCCCAGCCGAAAGCGATCCAGTCCGAAGGCGCGGCGCGCGATCGCATTCTCGCCGCAGGAAAGTCGAGGCTCCAGTCGATCGCGCCATGCCGTGTCGGCACGACGAGGTCGGCGTGTACGCCATTGGTCCGCACGTAGATGGCAACGCCCTGCGGGTCCTCCCTGAAGTCGGCGTTGCGCGGGAGCACCCCCAGCACCAGCGCGCAGAGCAGATAGATCGCGAAGGGTGCGAGCAGCGCGGCGACCAGCAGGCCGGCGGCGCGCCATCCGCGCCTCATGGTCGTCGCGCTTCCTTCACGCCATCCGGCGTCCCGAGCAGCAGCACGTCGGCCCCGCGGCACGCGAACAGGCCGTTGGTGACGACGCCGACGATCGCGTCGACGCGGCGCTCGAGCGCCGGCGCATCGACGATGCGCAGCCCGTGCACGTCGAGGATCACGTTGCCGTTGTCAGTCTGGAAGCCGCTACGCAGGCGCGGCGATCCGCCGAGCGCCGCGAGCTGGCGCGCAACGTGCGCTCGCGCCATCGGGATCACCTCGACCGGCAGCGGAAAGTGTCCCAGCATTTCGACCCGTTTGCTGTGATCCGCAATGCAGATGAATGTGCGCGCCACGGCGGCCACGATCTTCTCGCGCGTCAGCGCGCCGCCGCCGCCCTTGATCATCGAGAATCCCGCGTCGATCTCGTCGGCGCCATCGATGTAGACCGCCAGTGCGTCGACGTCGTTGAGATCGAAGAGCGGGACGCCGGCTGCCGCCAGTCGCTGTGCGCTGCGTTCCGAACTTGCCACCGCGCCCCGGATCGAGTAGCGCATGGCGGCAAGCTCGTCGATGAAGAAATCCGCGGTCGAGCCGGTGCCGACTCCGATGATCTCGCCGCGCGGCACGAAGCCGAGCGCGGCGCGCGCCACGGCGCGCTTCAAATCGTCCTGGGTTGCCATCGTCGGTCCTGGAGGGGACCGCGATCATAGCGGCGGGGAGCGCCGCCTACCTTCAGTGCGCCGCTGGGCGTTCCTGGGCCGAGCGCACGATCCAGAACGCGCGCGGACGCAGCTCGCAGTAGCGGCGCATTGCCGTGTCGGCAAAGCGTGCGACGCGAGGCCGCACGGCGAGATTCGTGGTCACGAGCTGAGGCGAGTTGTCCTCGCTCTCGACGATGTAGCCGTGGCCGTAAGGCTTCATCACGACGTTGCCACTGATGCGGACATGACGCGAGCCCACCGTCACGATGCCGCGCTGGTAGGAGTCCTGCACCAGGCAGCCGCTGACGCAGCTTTCGGCCGCGTCGCCGTTGTTGTGCCAGTGCAGCGGATAGCGCCCGGGCCGGTTGAACTGGCCCATGCGACGGAATTCGATGCCCGAGAAGCGGCCGATAGCGCGCCGCGCGATCTCGCCCTGTTTCGTCGACCCGGCGATCATGCAGAAACCGCCGACGCTTTCGCGTGCCGAGTCCTCGCAGCCTTCGACGACGATGTTGCGTTCGAGCAGCAGCGCCTTGGCCATCGAACCCGGCTGCACACGCAGCGCCCCCTGCTGGCCGTGGTGCCGATGCGCCACCGCCTGGTCGAGCGTTAGCGACATGCAGTCCGCCCCGATGTCCCGGATCGTCCGTTCCTCGACCAGTGCATGGTCCTGTCCGGAAACGATCGCGATCCGCTCCCCCGCGCGCCAGTCGACGGGTTGCGCCAGACGCACGTTGGAATGTCCTGGCGCGACGGTGGAGCCGAGCTGGACCCACGAGGTCCGCTGCTGGCCGTGCAGGTCGATGGTCCCGCCGTCCAGTGCAGCCAGGAACTTCGTTCCGAGGTCCGAATGCGGCACCACCCCATCACGCGCACAAAGCGTGATGGTCAGGCGATCACGGAACGGCTGCTCCGGGCTGCCCACCGCAAGGCGCCCTCCCTTGTGCACGAGGATCCAGCCGGCACGCACGCGCGTGTCGCGCGCCTCGACCAGCAACGTGCCCTCGATCTCGAGACTGGCCACGTCGACGTCCTGATCGAGCACGACCGTGCGACCCGCTTCGATGCGGACGCGCGCTCCCGCGTCCGGGACCCCATCATCCCAACTCGCCTCGTCCGACCAGCGCCGCGCTCCTTCGGGGAACGCGGGGGCCGGAGCCGGAGCAGCCCCGGCAGCCAGGAATTCGAGATAGCCCATCGCAGTGAATTGACCTCGGCGCCCGGTAGATGACACTGCGCCGAGCGTATGGCGAAGGGTACGACAGCACGGCCATGCGTCAATCGCGCCGGCTGCATCCGGAAGGATGAACCGCGCGGCGCCTCGCGCTCGTCGTGCTCGCCGGCCCTGCGTGATGCGCTGGAAAGTGCGCGAATCTAGCGCCGCGGCGGCGGCAGGTCGGTGCAGGTCCCTTCGGCCACTTCCGCCGCCATGCCGACCGACTCGCCGAGCGTCGGATGCGGGTGGATCGTGCGCCCGATGTCGACCGCGTCGGCGCCCATTTCGACCGCTAGCGCGATCTCGTTGATCAGATCGCCGGCGTGCGTGCCGACAATGCCGCCTCCGATCACCCGGTGCGTCTCAGCGTCGAACAGCAGCTTGGTGAAGCCTTCGTCGCGGCCGTTGGCGATCGCGCGGCCGGAGGCCGACCATGGGAAATGCCCTTTGCTCACCTTGCGGCCCTGCTTCTTCGCTTCGTCCTCCGTCACGCCGACCCAGGCGACCTCTGGGTCGGTATACGCGACCGAAGGAATGACGCGCGCATCGAAGAAGGCCTTGTGGCCCGCAGCGGCTTCGGCCGCGACGTGGCCTTCGTGCACGGCCTTGTGAGCCAGCATCGGCTGGCCAACGACGTCGCCGATCGCGTAGATGTGCGGTACGTTGGTGCGCAGCTGCGCATCGACCGGGATGTAGCCGCGCTCGTCGACTTTGACGCCGGCGCGTTCGGCGCCGATCTTGCGTCCGTTCGGCGTCCGTCCGACCGACTGCAGGATCAGGTCGTACGACTGCGCCTCCGCCGGCGCCGCGTCGCCCTCGAAGCGCACCTTCAACCCCGCCTTCGAGGCTTCGACTGCGACGGTCTTGGTCTTCAGCATCACCTTGTCGAAGCGGCCGGCGTTGAACTTCTGCCAGACCCGGACGAGGTCGCGGTCGGCGCCGGTCATCAGGCCGTCGAGCATCTCGACCACGTCGACGCGCGCTCCCAGCGTCGAGTACACCGTGGCCATCTCGAGGCCGATGATGCCGCCGCCGATGACAAGCATGCGCTTCGGCACCTGCCTGAGTTCGAGGGCGCCAGTGGAGTCGACAATGCGCGGATCGTCCGGCAGGAACGGGAGGCGCACCGCGGCCGAGCCGGCCGCGATGATCGCGCTGGCGAAGCGAACAACCTGCTTCTGCCCGGTCTTGTCCTGCCCATCTCCGCTCGTGAGCTCCACCTCGATCTGACTGGGTCCGACGAAGCTGCCGTAGCCGCGTACGACCGTGACCTTGCGCAGTTTGGCCATCGATGACAGGCCACCGGTCAACTTGCCCACGACCTTGTCCTTGTGCGCGCGCAGCCTGTCGAGGTCGAGCTTCGGCGCGCCGAATGCGACGCCGAGATCGGCGAAGTGCGACACCTCGTCCATGACTGCCGCCACGTGCAGCAGCGCCTTGGACGGAATGCAGCCGACGTTCAGGCAGACGCCTCCGAGCGTCGCGTAGCGCTCGACCAGGACGACCTTCTGCCCGAGGTCCGCGGCGCGGAAGGCCGCGGAATACCCGCCCGGGCCAGCCCCGAGCACGAGGACGTCGCATTCGAGGTCGGCCTTGCCTGCCGACGTCGCCACGGCTGGGGCGGCTGCCGCCACTGGCGCCGGCGCGGGCGCCGCGGAGCCCTTGCCGCCCGCCGCAGAGGGCCCCGCAGAAGCGGCGGCAGCTTCCAGCACAAGGATCGGGCTGCCCTGCGACACCTTGTCGCCGAGCTTGACCTTCATCACCTTCACGACGCCGGCCGCCGAGGACGGAATCTCCATCGAAGCCTTGTCGCTTTCGACCGTGATCAGCGACTGCTCCATGGTGACAGTGTCGCCGGGCTTGACCAGGACCTCGATCACCTCGACGTCCTTGAAGTCGCCGATGTCGGGTACCACGACGTCGATCTGTGATGTCATATCGTCCTCTTGGCGCCCGGTATGCCGGGCGCGTCGGTTCCATCGCGCGCGCGCAAATGCCGTCTCATGATCCGCTGCCGTCGCGGCCCGCTGCGATGTCGATGCTGAACACGCGTGCAGGCAGCGCCGAGCTCTTGTCGAATTCCGCGCCGGCCCGGACGCCGATCTCGGCGACGCGGCGCGCAGAACCCGCGCGCTCGTAGGCCGCGTACATGGCGCCGAGCGCAAAGTTGCGGCCGGAGCCGATCCCCCAGAAGCGATCGAAGCTGAAGACCTCGCGGTACGAGTACACGCCGTAGATTCCGCTCGCGTTGGCGATCAGCGCCGTGATCTGCGACGATTCGTACGGATCGCTGTCCTCCTCCTTCGGGTTCAGGAAGAAGCGCTCCTTCAGCACCGGATGCAGCCGCTGGAAGGTGTTGAAGATCTCCTGCCGACTGTTCAGCTGCACTTCGTCGCCGAGGTGCGTCAGTGCCTGCGCGAACACGGAGAAGTGCGCGGTACTGCCCGCGAGGCCAATGTACGAATCCCGCACCCTGAAGATCTTTTCGTTCATCTCGTAGCCGTGCGGCAGCCGCGTCTCGCCGAAGGTGACGAGCGCATCTGAAGCGATCGCGATCTCATCGCCCTTCTTGACGACGACGATGGTCGTCATAGGCCGTCGGTCGGCATGCCGGCTGCACCGACGTTTACAGCAGCACGCGCCGGAAGTCGGCCAGGATCTGCGCCAGCGTCGTGTTGAAGCGCGCCGCGCCGGCGCCGTCGACCACGCGGTGGTCCCAGGACAGCGACAGCGGCAGGATCAGCCGTGGCACGAATTGCTTGCCGTCCCACACCGGCTTCGTCACCGAGCGGCACACGCCGAGGATCGCCACCTCGGGCGCATTGATGATCGGCGTGAAGTAGGTGCCACCGATGCCCCCGAGCGAAGAAATCGAGAACGTGCCACCCTGCATGTCGCCGGGCGTGAGCTTGCCGTCGCGCGCCTTCGCGGCCAGCGCCCCCGTTTCCTGGGCGATCTCGAAGATGCCCTTCCTGTCGGCGTCCCTGATGACCGGCACCACCAGGCCCTGCG